>WNGK01002361.1_pt1 | contig 20441 bp, 29 predicted proteins | sample 5400601 | NCBI WGS metagenome assembly WNGK01 (sample SAMN13153376, study PRJNA577476) | soil metagenome | isolation source: 60 cm soil or saprolite under Garry oak tree replicate 1 | place: USA:California | collected 2016-06-15
GAAACTACAGAGCCTGCGATTCCAGCAATGGAAGCCGGTATGCCCACGAACGTGAGCAGGAGGAAGCCTGAAGCATGATTGCCGCCGCGAATCAAGGCGACAATGCTCAGGATGAAGTTCAGGGGAGTCATCAAGAGGCCTAGAATACCCCTAAGAGTCCGAGGGCAAAGTGGGCTTTCACCAACCCGGCTGCCCCAGGAACTCCTTCAGCGGGGCAAGGTTTTAGCTTCTGCAACCAGTATAGTGGTAGGAGCAGACCGGCAGAAGGGTGCACCGGGACGGAACCTATATTAACGGTCCGGGGAACAGGTATAACATACGTCATAAAGGAGAGTAGACCGATGGCTAACAAGAGCATACTGGACCTAGACTATGCGAAATACGACTTCAAAGACCCTGAAACCTACGTCTACAAGTCCGAGAAAGGGCTCACCAGAAGAACGGTCGAACAGATTTCTGAGATGAAGAAAGAACCTGATTGGATGCGGAATTTCAGGCTCCGGTCCTACGAGCATTTCATGAAGAGGCCGATGCCCAACTGGGGTGGCGACCTATCCCACATCGACTTCAACGACATCTACTACTACCTAAGCCCCACAGGCAAGGTGGAAAGGAACTGGGAGGATGTACCGGATAAGATCAAGAAGACCTTCGACCGCCTCGGAATACCAGAGGCCGAAAAAAAGTTCCTGTCCGGGGTTGGCGCCCAGTACGAGTCCGAGGTCGTCTACCACAGCCTCCTGAAGCATCTTGAGGATAAGGGGGTAATCTTCCTCGACACGGATACAGCCCTGAGGCTGCATCCTGAGATTTTCAAGAAACACTTCGGCACTATCATCCCTCCTGAGGACAACAAGCTGGCCGCGCTGAACAGTGCGGTCTGGAGCGGCGGCAGTTTCGTCTACGTGCCCGAGGGCGTGAAGGTAGACCTTCCCCTACAAGCCTACTTCAGAATCAACGCTGCCAACATGGGCCAGTTCGAGAGGACCCTCATCATAGCAGAGCCCTACTCTGAGGTTCAGTACATTGAAGGCTGCACGGCACCAGTGTATTCCACCGATTCCCTGCACTCGGCGGTCGTGGAGATAATCGCGAAGAAGGGTGCTAAGGTCCGCTACACGACGCTTCAGAACTGGTCGTCTGACGTCTACAACCTTGTCACCAAGAGAGCCTATGCCTATGAAGATGCCAGCGTAGAATGGATTGATGCCAACGTGGGCAGCAAGCTCACCATGAAGTACCCATCAGTATACCTAGTCGGGCCCAGGGCAAAGGCTGAGATTGTCTCAGTCGCATTCGCAGGCAAGGACAGACACCAGGACACTGGTGCAAAAGTTGTCCACCTCGCACCTTACACCAGCTCTAGAATCACAGCAAAATCAGTCAGCAAAGACGGTGGGCTGACAACCTACAGAGGCCTGGTTCACGTGGCCAAGGGCGCTGTGGGAGTAAAGTCCAGCGTTAGATGCGATGCGCTCTTGATGGACGAGCGCTCCAAGACCTCGACCTACCCGTACATGGAAGTCAATGAGGACGATGCGACCATAACGCACGAGGCTACTGTGGGCAGGATAAACGAGGACCAGATGTTCTACCTAATGTCCAGGGGACTAACAGAGACACAGGCTCTCAGCATGATTGTCACAGGCTTCATGGAACCCTTCACCCGAGTGCTCCCAATGGAGTACGCGGTCGAGTTCAACAGGCTCATCGAGATGGAAATGGAAGGAGCCGTCGGCTAGGCCGACCAAGCAATCCAAATATTCTCCCAGCTCCAAAGTTGCTCTCGGAACGGGCCATGGCCTCATCGCTAGCCTCTCCTTCCCAGGACATGGTGAAGGAACTCTCCGGACGCCTATCAGAACCGTATGAGATTACCCAGCAGCGGGCAACCGCCGTCGACCTGTTCAACAAGCTACCCCTCGAGAAGTCGCCCTTATACTCGAAATATGTTGACATGGTCTCCGGCCTCAAACTAGACGCTATCAGTCTCGGACCCGCAGTGCAAGATAGGTCGTTGCCAAGTGAAATCTTCCATCTCGTAAAGGGCCGAGAAGAGCCTACACTGGCCCTCCAGGTTGATTCCCAAATGGTTCGGACTGAAGTCCACGGAACCCTGGAGAAGGAGGGGATCATACTCACCGATATTCAATCCGCCCTGTCGAAATACCCCGACCTGGCCAGGCCCCACTTTTCCAAAGCAGTTCCTCTAGAAGATGACAAGTTCGGTGCCCTTAACGGCGCCTTCTTCACCGCAGGCACATTCCTCTACGTTCCCAAGGGACTCTCAATCAAGATACCCTTCAGAAACATAGTTCTGTTAAGGTCCCGCGGGACGGGCGCATTCAGCCACAACATAATCGTGGCCGAGGAAAATACCAAGGTAACCTTTCTCCAGGAAGCCTATTCGAAACTGGATTCGGACAGGCAGGGGCCCGCACTTTACAGCGAAGTGACTGAAATCTATCTTGGCGAGGCGGCAGAAGTGAACTTTGCGAGCCTTCAGAACTTCGAAGACGACGTTCACTCCCTAGTGAATAGGCGGTCGATAGCCGGTCGGGACTCTCGGATGAACTGGACAGTGGGCCATATTGGGGGAGGCATTACACGGTCGAGAATGGACAGTGTTCTCAGCGGGCAGGGAGCGACCGCCGAGGATGTGGAGGTAGTTTTCGGCGCGGGAGAGCAGCGGTTTGACGTGGTCACGAACCTGACTCATCAGGCACCCCATACAACCGGGCATGTTCTGGCGAGGGGGGTTTTGAGAGACAGCGCCCGTTCCATCTTCAAGGGCATGATCAGGATCGAGGCGGGTGCGAAGAACTCCAATTCCTACTTGGCAGAGCATGCTATGATTCTGAGCAAGAAGGCGAGGGCCGATGCGATACCGGGCCTTGAGATAGAGACGAACGAGGTTAAGGCTACACATTCAGCGTCCGTCAGCCAGATCGACGAGGAGCAAGTGTTCTACATGATGGCGAGGGGGCTAACCGAGAGCGAGGCTCAGCGGCTCATCATCCTAGGCTTCCTCCACCCAGCGGTCAAACGGATACCGTTGAGGACGGTGCGGGCCATCATTCAATATCTCATCGAGGAGAAATGGGTAGGGAAAAAAGGACAGATACCTCCCCGGGCTGATTCTCTGCCCGAATTCGAGGAAGAGCCCGAGGCTGAAACGGTGTCCGCGGACCTTTTCGAACGCCATTACAAGTACCGGTAGGAGTGTAGCCCCTGCCTAGCCTCGTCCGAGTTTGTACTCTTCCCGAGCTGCCAGCGGGAACGATGAAAGGGGTACAGCTTCAGGATGGCCGAAGGGTGCTCGTTGTGAACCTTGACGGGATTCTTCACGCCTGGGATGGAACATGTACTCACGAGGAAGCGGACCTGTCCACAGGCTTCCTCCTCGGAGACCGGGTCACCTGTCCCCTGCACCTTTCCGTGTTCGACCTCAACAATGGGGAAGCAGTCACGCCCCCTGCCACCGTACCCTTGAAGAAATACAACCTGAAAGTCGAAAACGAGGACATATTCGTGGAAGTCGACTGAGGGTCCCAACGGTCAAGATACTGTTATGTTAGAATTGCAGAGAAGGATACTACGGGTGAATGGCGTGAATCCGTCATCACCGTGCAGTCGTCCAACATGACCACTCTTCCGAAAAGGCTCCAGAAGGGCGACACCATCGGCATTATCAGCCCTGCATCCCCATTCCCCGCCTGGTTCCCCCGACGCTTCGCAAGGGCCATCTTCAACCTCGAATCCAAAGGCTACAAGGTGAAGCTTGGGGGCCATGTTCGCGATAAGCTGGGCCATAAAGCCGGACGGAAAGAAACCCGCCTCTCCGACCTGCATTCAATGTTTGAAGACTCTACTGTAAGGCTTGTTATGACAAGCCTGGGAGGATACAACTCCAACGAGCTAATTGGAGACATCGACTATGAGATGATACGGCAGAACCCAAAAGGGCTGGTCGGGTACAGCGACATAACAGCCCTTCACCTGGCAATCTATTCCAAAACAGGGCTCGGAGGTATCTATGGGCCACATTTGATGAGCCAGTTTGGCGAATACCCCGACATCCTTCCCTACACGTTGAAGAGCTTTGAGACTGTCGTCGGCCGCGCAGAGCCTCCCGGCCAGGTTGTGCCGTCCGATGTTTGGACGGAGGAGAGGTTGGAGTATGATAGTGAAGATGACCGGCCTCGGAGGATGCAGCAGGCCACTGGGTGGAGGATGCTCAAGCCGGGCGAGGCGAGGGGCCGACTAGTAGGGGGGGAGATTACTACGCTGGTGATTCAGACCGGAACTGAGTACATGCCTTCACTGGATGGCGCGATCTTCTTCTGGGAGGATTATGGGTCGTCTCTTGCCTGGGTGGACAGGTTCCTGGCCAACCTTCGAACCAAGGGTGCCTACGAACGGATTGCTGGAATGCTGGTTGGGCGTAATAGGACTGCAGGCTTCGAGCCCACGTCAACAGGTTACGGTTTGGACAACATCATTCTAGACAGTACGAAGGGCTACGACTTCCCTGTAATGGTGAACATGGACTTCGGCCACACCGACCCAATCATGACCCTTCCCATCGGTATCAGGGCGACAATGCGAGCCGAGAGCCAATACTTGAGCTTCGACGAGCCCGCAGTCTCATGACCTTTCCGGTCGAACCGGCGCAAAGTTATCGCCTAGTTTCCAGGTTTAGATTCCGCTTGTGACGAGATGCTCCTTCGCAGTACCCAAGAGTCTCTGACTCCAATCGGAGATTTGCGGCCTCGCTCTTTGGTGGCGAATCAGGGGGATCCGTCGGGGTGGTCTGAGCCGTGTGTCTCCTTCCGGAGAATATCATAGGCAAGGGGTCCGTCTCGGTCGTCGACGACGATCATGATGTCTCCGTAGCCTATGAAAGCGTCAAGGATGTTGACCCCGTTTCTATACAATAGCTCGGTGACGTAAGATGCTATTCCCGGTGTCATCTCGGCACTAGAAGACAGGGTGAGTGTCAGCTCGGCCACGTTCGGCCGTGTGACGGCAACGTCCAGATCCTTCTGTTTTGCCCGGATCAGGTTGTAGTCGGCCACTGGGAGAATCATTTTGATCGAATTTGCCAGGGGAAAGATATGCGGGAATTCTGAGAGTTCGCCCGCAGCCTCGGACAGTTCCATGACTATTTTTGAGAACTGGGTCCTAGGCGCCTTTATTGTCACATCGATGATGTCGCTTGAAAGAGAGATTCTCCCCCCCTTCAGGACACCTGAAGTGTCGGGGCTCTTGCTGTTGGAGAGCGAGTCAGAGAATCTCTTGATTGCAACGACCAGTGTGTTGACTGTGGCTTTTCGACCAGTCGCCTCTTGAACTTGGGCCTGGATGAGTTCCGCGAGGGAGTGGAAGTTTACAATCTTCATCTTCAGGCATTGGTATACGGCGTAGTTCTTCGTGAGGATTTGTCGTACTTCTTCGGGGACGCTGACCCCTGTTCTGTGGATTGACAAACCTAGCCTACGCCTCCTGACGTAACATGTGTTAGTTCTGGAATAAAAGTCTTATATGCAAGTAACAAGCGTTACTATACTGCAATAAAATGCAGTAGAAAAAACAACAATGCAAACCAATATGAATTTCCCGACCTACGTCTTCGCGACCGTTAATCCGGGCCGCACGACGAACGTGGTCGCGGAGCTAAAGCAAATCAGCCAGATAGACCTCATCGCACCGGTCACAGGCAGATACGACCTAGTACTACGCCTGAAGGCCAACACACCACAGAACGTATACCACACAGTCAATGAAATCCGCAATATCAGCGACATACGCACGACTACTACCCACACCGGCTTCGACGGTATGCAGCCGACCCGAAAGCTCGAGAGCCAGATGGCCCTTGGGTTTTCACTGTTGAACATTCAGCACACGTCAATTGAGAACACCATTAAGCAGCTCAGCAACATCCCAGGCTTCGTAGAAGCATGCACAGTACCCGGACAGTTCGACATCGTCGCACTCTGGCAAGCAAGAACCTCTGAAGAAATCGTGAAGAATTCCGTTGAGAAAGTTAGTAATCTCGAAGGCCTCTTCAAGAGCGAGACACTTCTCGCTTATGCACCGTTCTTCAAAGCGTAATCATCCGAATATAGCTCCGTCGACCTCCCCCCTTTTTTTGAGTATCCGAAAGACGCCCGAACAAGACCTCGACGCACGATCCGTAGTTTGACGATTACACTGAGAGCGATCCCGAATCCATCATCAGCTGGATTCGAGGGAAAGCGCGGTTCCCCAAGGGCTTTTTTCGGTATACTTGGGCGGATCCGCTAGGTGAGGATGAATGGGACCAAGCGGTTTCTCAGGAATGCCTCTAGGTGGCATGGACGAAAGAATCTAGGAGGCCTACTCTACCGGTTATGTTTCTTTGCTTCAAACCGTCTATCCCTGCGCTTGCGTCTGCTCTGGGCTGTTGCGTGCAGGCTGCCGGCGTTTGACTGTATCCGCCGACATTATTGAATTCTCCCAATCAACAAATTAACCACTACTCTCGTAGGGAGCGGCGCAAATTGGAATGCGTCCAATTAAGTTTTCGTGGTCAACTCTTCTCAGCTGACCTCCTAATCAAAACACCGCAGGTGATGGGAAAGAGTCATACAGGTGTGCAACGAGTGTCGACTGGTGAGATAGAATGACCGGCCGCCATCCCATAGGGCATGGAAAGTCATCACCGACCACAGATGAAGGCTGGGTCAACTATTGGACAGGCTACTATAACAGGAGCAGGCAGCTGAAGAGAGCCAGCCAGGAGAGTTGGAACGCGGCTAGGGAGGTATGGAAGAGGAAGTTGGTACAAGCCGAGAGAATACGCTGTCAGGAATGCACCCGGATTGTCAAGCTATGGCTCAGAACTTACGGGTACGGGCCGAAAAGGTACGTTTTGAAAGAGAGCATATCGCGATACGGCAAGACGAGAAAAACAACATTCTCGAACTCTGCCAGTAAACCCCGAGAGCACCCTAGTGCGACAGGATAGCGTATCACGGCTTCTTTGCGCAGACTGCTATAGGAACGCTCGTTTTCTTGAGAAGGGAAGAATGCCTCCCTAGGATTTGGCTTGTAGCCCTTGCTTTGTCGTTGCTATCTCTCCTCTGATAACTTCGATTGCGTCGATCAGCTTTAGGCACTTTGCCTTTTCCGTGACCATCGCATCTTCCAGGTCTTTGAGCCTCCTCATTGCATTGTCTAGGTTCCTTATGTCCCCCAGGGGGGAATAGTCCATTCTGCGGGGCATGCTCGCGAACAGCTCACGTTGCGCCATGTTGATCCTGCTGACCTTGTCAGTGTCAGTCGCCGCCAGCCATGAAACCTCGCGGGCAGCCTTCACACTCTCATAGAGCTGGTTTTGCAGTTCCACATACGCATCCCAGTAGTTCAGCCAGGACTCGTTGAACGCTGCGAAAATCCTCTCGACCCGTTCAGCTTCGTCCTTCGGGTTGATCGTCAATTGGACCAGTCCCCCCTAGTGGTCTACTGGTAGAAGAAACGTTCGGAGCGTGAGTATCCTCCTGCTGTGCAAGGCCTCAATACAACTCCGGGACCGTGCGTGGGAACCGGGACTTTGTGCCTTTATTGCTAACGTCCACATGCTGCTTGACAGAGGGATTCTAGCACCCTTTAGAGTTCTGGAGGCATAACGGTATTAACGTAATAGAACAGCAGTAGAGAATAAAAGTCTTAAACGTAAGTAACGCCTATTAATGTAATGTAATAAAATGCAATAGGAACAGCGAACATGAAAACAATAGCCAACTTCCAAACCTACGCCTTGGCGACGGTTAACCCCGGACTGCTCCACGACCGAATCCGCCCTTTTGATGAACCTCTTAGAGAAGCCCATCAACTCAGGCTCAAGCTCACTCTGACACCGATTCCTAGGACCACTGACCAGCGGCCGAAAATCGGCGAATAGCCGACAGATTCACGCTAGGCAGGACGGAGATAATGATTTCATTCAAGAATACTCTTGGGTTTCAACACAAATCCTTAGCCTTAGACATCCGCAGGAAGACCCAAAGTTTGGGCGTGGTCAGAACGGCACATTGGAGATCGATTGGACCAGCTTACTCTAGTACTCTACTTTGTAGAAGAATCGTTCGGAGCAGGATTTATCCAATATCACCGTGGCCTTGGCGAGTTTTGACTCTTTCTCTCCGTAATTACCTATGCCCCGAGCATTCAGATCCAGAGCGCCTTAGGCCCTTGTTTCAGTCTCAACAATTTCGGACCGCGAGCTCTGACCAATACTCTTATAAAAGTAAGGTGGAAAAAGCTTGAAAAATGATGAGAGTATGGAAACAAGGAAGGAAAGGATAACAAGAAAATACTCTCTGCCAATCGCCATACTAGTAATTGTTTTGGTAGTTGGTGCGGCTCCGACTGCCGCTATTGTTTCAGGATTTTCTGATTCTCACTCGCACAAACAGTTGCAGTTACACGTGCGTTCAGACTTGAACTTTGGACGACTTTCTTCTGTGTCCACTACTGCAAAGACTTTTGCGAATGCGCTGGTAGTTGGAAGGGGCAAGACAAGTTCGATAAGTTTTGCTTTCGTTAGTGGGACGACTACTTGGGATAAGGTGTTTTCAGGCATCAGCATTGTCGTCCAAGCCCATAGCGAGGAGAAAGGTAGGGGAAACCATGGTCACGCGAGTGGAGGCGACGATAGTAGTGGCTTAAACACCGGCGACGAGAACGGTAGAGGAAACAATGGCCACAGGAGTGGGACCGACAATAGCAGAGGCTCAGACACAGACGACGAGGCTCCTGCCCTCGAGGCCTGTATATCGCTAGGTACGGGCGTTTGTCCTGAAGGTCTAACAGCAGCATTTACTCCCACAAAATCTACTACGTATGATTATGTGGCTAGCTTTACGACGGTTTCGGCCATACCTTCAGGTGTTACACTACAAACAACAGTTTCGTCTTCGTAGCATCTTCCAATCCGGCTTCAGCAACAACCCAAGGAATACACCCCTGGCCACCTGATATTTTTCGGCCCAAGAACGCAGTCTTACCGCTAACTCTCCCTGCAGAGAAGAAATCCGAACGCCTTTAACCGGGGCAGTTCGCCGATATGGTTAACTTAAGAAATGTGAGTTGGTAAACATATTGGACCAATCGGTGTTTCAATGGAAATGAGAGGTATACCCAGGCTAGGCAGAGATGATGGGCTTTGGCCCAATTCTTGGGCCGTAAGTTTCTGGCGATTCTAGCGAGGTTGCTGGACCGGGGATAGTCTACTCTTATTACCCGGATTCCCTGCCAACCTACTGTGAAGCTAACACTTTCCATTATTCACATAGCTCTAATCCTGATTGCGGTTGCGGTAACTGGAATATCTGCAGGCATTTTCCATGATCAGAGTATCAAGGGAGTCTACAACTCCTTTGCGGTGGAGAAGAGTCAATTGCAATCGGAAACAAAACTAACGCTTGTCCATGGTACTATTACAAGCCCGGGAACTCCCGTGGACATCTTTTTTCGCGCTCAGTCTGGAGCGAGTCTTAACTCTGCAGCCTTCTGTTCTACAAGTCAATCCCCGTACTGTTTCGACACGCACGAGTATCAGGTGTACCTAATCTCGGGCGGTACCTATGTAGTCATAATATTCTACACGGAATCCGACCTGCTCACAGACACAAAGAGTTGCCTAGCAACGCCCGTTGTCATTACACCGGAAGGGACAGACTCACCCATCGATTTCGCATGTTCAACCTAACCACGCAGGCAACATAAGGGCGCGTCGAGGCCGTACGCCCCCTAACGCAAAAATCCCGAGCCCGACGCCGAGCGTCCAGCCTAAAACCCACAAATCCTGTTCCAGAAGGTCCAGCCGCGAAAGATCATCCTCTGGCTGCGACGAGTATGAAGGGCCGTCTTCGAAACGAGCTTGAAGCCATGCTGATGGATGCGGATAAGGCCGGGAGGGTTAGAGTGGTCATCTCCCGTTTCCAGACTTCTACGGCCCGAATGTCACCAACAAGTTGTTCGCGCCCATCTTCGAAGGGGCTATCACAGGGAAGAAGGCCCGGTGGATTGGTAAGCTGGACGTGCCCCATGATTTTGTGTTTATTGATGATGCGGCGGCGACTGCGATAATGCTGGCGGGGGCGGAAGAACTTCCAGGCCCGATCTGGCATGTACCGGGTCCGGGACCCTAACCGGGAGAGGGTTCATTGAAATGGCCCTCAGAACAGCCGGGACCAGGCCGAGTGTTGGAGTGATGAGTGGTGGCCTGATACTGTTTGCTAGCTTGTTCAGTTCAGACGCAAGAGAGGTTAGGGAGTTGCTGTACCAGTTTGAACAGCCCATGGTGCTGGAGAGGACAAAGTTCACCGAGCCTTCCCCCGGTTCAACCATACTTCCCGAGAAGAAAGCATACACCAAACAATCAAACTGGTTCCGCCAACATTCCGAGGCGCAAGTGTTCTTTCGGAACCACTAATGGGCAGCTATGCCTGTGAGGTCTGGTCTATACAACAGCTTGTTGAAGAGTGTACTCATGGATGCCCTTCGTGCAGGCTTTCTCGAAGAGTGGTTTGCGAATCTCCCCCCAAAAACTTAAGATGCGGGTCCTGTCTTTCCCCTTCGATAGGTCCTAGTTGGAAATCAAGGAACCAAGATCCGATAACGCAGCAGCAGCTCTGTTCGACATCGCTGAGGAAATGCGCCAGCGATTCGAAATCTGTCAGCGTGGAAATCACGATTTTGTTTCTGTTATTTACATGTCAAGCCTAATCATCTCGCGTTGGGTAAGCTACTCAGCGAACAAGCTCTTGGACTTGATTCCAAACATCGGTAGCCTATCCCCTAGTAATTTTGTCTGGGTGGTTCGAACCACCTCTCCGAAGCATTTTCCGGGGGCAATGCAGACCCTTCAAAGTCGAGCCGTAAATTACTTGCGTGCTAGCTCATACCTGCTCCTGCATGGTCCAACATCCACATTCTTGAATCACGCGAAATTCGTTCTAAGTTACCATGTGTGCTTTTCAGAAAGAGTCGCCTACCATGGAAAGTACTTCGGCTCAGCGGACATGACTACTGCTGGCTTGGGATACCAGAGAGGAAGGCCCGGAAACTATGAAGAGTTCCAATCAAGCTACCGCCATCGCCGTTCCGTAGGTGGTAGCGACTTGGCATACTTGACCGAGGCCAAAGATCTGGCGCGACACGCCGCAGACCTTCAATCGTCTCCAGGATATCTTCGCGCATATGTTCGGGAGCATATAGAATTCCTTGACAGGACGGCCCGTCAAGCCGAGTTCACCTTGCAAGGAACAACGCGTGGCGAACTGTTCTTGAGGTACGTGGACCTTCAGATGGCGCAAAGTCGAACCGTGTCGGTCTTAGACGAACTGCCGGGCCGAAACTTAACGAAGAATTTGCTCGCCGAGTCTCTCTTGAAACACCCGGCTCCGAACCCGTTCGAATTGGAAATGCTGGACTGCAACGATGAATCCTCGGCCGAAGTTGCGTCTCTTCTGGGGTTTGATGAGGCGGTCCTGCGCAACATGGTAGTACAGAATATCGCGGTTGTAAACGATCTTTCGCATGTTCTAAGGGAGGAATATCTGCCTCGATCTGGTCAAATAGCAGAATTCAGGGATGAAATAGAAGGTCGATTCATTGATAGAACCAAAAAGTTCGGAGACATCCACCAAGACTACTTATCACGAATAATTGAGCTTGCGAAAAGCCATCACTGGCCGGAAAAGGCCGAGTAGGTACATGCAACCAAGACTCTAGGTACAGGTCTCAAGTCCATATCGAGAGGCCCCTGCTCTTGATATTCGCTGGTGATACCAGCGAAGCTCAACTCAAACTGTCAGGGATGGGCTTCTGGAAGGCGTGAGACTGAAGCCGGAGAGAGTCCTAACTTTGAAACACACTCAATAGAAAGCTATCTTCTCCGTTCCCAGAGCTATCAAGACCTCTTTGCTGTAAAATTGTTCTCTCTTTCACGTACTACAAGGGAAGAAAGCATACACCAAATCATCAACTTCAGAAGTTTTCCCCTAATGGCTGTCCGATAGCTTCTCCAAAGGAACGGTCCGGCACAAGCGAAAAGCAGTGCGTAAGGGCTGAGGTTGACAGGGTCACGGGGGCTGTTGGACTTGTCCAGAGGAATTGCCACACCGGCAAGGGGAGCACCAAAAGGAAGTTTCACAATTATTGCGATTAAGACGAAGGCGGGGTTCCAAAAACCAAGCGCTTCCAGAAGGAGCTCCCTGCCAAAAGGCTACGATGTTTTCAAGCCTAATCTTTTACAACTGCTTCTTCGGGCCTAGTGTTCAGCCTGTTAGCGTTCCAACTGTTACCAGCCAAACTATTACTCGCCCTGTTATTCCCGGTATTGCTGGGAAGCCTATTGTTCAAGCCCTTGTCGAGCGCGCTCTCAAACACAAAAGTCACAGAGTTGGGAGACATCTTCTCAAACTGCACATTTGCTCCGAGAGTGCTCAGCAATACGGCGGACACGTACTCCCTCGTGAAATAGGAAAAGTTCAGGTTGACATCATGCTTGACCGTGAAAAAATGCTTACCCCCTTCATACCGATGGTCCCAGGCGTCAAAATGACTCGCCCAGAGGTCCATGAACATTAGGATTGTACCCGGGGTTATACGGGAAAAGAGGAACAAGAGCTCCTCATGAGCCACGGACTCCCCCAGCGATCTGCCAATTTTCTCAATCTGGTCCCGTGGCATGGACTCAAACATGAACCTCAGAAAGTCCTTGCTGACAGGGATAAACTTCAGCTGTCCAACATAGCGTCCCCAGCTTACGTGACGGCTAAAGATCTGCGAGACTAAGGCGTTCGGGTTGATACCTAGCCTCCTAGCCTCCTCCTCCAAGGCAGATTTTAGGTCAGCCCGGACTCGGTAGGAGACGGTCTCTGTCTTCTTAGCGGGGCCCCCGAAATACGACGCACACATACAGGACCAACACACCCTTGGAAACGTCGCATGCTGGCCGCGGCGCGCAATATAAACTTGTATTGCGAGTATATAGGCACCGTTCACAAACCTTCCCAGTTGTTTCCATCAATCATCGGGGCGAGACGAAAACAGACGATGCTTGGCAATGTTTTGCAAGCGGCTAAGAGGTCCAACAGCAGCAGCGAGGACTAACGAGGTGAAAAAAGAATGGAAAATGATGAGAGTAAGGAAACAACAAGGAAACCACGGATAGCAAAGAAGTACCGTTTACCCATCATCGCTATACTGATGGTATTTGCCATAGTAGGGACGGTAGCCGGAGTTACACTTTTCGCTTCAACCTTTACTTACAATCCACCAACAACGGCTCCCGTTACCGGACAAGCAGGATCTTTAGACTTTGGAACTCTTTCTAGAGTCGCCTCCAGCTCCAAAATGTTTGTAGGTGCACTGGCAATTGGGGCTGGAAGTACATCTTCGATAACTTTTGCTTTCGTTAGCCCAACGCTCACTTGGAATACAGTGTTTTCAGGCATTGCTATTGTAGCACAAACCCAAGATGCAACTCCTGTCGGCAAAGCCTGCATATCATTAGGCACGGGCACTTGTCCCACAGGTCTAACAACAAAATTTACTCCTACAGGCATCCACATCCTATGACTATCTGGCAACCTACACAATAGCTCTTGTCGTTCCTGCTGGAGTCAACCTGCAAGTAATATGGTCAGTAACACCGGTCTCACTACCTCAGACAGTAATACCTCTCGGGTCAGCCGCCAATTTTGCGGTCCTGGCTGGTGCGACGGTTACCAATACTGGTCTTACTGTGATTACTGGTGATCTTGGACTGAGCCCAGGTACTGCGGTGACTGGATTTCCGCCAGGAATAGTGAACGGGGTGTTACACGCAGCTGACTCTAATGCGATGTTAGCCAAGGCTGACTTGACAACCGCAATAAACACTGCTAATGCACTACCGCTACCCATTCTCATTGCTGGAGACTTGGGCGGACGGACTCTCGTACCAGGGCTTTACAAGTCCACATCATCGCTTGCTGTAACAGGAGGTCTGACTCTGGACGCACAAGGAAACTCTAATGCCGTCTGGGTCTTCCAGATAGCGTCAACCCTCACCACTCTAACCGGTAGCCAGATCATACTGACGGGCGGTGCCCAGGCTAACAACATTTTCTGGGTGGTCGGTAGCTCAGCAACTCTTGGCACAACCTCTGTCTTCAAGGGAACAATAATGGCATACGCTTCAATTACTATTACGACTGGTGTATCGCTGGACGGTAGAGCACTAGCACAAGTCGGCGCGGTCACACTGGACAGCAACATCATTACGAGACCCCTATAGGCGTAAGGTACTCCCAACACCCCTCCCCCTTTTTTCTGGTTTCGATTAATGTCCCGCAGGAAATGCCAATCTTAGAGGCCTGCCAGCCTATGTGACAATTAAAGGACCTGGGAGACTAAGGTGTTGGGTTGACGCCAAGCGTTCTAGCCTCTTCCTCCAGGGTCGATTTAAGGTCAGACCGGATTTGTGTAGGATACGGTTTCTGTTTTCTTAGCTTGGCCCCTGGGATACGCCGCGCACACTCAAAACCAACACAATCGTTGAAATTGTTTGCTAAGAACGTTGTGGTGTATTGCAGGTATACAGGAGGCGAGACGGAGACAGACGATGCTTGGCAATGTTTTGCAAGCGGTTATCAGCTCCTACGGAAGCCACCCAAACCACGGAGAAAAAACATAGTGGAAAATGCAAGGATGGAAACAACAAGGAAACCATGGATAGCCAAGAAGTACCGTCTACCCATTATCGCCATACTCATGATATCTGCCATAGTAGTCGGAGTATTTGCAGCCATTCTTTTCACTCAAACCTACACTTATACAGTAGGTACACCGCAAGTAGCCAGCGTTAGCGGTCCAACAACATTAGGCTTCGGCCAACTTTCTCCATTTGCCTCTAGCTCCAAAATGTTCCCAAGTGCACTGGTAGTAAGTGCTGGAACTACAACTTCGATAACTTTTGTTTTCGATAATCCAACCGGTTGGAGCTCAGTGTTTTCAGGCATCTCTATTGTAGCACAAACCCAAGCAGCCGTTCCTATCGGCGTAGCCTGTATATCATTAGGTACGGGCACTTGTCCTGCAGGTCTATCAGCAACATTTATTCCCGCATCATCCACTAACTACGACTATGCGGCAGCCTTTACAGCGGCTTCTAACCCAGCTACCGGAGTTAGCCTGCAAACAACGTGGCAGGACACAGTAGTAACGGCGCAATGCCCGACAGCAGCATCCCTCGGGTCAGCCGCCACTTTCGCGGTCCTGGGTGGTTCTGCAGTCACTAGCACTGGTGCTACAGTTCTCACTGGAGACCTTGGAGCGAGTCCTGGCACTGCGATAACCGGATTTCCCCCAGGAACAGTAAGCGGGGTGACATTGACCGGGGCGAGTGCGACAACAGCACATACTGACTTGACCGCTGCTATTACCCAAGACATGGCACTAACACCAGCCATTACTGTGGCTACTGAACTAGCCGGACAGACCCTTGCATGCGGAGTCTACAATTCCGCAGCAGGCACTTTAGGAATCACAGGAACTTTGACTCTTAATGGCGACGCTAATGCTGTCTTCGTCTTCGAAATGGCTTCAACGCTTACCACCGCAGCCGGTGCCACCATTGTACTGACAGGGGGTGCCACGGCTAACCACGTCTTCTGGGTGGTCGGTAGCTCAGCAACTCTCGGGGCAGGAAACGTCTTCAAGGGAACAATAATGGCCGTGGCTTCGATAACGATCGGAGCTGCTGCACAAATGAACGGCAGAGCACTGGCGACCGCCGCGGTCACATTGGACAGCGACACCATTACCGTACCTGCATAAGCCAAGAACTAAACAAGATACTCTAAACCCCCAAATTTTTTACTCACACACCGAGAACTCGTCGAGGTTTCGCTTTACAGAAGGGTGTTATCCGTATTCTCTCAAAGCGGAAAAACCCAGCGCGATTCCCTTGAGGGTCAGTTGAAGGCGATGTCAGGCGATGGCTCAGCCTGACTAACAACATTCTCGACTAGTTGCCGCCAGATCAGATGGCTGTCTCCAAACTCGTGCCAGAGATAGCGATGCTGGATGGCCTCTCCGTACGCCTCCTTGACACGGTCGAGGCCAACGATGGCGCTGAGCATTGCGAGGTGGCTTGTGACGGGGTCATGGAGTCCCGTGAGGAGTCCATCCACCGCATGCACCCCAGTCCCAGGGTGGACGTAGAGGCTCGTACTGCCAGTGCAAGCGCGAAGCCCTTTAGGTGTCCAGGAGGTCTCGAGTGCTCGGACGACTGTGGTTCCGACCGCTATTACGCCTCCACGGGCATGAGTTGCGTTGACGGCGTGGGCAGTGGCAGCTGGAACGCGGAATATCTCGGGATAAAGGGCTTGATCTTCCACCGTCTCGCCTTCAATTTCTAGGCTAGAGACTCCCGTGTGTAGAATGATTCCTGAGATGCCAACGCCACGGGCAAGCAGCACGTCCCGGACCCGTGGAGTGATGGGCCTAGCGGCGCTCGGCATCTCGACGCTTCCCGGAAATCTAGAGAATAGTGTCTGATAGGCGTCCATGGGATAGGCCGGGGCGTAGCTGTAGTGGATCGGTTGCCCGTACTTGGCCATGAGAAGGCTAGCGGGCGTGTCGAGATGTATAAGCCAGAGTCTCGGGATTCCAGGGTAGGGCTTTAGGAGGATGGCTCTAGCTTCACCGACTCGTAGAATCTCATTTTCGTTCAAAGGGAGGGGTCCGGGAAGCGACGGACTCCATCGCGGTTCCGCGAGCCAGAGGTTCTCTGCAAACCTTGTTGACAGGTTTAGCCGAATATCTCCGAGTCGGCTCATCGCTGGGAGGCTAGCCGGGAGGGTTGCGCTTTCATTGACGACTAGCAAGTCTCCGGGTTCGAGTAGCTCTGGTAAGTCTGTGAATGCATGGTGAGTGTTATCTTCCGGTGTTGAGACCATCAGGCGCACGTCGTCCCGGGAGTGGTCACGCAGTTCTGGAGGCGAGGAAGCGAAGAGTTCCATGGGACGTTCGAAGAGTAGTTCTTCCCGGTTCAAGCTGGGACCTCCCAGAGGGTTCCCTGTGCCTGGTACCGCATTCCCGTAATGCGTTTCGGGTCTTGGCCAATGAGCCAGGCCCAGAAGGGAAGTGTGACCTCGGGGAGAGGACGGTCGGATATGTCCTCGTTGAGGTATGCTTCTTGGTGCATCTGGGTGCGCATGTCGCCGGGGTCGACGCTGACTACGGAGATGCCCTGTGGTTTGAGTTCGATGGCGAGCGTTTTGGAGACGAGGTCGAGGGCGGCTTTGCTGGACCCGTAGATTCCCCATCTTTCGTAACCGGCTTGACTAGCGTCGCTGTGATATTGACGATTAGGCCTCGTGTGCGTTCCAGTTGGGGAAGAGCTTCCTGAATGAGGGCAAGCGGGGCGACGAGGTTCGTTTCGAGGGTGGTGCGGAAAAGCTCGAGCGAGGCCTGGGCAAGGTCAGGGCGTGGGGTCTCGCCCAGGTCGGAGGCGTTGTTGACGAGAAGGGAGACGCCGCCCATAGCGCTGGTTTCTTGTAGAAGACGGGTCCTGTGTCCAGGGTCCGTGATATTACCAGGGAACGCGGCGACTTTCGCCCCGGTGCTTCGTAGTGATCGTGCAACTTCCTCAAGTTCAGTGTCAGTCCGTGCGGAGATGACTAGGTCATGGCCCTGCCCCGCTAGGAAGGTTGCGAGGACTCTGCCGAGGCCTCGTCCCGCGCCGGTGACGAGTGCGACGCTCCTCATTCGGGTTGCCTCCGTTTCGGTGTAATGAGGAAGCGGCAAACGTAAGCGCCTGCGACGACGCGATGGGTCGTCTCGACATTGGCGCCTAGGACTTTTTGGAACATTTCCCGCTCTACCGTGCATGCTTCCCAGTAGTTCTGGGCAATGGCTATGATAGGGCAGTTGTGTTCGAGAATCTCGAATTTGGAGGGGCCTGCTCGATGGTCTTCCGCCATGTACCCTTCTCGGTCGCGGAGTTCTGACAGCTGATGGACACGGGCGGGGAGGGTCTCTGCGTAAACTTGGTCTCGGTAGGTTTTGACCGTCTCGGTTTGCCGGCGGAGGAGGGCTTCTTCGACCCCTTTGCGTCCAAGCTTCTCCTCGATGTAGGCGAGGGCGGCGCAGGTTACGCCTGCATATGCTTTAGGGAAGAGGCCTTGAGACCCGGGCGCAAGCTGTGCCATGAGGCGTGGTCGGCCCTTCGTTCCCCGTAACGGGGTGCGCTTGACCATGCCACGCTCTTCCAAATCCTGAACGTGCTTGTGGGTGGCCATCTTCGAGATATGCAGACGGTCTGCAAGAGTTTGGAGGTCGGACTGGCCCTCTCGCTTGAGGATGAGAAGAATCTCGCGTTTCGTGGACCCGAAGGCATGATTGTCTAATGGGGGCTCCGAAAAAGGCGTGCTCATGAGAAGTGTCTTATGCTTTCAGCTTATTTCAACTTGTGGGTTTACAAAGTTGCGAAAGTCTCCCACGAAAAGAAACGTGTCAAATTCTCTTGATTTCTTGAAGGACGCCCCAGTCCTTGAACCGAGAAACTCCAGGGCAGCATTGAAGAAGTCTTACCAGCGAGCGATTTCTGGACCCCTTTCGAAAGTTACTGTCCAAGTCCACGTTCAAACCCTCTAACAGAATCTGAATTAGAGTTGCGAAATCTCAGGTGCGGATTAGCAAATACAAGTTCAAGCCCCTTTCTGAAAGGTACCCTCAAACATGGATTTCTATTCTAAAGAGTCGCTTCGCAAGGCCCTCATTAGTATGGGCGATGGCGAAAGCGAGAATCGTCGTGTGCAAGGGGGAAGTTAATGATAGCTAGGATCGAGGCCGGCCCCCGGGGCCTTCCAGAGTTGCGCCACCGCCAGTTTCTCAGGCTGTCGTCTTCGCCCGTTTCTGCCGTTTCTCCTTCCCATGCTCTGAATCTTGCTCTCTCCACTATCTCCTCTGAAACATGCTCCTCCGACTCGTCCTCAGTCTCCTCTTCCAGATCTTCATCCTCATCCGCCTCATCATCTGCTCTCCCGTTCGCCTCGTTATCCTCCGAACTCATTTTTTGTCTCACCAGCTCTCCATTCTCATCCGGACATGGTGTCTGCGGGTTCAGTGTCCTCTGAGCTCTTCGTTCCCCTCTGCCACTCGTTCGCCCTCTCAACCAGTCTAGCGAGGAAAACCCTATCCTCCCTCGACAATGGCGCGTCCCGCTTCATCTTCCCCTTAATTGAGTGGAGCTTAGCCTCTTCCTCTCCGAGAGGAATCTTCGAGTCTTCTATGATCTTGATCAACATGTTAGGTCCCGATCTTCCCTTGCCCGTCTGCATCCTCAGCTTTTCCTCCAAATTCCAAACATCATTATCAACCGTTGGGGTTCTCTCTGGCATCTCCACGCAAACTCGGTACCAGTTCTAGTCTATAAGCCGTGGGACTAGAGGTCGGAAATCTCTTCCTTGCCGTTGTCCCATAGCGCCTAGGTAAGAGTATGGTCCGGTTTTCATCACCTTGAGGGACAGAACGCGTCCCCTTAGCCTGACAGCGCTCAATTGTCCTCCGACAGGGAATCCGCAGCATTCCTTGGAGAAGGTTTGTCTTTTTCTTGCAAAAGCGAGGGACAAGAGAACCGGCCTCAACTGGGCACTCTAAAGCGCCCGCTTCACTTAGCTACTGGACTTCAGTTAGGATTAGACTTTATTGAAGCGTCCCATCCATTGCTGCGGTACCTGTTAGGCTGTTCTTGGAAGGAGCGGGGAAATGGACGCCGTTGACGCGAGGATTTTCGTTGACATGGCGTTCAAGGATCCTAGCTTCCGAGAGTCCGCGGAGAGGCAGGCCAGCCCCTCAATTATTGGCAAGAGGCTCAAACTAGACGAGAAGATCGTCCGGGTGAGAGTCAAGAGGATGGAGGATGAATGTTTCATCAAATACTACCAGGCAGTGCCCAACCTCGCATTGTTCGGGCTCAACCGCGTTGGATTGTTCCGGTTTGAAGCCCACAACCTCACAACGAAACTGCGAGCTCTAGAATATACCCACCATCTTCCTGGCGTGGTCGAGGCGAGCGACTACCTAGGGCCCTCAATCTCAATACGCCTATCCGGCGCTTCCGCAGAGGAAGTTCAACGGTTAGCTGACGAAATCACCAAGAGATTCGAGCTGAACAGGCTGAGCCTCGGGGACCGGGATCTCAGACCGCCGCTCTACGAGCCAGATAGGTTGGACTGGAAGATAATTCAGAAGCTAAGGTATGATGCCCATTGAAGTATCAAGGATGTCGCAGACGCGTTCTCGATCACTCCTCGAATGGCCCAGTACAGGATTACGAAACTTCTGAAATCAGGTGAACTCGCGATTCGAGCGGTGATAAACACTCAGAAGCAAGG
>WNGK01002362.1_pt1 | contig 20434 bp, 13 predicted proteins | sample 5400601 | NCBI WGS metagenome assembly WNGK01 (sample SAMN13153376, study PRJNA577476) | soil metagenome | isolation source: 60 cm soil or saprolite under Garry oak tree replicate 1 | place: USA:California | collected 2016-06-15
ACACCAGAACATCGCCCGGCGAGAGCAGGTCCGCAAGCGCAGCGAAAACGATATCGTGATGTTTCGCGCCGTCGACGTGCAGCAGGCGGCTCGCCGAGCGCTGCGGCGCCGGACGCTGCGCGATCAGCTCCTGCGGCAGCGCGAAATCGAAATCGGAGAGGCGGTATTGCGCTCGGCCGGCCATCGCAACGATAACGGCGCGATCGCGCATGCGCCGTTTGTAGCAGGAATCCTTTTCCGCGATAATGCCCACTCTAGAGCGCAGGGGCAACGTCGGCACGCGCACGCCGAATTTCTCCGCGGCCGGGATGGCGGAATTGGTAGACGCGCTGGACTCAAAATCCAGTTCTGGCAACAGAGTGAGGGTTCGATTCCCTCTCCCGGCACCAAACTCAAGAATGACGGCCCCAACTTGGGGCCGTTTCCTTTTCTACTTCGTAACTGCTCCGCCGGTACCGCCGGCGACGAGCTCGCGGAGGATCTGCAACATCGCTGGCGCCTGCTCGAGCAGCGGGCCATTGTCGATCGGCAAATTGCAGCCGATCACCCGGCCGTCACGATCGATCAGGCAGTGGGCGATGCCGTAAATTCGATCTGCGAAGGTCCACGGCGCGGGTCTCGCGGTTCAGTCCAGGGCTGGCCTGTTACTTGCGTAACGATGTTGGAGCGATCCCTTTCTTTTAGCGAACTACCGAATGGCCAACGGCTATTTATCGAAGCGTACCACGTCGCTCTCCATGACGCGCACTCGCGCCAGGCACTCTCCCTTCTGATAAGACCACTTGTTCAAATCGTCCATTTCGCATCGGTCCCCGCCGGCCACCTGCACCCGAGCGATATCTTGACAAGGGATTCCTGTGAACTCGATTTCCCGGGTCTGCGTGTTGCCGGGCTTCATCGCCCCCGATCCCGCGGACACGGTATCGTACATCACGCCGTTCGCGCGATAAGCGGAGTAATACAACACAATGCGGACCTCGTAGGGCAGGTTGTTCGTGAGCCGCAGCCCGAAGCGGCAATTGGGGCCGCGCTCTATCTTGCGCTCCAAGAGCACAACCAGCTCGCCCTGCTTAATTTTGTCGTCGGCCTGTTCTTTGCCTTTTGCTTCCAGATACCGCCACGTGCCATTGTCCTTCAGTAGCAGGCGCCGGCCGTCCGGAGCGGTGAGTTCGAAGTCCCCCTGCGCTGCATGTGAGAGCCCCACTCCTGCAATGAAAAGAATCCCCTCAGCCAATAACCAAATAGGTCGTTTCATCCTTTGAGGCCTTTCGCCAACGTCATGGCATGACAAATATAGTACCCGCTCCCCCGGTTCAGGCAAGTGCAGGCGGACCGTGTTGATCGGTTGTGGTTGGTCCCTCTTTTTCTTGGCACTTGGCCTTGTGGTGGCTGAACGGTTTTGGCTGGACTCGGGGATGGTGGTTGTAGCTTCGCTTGAGCCGCGCCAGACGCCGGCATCCTTTAATCCAACTAAGAGCAGTAGTAACTTTTGCTCTCGACTGACCGCCCTCAAGACCGTCTTCTCGGCCCGATTTGTCTTTGGCGGAGGCCTGCTGCACCACGTCGAAGGCGATCTGGTTAATGTCTTTTCCCGGCATCTTGAAAGCGCAGCACGCGCGCGCGGGGAAGAGCCTCAGTCATCTTCAAAACGTCGTGACCCGCAGTCCGCCAAACCAGCCGGTTACCTGGCAACCAGCCAACACAGCGCTGGTCGCGGTGAAACGCCCAGTGAGACCAGTAATGTAGCCTTGCATTTCGAAAATGTGGAAGGAACCTGAATCGAATCAGGCAATGCGCGAGACCGTACATGCGATCCGCAAACGTCCGCGGTGCAGGCGACGGAGTTGGCGGCGGAAGCTGCATGCGCCAATTCTGACGGGGCGCGTTGATCTCCACCAGTACGACAGCTTGCGGTCGGGCGGACTGAAAACCACAATGCGTTTGCACGTTGACCGCTCGCGCCTGCAAACCGCGGCTTCGTCAGGTGAACCCATTGCGGAGTTCACAAACCACGCATGGTGGCTTAGGATTTCTGGCGCGGGGAAGAGAGAAGGCGATGCCTTGGTAGAAGGCGATGCCCTGGTACAAGATCACCATTGTGAGCGACGCCGACGTCGAGTTGAAAACCGGTCTGCTATTTGACGCGATGGAATCTGCGTGGCTTGTAGATCCGGCTCCTGATACCGCGCTTTACCGTTCTTCATCGGCGTCCGAGCATCTGTTCTTTGTATCGCCCGCGCTGGCACAGAACGCCAAGGAAGCTCTGAACAGATACCAAGCCGTGCGGTGCTACCCACCGGTGATCGCGCATCTGTCTCAGCTTATCCCGGGCCCGAAAGATAGGGGGCCGACGATACCCGGCAATCGATAGCCGCGCTCGGCTGCAGAGACAAAATGACCCAAGATCGGACGAAACCAACCGAGGAAGGCTTGCGCCGCTATCCACCTGACGGGTATTTAACAAGCTGCGGTTGGCTCCGACTCGCATGCAGTTGCCAAGCGACTTGTTACAACAGGTGCAGTGGCGAATGCGGCTGCGCAGCCTGCGAGCAATCGGTGCGCGATTCGCTCGACTAGAAGAAGTGCGACTTCGTTTAAAAATTGCCGCGGGATTGCAAGCGGTCAAACGCATTTGCATCCGTTTTGTTTTTTTGCCCCTCCCCACACCTTCCAGGCCTTGGTCCGGGTTTACCCTACGCGGCGCACAATGGGTCATGGGTGATGCGTAACACGTCGGCACGCTCATCTCGGGAGGAGGCGTTTCGCTGCCCTTCGTTCTAACTCTAGCCGGTAAAGACTATCCACGCATCGTGAATGGGCGTCTGTGCCCGGAGTGAAGCCCGCAGACGTGCAGATCGGGGCCAGATCGCGTTCCAAGTGGGCGGCGATGCGTTCCTGGTCTGCGGCGATGCGTTTCTGACGTTGTTCGCGTTTCTGGCTTTGTTCGGGTGTCTGGCTTTGTTCGGGTGCCTCGACTTGTGTAGGTGCTTCGACTTGTGGGGGTGTCGCGCAGCCCACAACAGCTGCTGTCAGCAATACCACAGTGCCGGATTTCCACATTGGTCTTCCATTACTGTATTGAATTCCGTGCAATCGCAGCCGCAACGCGGCAACTTCTGACGATGGCGGCGCCCCTATCACCGCGTTAGCCAGCCGTCACCATTCCATGGTCTACCGCAGCAAGTACTGTGCCGTCGATATGAAACCTCGGCTCCGCCGGTTCCGGGCAACCGCTGGTTGTCACGAAAGTTATGTGATGTAGCTCACACAATTCCGGTATATGCGCGCCTTGACGCCGTACCTGTGACCGTGGTCGCAAGCGTAGCAGCCCGCGCCACGTGGACTGCAAACATTGTCTTGAGTACGGCATGGCGAACGGAGTGCATAAGCTAACGGTGGGTTCGGGCAATTCAGAACGACTTGCAGCTTCAGAACGACTTGCAGCGTATGAGGGGCCTCCAGTCTGGCTAGCGTTTAACCCGCCTCGATCTGGCGAGCCGGCGGTGCGGTTTCACACGACCGCAGGACGAAGCAAGCGCTGAAAACGCTTCAAAAATCTGCGGCGGGATTGCAAGCGGTAATGTGCATTTGCATCCGTTTTGTTTTTTTCTCCTCCCCACCCCTTCCATGCCGGGGTCCGGATTCACTCTACGCGGTCGACAATAGGTCAGCGCACCCGGAGAAGTGCCACACAGACATGGTTCACATCGATCGCCAACGCCTGAATCCTGTGCAGCCCGTTTACAACCGCCAGCGCGGGTGCGAAGATGTTGGCTACAAGCAGTCGACGTGCGTAGGTGGCATGATTACGATATTCACCAGCGCGTTCGCACAAGCTGCGCGTTCCCGCGCTCCGGGGCAAGTATCGGTCTCAAATTTCGCGCCTGCCTGGTGGCACGGACCGGAGTACGGGCCGCTCGTGCCGAGCTGGAACTACCGGCATGTCCCGCAAAACCCCTACGAAGATGTCTACGCGGCGCAGCTGGCTCTGCTCAACGCCACAACGGTGATTGAGGATCTGACGCGACTCGTGGGCGGCGATGTGGTTACGCTGTTGTGCCATTGCCGACCCGAAGATCTTGCAAACGGCCTGATGTGGTGTCATCTTTCGTACGCCTCGAGCTGGCTTCAACATGAGCCAGGGATTGCCGTTCTGACGTGGGAAGCGCGCCCGACGCGCCCGTAGTCCGTTGCCAGATCCACGCCAGTAGCAAGAGCTACCCGCGCCGTAAGTGGTAACAATGGTGGTAAGGGCATGAGCGGTCGGCAATCTACCTAGCGTAGCCCCGAGAAACGTGGGGGTTCGATTCCCTCTCCCGGCACCAGAAGGTCAAACACTCCTCAGTAGTATCAGCCACAAGGGACCCGCACCAGATAGGGGACCTTTTCGTGCGTTCGGATCATTCGGCACGTGTCGCACCGGGGTCTCGATCAACTAGCGATAACCAGTCGGGCGGAACAGTTTTCGCCGCCCCATTGAGTTCGAGAATTATGGCGCTGACCACTTTGACTGCCCACCCCGCCTGCAACCGCGCAAGATCGTCAAGCGTTGGAAGTGGCATTTGCTCTTCGCGGAGTCCGGCGGTTTCCGGTCGGCTCGCACGCGCGTGCAGGAGTCCGTTGCGGAAGTCGATGAGTCGTAGAAATTCCTGCCACGATTGACCTCCGAGGTTAGGCGCATCTACGATCAGACCGTCGATTTTCAGTTGCTTCGGAATGTCGCGCCACTTCTTTGCTATCGACGCAAAGTTGCCCGGTTTGAAATACTCCTCTAAGCGCGGGAAATCTTTGTGCAAAATGTCATCACGGACCCATTCGAGAAGGTAGCTCTCGGCTGCCGCCACCGCAAACAAAATCTCCCTCCTCCGAGCGCCTTGATTGTTCCCCTTCTTCGCTTCTGTAACAGCATCCACAAACCAGTCCGGCGCAAAGGATTTGGTAAGCCACACCGTTAGCTCGCCGACCGCACCAGCACCCGACACACCGCCAATAGGGACGCTGCAATCGATTGTCTGCGGTGGGGGCGTTAGCTTATCTGGCATGGAATCTTGTCTCACACTGACAACGATAGGGTCGGGCGATGCACTACTCGTCATCCGCCGGCACACGTCGCTCGATCCACCGCAAGATAAAAGCAGCGCGCTTGCGCAGTTGCTCAGTCGGTACACCGGGCGACCAAGTCCCGCAGGATCGCCGCCATTGCAGGTGCTTCCGCGATCAACGGACCGTCACTCGTCCGCAAATTGCAACCGATGACTCTTCCGTCGCGGTCCACAGGACAATGCGCGATGCCGTAGAGACGATCAGCGAATGTCCAAGGGGCGGGGGAAGGATCGGGCGCCGTCGGATGCATCCATCCGATTTTCCAGCACCCGCCGCGTGTGCGCCAGTACGATAGCTTGCGATGGGTCCGATTGGAAACCACAAGAAATCGCCGGACAGGCACTCGCCTTTCGACTTTGGCACAGGCCTTGCGGTGCCGCCTTGGGTAGCCGTTTACCACCGTGTGAATCGCTCCTCCTGACGCTGCTTGTCATATAGCGACGGCGAGCAGCCCCGTAAGAGCGCAGCGATAACGTGTGTCAACGCTAATCGGATGGCTCACAAAAGGGGTCTAACGGTGTTTACGAAACTTACAACGTTCATAATCGCAGTATGTGCATTCTTTTTAGGCTTTGGCGTGGGCACGGGGCAACATACTACCGCTGCCTGCGAGAGGCAATTGTCGCAAGCACCCGTAGGTTCAGATGGATTCAATGCTATGGCCTACAAAGCGTATCTTGACTGTGTGAGTCGTAGTAAGTAAGCCGATGTAAGTGCCCGCGTCTAAAGCATCGCACTTCGACATCGCCCAAGCCTGAAACACTCTAGCGCGGTACACTAACCTTCGACATTCGTCGCGCTTGAAACACTCAGCGCAGTGCTACCATTTCCACTTCAAAGCATAGGGAGTGGAACATATGGGCGCGACGTATAAAAAGGAGCTTGTAGCCACGCAAGCGTCACAGGCCAGCGTGCGCAGCATTGCTTTTGGCGAATCGAAGTCGAAATAGATTTCCAAGTTCGTCAATGAACCGACCTTTCACCGGCGCACTGGAATTTGGGCGCGGCTGACGCGGGCGATGTATAGGAAGGGCCAGTACACCGAGACGGTCGTCGATCCCGCGACCGGCGAAGTGCTGCATCACGAATCCGAGCTGCTCGCCGATCACACCGGGCGCGGGGACGCGAAGCGACGGCACGGGAACTGGCTCTCGTGTTGAACGATACCTATTTCGAGGTGCTGGTTTATTCCTGTGACCAAGATAGGTTTGTCGCGAAGGTAACCGCTGATGTCGACAAATACATGGCCGAGGTCCCCGACTACGGAAACGGATTCTGGCAGCAGCAACGCGACGAAGGGATTCAGCGCGAACTCAAGCCCGTCCGTTACAACGAACTTGTCGGGTGTATCGACATTTATGTTTTTGGGAGCCAGCTACGTGCTGATTACTGGTTCACCGAAAAGCGGCACGTCATCATCGGCTCACGGGTAAAAGGCACGATTAGACCGCATGGAAAGCTACTGGAGAAATGGTACAGCCATTCCAAACTCTCATCGCCGGAGATATTTGCAGACTTTCGCGCCGCTCTTAACACCGAGGTGCGGCGACATTCTCGCCTGAATAATCGCTATATAGATTTCGATGCGTTCGAGCGTTGCGGACCCTTCATTGACTGGCGCGAAATTTTGAAACTGAATCGGCGCGAAGCAATGACGCGGATCGAAGGAGATTGGGAGGCCGGCTAGGGCGCGCTGACGCGTGAGGATCGCGCGGCCCGGCTGGCGTCAGGCTAAAACGACTAGGTGAGCAGGGATCGCAAACAAGCCAAGCTGACCGATGACCGGCACGGGCTTAAGCGCTCGTGGTCGCGCTAGGAGCCAAGCGAACAGGCCCGACACGGGAAGTTCGATGGCACCACGGCGCGCTCGCGATGAATCCCACGCATGGGCACCGCGTCGACCAGTTCGACTACGCACACCGCATACCCAGTTGTAGCTAAAGCCAGCGCCAAGCAGGAGTAGATAGCTCATCTGCCTAGTTGTCGGGCTTCACCCCGACGCTCGTCAGGGGCGACCAGGGTACGTTCGCACTGCTTGGATACATCCCCGTACCACGATGTTTCGGAACTCGCTGAAAGTAATGGACACGATTACATCCGGGTCTGTGTTAAGCATTGCCATTCTTCCATCATGGAAGTGAAAGCCCCAATATTTACCTTCGTGAACAACGTCGCACCGGACGTCATAGAGCAAATCGATTATTTCACGAAGCTCTCGACGCAGAAACCCGTGCGTCGGGAATGACCGCTCGACGGTTTGGCGGTCACCGCCAACTAAGAACCGCTCGAAGAATTGCCGCACGTACCGCCTGGATTCGCCCTCGCCATCGAAGTTGTCGTGGAGCTTCGCGGTATTCTCCGCACAGATCAACAAAAACAAGAGCTGGAGGGACTCTTTGCCATTGCGGATCGTCGGCAGATCATCGGCAATCGAGACGAGTCGCTGAGTCTGATGCATCATGATCTTTGCGGGGTGTTGAGGTTCTGCTCGCTCAAGGGCTTCTAGGGGATCCACAAATTCATGCGCTTCTCGCTCGCCGCCGAGAACCGGCGCAAAAAACGAGATCCAAGGATTCGCCATGCCCGCCGCGTTTGTAACCCTGCCGCCGTTACTCATTAGTCATCGCCGGACTCGCAATGCCGGCGCTGGTCAATCCGATCCAGGATACGCTCCACACATTCCCGAAAACCGTCAGAGGTCGGTCCATTCCGTCCCGGTCCAGAACTCAATGCGCGTGATCGGATGAATTTCCCAAAGCGTGCCCCGTGTCGTTCCAATCTTGTCGGGATGCTCCGGGTCATACATGACCCATCCCGAGATTTTGACCTTCACGCGGTCTGCGCCGATTTTCTCCAACCGTGGCGCTGTCCAGTCGGAATGATTGTCTTGCCAACCAGGCGTCGCTTCCACGACCACGGATCGACCTCGTAGCGCTGTGCGATTGGCCTTGTCATGGCTGGTGGCCGAATGCATCCAGACATGAACGTCGGTCCGTGTCGGGCTGCCGCAATTTGTATCCTCTGGCTCCTGTTTCACGGCGCGCAGGATAAACCCCGTCAGCGTCACGCCGCGTAATTCGGCCGGCGATACCAAGGCGACCTGGTTGTCGGTGAATTTGCCAGGAGTCTTTGGGACTTTAAGGTTAGGCTTAAACTGCCGCTTGAACTCGGTTACCGTCATTTCCGTAAAATGTCGCAGGCGCATCAACCCGATTCTTGAGGACATTTTGCGCTGGGTCATTCCTCGTACCACTTCCTTCGAGTGGACAACCCTGCGCCAACACGCCAAAGGCCGCGCCAATTGTGAGCAGACTCGCGACAAATCTAACGAAGTACATTCGATCTCCCTGTGCTAGAGCCATTCATTGACCACGAATACGATCACGTCGCCTAGTCGGAGCCGAATCGCCAATTCGGCTCAGGATGCGCGTTGCGCTACCGAGGTTCTTCGCGCGCTTTGCGCGTCAATGGCTTTAACTCGGCGTTGACAAATTGATCGGGACGCCACCCCTTCGCCAGTTTCTCGAGGAGAAATTGATCGAAAGCGCTCACGGCAAGCGATGTTGCGATGCCGATTCCGGTTGGTGCCAATGCCTCCGTTGCAAGACCAGCCGCGCTGGCTATTGTCCAGCGCATAGCCTTGTTCGGTAGCTTATCAAGCCAACTCTGCTTGGTAATTGCGGCGAAATACTCTCTGACAAGATCGGCATCGAAGGGCTGACTCGCGAGCCACTCGCGAAATTTTCTACGTCGGTCAAGCACATCTAACAGCTCGGCGAAGGTCGCATGTCCTTCGACGATAGCGGTCCCAATCGCGCGCCCGGACTCAAGAATCGCATTCGAAAATCTAAAAATCTCACGTTTGCTCGCGTCTGAGCGCGCCCACAATTCGTTGAATCGTTGTAGCCAGGTTTACCCACCTTCAAGGCTAACGCGTTTGAAACCGCCTCAAAGTCCACATTGGTCGCGATTTGCACATGCCCGCCTAATTCCCACGTCTGAACGTGTATTGGGTCAGGTAGAGCCTGGGGTGCTATAACTTTGAGCCACCGAACAACGGCCGATTCGAATGTGGCGCTATTTCGGATCTCCGCGCGGATCTGGTCCAAGTTCAACTTCTGCTCACCAGTAACGTGCAACCTCCGGGAGAACTCTGCCGCCTCATTCTTCGCGGTGTCCCCTGCGAGCGCAATAAACGCGCATTTTGCGTCGGCTAGAGGGTCAAGGTCAGCTTTCTTTATGAATCCGAAATCGTGCCGCTCCTTGCTTGTTCCGCCATCGGTCGTGATGACGCCAACCTGATCCGGGCTAACGTGGATTGCCAGATAGCCACCACGCATCAATTCAAGCACCTGATGGGGGCCGATTGCAGAGAGCAGCGCGTCGTATGCCGCGTGGTTGCTTATGAAGTGCACCTTCCCGTAGAAAATAAGTGCCTCGGCCAGCAAACCGAGGTCGATTCCCCCCTCGGGCGTAGCCCCGTCTCTGAAGCAGATAGCATCAAACACGGGGTCTACCGCTCGCTTAGACTGCGCGGGCGCATTGCGAGGGACTTATCAATCGCAGACTTCTGCGTCGAGCTGGAGAGGCTCATTGGTCATCCCCGCCCGGCTCGCGCATGCGGTGTTGCTCGATGCGCGCCAGGATGCGTGCCGCGCGCGCGCGGATTTGCTCTACCGAGGTTCCGGCCACCAACTCGCGCAGCAGCTCGGCCATCGCCGGCGCCAGCGCGATCAGCGGGCCATTGCCTATCGGCAAATGCAGCCGATAACGCGCCCATCGCGATCAATCAGGCAGTGCGCGAGCCCGTAGATGCGATCCGCGAACGTCCAGGGGGCGGGCGACGAAGAAGTGGGCAGCAGCTCCATGCCAGAATTCTCTTACACAAATTGCGACCCGTCACTGTGAACGCTATGCTAAGGCGGCATTGCCGAATGGGAAAGAGATCGCTATGAACAACCTATTGCGTTGGACAGGTCGTAGCGCAGGAGTAATCGGGGTTCTACTGTGTGCGGTGTCGGTCGTGGTACGCGCTGCTGGCGTGTTTATGGTCGGAGGATTTCAGGTCGGCACCGTGCTGCAAGCCGGGATGGCGGCGATGATCCTGGGATGTCTTGCGTACCTAGCTGTTCTTGTCGATGGAATTCCTGGCGCTTCCTTAGGCCAGTAACGCTAGCGTCGATAGCTCTACGATCCGAAATTTCCAGCTGCCTTCCCGCCCCGCGTGAACTGGTAGGCGTCCGTGAACATCGCTGAGCAGCCGAAGCAACCGTAGAAGTCCGTCGATAGGCTGGCGGGCGCTCGCGCTGAACAAGAATCCGGTAGTACCGACGATGGCCGCACAGCGGACATTCGACGCCAGCGTAACCGCAACAGTGCGCCTGCCCAACGCCGTAGATTTCTGGTGGCTTGTGGGAGTCCGACGCCAGCGTGGGGGCATCTTTGGGGGCATTATTAGCCAAATGAGCTTATCTTTCGGTATGTGACTGCCTCTCCCGACACCATTGCTAGAGTTCAGTGAGGTAGCGCCGAATTTTACCGGTGAGGCGATGGGCAGCAGGCGGCCAATCTGCGCGTGGCGTCCGCTGCTGTCCAAAAAAAGCCCCGCCACGCGAGCGGGGTCGTGTTGAGGTGTGGTTCGTTCAACGCGGCGTCTTGCGGCGTGCCATTCCGAGCATTGCTAATCCCAGTCCGAGAAGAGCCAACGTTGCCGGTTCCGGAACAACAGACGCGGCACGCGCTACGATCTGCACGCCTGACATCGGGCTCGTATCGACGCCGAAGACGCTGGTCCCGAGATTGATTGCGTTCGTGAAGTTGCCGCACAGTGCACCCGCGTAGCAGAAATAGTTGATGCCGCTGCCAACAAACGGGTTCTGGAACAAGGCATAGAACGAGCTGGAAAAGTTGAACGTCAGTGCAGAAGCGCTTCCCGTCAAACCGCCTGTCGTCTGGAACTGCGAATTCCCGCCGCTTAGCGGTCCCAGCAACGTGAACGTGTTGCCCGGGTTTCCGTCAAGAAAGATATTCCAGTCGAGGATATTCCCGGCGCCGAGGGCACCGATCGTGCCATCCGTGGTAATCGAACCGTGCGCGCTGCCGGTGCCGACACCGATATTGAACGTGTAGATGATATTGGCGCTCGCCCACCCGCTGACGGCGAAAAGCGCAATGGTGATCCAGGTCTTTAGCAGTTTCATGTTCTCCCCAAAAATGTGCGTCCAAGTCGCGGACAACTTGTACTTGACAATGTGAGCACGTAGCGTGCCCATAAGAAAAATGAGCTAGGAAACAAAATGTTATCTTCGCGGCGAAGGAGGCGTTAAGCGGGATTGTAAATTTTCCCGACATCGGGACGCACGTTGAGCCAGGAGGCCAGCGTCGCACATCTCGCGCGTGTTCAGGAGTTTAGTGACCGGTTGGAAATCGCTCCGCCGCCCGCTGAGCGGGACGGGAATACAATGATCCCGCGCGCAGCGGGGCAGGCGATTGAATGAGAAGACATCGATGAACGCAGAGAGAGACGGCGCGCGGACGCAGCGTCTCGACGAAGTGCTCGGCCTCGTTCGGGCCAAAGTCTCGCCGGAACAGCGCGCCGTCATCGAATCCTTCGTCCAGAGTTACTTCGGGCAGGTGGATCCCGAGGAGCTCGCGGAGCGGGCGCCCGCCGACCTCTATGGCGCTGCCCTTTCGCACTGGAATTTCGCGCGCAAGCGCGAACCCGGGCGCGTGCGTATTCGCGTGTTCAATCCGACGATCGAGGAACACGGCTGGCAGTCGACGCATACGGTCATCGAGATCGTCAACGACGACATGCCTTTCCTAGTCGACTCTGTGACCATGGAGGTGAACCGCCACGGCCTGACCCTGCACCTCATCACGCACCCGATTCTTACGGTCAGCCGCGGCGCCGACGGCACGCTGCTGGGCCTCGCCAAAAAGGGCGCCGAGGATGTGCGGCGCGAGTCGTTCATCCACGTCGAGGTCGATCGCATGACCGATCCGGTCGAGCTCGAACGCCTGTCCGCCGACCTCGCGCGTGTCCTCGACGACGTGCGCGCTGCGGTCACCGATTGGAAGGCGATGCGCGATCGTGTTCAGTCCATCGTCGCCGAAGTCGACCGGCGGCCGCCGCCGTTGCCCGCCGATGAGCTCTCCGAAGGCAAGGCCTTTCTTGCCTGGCTTGCCGACGGTCATTTCACTTTCCTCGGCTACCGCTCGCACGAACTGGTAACGCGCGAGGGCGAGGACGCGCTCAAGATCGTTCCCGGTTCGGGCTTAGGGATCCTGCGCGAGGAGCAGAGCAAGGAAGTTGCGACGAGCTTTTCGGCGCTGCCTCCCGAGGTGAAGGCGTACGCGCGCCGCCCCGAGCTTCTCGTCGTCACCAAATCGACCTCGCGCTCGACGGTGCATCGGCCGGGCTACCTGGACTACATCGCCGTGAAGCGCTTCGATGCGCGAGGCGAGGTTTGCGGCGAGGACCGCTTCCTGGGTCTCTTCACCTCGACCGCGTACAGCGCCAAGCCCGCCGACATTCCGCTCCTCCGGCGCAAGACCGCCAACGTCGTGAGCCGTGCCGGGCTCTCGCCGGGAAGCCATGCTGGCAAGTCGCTGATCAACATTCTCGACAACTATCCGCGCGACGAGCTGTTCCAGACGACCGAGGATGACCTGCTGCGCACCGCCATCGGAATCCTCCATCTCGGCGAGCGGCAGCGCTTCCGGCTGTTCGTGCGCCGGGATCCTTTCGAGCGCTTCCTGTCGTGCCTGATCTACGCGCCGCGCGAGACGTACACGACCGAGCTGCGGAAAAAATGGCAGGCGATCCTCACGCAGGCATTCCACGGCAGCCATGCGGAATTCAACGTGCATCTTTCCGAGTCGGTGCTGGCTCGCATTCTCATCATCGTGCGCACCACGCCCGGCCACATTCCCGCCTTCGACGTGCGCGAGCTCGAAGCGCGCCTTGCCGCTGCCGCACGCCGCTGGGAGGACGATCTCAAGCAGGCGCTGATCGAGGCCGCGGGCGAAGCGCGCGGCAACGATTATTTTCGCCGCTTCGGCGCTGCGTTTCCGGCCGCGTATCGCGAGGACTTCACCGCCGGAAGCGCGGTTCCCGACATCGAGACCATGGCGAGGCTCGGCGCCGCTGCGCCGCTGGCCATGATTCTGTATCGCCCGCTCGAGGCGGCACCGGGTGCGCTGCGTTTCAAGCTGTTCCATGTCGGCGGCCCGGTCACCCTTTCGGACAGCCTGCCCATGCTCGAGCGCATGGGGCTCAAGGTGCTCGACGAGCGTCCGTATCGCGTAAGCCCCGACGGATCGCCTGTCGTCTGGATCCACGATCTCGGTCTGCTCTCCGGCCTCGCCGACGCCGAAGTCGAGATCGATGCCTTGCACGCGGTGTTCGAGGATGCGTTTGGACGCGTGTTTCGCGGCGAAGTCGAAAACGACGACTTCAACCGTCTCGTTGTTACGGCGCGCGTCCCGGCAACCGAGATCGTGGTGCTGCGGGCGTACGCGAAATATCTGCGGCAGATCGGATTTCCACTGTCGCAGGGGTTTATCGAGGCGGCGCTGGCCGGACACCCAGATCTGGCGCGGATGCTGGTCGAGCTGTTCAAGATCCGCTTCGACCCGGAGCAGGGACCGGGCGCGGCCGCCAAGGCCGCCGAGTATGCGCGAGCCATCGGGGCGGCTCTCGACAGCGTCGAGAATCTTTCGGAGGACCGTGTTCTTCGCCAGTACCTGGCGATGATTCTCGCCACGACTCGCACGAATTACTGGAGGCGCGACGCATCTGGAGAGCGCAGGAGCTTCGTGTCGTTCAAATTCGATCCATCCAAGGTCCCGGGACTGCCCGCGCCGAAGCCGATGTTCGAGGTTTTCGTCTACTCGCCGCGCTTCGAGGGCGTGCATCTGCGCGGCGGCAAGGTAGCCCGCGGCGGCTTGCGCTGGTCCGACCGGCCCGAGGATTTCCGCACCGAGGTGCTCGGGCTGGTCAAGGCGCAGATGGTCAAGAACACGGTCATCGTGCCGGTGGGCTCCAAAGGCGGCTTCGTGCTCAAGCGCGCACCGCCGGCATCCGATCGTGAAGCGTTCCTGAAGGAAGGCGTCGCCTGTTACCAGGATTATTTGCGCGGCCTTCTCGACATCACCGACAACCGGGTCGGCGACAGGATCGTCCCGCCGCCGCAGGTGAAGCGACACGACTCCGACGATCCGTACCTCGTCGTCGCGGCAGACAAGGGAACCGCGACCTTCTCGGATTACGCCAACGCAATCAGCAAGGAATACGGATTCTGGCTGGACGATGCGTTCGCGTCCGGCGGGTCGGCTGGTTACGACCACAAGGCGATGGGCATCACCGCCCGAGGGGCTTGGGAATCGGTCAAGCGACATTTCCGCGAAATGGGCGTCAACACGCAGACGACCGATTTCACCGTCGTCGGGATCGGCGACATGTCGGGCGACGTTTTCGGCAACGGGATGCTGCTCTCGCGCCACATCAAGCTGGTCGCGGCATTCGATCACCGTCACATCTTCCTCGACCCCAATCCGGATCCCGAGACAAGCTTCAGCGAACGCGAGCGCATCTTTCGACTGCCGCGCTCGTCCTGGGCGGACTACGACGTCAAGCTCATTTCGGCGGGAGGAGGCGTTCACCCGCGCAGCGCCAAATCGATTGTGCTGACACCCGAAGTCAAGAAAACGCTGGGTGTCGCGGCCGATACGCTGACACCGACGGAACTGGTCAACGCGATTTTGAAGGCTCCCGTCGACCTACTCTACAACGGCGGGATCGGCACCTATGTCAAGGCGCATAGCGAGTCGCACGCGCAGGTGGGCGATCGTGCCAACGATGCGCTGCGTGTTGATGGTCGCGAGCTCCGGTGCAAAGTCGTCGCGGAAGGCGGCAATCTCGGATTCACGCAGCTCGGGCGCGTCGAATTCGCGCTCAAGGGCGGCCGCGTCAACACCGACGCCATCGACAACTCGGCGGGGGTCGACACGTCTGACCACGAAGTGAACATCAAGATCCTGCTCGGTCTCGCGATTGCCGAGGGCGAGCTCACCGAGAAGCAGCGAAACGCGCTGCTTGCGGAGATGACCGACGACGTCGCCGCGCTTGTTCTTCGCGACAACTATTTCCAGACGCAGGCGATCTCCGTCACCGGCAGGATCGCTTTGAAGCTCCTCGACGCGCAGCAGCGCTTCATCCAGTTTCTCGAGAAGAGCGGCCGGCTCGATCGCGCGCTGGAATTTCTTCCCGGCGACGATGAGATCGCCGAGCGCCGTGCGAAGGGCCAGGGCCTCACCAGCCCCGAGCGCGCGGTGTTGCTCGCCTACAGCAAGATATGGCTCTACGACGAGCTGCTGGCGTCGAAGCTGCCTGACGACGCATGGGTGGAAACCGCGTTATCGCGCTACTTTCCGAAGGCTCTGCGCACGCGTTATGCGACGTACATGGCGCGCCACCCGCTCAAACGCGAGATCATCGCCACGCACGTCACCAACAGCATGATCAACCGCGTCGGCAGCACGTTCGTGCACCGGCTGAAGGAGACGACGGGAGCCAAGCCGGATGAGATCGTGCGTGCGTACCTGCTCAACCGCGAGATCTTCGGCTTCGTCGAGTTGTGGAAAGCGATCGAGGCGCTCGACAACAAGGTCGACGACGCCGTCCAATCCGCGATGCTCATCGATACAGCGCGTCTGATCGACCGCGGAACGATCTGGTTCCTGCGCTCGCGGCGGCTTAACGACGACATGGCGGCGACGATCGACCACTTCACGCCGCGGGTTCAGGCGCTGGCGAGCCGACTTTTCCAGATGCTCGATCCCGCCGAGCGTGCCGGAGTCGACGTCGCCGTGGCGCGTTACGCGAAGCAGGGCGTCCCGCACGAGCTCGCCGCACGCGTCGTCTCCTTCGATGCGCTCTACGCCGCCCTCGACATCATCGAGGTCGCGGAGTCGAGCCAGCGCCCGAGCGAACTGGTGGCGGAGATTTATTTCGAAGTCGCGACGCGCCTGGGCCTGCCGTGGCTCAGGGAAAAGATTGCCGCTCTGCCGGGCGAGGCGCATTGGCAGATGCTCGCCCGCGGCGCAATGCTCGACGATCTCTCGAGCCTGCAGCGCACGCTTGCCGCAGAGGTTGTCGCGAGCGGCGGCGATCTGCCGCCGGCCGCGCTGATCGCGGCGTGGATCGACGCCAACCGGCGCGGCATGGAGCGCGCCGCGCATTTGCTGACCGAGCTGCGCGCGGCGCCTTCGGTCGACGCCGCGATGCTATCGGTCGCTTTGCGCGAGCTGCGAAACCTCGCGTGATGCCATCCCGGATATGCGGCTTAGATGTGCGCCAGCGCGAGCGCGCCGATCGCCGCCGAGACGGCCGCCATGCCGTAGGCGATGTATTGCAGGCCCTTGTTCCGTGTGAGTATGGTGATGGCGGCGAGCGCGATCGAAATCTGAATTAAGGTCGTTGCCTGTGCCCAGCGGTGGTGCACGTGCATTGCCGCTTCGCTCTTCTCCTCGGCTTCCTTGGATTGCTGCTCGAGCTTCTTCGCCTCGGGCATGATCTCTTCTTTCTCCTTCTTGTAGCGGTCGACTTCCTTCTGGTACCTGACCTGTTGCTCGCCACTGGCAAGCGTCGCCCCGAGCTCGGCCAGGTTCTGCTTGCTGCTTTTCGCTTGGTAGAAGTTCCATTGATCCGACGCTTCCGTCTTGCGAATCGCCGCTTCGTTCTTGAAAAGCAAAGCCTCGTTTTGCGTCGCGCCAGCCATGTAGCCGAACATCGCGCCTATGGTCGCGAATATCGCCGTCATCACCGCGATGCGGCCGGCAAAAGGATCGTGCTCCGCACGATGCTCCACTTCGTGCTCGTGCGGGCCGTGCACGTGAAAGTGTTCCTCGGACATCGCGAACTCCCGGTTGGAAACAATGAGGCGATCGAGCCTGACAGCGCCACGTCAACTGCGCAAGCGCCGATACGCCGCGAAATCGTAGGCGAATCCTCCACCGCCGTCCAGCCGGTGCGGCTCGCGCGAGATTTCCTCCCACGCCTCGCGTGGGTAGTCGGGAAAGAATGCATCGCCGGCAAAATCGCGATGGACTTCCGTCATGAACAGCAGCTCGGCGACGGGGAGTGCTTCGCGATAGAGCGCTTCGCCGCCGATGACGAATACCGGATCGGGCATCGCCGTGAGCATGAGCGCCTGCTCGAACGAGCCGGCGATTTGCGCGCCCCTGACGCGCAAATCAGGGTTGCGGCTGACGACGATGTTCTGGCGGTCGGCGAGCGGCTTGCCGATCGAGTCCCATGTCTTGCGGCCCATGACGACGCTGTGACCCGTAGTCAGCGCGCGAAAGCGCCGCAGATCGTCGGGCAGGCGCCACGGCAGCCTGTTCTCGATGCCGATGACGCCGTTTTCCGCGACGGCGGCGATGATCGCTATGCGCCGCAGCGGCGCGGGCGAGCTTGGCGCCTCGGCAGGGGCTGGTGTATCTTTCACCGTGGCTCGCATTCATGGCGCTGTCATAAGCGTTTACCTTCGATTATAGCGGCCGCCCCTTCGCCCTCCTTCCCTCGTGTATTACCCGCGTTCATTCCTCAAGTTCATCCTGCTCGGATTCCTCCTGGTCAGCCTGCCGTTGCTCTATGCGCTGGTCGAGCTCATCGTCAGCCTCGACCGGCTGGGCACGCAAGGCCAGCAAGCCGTGCTGCAGGCGGCGCAAGCGGGACGCGCCAGCCGGCAACTCTACGAGCAGGCGACGACGCTCGAGCGCCTCGTCCGCCAGCATCTGATCCTCGAGGACCCGCAACTCATCGAGGACTACGGCCGTCTGCGCCAGGATTTCCGGGCTACGGCGCAGCAGCTCATGCAGCTGCCGCTCGACCGCACGCAGATACTTTCGCTGGAAAAACTCGACGACAACGAAAGCCGGCTCTACACGCTGCTCAAGGTGTCGCAACGACCGGCGAACGCAGCGACCACGCTCGCGGAAGGGTACGCGTCGCTTGCGGAAGGCGCGCAGGCGATGCTCACCGCGACCAACCGCCTGACCGAGCGGGAAATCGAGCGCCTCCAGGACACCGCCGCGGAAGGACGCAAGACGTGGGGTTATCTTGCGCTCGCGGCCGGCTTGATTGCGCTCGCGCTCGCGATCCTGTTCGCGGTGCTGATTGCCCGGCCGATTCGACAGCTCGACCAGGCGATCCGGCAGATGGGGACCGCCGACTTCACGCACGCTATCGAAGTCAATGGGCCGCAGGACATGCGCTATCTCGGGCAGCGCCTCGAGTGGCTGCGATCGCGTTTGCACGAGCTCGAGGAACAGCAGAATCGCTTCCTTCGCCACGTTTCGCACGAGCTGAAAACCCCGCTGACGGCGGTGCGCGAAGGCGTCGAGCTGCTGCGCGACCGAGTCGGCGGCGAGTTGTCTCAGGAACAGCAGGAAATCGTGCGCATCGTCCGCGAGAACACGCTGTCGCTGCAAAAGCTCATCGAGGATCTGCTCTCCTACCATCAGACGCGCAGCATGGAGCCGCAGACGCTGGGGCCGGTGGCGCTCGTCGACGTGCTTCGCCGCGTGGTGCGCGAGCACAAGCTCGCCGCGTTCGCGCGCCTGGTCACGTTCGAAGCGAGGCTCACTCCGACGATTGTTGTCGGCGATGGCGACAAGATTCGCGCCATCGTCGACAATCTGCTGTCGAATGCGATCAAGTATTCGCCGCGCGCGGGCGAGATCTCGCTCGATCTGCACGCCGAAGGCGAGTTTGCGGTGCTCGACGTCATCGACGAGGGCCCGGGAATCGACCCGGGCGATCGTCCACGTATTTTCGATTCGTTTTATCAGGGAAAGGGCGCGCCCCAAGGGCGCATCAAGGGCTCGGGCCTCGGCCTCGCCATCGCCCGTGAATACGCGCTCGCGCACGGCGGCCGCATCGAGTTGATCGATCGTCCCGGTGGCGCGCGCGGCGCGCATTTCAGGCTCAGGCTTCCCCTCGCGATGTCGACGCAGCCGGCGCTCGCGCGCACCGAAGCACGCGTCACCCTGGAAGGGGAAGCGTAAGACATGGCGCGACCCGCGCGAGCAGCCGCGTCGATTGCCTTTCTCGCGTGCCTCGCCGCCTGTGCGGCGGCGCCGGCGCCACCCGCCGTCGAGCCCGCGCCAGCGCCCGCGGCGATTCCGACAGCTCAGCCGGAGCCGACACGCGAGCCGGTACAGGTCGCTCCGGCGCCCGTCGCGCCGGTGATCATCGTGCAGCAGGCGCCGCCGCCGCCCGCCACGCCCGCACCGCCGCCCGTCAACGAAGACGAGCAGCAGACGATCGCGCTGCTCGCCGATCTGCAGCGCTACGCAAGTGAAACCGCGGAAGAACTTCGCCGTGATCTCGCGGCCGCGAATCAAGCCGTCAATCGGGCGCGTACCGACGTCAACCGGGTTCGTCTGGCGGTGCTGCTCACGCTTCCCGGCGCCGGCTCACCCGACGATGCTCGCGCGATGGCGCTGCTCGAGGCGGTCGTCGGAAAGAGCCCCGGCAGCTCGCCGGTGCGACAATTGGCGGCGGTGATCTATGCGCAGATTATCGAGCGGGTGCGCGGAGTGTCGGAGGAAAAGAAAAGAAGCGCAGCGGCGCAGGAGAAACTCGACCAGCTGCGCGCGGTCGAACGCAGTCTCTTGCTCGAGCGAAGCCGCAATGCGGGGGGCGCGGGAGGCGGCGGTGGAGGAGGAGGCACGGGACGATGAAAGCGGACATGCCTCATTCGGGTGAGATACTTCTTGTCGACGACGATCCCGACCTGCTCAAGCTCATCAGCCTGCGCTTGACCTCCGCGGGATATCGCGTGCGCACCGCCGACAGCGGTGAGACCGCGCTTGCGGCGCTGGCCGTGTCTCGTCCCGCTGCCGTCATCACCGATCTCAAAATGCCGGGAATCGACGGATTGGCATTGTTCGATGCCATCCATCGCCAGCATCCTGCATTGCCGGTCATCATACTAACCGCCCATGGAACGATCCCGGAAGCCGTATCGGCGACGCAGCGTGGCGTGTTCGGCTTTCTCACCAAGCCCTTCGACAGCCAGGAGCTCCTGCAGAAGGTCGCCGCGGCGGTGCGCCTGACCGGCGGCGGTCCGGAAACGGCAGTCCACTCCGGCGGGGAGTGGAGGTCGGGCATCATCACGCGCAGCCCGCGCATGGAGGATCTGCTCCGGCAGGCGCGCCTCGTCGCCGATTCCGACGCCAGCGTTCTCGTCTTTGGCGACTCGGGAACGGGCAAGGAGCTACTTGCGCGCGCGATCCATCGGGCCAGCCGCCGCGCGAACAA
>WNGK01002363.1_pt2 | contig 20429 bp, 16 predicted proteins | sample 5400601 | NCBI WGS metagenome assembly WNGK01 (sample SAMN13153376, study PRJNA577476) | soil metagenome | isolation source: 60 cm soil or saprolite under Garry oak tree replicate 1 | place: USA:California | collected 2016-06-15
GCGGCGGTCTTCGCTCTCCATCTTGGCGTGATAACCGACCGCAGCAATGCCCTGGTTCTCCAGAAAATCCACCGTCTCTTCCACGCGATTGATGGTGGGCGAATAAACGATGACGTTGCCGTCAGGATAATTGCGCAGGACTTCGAACAGCAGCGGCAGCTGCTCGACGCCGTCGCACTCGCGCACCAGATAACGCAGATTGGGACGGTGAAAGCTGGCAATGTATTTATCCGGCTCGCGCAGATGGAGCTGCGTCAATATGTCCGCGCGAACATGACGCGTCGCGCTAGCCGTAAAGGCAGCAATCGGACGGTCGGGAAATCGCTCGCGCAGGCGGCTGAGTTGGCGGTATTCGGGACGGAATTCGTGTCCCCACTCCGAAATGCAGTGGGCTTCGTCAATGGCAAAAAATGCGATGGGCACTTGCTGCAACCATCCCAGGGTATCGGCGCGGGCAAGGCGCTCGGGAGAGAGATAGAGTAGCCGGTAAGCTCCTTCACGGGCGTCGCGGATGACTTTGGATTGCTGGTCGTTTGTTAGAAAGCTATTCAAGACCGCGGCTGGAATCCCCATTTGCGCTAGCTGCGCGGCTTGGTCCTGCATCAGCGCAATCAGCGGAGAGACCACCACCGTAGTGCGCTCCGAAATTACCGCCGGCAACTGGTAGCACAGCGACTTGCCTCCCCCAGTCGGCATGACCACGCAAGTGTCGCGCCCGGCGAGCAACGTGCGCACCACCCGCTCCTGCAGCGGACGGAACGAGTCGTATCCCCAATAGCGGCGCAGCGGAGTGAGCAGGTCGGCTTCGGGGGACATGAAAGGACAGTATAGGCTCGCCGTGTTTGTGCGAGTTCCGAATTGGCAAGGCCGCTTCGCAGCCGGGTTCATTGCTTGTGGACAGTTTTAAGGCGCCGCAAGCAAACAGCAGGTTCCCCTCCACTACGCGGCTCGGAATGACACCGCTCTTTTTATATTTTCAGTGTTGGTAGAAATAAAGGATGTCATTCCGAACCCGACGAAGGCGGGAGAGGAACCTGCTGTTTGCCGGCGGCGGGATAAAGCTGGAGGGCTACCGGCTTGCCCCAGTCTGCGGCTAGGTCTTCCCGTGTGGGATTATTCTGCCGAATCAACGCGATCTTCTTTTCGCGGCGCCAGGATTTGATCTCGGTCTCGCGCGCGATCGCATTGCCGATGTGCTCGAAGGTCTCGTACCACACAAGGCGGTTCGTACGATACTGGCGCGTGAAGGCTCCGCCTTCACCATTCTTGTGACGAAGTACGCGTAGCATTAATGATCCGGTTACGCCGGTGTAGAGGACGCGGCCTTTACTGGACAGGATGTAAACGTGGTAGTGGTGTTCTCGGGACATCCGACATTTGTAGGCTGGTTGCGGGAATATTTGCTGTGAGCGGCATCACAAGGGGTGGGGTTATTGCCTGTGGAAGGATTTACCGCGCCGCAAGCAAACAGCAGGTTCCTCGCCGCTGCGCGGCTCGGAATGACATCCCTAAATTTATCAAAGAAGAGCCTACTTCTTCGCCTTCGCTGCCTCCCCTGCCGCGGCGCGCTCAGCCAGCGCCAGCGTCACAATCCGCAGCATGTCTTCTCTTGGCGCGGGCTTGCCGGTCCAGATTTCGAATTGGCGGGCGGCCTGGTGGACGAACATTTCGCTGCCGGGGATGGTCTCGGCGCCACGTTCTTTGGCTAATTGCAGCAGGCGGGTTTCGGCCGGGTCATAGATCATGTCGAAGACGTATTTGGCTTTGATCTCGTCGGCGTTCAGCGGCGAGTCTTTGGTGTTGCCCATGCCGACGGGAGTGGCGTTGATGATCACGTCGAACTCGAGTTTTTTGAGGTCGGCGCGCTTGATGGTACGGGCTTTGGCCGAGCGAGCGAGTTTGTGCGCAGCGGCGAGGCTGCGGTTCAGGATGAAAATTTGCGCACCGCGGTCTTTTAGTCCGAAGACGGCGGCCCGGGCTGCGCCGCCTGCGCCGAGCACTAAGATCTTTGCGTCGGTCAGGGTCATGCGCTGTTCCAGCGGGCGCACCACTCCGGAAGTATCGGTGTTAAAGCCGTAGAGCTTGCCGTCCTGCGATCGCACTACCGTGTTGCAAGCGCCGGTCTTCGCAGTGTAGGGATCACTGTTGTCGAGGTGCGAAAGGATGGACTGCTTGTACGGCATGGTGATGGAGACGCCGTGAATCGGGATGTCCCGGATGCAGGCGAGCAAGTCCTTCAGCGATTTGGCGTGAAGAGCGAGATAGACTCCGTTGACGTTCTCGCGGCGGAGCGCGGCGTTCATGATGGGAGGCGAAAGCGATTGCGAGACTGGGTCTCCGGCAACGCCATAGGCTTTTGTGGCGGCGTCCACCTGGTCAATGCGGTAAACGTTTTGCAGCTCTTGGGCGGTGACTTGTCCGGGAGCGGTTTTTTCGTCGGCGGTGAGGGCGCCGAAAGTGAAGACGCTGCCGGCGCGGGCTCCGAGCACACGGCTGATGATGCCCTGCTCGCCCATGCAGACTCCGACCAGGGCATGCTCGTCGCGATGGCGCTCCAGGAACTTCATCATAGTGACGTTGTCGTAAAGAATGGTGGCGGTGCTGACGATCTTGTAGAAGTCAGCAGGATAGGCCGCCATCTTCGTCAGAGTCTCGTCCAGCTTCTGAGTGCCGCGGAAATCGTGGAAGGAAAGCACCATCGCGGCGCGGGCGCGAAGTTTTGTCAGTTGCGCCGGTTTCAAGCGGCTGGCGGTTTGCAGTTCGACGTCCACTAGCTGGCACCCGGCGTCGGCAGCCTTGCCCAAAATGTCGATTTCGGTGGCGATTGAACCTTTGAATTTACCTCCGCTGGCAACCCGGCGGCAGGTAGCGATGGCCACCACATGGGGGTGGGAGTCGGTAAATTCTTTGATTTTAGGAAGCGCCAACCCGGGACGAGGCAGGTAGTCTAACCTAAACTCAATAAAGGTGTTATCCCGCACTACGGCCTCCGCCTTTTCTACCAGATCGTTGGCATCCGAGCCGGTGACCGCGACGCAGATTTTGGGTAGGCGCAGGTGAGAGATCCGGGAGAGATAATGGTTATTGGCCGCCGTCATTGACCGCGCGATATTACAGGGACGTAACCCGAGATGCAACTTTTTCGGTGCTTACTGAATAAATCATAAACTTTTTAGCAGGGCTGGTATGCGACCTGCGTAACCTTGACCATGCCTTCGTGGCTTGTTACTTTCCTGACTGGTACATTCTTTGTTTTAAGCAACTTAGCATTGCATCCCGGCCGCCCAATCGCCGCCGGCGGAGGAACCATGAAGAAAGCAGTGTTATTCCTGTTATTGCTGTCGCCAATGGCGCTGAGAGCTCAACAGGGATCAAACGATGCAACTCCAGAGGGCACGATTCTGACCTCGGTTAGCTTTCCGACGGAAAGACTCATTACGCCCACGGCCGCTGATCTCAATTGCGCAGGCTTCGTCAGCAAACCGATTGGGACAAAGCACCAATTTGTAGCCGGGGGCCTGGAGTCGCCTTTCACAACGCGGTTCGCCAATGGCGAGGCTATCTATCTAACCGGCAAGTATGAGGCGGGGCAGCACTACAACATTGTCCGCGAGCTGGTTGATCCCAACCGGTTCGAATTGTTTGCGGGACAGTGGTCGGCGCTTAAGGCTGCTGGACAGCCCTACGAAGAACTGGCACGAGTCCAGGTAATTGATACGCGCGGCAAAATGGCAGTGGCCAAGGTGGAATATAGTTGCGACTCGGTCCTTCCCGGCGACTACGTTGTGCCGTTTGTGGAAAAGCCGACGGCGGCGTTCCATGCTCCCATGCGCTTCGACCGCTTTGTTCTCACCAATGGGCAGCTCAGCGGACGCATCATCCTGGCCAAGGACTTTGACTCTGAGCTGGGCACCGGCGGGAAAGTTTATCTGAACATCGGCACGAGTCAGGGACTGAAGGTGGGCGATTTCTTGCGTGCCTCACGGACGTACGAAGCCACTGCTCACCATCCGGTCGACAAGCTGTCGTTCAGAGCGTCTACTAAAGAACCGACGCAAAGTAAACAGACCCTGGTGGATCCGGGCTTCATGGACAGGACCAGCGGGCCGGTGGTGCATACGTCGGAGATGCCGCGACGAGCTGTCGGGGAAGTGCTCATCCTTGCTGTTCAACCGTCGACCGCTACCGGAATGATTGTTTTCTCGCTGGAGCCGGTGCATGTGGGAGACCGCGTCGAACTGGACCAGCAATAGTTTTTAGAAAGTTCTCGAACTAATTTTTGGGGAGGAGAAATCCTCCCCCGATTTTTTGCGTCTTTACAAATCGCTGTGCACGACGGAATACTCGTAAATGTGCGCACGAAAAAGAGCGGCGCCCTTCCCCCGGAAAGACCCCGGCTCAGGTTTGTGAAAATTCCGCGGTCAGGCAGTAGAGAGTGACAGTTTCTGAGGGGCCGACGATTTAAGGGCTATAATGGCGCGAATCGAATGGCCCTCGCCTCTGGCACGAAACTCGGCCCCTATGAAATTCAATTGCCGCTCGGTGCGGGCGGCATGGGTGAGGTGTACAGCGCCCGGGACACACGCCTCGACCGAAGTGTCGCCATCAAAGTCCTGCCTACGCATTTGTCTTCGGACGTAGAAGCCAGACAGCGCTTCGATCGTGAAGCGCGGTCCATCTCGTCGTTGAACCATCCCAATATCTGCACACTCTACGACGTCGGCCATCAAGATGGCGTGGATTACCTGGTGATGGAGTTGCTCGAGGGCGAGACGCTGGCCCAACGTCTCGTCAAAGGCCCACTGCCCACGGAGCAGGTGCTGAAGTATGGAATTGATATCTGCGAAGGACTGGAAAAAGCCCACAAGAACGGGATTGTGCATCGCGACCTTAAGCCGGGCAACATCATGCTCACTAAGGCAGGCGCCAAGCTGTTGGATTTTGGTCTGGCGAAACCGCCCTCCTCGCTGACGCCTGCGAGCGGGACGTTGGCCGGCGTGGCAACCATGACCAGCCCAGGCACCCCGATTACCCAGCACGGCTCGCTGGTCGGCACATTCCAGTACATGTCACCCGAGCAGGTCGAAGGGCGCGATGCCGACTCGCGGAGCGACATTTTCGCCCTCGGTGCAGTGTTGTACGAGATGACCACAGGTAAGCGTGCCTTCCAGGGGAAGAGCATGTTGTCGGTGGCGTCGGCGATTCTGGAGAAGGATCCCGATCCTATTTCAGCCGTACAGCCTTTGACTCCGCCCGCGCTGGAGCATGTGATCAAAACGTGTTTGGAAAAGGACCCAGAGGAACGGTTTCAGACCGCCCACGATGTCAAGCTGCAGTTGAAATGGATCGGGCAAGCTGGATCGCTGGCGGGCGTTGCCAAGCCGATTGCCATCCGTCGAAAAAAACGCGAGTGGATGGCTTGGGCGCTGGCGGGCGCTCTCTCGCTGATTATGCTCGCGGCGGGATGGATGCTGCACAAGCCGCCAGCCGCGCCGGTCTTGCGCTCGGTACTGGTCCTGCCTCCGAAGCTGCGTCTGGACGCGGTCAACACTTCCGTAGCACTCTCGCCCGACGGGAAAAGACTGGTAATCGCAGCCACCGGAGCCGATGGCAAACAGCAGCTTTATTTGCACTCTCTCGATGCGCTCGCCGTACAGCCCATAGCCGGGACCGAGGAGGCGACCTATCCCTTCTGGTCCCCAGATGGGGAATACGTCGGCTTTCTGACGCCTGGAAAACTCAAGAAGGTAGCGGTCGCCAGCGGAGCCGTGCAAACCGTCTGCGATGCGGTGGATGGACGAGGCGGGACCTGGAACAAGCAAGGAACCATCGTGTTCGCTCCTGCCGGCGACAGCGGGCTGTACGCTGTGCCTGACTCTGGAGGAACACCGGTACAGATCACGTATCCGGAGAAAGCCGGCCGGAGTCACAGGCACCCTGAGTTTCTGCCGGACGGAAAGCATGTGCTGTATTTCGCTGGAGAGCCTGGGAAGGCTGAAGGCCTCTTCGTTGTGGATATGGACTCCAAGACGACCCAGTTCATCGTGGAAGCTTCCAGCGGCGGAAGGTACGTTGAACCCGGCTACGTTTTATACGTGAAGGAACACAGCTTGCTTGCGCAGCCCTTCAGTCTGCGGAGCTTGAAAGTCAGCGGACGAGCGATTCCCGTTGCCCAGCAAGTCCAATATGGCGGGCTGCGTTGGGTCAGCAACTACGCGTCCTCGAACAATGGCCTGCTTCTCTACGAAGGACAGGAGGGCGGCGGGCAATGGCAATTGGTGTGGGTGGGACTAGACGGCAAGGATCTGGGGAAGTTGGGCGAACCGCGGGTGCAATCGTCGGATGCGCTCTCACCGGATGGCAAGCGAGCTTTGGTCGTGGTGCAAGATCAAAACGAGTCCAGAGCCAGTCTGTGGATGTACGATGTGGGGCGAGGAGTCGCTAGCCGTTTCACGTTCGACGCGGGGCGCGCGGATGATCCGGTATGGTCGCCTGATGGCCGCCAAGTGGCCTATTCGGTCAGCTCTCCCGACGGCTGGAAAATCTATGCGAAAGCCGCCGATGGTACGGGATCTCCAAAGGAACTTCTTAGCATAGCCGACACGGTCCATCCTGGGAATTGGTCACCGGACGGTAAGTTTCTCAGCTATGACGCCGTCAACCCCAAGAACAAGAAATTTGAAGTATGGGTGCTGCCTCTGTCCGGCGAACAGAAACCATACCCGTTCCTTCGCGGGGAGGCTCACTTTCACGGAGGGAATTTCTCGGCGGACGGGCGCTGGTTGGTTTATCAGTCCAATGAGAGTGGCCGCGACGAAGTGTACGTCGTCCCTTTTCCAGGGCCGGGAGAAAAGCGGCAGGTCTCTTTGCAGGGCGGAATCTTTGGCGGCTGGTTCGGGCGTCACGGAATCGCGGATGAGGGTATCTTCTACTACGACCCCTCCAGTAACAAAGTCATGCTGGCACCTGTAACCGAGAAAGGCGCCACGTTGGAGTTCGGGCAGGCAAAGCCACTATTCGGCGACCGCACGTTCACTGATGCCAACGGCGCAAGCTTCAGCCCCGACTGGAAACGTTGCCTGGTCTCCTTACCCACGGGAGGCGAGATCTCTGGCTCATTGCTGATGGTAAGTAACTGGCCGGCTGAACTGCAGAAATAGTGTGCGGTGCAGATTGCCGCAATCCGGATTGGGACGCCGCGATCTCAATCACCCTTTTGCATGAGATAGCCGCTAGCGCACCCGGCGTCGGCAAAAACCTCGGCGGTGAATGCCTCAATCCTTATCTGCGGGTTGCGCCAGGCGTTGAGGGGCAACGAAGCTTTTCTGCAGGTTTGTTCGAGGAATGTGATGCGGTCCCATCCGTGCTCGACTGGAACCTGGGGCAAGAGCAAGCCGCGGCGCGCGCCGTCGGTGATCAGCAGGCCATGCCGGCCGACTTCGATCGCATCTGGCAAGATAGGACGAAGCGGGGAGAGTACGCTAATTGAGACCTGAAGTTCCGGCGCCTCGGCCAGCGTGACCGGAGTAAAGCGCGGATCATCGAACGCGGCGGCCCTGGCAGTTTCCATCACGGTGCGGTGCAGTGGCAAGACCGGGCTAGGATATCCTACGCAGCCTCGCAAGTTCCCCTCGGCATACAAGGTAGTGAAAGCGCCGCGGAATTCGGAAAGATGTTCAGGCACGGAAGACGGAGCAAGCTCGCGTCCCTCGAGGGCAGAAAGGATCGCTGCGTGAGCCAACCCCAGGAGCAACTCTCGCTCCTGGGCAGTGTATTCTGGCTGCGCGCCGGGATGCGCAAGAACGGAGCGCGAGATTTCAGATGGCAGGGACATCGCGCTTTTTGCGCCGGCTGAGAACAAAGGCGCGCCTCCGGCGCTTCACCACGTGACGGTCAATCTTGTTCCAGAAGGCTAAGAAGTAATCGCCAGCGGAGACCAGCGAGAGCAATACCATAAACCAAATCGCCAGGCGAGCGATCCAATCCAGCGGGAAAAAATAAAACTTGTAAACCGGCCACTCTTGCCAGCGATGGTCGAGAATGACGGCCACGACCGAGACGATCTGCACCACCATTTTGAACTTGCCCAGATCGCTGGCTTCGATGGTGAAACCCTCGGAAGCGGCAATGGAGCGAAGGCCGCTCACTAAGAACTCGCGCCCGATAATTACCACGGCGATCCAGGCGGGAACCAACCGGGGATTGAATTGCACCAGCGTAATGAAAGCGGCCGCGATCAGGAGCTTGTCGGCGAGGGGATCGAGAAGCATTCCCATGGTCGTAATCTGTCCGCGCTTGCGCGCAAGATATCCGTCAATGCCATCGGTAATGGAGGCGCCCAGGAAGAGCGCGGCGGCCAGCAGTTCCTTTTCGCCGTTTGTGCTCGAGAAGCGGCTGCTGGAAAGCACCCAGATCAGCACCGGGATGCTGAGAATACGGATGAGCGTGATGGAATTCGGCAGATTCACTGACCAAGCGATGGTCCGGGACGACACACCGGGGACGACTTGATTATCCTCCGCTGGATTTGCGAACGCAATGGAGCAAAAGCTGCGAGACGCTCCCACCGCAAGCAACTCCTAGACCGCTAGGTCAGGTGTGGCGTCGAGTAGAGTCTTAGTGTAAGGATGTTGCGGATTCTCAGTAATCTGCTGGGTGGAATTGATTTCCACGATCTGGCCGCGATACATGACCGCAATCCGGGTAGAGATGTAACGCACCACAGGCATGGAGTGTGAGATGAACAGGTAAGTGAGTCCGAAATCGCGTTGCAATTGCGCCAGCAGATTTACAATTTGCGCGCCTACGCTGACGTCGAGTGCGGAAACGGGCTCGTCACACACGATGAACCGTGGCTGCAAAGCCAGGGCGCGGGCGATCACGATGCGCTGGCGCTGGCCTCCGCTGAACTCGTGGGGGTAGCGGCGGCGGGCGGAAGAATCGAGGCCGACGGCGCGGAGGAGTTGGTCGACCCGGCCGCTTGTCCCATCCTTCGGAAAACCCGCGAAGGATGGGGCACCCTCTTTGATTTCTGGATCAATCCCTCTGACCTGGGCGGCGACAGAGTCTTTGTGAATTAGAAGCGGCTCGGCGATCAGGTCTTCAACTTTCATGCGGGGATCTAGCGAACTGAAGGGGTCCTGAAAAATGATTTGCATGTGGCGGCGGAGGCGGCGCAGTTCGCCGTGGCTGGCGCTGGGCAAATCGCGGCCATCGAATCGAATGCTTCCGGAGGTCGGTTCGATCAGGCGGAGCGCGAGCCGCCCCAGGGTGCTCTTGCCCGATCCGGATTCGCCGACCAGACCCAGGGTTTCGCCGGCGTGGATATCGAGCGAGACGCCGTCCACGGCGCGCACTTCGCCTTTGGCTCCCCCGCCGAAAGCGGATTCGCCGAGCGGGAAGACTTTCGTCAGGTTGCGGATTTCGAGCAGCGGCACGAGTGGATGTTAGCAGAGGCGAAGTTCTAGCCATGCGCTATCAACGGCACCGCTGCAAGAGCGGCAACCATGCCGATGGTTTTCCAGCGCGTGAAGTGCTCTTTCAGAATTATGCGGGCGAGTAAAACGGTTATAACCGGGTAGAGCGACGTGAGCACGACGGCGGTATCGAGTCGGCCAATCTGACTGGCGCGGATGAAGAGGACAGTGCCGCTTACGTCCAAGCACCCGGCGAGCAGGCCTAAACCAAATCCCCACGGGTATGAAGGCTGGAATTTCCTGCCCAGGAGTGTGATCACGCCGGTCGCAATCAGTGAAGAACCACGGGATCCAGCCGCGATCCAAAGAGCAGCGCCGCTTCCCGCTTGCTTAATGAAGATAAAGAAAAGGGCGAAGCCCAATCCAGAGACCAACGCGAGCGCCATCCCCTTCGGCCGCGCCCCATCTTCAGTACGAGAGATCAGCCAGATTCCAGCAACCGCGAGCACGAAGCCAGCGGTCGGAAGAGATCCGGGAAATCCTTCAGTAAATATGCCAAACGCGGTTGGGATTGCCGCCCCAAGGACCGCCGAAACCGGTGCGGCAATCCCCATGTTGCCTTGAGCCAGAGCGCGATAGAACAAAGCCAGGGCTACACCGCCGGCCGCTCCCGCGGCCATTGCCCAGCGGATATGCGAGAACGGCGGAAGTGCTTCATGCTGGGATAAAGCCAGGCTTGCGACCATGATGGTTCCGCCCAGGTGTCCGAGAGCGGCCAAAAAAAAGGAGTTGAAACGCTTCGCCGTGTGGCCGCCAAGGAAGTCGCTGACGCCCCAGCAGCCGACCGCCCCGAGAGCGTAGATGGCGGAGGCGAATTGCGCGTGAGCAGGCATGAATTTATCGAGGGTAGCGGAAAGGCCCAGTTCTCGCAAAGAGCGCGAGAAATGGGACACGCGGGTCGAGTTTTTAGGTCTTGTTAAATTGACTTAAGAATACGGTCAGCCTAAAGATTCCGATAACTTCGCGGCGTTCATGGACCAAATTTCCCACTACAAGATCGTCCGCAAAATTGGCGGCGGGGGCATGGGTGCGGTGTATGGGGCGGAAGACGTCCGCCTGGGCCGCCATGTGGCGCTGAAGTTTCTGCCCGATGAATTTGTTTCCAACCCGCAGGCCCTCGAGCGGTTTCGGCGCGAGGCGCGTGCTGCGCCGGCGCCGAATCATGCGAATATTTGCACGGGTGTACGACATCGGCGAAGAGGGTTGGGAAGTCCTTCATCGTGATGGAATTGCTCGAAGGTATGCCACTAAAGGCGCGCATTGAGCAGCGGCCGATGTCAGTCGAAGAAGTGCTCGACATTGGAGTACAGATTGCCGACGCGCTTGATACGGCCCACCCGCGGGGATTGTGCATCGCGACCTGAAGCCGGCGAATATGTTCGTCACTAAGCGCGGACAGGCTAAGATTTTGAACTTCGGCCTCGCCAAGGTGGGCGAGCGGGAGTTGGAGCCGGTTCACTCTGCGCTCACGATCGCGGATAATGCTGCGAACTTGGCTTCGAGCCGGGCCGATCTGACCAGTCCGGGCACGACGCTTGGAACGGTTGCGTATATGTCGCCGGAACAGGCGCGGGGCGATGACGTGGACACGCGGACTGACCTGTTTTCTTTTGGCGCCGTGCTTTACGAGATGGCGGCCGGAGTTCAGGCGTTTACGGGGGCGACGTCGGCGTTGGTTTTCGACGCCATTTTGAATCGCCCGCCGGCACCGCTTTTGCGGGTGAAGCCCTCGCTGCCGGCGGAGCTTGATCGCATCGTCTCCAAAGCCCTCGAAAAGGACCGCGATCTGCGGTATCAGGTTGCGTCGGAGATGCGGGCTGACTTGAAACGGCTGAAACGGGAATTGGACTCGGGGAGGAACCTGAGCAGTTCTTCTATCAGTTCCATGAGCGTTCCGGCTGTGATCGATCGTACGTCCACCGGCACATTCTACTTGCGGAGGAAACTCTGGATAGCAGCGGCGATCGCGATTTCTTTGGTCGCTGCGGCAGCGACCTTCTTCTGGCTGAGAAAGGAAAGATCTAGTGTCTCGTCGGTGGCGGTGTTGCCGTTTGCCAACGACATGGGAAGCGACAGTGAATATCTTGCCGACGGTATTACTGAAGACGTGATCAACAATCTCGCGCAACTCCCCAACATGCGGGTGATCGCCCGCTCGACCGTGTTTCGCTACAAAGGACAGAATGCCGATCCGCAGCAAGTCGGGCAGACGCTCAAAGTGGAGGCCGTGCTCACGGGCAGGATTGCTCACCATGAAAATCAAGTCACGGTGCAGACTGACTTGGTGAAAGTTGAAGACGGCACACAGATTTGGGGTCAGCAGTTCACGCGGGGCATGCAGGATGTGTCTTCGCTGCAACAGGACATCACGCATGAGTTGATGGCAGCTCTGCGTTCCAAGCTGAGCGGCGAAGAGCAGAAACAGATGAGCCGGGCCAGACCGAGAATTCGGAAGCCTATCAGCTATGTCTTCAGGGACGTTATCACTTCCCGAAGCGCACGCCTGAGGACATGAAGACGGCAATCGACGAGTATCAGCGGGCCACGCAAGCGGACCCGAATTATGCCGATGCCTTTGCCGGATTGTCTCTCACTTACTCCATCGCCATCGGATACATAAACGACACCGCGAAACAATTCGGACCCTTGGCGGACCAAGCCGCACGCCGCGCGGTCGAACTCGCGCCCGCCTTCGGGGCAGCGCACTTGGCATTGGCGGAGGCAAGAGACACAGTCTGGGACTGGGCGGGCGCGTGGCCGGAATATCAAAAGGCCATAAATCTGAGTCCGAATGACGCCACAACGCATTACCTGTACGCCTATACCTTCCTTTTGCCCCAGAAACGGCTGGACGAAGCCTTGACCGAATTTCGGCGCGCCCTGGATCTGGACCCACTTTCCCCTATCATCAATGCAAATCATGCGACCACCCTCATGATCGCAGGAAAATACGATGAGGCCGATGCTCAGTTCCGGCACGCACAGCAGATCGACGCCAACTTCGCCCCTTTGAACTTGAGGATGGGAGAGTTTTTAGCTTTTCGGGGAAAATTCGAAGAAGCGGAAGCGGCGTTCGATAAATCCGGGGGGGAAATCCAGTGGCCGCCGGGAAGAGAGGGTTTTTACCATGCCCTCCTGTCGTCCACTTACCCGGTAGCGCCTGATGCACAGGAGAGTTTCGCTGCCATCGCTTTGGGTGACAAAGAACGGGCTATGCAAGCGCTCGAACTAGTGGAAAAGGTCAGCCCCGACGATATTTTCGTTCATGTAAGGCGTCCGGAGTTTGAATCGCTGCGTGGGAAGCCGCGGTTTCAGGCGCTGCTAAGACGGATAAACTTGCAGCCTTGAGGGCGAATTGAGACAAGGCCCCACTTCTCGCAAAGGACGCGAGAAATGGGGCACCCATCGGTTCACGGTTTTGTCGGGCAAGAGTGTCCGACCCACACGGCCCCACCCGCATGACGTGTTAGAATTTCTGCAGCATCCTCTTTCCTGAGAGTCCCATTTGATAGAGCTAGCACCCTCGATTTTATCGGCGGATTTTGCGCGGCTGGGCGAGCAGGTTTCGCGGGCGGCGCAGGGGGGCGGGACTATCATCCATGTGGATGTGATGGATGGGCATTTTGTCCCTAACATCACTCTTGGCCCGCAACTGGTGAAGTCGCTGCGCAAGGCGACCCAGCTGCCGCTCGATTGCCATCTAATGATCGAGAATCCCGACCTGTACATTCCTGCGTTCGGCGAGGCTGGTGCAGACTGGATTTCGGTGCATCAGGAAGCTTGTCGGCACTTGGATCGGACGTTGAACCTGATCAAGACCCACAACTGCCATGCCGGGGTGGTGATTAATCCTGCGACCCCGGTGGAAGTTATTTCGGAAGTGCTTGATATTGTGGATTATGTGCTGGTGATGTCGGTGAATCCGGGATTCGGGGCGCAGCCGTTTATCCCCAACTCGTTACGTAAGATTCGTAAGCTGAGGGATTTGCGCGAGCAGAAAAACCTTGGTTATCGCATCGAAGTAGATGGCGGGATCGCCGCAGGGACAATTGGTCAGGTGGTACGCGCCGGAGCAGAAATTCTGGTGGCGGGCAACGCCGTGTTTAGTCAGGGCGATCCAATGGTTAACGCTCAAAAATTGCTGAAGGCAGCGGTCGAGGCTACTCTACAGCAGGTCTAGATTTTCAGGATGGGGAAGAACCCCGCCGGAATGAGCGTCGATGCACCCCCGCCTAGCCGGAGCTGTCAGTTAGTAGCTATTATTGAGGTATTCATGTCTCTAAGCTTCCGAAATTCGGTGATTGCGTTGGCCGCGACGCTGGCGCTCACTACGGCTTGCACCAACAAGAAGGTGAGCAACCCGCTGGCCAAGGTTGATTCCAAGCAGCCGGACAAAGTTTTGTTCGATCGCGGCATGGACTCGATGAAGCACAATCACTACGACATCGCGCGCCTGGACATGCAGACCCTGATCAACACCTATCCGGATTCGGAGTACATCGCGCGGGCCAAGCTGGCCATGGCTGACTCCTGGTATGCCGAGGGCGGCACCGCATCTCTGGCGCAGGCGGAGCAGGAATATAAGGACTTCGAAACCTTCTTTCCCAATATGCCGGAGGCGGCCGAGGCGCAACTGAAGATCGCCAACATTCATTTCCAGCAGATGGAGAAGCCGGACCGGGACTTCACGCACGCAGTACGTGCGGAGGACGAATACCGAAAGGTGATCCTGCAATATCCCGACAATCAGAAAATGGTGGCCGAGGCTAAAGCCAAGCTGCTGCAGGTGCAAGAAGTGATTGCGGAGCGGGAATTCCGGGTGGCGCGTTTCTACTACTTGCGACCAAGCTACCCTGCGGCGATGGCGCGGTTGCAGTCGCTGATGGACCGGTATCCGCTCTACAGCAAAGCGGACGAAGCGTTGTATTTGCTCGGACAGTCGTATGAGGGCGAGAGCGCGATGCTGAGGTCCATGGACGCTGCGGAGCGCAAGCAGATGGAGCGCCGGGGCAAGGTGAACGAGGCGCAGCTCAAAGCAGACCAGTTGACGCGGGAGCGCATGATCGGCGACTTCACTGCCAAGGCGGCTGAAGCCTACTCGAAAATTCTCACTCGCTATCCGGTAATGAACCGTTCTGACGATGCCAAGGCGCGACTGCTGGCCCTGCATCAGCCAGTGCCTCGGCCCACGAAGGCGGCGTTAGCCCAGAATAGAGCGGAAGACGCGGCGCGCCGTCAGCAGACCACGATGAGTAGTTTCATGGGAGTATTGCAAAAGCATCCTGATGTGAGCGCTGCAACCAAGGTGGGCGAGCCGACGCTGGAAGACAAGGAACCGAAAAGCGCCAAAGAGATCGTGGACGCGGAGCAAAAGGTCGCGGTGGGAACCAAGTCGTCCGGTAGCAAGGCCCTCTCGGTAACCACTACCGGCAGCGGAGCTCCGCCGGAGAGTGAGCCAGCGCCGCGTTCGGATGCTCCGGCTCCGGAAACAGCGTCGAAAGGCAATTCGGGATCACAACCAGCTGAACCTGATCCGAATGAATTGAAGCCACGTTCGATGGGGGTCAGTGATCCGGCTGTTGGCGATCCCAAAGCCGCGAGCGATCCGAAGACTGCAGCTACTGCTCCCGATCCCAACGAGCTAAAGCCGGACGTGCCGCCGACGGACAATCCCGCCCCCGCACCTGCCCAGGTAAACGAGATCCAGCAGGGTGGCAATGGGACTTCACAAGCGTCTGCGAAGGGCGACAGCTCTCAAGACTTGGCGGACGACAAGGACGTCGCCTCCAGCAAGCACAAGAAAAAGAAAGGCCTCAGCAAGATCATTCCGCTTCCCAAAACACAGTGAAAACTGCAAGTGCACTAAATATATTGTCCGCTCGTAACCTGTTTAACCGCCTGCATTTATTGACTTAAGCCCCCTTCCAAGATAACTTCGGTGGTATCTCCCCTTTTCTTACCGAGGACATACTTGGCACGTACCGTACTGCTCGCCGACGATAGCGTGACCGCCCAGAACATGGGCCGCCGCATCCTCATGGATGCTGGTTACGAAGTGGTTACGGTAAATAACGGCTCGGCGGCATTGAAGAAGATCCATGAAAGCCGTCCGGATCTGATCGTGCTCGACGTGTACATGCCGGGCTATGGCGGACTGGAAGTATGCCAGAGGCTCAAGGAGTCTGTAGAGACGGCCCGGATTCCGGTGCTGTTGAGCGTCGGCAAAATGGAGCCGTTTAAGGCCGAGGAAGCCCGGCGGGTGCGAGCGGACGGGCACATTGTAAAGCCCTTTGAAGCCAGTGAACTGCTGGCCGCACTGACCAAGCTGGAAGACCGGATTGTTCCGCAGCCGGAGTCGGCGGGCGGACGCCAGGGGAAATCGGACGAGAAAAGGTCTTGGCGCACCGAAGAGTTAGGTCCTCGCGACGTTGAGCGCACCGAGCGGGTCGCATACCTGTCGGAAGCAAAGAAACGCCAGGCTCACACTGATGCTTCGAATGAGGCGGCCGCCGATGCTGGCGATGGACCGACTGCCGTGACCGTGGCGGCGACGGTGCCAAGTCCGACGGAAGCGGCATCCACTGAGGCGACCGAGGAATTTGCGGTTCGCGAGTCCAATTCTTCGCCGCGGAGCGGCGGAGGCGATGAGATCGCGCCAGCTGAGTTACACGCAGCGGAGCTAGTGGTTGAGACTGCGGCACAGGGTGAGGTGTCAGCGGCGGAAACTCCGGCGGGCGAGGCTGCGACAGTTGAAGTTCCAGTAGTTGAGGCGACAGCCAGCGCAGAAATAATCACCGAAGAATCAATGCCGGCGGATCCAGGTGCTCTTGCGGACTGGCCTGCAGCCACGATCGCTTCCAGTGCAGCTGGCGCGTCGCGCTGGGTTGCCGAGAATGTGGCATTGACCGTGGAAGAAGCTTCCGTCGCGCTCGAACAAGAGATGCAGCAGGCGCGTGGGGTTTCCGCGGTGGCGACAACTGAAACCCGGTCTGCGGCGCAGCACCAAGTCACCGGTTTCGATGTGGCCGCGGCTCAGACCGACCAAGAAGTAGAAGCAATGAACATAAATCCATTCGGGGCTGCATTTGCGGCAGCGGCGTCGGCAGCGGTGAGCAGTCAGCCGTCAGCGATCAGCACTCAGGCAGTCAGCGAGGTAGCAGGGGATACAGCTTCAGTGCCGGAAGCAGAGTTGCCGATTCCATCCGAGGCCTCTGCAGCCTGGGAGAATTGGCAGCAGATACGCGAAGTGGTGATGAGTCCGCAGAAGGCGGCGGCCATTGCCGAGTCGGTGGCTTTGATTGCGCAGGCGAGCGTTCCGGTGCAAGAGCCGGCGGTGAAACAGGATTCCACCCCAAGCGACAATGCTTCCGCGGCGCCAACCGAGGAAGACAATTCAATTAACGATATCGTGGATAGCGTTCTCGCCGACCTCAAACCCAGGTTGATGGCAGAGATCGCGAAGAAACTCGCCGCGAAGAAGTAGAAGTTCAGATGTCAGCTATCAGCAACACCTCATCTTGACGAGAATAGGTGCCAATTTCGCTCCGCTCCCGGGCAGCCCACCCTTTGAAAGCCGCAACGGGTTGATTGGATAAGACCGAAGGCTCCAGGCAAACTCAGTACTTCTTCTTGCGGTTGAGGACCAAGAAGAACTGGGAAAGACAGGAGCCTATGATGATGATTATAGGATGTGATTTTTCATCCCAGCTGGCAACAAGTTCCTTGGTTAGACGTGGAGACGGGAGAAGCGGGCGAGCGGAAACTGGTGCATGCCAGCGGCGAGGCCCAGCAGTTCTATCAACAACTAGCCGCGCCAGCCCTATCGCATCGTCGAGAAGCTCGGCGGCGGAGGGATGTGAGTGGTGTAACAAGACCGAGGAGACACGCTTAGAACGATTGGTGACTCTCAAGTTCCTGCCTGATGGTGTGACACAAGACTCTAAAGCGCGTATTAATCGGATACCTGCATCGCATCGCCCATCTGCGGGGCGGAAGATTTCATAACAATGGTGCACCAAAAGAGATACCCTCGTCCTTGTGCTGAATCGGCCTATCATCCCTAAGAACAGTTAGTAGGAGCTTCGCACATGGCAGCGAATCAAGTAGTCCTTTACTTCGACAAGCAGGAGGATGCTCTGCTTTTCACTCTGGCTGTCAGTTCAATTATGTCAGCGGATGGGTCGCTCCAAAGCAGGGACGCCGGAGCCAAGATTGCCGTAGAGATTTGTAAAGCCAGTCGAATCACGACCAAGGGCGTTCTGAACATCACGTGAAGGGGGCACAAAAAAAATGATTCGAAAAGCTGCGCTGCAAATAGGAGCTCCTGCGCTACTAGCTTTCATGGCATTGAATGCCTATTTTGCTGCCAATCATTTGAAGCAGATGCAGAAAATTGCGGCGCTCACACTGGAAAGCTCCATGAGGCAGTCCAACATTTCCGGTATTCTGAAAGATTTGACTGACATGGAAACGGGGCAGCGCGGATACCTGCTCACCGCCGACCCTTCGTACTTGCAGCCCTTCACCGACGCGAGGGGCAGGATCGAAACCGATTTTGCCCGTCTTCGTGCAGGGCTAGCTAATCGGACTGAGCGCGAACGGTCTCTTCAGTCGCAGCTGGAGTCTTTGGCTAACTCAAAGCAAGCGGAGATGGAGCGCTCTATTGGTTTGCGCCAACAGGGGTATCGCCATCGATCATTCATGCTCGTGGATACAAACGAGGGTAAGGACTACATGGATGAGGTTCGCCGCATTGTATCTTCGCTATCCTCAGCGGAGAGCAGCAATTTCGTAAGACTTGACAGCGAGAGAATTGTGGCACTGAAGACCGTATTGTCCGTAACGATCATTGCTAATTCTGGACTGCTTGTGCTGACAGCATGTCTCTTCGGGCTGATCCGCCGCCATGAGCGACTGCTTACAGAAGAAGCCGCCCAGAGCAGACAACAACTGGCGGTGCGGGATTTGCAGCTAGCAAGACTAACGTCTGCCCTTTCCGGCCAAGCGCGTTTCAACATCACTGCCCTAAATACGAATTCTCGGCTGCTGCTGGAGAATTACGGAGGGTTTCTTCCACGCCAGGGGCACGAATATGCTGAGCAGATGAAAGAAGCAGCGGCACAGATGGAGCAACTCCGACAAGATTTAGTCGGGAGCCGAGGCTCCGCGAGTGACGGGAAAGCAGCTTAGCAATTTCATGGCGATGCGAGGTGGGGCCCAAGCTCACGACCCGGTCAGTGAGGCGATGTTACGTCAACATTTGGGAATCGCTCAGTCGGGCGTTACAGGGTGCGAGCGTTGGAGGAACTTCGACCGACCACAGCCCTGATTCGCGGTTGCGCGATTCACCCGCTAAGAATTCGACTCCATACAAATAAATCGCGCGATGACGGACTATGCCTCTGCGCGAACACACGTTCTCATGAGCATTAGCCGCAAATTCAATCTTGATTTCAGCTTCCGATGGCAGGTCTGCGACCGCGAAGAGGTAAATGCCACCCGCACTCATCCGAATGCACCGCGCCTCGACAACGGCCGAGTCGGTGACCACGCGGACGACTGAATTGAAGGGGTATCGCTTCCACCTCCGCCGTTCGACTTTTTTCCAACCAATCAGTTGCACAATGCGCCCGTTGCCGAGTCTCAAGGGTTCTTTCTGTACTCCGCTCAACCCAACTTATGCCAAAATCGGCGGTCTGCGCACATTACGCTGGTACACGGGCCTACTCCCCACTCCAGAGGTGTCGGAGACGTTAGCGCTGATCCGTCTCGCTCCGATATTGTCGAGGGCCGCATCCTGGTCCGCCAACCAGCGAAGCGCAGCCAGCGGGCGTTATTCTTAACGGTTGCAGCCGATAGCGCCCATTGACGTTGTGAGCGATATGCCATCAGTCACACTGCTCGCCAAATGCTAAGATGCACGGTTTATAAGCACCCTTGCTTCGCGACGGCTTGCGGAGTATAAGTCAAGTGTTGCTGCGGTCTGCACCACGTAGACCCAAGAGTGGCAGACACCGCTTGCTCGATTGAGCGTGTCTTTTTCAGGGACCCCGGAGTGGCTGCGATAGTGGGATGGCGACAGTCTGTTCCGGCAGTTGCCCCTGGGGCAACTTCTACTACAAATCTGAAACACAGAATGGAGCAAATCAATGAAGAGAACATTCGTGTGGTGTGTCGTTGCATTGATGTCGCTGATGGTCGCCGCACAAGCTGCGGACAAAGAGATGGGCAGCGGAACCGAGAAGGCGGTCGCCGGACTCGAGCAGCAGTGGGCAGATGCCGCAAAGGCGAGCAATCCGGAGCAGGTCGCTCAGCTTCTGGCAGACAATTTCGTCAATACCGGCAGCGACGGGAAGGTGATTGGGAAAGCTGAGACGCTCGCGCATACCAAGGCGGCAAAGTGGGAGACAAATCAGATCAGCAATGTGAAGGTAGCGGTTTTCGGGAACACCGCCATCGCAACCGGCGACTGGGAAGGCAAAGGGACGGACGAGAATGGGAAGGCGGTCGATACTCACGAGCGCTGGACTGATACCTGGATCAAGATGTCCGGTGGAAAATGGCAATGCGTCGCTAGCCAGAGCTCTACGATCAAAATGTAGGGAACAGACAAATGACACCGTCATGAACCTGGGCGCGGACAACAAAGTCATTGGCTGGCAGAATGTGCCGCCCGATTTTCCCGGGCGGCTTTTCTCTTGCATCACGCGAAAGGTGGGAGCACGCTAACTGTCGCAATCAGGCGTCTCACTCACAACTCCCGCTCGCGCGCGCTCGCTCGTTCGCCGGACCTCGCAATGCCGCACGCGAGCGTGCCCTGGGCGCAGCTGGCGGGCGGGGGGGGGGTGGGTGTTCTATCCCTATCCATACTACCCCCCCATCGTTTGACGGGAAGAGGGAATTGACAGCTCTTAGAGCGCCCCCCGAAAGAAAAACGAAAGCTCTATAAGTTGA
>WNGK01010388.1_pt1 | contig 20425 bp, 23 predicted proteins | sample 5400601 | NCBI WGS metagenome assembly WNGK01 (sample SAMN13153376, study PRJNA577476) | soil metagenome | isolation source: 60 cm soil or saprolite under Garry oak tree replicate 1 | place: USA:California | collected 2016-06-15
CGGCCGGCGTTGCGGCGAGCCCGCTCCTGAGCGTGCCCTCGCTCGTCCGGGCGCAGGAAAAACCGATCCGGATCGGCGTGCTCTACGATCTGTCCGGCCCGTTCGCGGCGGCCGGGTCGCTGCCGTGCGCGATCGGGGCACAGATCGCCATCGATCTTGCCAACGAGCACGGCGGCGTGCTCGGCAAATACAAGGTCGAGCCGGTCAAGGCCGATTCCCAGAGCAAGGCCGACGTGGCCATCAACGAGGCAGAGCGCCTGATCGACCAAGAAAACGTCGACATCATTCTCGGCATCTATTCGAGCGCGCATGCGGTGCCGCTCGCCGCCAAGCTCGAGGCACGGAAAAAGATCCTTTGGATTACCACCGCCATCGCCTCCTCGGTGTTCAAGGGCAAGGACCTCCACTACGTGTTCCGGGCGCAGATTCATTCCGATCAATACGGCGAAGCCGGTGCGTCGTTCCTCGCGGAGCATGCCAAGGCCAAGCTCGGCGTCGATCCCAAGGACCTCAAGGTCGCGGTGATCTACGAGGACGGACCGTACGGCACCGGCGTCGCCGAGGCGGACGTCGCGCAGTGCAAGGCGCGCGGCATCGATCAGATCGTGCTCAGGGAAGGCTACTCGGCGAGCACACCCGATCTTTCCTCGCTGGTGACCAAGCTCAGGCGCGCGCGCGCCGACGTCATCCTGCACACCGGCTACAACCCGGACATCACGCTGTTCCTGCGCCAGTCGCGCGAGGCCGGCCTGCGCTTCAAGATGCTGATCGGCAGTGCCGCCGCACACCTCGATGGGCTTCAACCAGACCTGGCTGCTGCTGGAAAAAGTGCTGCCGATCGCGATCAGCAAATACGGCGGCACCGATCCGGAAGCGGTGCGCAAGGCGGCGCTCGACGTCGACATTGCGCCCGGCGGCACCATCCAGGGCTACGGCGTGAAATTCTTCCCGCCCGGCACGCCGATGTCCGGCCAGAACGAGCGCTCGACGCCCGTCGTCATGCAATACGTCAAGGACGGCACCAAGGTGGTGTGGCCCACTCCCATCCGCACGGCCGACCCCGTGCTGCCGCTGCCGGCGTCCTCCCCTTACGCGGTGACGTGAGGCTGACCGGAAACCCAATCGCATTTGCGCGCTCGTCCGCTCGCTTGCAGCGGGGCGAGCGTAGGCAGACGAATCGAATCATCGAGGTCCGCCGGTGCTGGCCGTCGAATCCCTGACCAAGAGCTTCGATGGATTCCGGGCGGTGAACCGGGTCTCGTTCGAGCTCCGCAAGGGCGAGATTCTCGGCCTGATCGGCCCCAACGGCTCGGGCAAGAGCACGATCTTCAACCTGATCGCCGGGGCGCTGCGCCCGACCTCCGGCTCGATCCGGCTCGACGGTTCCGAGATCGGCGGCATGAGCGCCGACCAGGTCTGTCATCTCGGCCTCGCGCGCACCTTTCAGATCCCGCGACCGTTCCGCAAGCTCAGCCTGCTCGGCAATGTGGCGCTGGCGGCGTTCTTCGGGCAACGCCAGAGGGTCACGCGCGGCGAGGCCGAGCGGCAAGCGGCGCGTGCGCTCGAGCTCGCGGGCCTGCCCAGCGATCCCCGCGCGACCACGGGCGGCCTGGGCGCGGCCGGCCTCAAGAAACTCGAGCTCGCACGCGCGCTGGCGACGCAGCCGCGCATCCTGCTTGCCGACGAGAGCCTGGGCGGCCTCGATCACACCGAGATGGATCAGGCGGCCGCCGTGCTCGAGCGCATCCGCGCGGAGCTCGGCATCACCATCATCTGGGTCGAGCACATCATGGGAGTGCTGATGCGGGTGGTCGACCGGGTCATCGTGCTGGACCACGGCGAGAACATCTTCGAAGGTGCCCCGACAGAGGTCGCGCAGGATCCGCGGGTGATCGAAGTCTACCTGGGCAAGGGGCACAAGTGAGCAGACGGCTTGCACGCAATGCGGCGCGTGGGAGCCACGCTCCCACCTCCCCCTGGAGGGGGGAGGTCGGCGAGCCGCGAAGCGGCGAGCCGGGTAGGGGTGAAGCTGCATCACCCCACCCCGGCAGCTCGCGAAGTGCTCGCTGCCGACCCTCCCCCTCCAGGGGAGGGTGGGCGTATGCGGCTCGGGCGTGAGCGCAGGCCGTGCTCGAGATCGACAATCTCTCCGCCGCCTACGGCTCGTTCCAGGCGCTGTTCGGCATCAATCTCAGGGTCGATGCCGGCGAGACGGTCGGCGTCATCGGCCCCAACGGCGCCGGCAAGACCACGCTGATGCGGGTCATCTCCGGGCTGCTGCCCGGACGCGCGGGCAAGCTTGCCTTCGAAGGCCGCGCGCTCACCGGGGTGCCTGCCTACCGGGTGGTCGCGCGCGGCATCGCGCATGTGCCGGAAAACCGCCGGCTGTTTCCCAAGCTCACGGTCGAGGAGAACCTGCGCATCGGCGCCTACATGCCGCAGGCGCGAAAACATTTCGGCGAGCGTCTCGCCTGGGTCTACGAGCTCTTCCCCCGGCTCGCCGAGCGGCGCACCCAACTCGCCGGCACGATGTCGGGCGGCGAGCAGCAGATGTGCGCGATCGCCCGCGCGCTGATGTCGAAGCCGAAGCTGCTGCTGCTCGACGAGCCCTCGGCCGGACTTGCGCCGCTGGTCGTGCAGCAGGTGTTCGATCTGGTGCGAAAAATCCGGAGCGAAGGTTTTACCGTGCTGATCGTCGAGCAGAACGTGCAGCAGCTGCTCGAGCTCGTGGACCGCGCCTATCTGCTCGAGGTCGGGCGCATCAAGCTTTCCGGCATGGCCGCCGAGCTCAAGGCCAATGCCTTCGTGCGCCAAGCGTATCTCGGACTGTAGTCGGGGAAGAGGCTGAGGCGATGGATATTTATCTGGTGGAGGCTCTCCTCAACGGGCTGCTGCTGGGCGGCGTGCTGGCGCTGCTGGCGCTCGGCCTCAACCTGATCTTCGGCGTCATCGACGTGGTGTGGATCGCCTACGCCGAGCTGGTGATGTGCGGCATGTACGTGGTGTATTGGCTCTACGGCTATTATCACTGGCCGCTGGCGCTCGCGGCCCTGATCGCCATCCTGAGCGTGGCCTTATTGGGGCTGCTCGTTCACCAGCTCATCATCGCGCCGATCCTGGGCTCGCCCGCCATCAATCAGCTGCTCGCCACCGGCGGCTTGCTGTTCTTCCTGCAGAGCTTCGCCACGCTGTTGTTCGGCACCGATTTCCGCAACATCGGCCTGCGCCTGCCGATCCTGGAATTCGCGGACATGAATGTCAGCTTCGCCCGACTGATCGCTTTCGGCGTCGCCGTGCTGGGTGCCGGCGCGCTCTATGGGTTCCTGTCGAAGAGCTTTCTCGGCACCGCGATCCGCGCCATCGGCCAGGACCGGGAAATCGTCGGACTGATGGGAGTCGACCAGCGGCGCATCTACCTCGTCACTTCGGCGATCGGCGGGGCGTTGGCCGGGCTTGCCGCCTGCCTGCTGGTGCTGCAATACGACGTGCACCCCTTCATCGGGCTCTCGTTCGGTCCCATCACCTTCATGATCTGCGTGCTGGGCGGGCTCGGCAACATGATCGGCGGGTTTGCGGCGGCCTTCATCATGAGCGAGATCATCTCGATCGGCGGCTTCTATTTCTCGCAGGAGATCGGCGAGGTGCTGGCGTTCGTGGTGTTCATCGCGCTGATCTTCGTGCGGCCGCAGGGGATCTTCGGCCGATCATGAGCACGCGCGCGCCATGGCTCGCCGGACTCGCGGCGCTCGCGGCGCTGCCGTGGCTTTCTCCCTCCTCGTATTTTCTACACATCGTCATCCTCATCCTGATCTGGGGGTTCATCTACACCGCCTGGTCGCTGATGGGAAAATTCGGCTTGGTCTCGCTCGGCCACGGGGCTTTTCTGGGCACCGGCGCCTATACGGCCGGCCTGCTGTGGAACTTCGCCGGGCTCACGCCCTGGCTCGGCATCCCGATCGGGGTGGCGCTGGCGGTGCTGATCGCGGTGGTGATCGGCTATCCGTGCTTCCGGCTCAAGGTGGTCGGGCATTATTTCGCGCTGGTGACGCTCGCGCTCGCCGAAGTGGCGCGGCTCTCCATCGTCGCGGCGCGGGACATCACCGGCGGATCGCTGGGAATGACGCCGAACGGTGTTCCCACGCCGTCCTGGATCGCAATTCAATTTGCCGACAAGCGGTATTTTTACTTTCTGGCGCTGGGGCTCTGGCTGTTCGGGCTTTGGGTCTGGCGCCGCGTCGACACCAGCATGGCGAGCGCGGCGCTCGAGGCGATCTCGGAGGACGAGGGCGCCGCGGCGGCGATCGGCATCCATGTCACCCGCCAGAAGCTCACCGTCACCATCATCAGCGCGGCAATGACGGCGCTCGGCGGCGCGCTGTACGGCCAGTTCGTGATGTATCTCAATCCCGACACGCTCGCGGGCGTCGGCGTGTCGTTGCAGATCGTGTTTGCGGCGATCGCCGGCGGCATGTACTCCATGCTCGGCCCGACGGTCGGCGCCGTGCTCACGATCGTGCTCGGCGAAGCCTTGCGCGTCTGGTTCGGCACCACCTGGATCGGCGCCGCCAATACCATCTACGGCATCCTGCTGGTGATCTTCATCATCTACATGCCGAGGGGAATCGTCGGGCTGGTCGCCTCGCGCTTGCCCGCGCGACTGCTGCCGGCCCGCCGGCCGGCGTTGTGATGCAAAGATTTTGACGAGGAGCGGAAGCCATGGTGCTGGAAATTGCTCAGATCGACATCAAGCCCGGCCTCGAGGCCGAGTTCGAAGCGGGCGTAAAAAAGGCGGCGCCCATCTTCAAGCGCGCCCGCGGATGCCAGGGGATGGAGCTGCAGCGTTCGGTGGAGAAGCCGCAGCGGTACCGGCTGTTCGTCAAATGGGATACGGTCGAGAACCACACGGTCGACTTCAGAGGCTCCGAGGACTTCCAGGAATGGCGCAAGCTCGTGGGGCATTGTTTCGCCGCCGCGCCGGAGGTCGAGCACACCCGTCGGACCGTAACGGGGTTCTGACGGAAGAAGCCGCTGGGTCGATGTACCGGCGGATCCGGGCGCGTGGCGCCGAGATCGCGAGGAGCGCATGCGCCCGATTCCCGTAGGTGCCAGGGGCAGCTTCGCGCTGCGCGTGCGACCCGAGCACCTCGCCAGCCGGTTCAAGGATCCGATGCTCCCCAACGTGCTCGCCACCCCGGTCATGATCCTGGCGATGGAGAACGCCGCGCTCGATGCCATCCGCGGCTTTCTCGACGCCGGCGAAACCGCGGTCGGAACCGCGGTCGACGTCCGGCACCTCGCCGCGACCCCCGCGGGTCATGAAATCCGCGCCGAGGCGGAAGTCACCAAGGTCGAGGGGCGCCGCGTCGAGTTCACGGTGAGCGCGCGCGACGAGAGCGAGGAAATCGGGCGCGGGACTCACCACAGAATGGTCGTCGACATCGCACGGGTGAACGAACGCCTCGCCAAGAAACCGCCGCGGGCATAGCGGTTGTGACGGGCCTCCCCTCAAAATGGCCTCCCGTTTCCGTCCGGGTGCCGGACTGGCCCGGCGCAAACCGTCGCGCGGCGAATGCTGCACTGCACAAAGCTCGATGCATCCGGTTTCGTCCAAATAAGTCTCCGAATCGTCAAATAGACGTGGATTCCGGGTCTTGGAACGTGCCGCCCGCGGCCTTAACCATCTCGGCGGCACGCAACGCAAGACATTGATCGGTCTTGGCAATTTCAATGGAACCGGATAAGGTGGCGGATCGATCCTCTTGTTTGTCCGGCTTATATGAGTAGTAGTCACAAATTCGGCGTTGGCGAGAAAGTCGACTTCGTTCCCGCTTTTCACCAGCGATCCGCTCCCACCACCGAATATCAGATCGTGCGCCAGCTGCCGGATCACAACGGCGAGTTCTTCTATCAGATCAAGAGCGCGCGCGAGCCGCACGATCGCGTGGTCGGCGAGAGCCAGCTCGTCAGGCCGGCATCGCAACTCAAGCGTTCGCCCCCGCGCGCGGCGAAGCGGCGCGTGAAGCCCAGCCCGAAGCGCGCCCCGGCGCGTCCGCGGGCTGCGCGGGCGAGGACCCGCAAGCGCGGCTGATGTTGGGGCCGGTCGCTCCGGCCCCATGAGGTTGTCGCCCGCCCGGCGGCGTGGGAAGTGGAACCGCGCGCGAAGGAACGTTGTTCTAGCTGCGAGGGGACCCGGAGGCGCATCGTCCCGCACGCAACCGATGCGACGTGGCCATGCCTGATCGCGACGAAGCGGCGCTGTGGTACGCGCTCCACTGCCTGGAGACGAATTACTGGCATGACGTGGATTTCAATGCGGGATCCAAGGCTCACGAGTTTTACCTGAGCGACGGCCTGTTCGCGGTCGGCGACAACCAGTTCCGGGGACACGACAAGATCCGCGCGTTCTATGCTTGGCGCCGGCAGCGCGGCCACACCACCACGCGGCATCTCATCAACAATTTGCAGGTAGCCGCGCAGGACGAGCATCACGCGCGTCTCGCCGGCGTGATCAGCCTCTACCGCGCCGACGGCCGGCCGCCGTTTCAGGGAGAGCGACCGCCGATGCTGGTCGCGGACTTGAGCGGCGATTGCGTGCTGGGCGACGACAAGATCTGGCGCTACCAGGCTCACGTGCTCCACCCGGTCTTCGTCGGCCGCGACATCCCGCTTTCGATCTCGATCGACACGCAAATCCTCGCCGAGCACGAGCACGGTCCGCGCACGCAGGCCTGAGTTCGCCGCGCACTGCGACACTTCCGGCGAGCGGGCGGGATCCGGACTGGCTCGATCCTGGCAACAAACGGCAACGCCGGGCCCGGCGCCCTGCTTGCTGCCGTGGCGAAACGCCGATCCGGCATTCAGCCGGGGCGCTCCGATCCGGCGTTCTTCTCCTTGGCGAGCTTGGCTTTCAGCGCGGCGATGCGCCCCGAGGCCGTGGCCTTGGTGAGCGCTTCATCGTAGGCGTCCGGCTCGCGCGCCTGCTCGGAGAGCGTCTTGAGACAGGAAGCCTGCGCCCCGGTCATCGGCTCCTGTCCGGACACCCGGTCCTGCGGCGCCTTCTCCGCATTGGACGCCGGCTGCGGATCGAGCTTGGGATTTTTTCTCGGCGACATCGAGTACACCGGCAGTTCCGGGCGCCGGCTCGGCGCTCGCGTCATTACGCCGCGCTCCGCGCGTGCCGTCAGGAAGAGGCCGCCCGGGCATGACCGGAGCGGCCCAAGTCGAGGGAGGAAACCCCAAGGAAGGGGTACGGTCCCGCCAAAGACCGCTCAAGGCAACGGCCGATCCGGCCCGTAGTTCCCCGGCCGGCCGCGGTGCGATCGCGATCCGGGCCTAATCGCGATTGCACGGCGGGTCATAGGCCCCGGCGAGATCGGCCACGATGGCGGTCCGGGCCTGCGCGTCATCCTCCAGGTGGAGGCAGAGGCAGTTTGCCTCGTTGGCGTCGATGCAAGGCTTGTGCTTGCCGGCCAGCGGCCGCCGCGAAATGTCGGCGCTCTCGCCCACGTAGATCCAGGTGTATTCCGCCTCCGCTTCGGCGAACGGAATGCGCTTGGCGAGAAAATACACGGCGCCCAGCGGCTTGAATGCGTCCTCGCGCAGATAGACGGCGAACTCGTAGCGCCTCCCCGATACCCCGATCAGCGCCACCGTGCCGAGCTTGGGCATATGGTTCTCCGGCGGATCGGGACGTTAGCACGAAAAGCGCCGATGCAGGGTGATGCAGGATTCCGGACAAGTCCGGCTGCAATGCCGCGGTCGGGGTTTTCCGGAACTAGGGCTGAGCCGATGGCAAGGTCCGCGAGGCGAGCGCCGAACAGGAATCAGGGTTGCGTCTGCGGCAGAGCATTCACCTCGTCGAGCGCGGATTCTACCGTCGCAACCAGCTTGCGATCGTTGAACGGCTTGGCGAGCCACGCCAGCGGTCGCGCGCACTCGGCCCGCGCTTTCACGGCGGCGTCGGCCAGCGCCGAAGCGAAGATGCTGCGGATGCCGAAACGCTGGAAGATCTCGACCGCAGCGTCGATGCCGTCGCGCTTGCCGGGAAGATAAATGTCCATCAGGACCAGTTCCGGTCGGCGGTCCATCGCTGCTTGAACGGCCTGGTCCGCGGTTTCGACGATGTCGACGACGTCGTAACCGGCTTCGACCAGCGCGCTCTCGCATTGATGCGCGACGAAGTAATTGTCCTCGACGATGAGAACGCGTCGCGCAAGCCGGGCATCGGCGGCCGGATTGCCGGCGCGCCCGGATTCAACATCCCGGGTCATCTCGATCCGCAACGGCTTCATGAAGGGATCCCCTTCCCAATGCCCACAGGCCTGCTATGGACCAAATCTGGCAAAATTGTAGCCCAGATGGTCCCCGCATGCCTGGGTCGCCCCCGAATCATCCCCGACATCCCCGCAACAGGATATGAGTGCGGCAGGGAGCTTGACAAGATCCGAGTTTCGCCCCGTGTTCGCATTGAGCCTCGCAAGCTGAACGTCGGGTGAACGCCGCTGCCGCGAAGTTAGGCAATCGGCCTCCGGGAGCCGTCTTGAAGCGCTAAATCGCCTCCGCTAGGCTCGATCGCGCGGCTCCGGGGCGCGTGCCATGATTCAAATCTTGCTGATCGCCGCAGCCATGCTGCTTGCGCCGGCATCGGTCCGGGCCAATGCCGTCGAGATCGTCCGCGCGCATCCGACGGCGCCGCAGCCCGGCAGACCGGTCGCGCACGGCACCCCCGGGGCGGGCCTGCTCGTTGCCCAAAACGCGGCAGCGTCCACTACGATCGCGGGCACCTATGCCGGCAAGGTCGACCGCCGGTACATCAACGGCGAGCCCCAGGCGACCCGTACCTACCGCCTGACCATGAACCCGGATATGAATACGGCTAAAGTGCTCATCTACGATCTCGAGGGAAAACTCCTCAACGAGATCGGATTGGTCGGCAAGATGACCGATGACCGGACACTCGAGGGCAAGACGACCGTGATCAATTCCTCTCCCAACTACAAGCCCGACAATGTTCGCCTGGTGTTTTCACCGGATCGCAGCAGCGTCGAGTGGTACCACAACGACGGCACCCTCGAAGGGTCCGGCACGCTGTCGCACCGGGTCGAATAGCCGTTGCGATGCCGACCTCGTCACCGCAGCTTGCTCGCGGCCGCCGATCGACGAACGGCTAACGAGGGGAATTGCCATGGTCCGGATATCCGCAGGGAGCGCCATTCGCACGTTCATTGCGGCAATCGCGTTGCTGGCGCCTTGGCTCATCGGCGCGGCTGCGCTCGCCCAAGAGATCAGGCTGACCCGTCCGGCTGCCTCCGGCGTCGAATCGCCGCTCGTGGACGAACGCTCCTGGGACGCGAGCTGCAAGCCGCTGGCCACCTCGGTCACGATCACGAGCCAACCGAGCAACGGCAAGGTGACGGTCGTCCCGGGGGTGAGCATCATCGCGGTGAGCACGCCGCAGTCCGCGAGCACCGGGCACTGCGGCGGCAAGTCCGTCGCCGGCAACCAGATCATGTATCAGTCGAATCCGGGATTCCGCGGCACCGATACGCTGGCCTACAAGGTCACATACGGCAACGGCAAGAGCGGATCGACCACGCTCACGATCAATGTGCGCTAGTCCAGCTGAAGATGCGAGCGATCGGACAATGCCGGTTCGGAATTCGGCGGCGGTCGACCACGACGTCGTCACCGCTCCGACCTGTTGCTAACGGGCGTGGCAAGTTTTTTGCGGCGGTTCGCCTCTGCGTCCTGGTCGGGGTGCTTCTCGCGGTCGCAGGCGGGCCGGGCCCGACGTCCCACGCCGCGCCTGCGCTCGATTACGAATTCTTCAAGGGCCGGGTCGAGCCTATTTTCTTGAAGAAGCGCGCCGGCCATGCGCGGTGCTATGTCTGCCATTCGCAAAGCAACAATGCGTTTCGGTTGGAGAAACTGTCGCCCGGATCGAGCTTCTGGGCCGAGGACCAATCGCGCCGCAACTTCGAGAACGTCTCGAGCTTGGTCAATCCCGCCGATCCGCGGGGCGGCAATCCGTTCCATTCCGGCGGCAGACAGTTCGCCTCCAAGCACGATCCGGACTGGAAGACTCTGGCCCGCTGGGTCAGCGGAGCGAAGCTCGGGGCGGGGTCGGAGCGGTAGCGGCGCGCTCGGAATTCTCGGGTATCACCAGGGTGTTGATCCGCTTCGGCACCTCGCCGACCGGAATGACCGCGATCAGCTTCATCGCCTGCGTGTCGATCGCCGACACGCTCCGCAGCCCGGAATTGGATATGTAGACGGTCTTGCTGTCGGGCGTAAACGTCACCCAGTTCGGCACCGCGGCGATCGGGCCGCGCCCCGGCAACCGGAGGTCCGGGAGCGCGACCCGGCCCAGCAGCTTCAGATCCTGGAGCGAGTACACGAACACGGCGTTGCTCGGGACGCTGGTGACCCAAAGTGTCCGGCCGTCCGGCGCGACGCCGATACCGTGCGAGGGCGCGCCGGCGCGCCGAGGATCCGTCTCGAACGCAGCCGACGGGTCGGGCAGCCCGACCCTGGCGACCTCGCTGCGCGCGGCGAAATCTACCACCGCGTAGCCGTCGAAATCCGAAAGCTGCACGAAGATCCTGCGCGTCGCCCCGTCGGGACCCGCCTCGATCGCCATCGGGCGGATGCCGCGATCGAGCTGCAGTTCCCAGACCGGCTGCTCGGTCGCGACATCGATGACCGTGATGGTCTTGGTCCGGATCGACCCGGTGATCACGTATTTGCCGTCCGGCGTCACATAGACGTTGTGGAGAGGTCCGTCGACCCGGATGCTGTTGGTCCGCGTCAGCGAAGCGGTATCGATCACATCGAGCGCGCCCGGGTCCCGGGCGATGCCGACTACGACGCGCCCGCCGTCCTTGGTGATGGCGATATTGTTGGGATGATCGCTCAGCGGCACCTTCTTGATCGGCGCGCCGGTCTTGCGATCGAAGACGTCGAGCGTGCCGTCGGCCTCGTCGCTCACATAAACCTTGGAGGCGTCCGGCGCGAAGGCGATTCCATGGGCCGCCTCGATTCCCTTGATCACCTGCACCACCCTGTTGGTGGCGGCATCGATCACGTGAATGCCGTCGCCCGCGCTGTTGGTGACATAAATGCGCACCGTCCCCGCCTCGACCGGCAGCGGCGCGAGCGCCAGCACTATCCACAGATGCCTCAGCCGACGAAAAAACGCTTGCATGACAACTCAGCTCATCGTGGAAATTCCCGTTGCAAACCTACCGGGAACGATGCCGGACATCAAGGCGGCGCCGTCTCCCAGAGATCGCAACACCGACAGCGGCCGCGCCGAAGATCCCCCTTTGCCTCAGCGCGAGGGATTGGAAGCGAGCGACTGATAGAATGCCCTCGCCTCCGCCGTGAACGCCCGGCGCGCTGCGTCGTCCAGATAGAACATGTGCCCGGCGCGGTAGAGCTTGAGCTCGACCCGGCCGGGCGCGCCGATCTGCGGCAGGTGCTCGATCACATAGCGGCTGACCGCGTAGGGGATCACCATGTCGCTGAAGCCGTGGGCGATCAGGATGCGCAGCGAGGGGTCGACCGCCAAAAGATCGCGGATGTCGTCCTGCACGCTCGGCGGCGACCAGCCGCCGCCCTCGTGCCAGCTCCATTTGTGGCTGACCTCGGAGGCGAGCAGCGCGTACGTGATGTCGGTCTTGAACCCGAGCTCGTTGCGCGCGTAGCCCACGAAGGTCCCGCCGAGCGCCCGCACGAAGCCGTCGAGGATCGGATCGGGACCCTCCGGCCCGTAGGCCTCGGGATACGGATCGGGCGTCGCGAAGCTCGCATCGTAGCGGCTCACCACCTGATCCTGGCCGGCGCGCAAATTCTTCAAATAGACGTCGCGAATGAATCCGCGGGTCTTGACCACGGTCTCCGCCGGCAGACCGGAGAGCTGGGCGAGACGATGGTAGAACACATCGGCCTTGTCTCCGGTTGGCGGCGGCCCGGCGAGCGTGGTGAGATACTCGGTCATGGCGAAACGCTCGCCCTCCGCGAGCGCGGCGGCGCTGAAGGTGTGCCGGCGCTCGAGCTCGGTGGCGATCAGGCTGGGAAGCTGCAGCGCCGCGCCGAGCGCGTATCGGCTGCTGCCGAACAGAAATTCCGCGTCCAGCAGCGGCGATACCATGAGGATGCCGGAGACGACGATGCCCTGCTCGCGCTGCAGGGTCTTGGCGACCTTGACCGAGCGGAAGCCGCCGTAGCTTTCGCCCAGCAGATATTTGGGCGACGCGCTGCGGCCGTTCTTGGCGACGTAGAGCGCGATGATCTTCGCGATCGATTCCGCGTCGCGGCGGATATTGTAGAACGCGTTGGCGTCGTCCGGCTTCGGCGCGCGGCTCCAGCCCGTCCCCACCGGATCGATCAGAACGAGGTCGGTGAACGCCAGCCACGTCTCGGGATTGTCGCGCAGCCGGGCGGCAGCGCCATCGTGGCCCTGCGGGCCGAAGTCGACCAGCTTGGGACCGACCAGCCCCAGATGCAGAAACGCCGATGCGGCGCCGGGGCCGCCGTTGAACACGAACGTCACCGGCCGGTTCGCCGTGTCGCCGCCGCCGGCCACATAGGCGGTATAGAAGACCTCGGCCTTGCGCTCGCCGGATTGATCGATCAGCGAGAAGGTGCCGGCCGTCGCCGTGTAGGCGAGCTTGCCGGAGGCAAGCTCGATCGAGTGCTCACTGACCGCATCGCCCGGCAGCAGCCGCAGGACGCCGGGGCCGTGCTGCGGCTCGTCGCGTTGCGCACCGGGGGGCGAACGAGCGGGCTGCTCTTCGGCGATGGCCGCCGGAGCAAGCACCGCCAAGGCGAGGGCGAACGGGAGGATGCGCCGGGCCATCATGAGCGGCGACGCCGGGATTTCTTGCCGGTGGCCGGCATTGCCGACCGCGGCAGACGCTGACGCATCTCGAAGAAGCCCTGCCAGGGATCGCGTTTGAGGAAAGCGAGCCGCTGCCGCAGGTTGTCGACGTTGAAATGATCGGGCTTGATCGTGTCCGACAGTTCCGGCCATTCGAGCGGGGTCGAGACCGGCGCGCCCGGCAGGGCGCGGGTCGAATAGGGGGCGACCGCGGTCGCTCCGCGGCTGTTGCGCAGATAATCGACGTAGATCTTCCCGCGCCGCAATTGCTTCGACATGGTCGCCGCGTAACGGTCGGGCGCATCGGCCGCCATCGCGTCGGAGATGGTCTTGGTGAATGCCTTGACGCGCTCCCAATCGAACTCCGGCTCGATCGGCAACATGACATGCAGACCTTTCCCGCCCGAGGTCTTGACGAAGCTCTCCAGGCCCAGATCCTCGAGCCGCTGCCGGGTCTCCGCGGCGGCAGCCACCACCCTGTCCCAGGCGACGCCCTCGCCCGGGTCGAGATCGAAGATCAGCCGGTCGGGATGCTCGAGATCCTGGACCGTGGATCCCCACGGGTGGATCTCGAGCACACCTGCCTGCACCAGGCCGATGAGACCCTCCAGGTCGTAAATGGCGAGCATCGGCTTCGTCTCACCGACGTCCACGGGCCGAATGGCCTTGGCGAGCCCGGCCCAGGCATGCTTCGCGTAAAAGCACTGATGCATTGCGCCGGTCGGACAGCGCACGAGACTGAGCGGCCGTCCTATGAGATGCGGCAGGATCCAATCGGCGATCTCGACATAGAATTCGGCGAGGCCCTGCTTGGTGATGCCCTGGCCTTCCCACAGGATGCGATCCGGGTGGGTGAGGCGAACCCCCGCAATCACGTCCGCGGCATCGGCGCGTTGCGCCGGCCGGGCCTTTTTTTCCGATCCTGGCGCCTTCTCGCGCACGACTTCCTCCGCCGGCTTGTCCTCGCGCAGCCCCTTGTACGATGCCTGCCGGAGCACGTCGTCGTGAGTCCAACCGCGGAACTCGACCTCGGCAACGAGACGCGGCTCGACCCAGATCACGCCCTTGTCGGCCCCGGCGGGAAGCGGCCTGCCGAATGCGGGCTTTGCCGCCTTGATCTTGTCGAGCTGCTGCCGGAGCGAGCGCGCCACGCCGGCGGAAAAGCCGGTCCCGACCCGCCCGGCATACATCAGCTTTCCGCCTTCGTAATAACCAACCACCAACGAACCGACCGAACCCTTCGACACGGTTGAAGGCACGTACCCGAGTATGACGAATTCCTGCCGCCCCACGCATTTGCTTTTGATCCAGTGCTCGCCGCGGCCGGAGCGGTAGGGCTCGTTCTCGCGCTTGGATATGATCCCTTCGAGCCCCATCCGGCAGGCGTGCGCGAGCATGGTCGCGCCGTCCTGTTCGAAGTGCTCGCTGAAGCGGACGTTGGTGCTGCCGGCAATCGACTCCAGGACGCGCCGCAGCAGAGCCTTGCGGTCGATGAGCGGCACGTTCCGCAAGTCCGCGCCGTTGCCATACAATAGATCGAATACGTAATAGATGAACCGATCCATGCTGCCGGAACTGAGCGCTTGCTGCAGTTCGCTGAAGCTGGGGATGCCGGACGCAGTTTCGACGACGATCTCGCCGTCGATCAGGGCGGAGCCGAGCCGCAGCTTCTTCAGCGTGTCGGCGATCGGCTGGAAGCGCTTGGTCCAGTCGAGCCCTTTGCGGGTGAGCAGCTTGATGCTGCGGCCGTCGATACGGGCCTGGATGCGATAGCCGTCGAATTTGATCTCGTGAATCCAGTCCTTGCTCTTCGGGGGCCGGTCAGCCAATTGCGCCAAGCTCGGCTCGACGAACACCGGGAGCATGCCCTTCTTGGCTCCGGGAAGCCGCGCCGGATCGGGAATTTCCGCCTTGCGCTTGCGCGCGACCTCGGCGCGCTCGGCATGATCCGGGCGAAGCTCGTCTGCGGCGGCAACCGCTGCTTTTTTTCGCCGGGACGCGGCCGCATGCGCACCAGGTGCCAGCGGCCCTTGAGCCGTTCGCCGTCGAGCGAAAACGTGAGATGACCCTTCTTGAGGCCCTGATGCGGATCGCCTTCCGGCGTCCAGCGACCGCGGTCCCAGACGATCACCGAGCCGCCGCCATACTCGCCCTTGGGGATGTTGCCCTCGAACTCCAGATAATCCATCGGATGATCTTCGGTCTGGACCGCCAGACGCTTCTCGCCAGGAACCAGGCTCGGCCCCCGCGTCACCGCCCAACTCTTGAGCACGCCATCGAGCTCGAGGCGCAAATCGTAGTGCAGCCGCCTGGCGGCGTGCTTTTGCACCACGAATTGCCAGCCGGTGCCGCGCTGGCGCCGGGGCTCCGGTTCGGCGGTTCGGCGGAAATCCCGTTTCTCGCGGTAGGTCTTGAGCGGATCGCGCCGCCCCCGCGCCTCAGCCTTGGCGCGTGAGGAGGATTTGGCCTTGCGGCGGGGTGGCGGCACGAACGCGATCCCTTCCTATCCGGGCCTGGCGACGAAGCCGGATGACGTGCGCCGGCCGAGCTCGGCTGGACCAAGGCGCGCCACCGAGCTGCGGCATTCTAGCCGCCTGCGGGCGGCGGCGCACAAGTGCGGATTATCTATATGGCAAATCATGCATTTTTGAACGTCGGCGTGGCCGGCAATGTTCCGAGCGCTAGAGCACGCTCGCCGGAATCTCCGCCTCGGCCGAAAGCTCGATCAGCAGGCCTTCATTGCCGCGCAGGTCGATTGAGCGATCGACGGCTTCGCCAGCGCGATCGCCGAGAGCGGACACCAGCACGCTTCCGGCAAGCCTGCCGGTGCGGAACTCGACCGCGACCGCCGCATCGCCGAGATTGAGCGCCACCAGGGTGCGCTCGCGCGAATGCGCGCGAACGAACAGCAGCAGTTCGCCGCCGGCAACCACGGGCTGATAAGCGCCGATCTGCAGCGAGAGTCGCGCGTTGCGCGTCGCGATCAGGCGCCGATACAAGTGATAGATCGACGTTGCATCGTCGCGCTGGTTGGCAACGTTCACGCTGTGGAAATCGTCGGCGAGCGGCAGCCACGGCTCGACCTCGGAAAAACCCGCACCGGGCGCTGCATCCCATTGCATCGGCGTGCGGGCGCCGTCGCGCCCGAGGCCTTGTCCCGGAACATTTTTTTCGAACGGATCCTGCACGCGTTCGGCCGGGATTGCGACCTGCTTCATTCCGATCTCGTCGCCGTAGTACAGCGTCGGGGTGCCGCGCAACGTCAGCAGCAGCATCGCGGCGATGCGGGCCTGGTCGATGCCGACGCGGCTGGCGATCCGCGGCTTGTCATGATTGCCGAGAACCCAATTGGGCCAGCCGCCGCGCGGGAGCGCCGCCTCGTATTCGTCGACGAGGCGCGCGATCGCCCGCGCGTTCCACGCGGTCGACAGCAGGGCGAAATTGAAGGGAAAATGCGCGCCGGAAAGCGCGCGCCCGTAGTAGGCGGACAGGCGGTCGAAGGGCAAATACACCTCGCCGATCAGCAGCCGGTTCGGGAATTCATCGACGACGGAACGCAGGCCGGCAATGATGCCGTGCACCTCCGGCAGATCGGCGCTGTGGAGTCGCAGCAGCCGCTTGGACGGAGGGTCGTGCTCGCGAAAGTCGGGATTTGGCGGATTGTCGCGGAATTGCTCGTCCTTCAGCAGATGTCCGACCGCATCGACGCGAAAGCCGTCGACGCCGCGCGTGAGCCAGAACCGCATCACGTCGTGGACGGCTTCCCGTACCTGCGGGTTGCGCCAGTTCAGGTCGGGCTGCCGCGCCAGGAACGCGTGGCCATAGTACTGACCGCTCGGCCGGTCGAACGTCCAGGCGCTGCCGCCGAATTCGGACAGCCAGTTGTTGGGCGGGCCGCCGTTCGGGCCGGGATCGCGCCACAGGTACCAATCGCGTTTGGGATTGTCGCGCGAGGATCGGCTTTCCAGAAACCAGGGATGCCGGTCGGAGGTGTGGTTCGGCACGAGATCGAGCAGCAGCTTCAGCCCGCGCCGATGCGCCGCATGCAGCAACTCGTCGAAATCGGCAAGGGTCCCGAACAACGGGTCGATGTCGGTGTAATCGGATATGTCGTAACCGAAATCGGCCATCGGCGAGCGGAAGATCGGTGACAGCCAGATGGCACCGATCCCGAGCTCGGCGAGATAATCCAGGCGCCGCAGGATGCCGCGCAGATCCCCGACGCCGTCGCGATTGCTGTCCTGAAACGAGCGTGGATAGATCTGATAAATGGTCGTGCTATGCCACCATTCGGGCCGGTCCTGTGCAAGCGCGTTCATTGCAATCCCCATGTGAGCGGGGCCCTGTGATGCGATTTACTCGCAGGCGGCCGCGGCCGACGCCTGCAAAAGGCCCAATACCGCAACGGCGCCGGAGGGGCGACTTGATCCAATCCATGGAGAGGCGTAACGGAACTCTCCAACCGGGATCCGAATTAACCTTTGCGGCAATATTGGAACGGGTGGGCGTAGGCGTAAATGTAGTGTCGTGATCGACATCGACGTTGTTTACGTGAACATGGATGAGTGCACCGCCTACTGCTCGGACGGTGTGACCCGCCCGTTTTATGAAATGTACGACGCCTGCGCCGAGCCGACCCAGGATCCGGACGAGGCGATGGTCGCGATCATCAAGATCGCGGAAGACAAGTTCATCATGCTCGGCCTGGTCGGGGAGGAATCCGTCTCGCTGCATTGATGCGCCGGTGTCGGCGTAGTGTCGGCCGGCATCGAGCGGCGAAGGCGCCGGGCTACGATTCGGGGCCGGCAGGGGGGGCGGTCTTGGCGGCCGTCCGGCTGAGCATCAATCCCACCACGAACGCGCCCAACAGCAACACAGGGGCCGCGCGGCGAAACCCGAGCATCCTGGCAACCTGCAGGGCGGTGGTGACCACCACGGGATCCCGCAGCCATTGCCCGGCGGCCTGGCTCGCCTGCGCGCGGGCGCGCGCCAAGCGCGCTTGGCGCTGACGCACCAGCGCAACCGCCGCGATCGCGATCAGCACCACCAGCAGGAAGGCGCCGGCGAGGATGAGACAGGCGATGATCGGTCCGCGCCAATTCTGCAGATAAAGGAACAGCGCGGCGCACAGGAAGCCGAGCATGGTCAGCGCCGCCGCACCCGCGACGGCCGACCACGCGCTGGTTTTCACCGCGGCGTCGAGCCGTTCTCTCAGATCCCTGACGCCGGGGAGCACGCCGCCCTCCTAGCGCCGCCAGCTTGCGCCGAACAGGAATCCCAAGCCTAGGGCGATTGCCAGCGTTGCGAACGGGCGCTGCCGGACCGCGTCTTCGATCGCTTCGAGCGCGGTGTCGGTGCTGTCCCGCACCGTGTCCGCGGCTTCCATGCCCTTCTCGCTTGCCTCGGAGAGCACCCCGTCGAGGTTCTGCTTGGCGCGACTCATCTGCGCCTTGACCTCGCGAAGGGCTTGGCTGCCGGTCACGCCGAGCAGGCTTGCCACCTGTTGCGCGAGCCGAGACAAGTCGTCCCGCACCACCTGGAGGTCGTGCTGGATCTCGTCGACCGTGCCTGCGGCCTTGTCGAATTCCTTGTTGGCGGCGGAACGTTCCTGATTGGCCATGAAAAGCTCCTCCCGAACAGTCGCGCGGCCAACGCCCCGAGCCGGCAAAAGTTCCTCGGGTCCGGCAGCTGCGAACCTCGACCGATATCACCTCGCCAAGTTGGTCAGCGCGAACCCCAAGTGGAACTGGCGCATCGGATCATGCGCACCGGCGTTTCTGTCTCGAGACCCGGGTTAGCAAATCGTTCGGACGCCGGTGCTCGGCAGCACAGCGGCATCAATCCGCATCGACGGCCAACGATGAACATCCGTTCACGTTGCTGCGGCAAAAACCCTGCACTCTCAGATATTTGATGCTCTCGGCCGGCACTCTTCGGCGCCCTTCGGCGTTATGGTCCGTCGGAAGTGAAGTCGTGTCTTTTGTTGTCGTGCAACGACGAGGAGGAATGCAATGTTGCGCAAGACACTCATCGCACTATCTGCCGCGGCCGCGCTGGGGGTGAGCTCGGGCGCCATGGCTGCCTCGCACGGGGGGCATGGAAGCAGCGGCGCCATGCAGGGGCACAGCGGCGGCGGCATGCAAGGCAGCACCTTCAGCAAAGGCAGTGCACAAAGCTTTGGCGGAACTACGGGTTCAAGTCAGGTGCGACCTATGGGTCCCAACAATTGGCATGGCCGGCACCACCACCGGCACGACAGGTTCTTCTTCGGAGCCGGATTCGCGGGCCCGTATTACGATGACTACGGCTACGACTCGTGCTGGCGGATCGTCCCGACCTACTACGGCGGCTGGCGGCGGGTCTGGGTCTGCGGCGACTACCCGTATGGGGGTTATTACGGGGGTTATTGAGCCCACGTGACGCATCGGTAGTGAGTTGGCGGCCACCCCTGCGGTGGCCGTCAGCTTTTGAGCGGCAGGCTCCCGGCGCTTCGACCGGCTCCACGCAGCACCCGCGCCAGCGCGCGGATGCGCGGATGACTGTGCAAGTTCTCCAATGCGAGCGGGAGCCGGCGCCGCCAGTTCGGATGCTCGTCGATGGTGCCCGGGAGGTTGGGCTGGTCCGGCACGCCGAGCGCGTCCTCGATCGAAATCATCAGAATCCGGCTGGGCGTCGCGGCGAGATAGCGCGCGACCGGCAGGAAGCCCGAGCCGGTCCGCTGCTTGCCTCGACGCCTGGCGAGCGCCGCGCTCAGCGCAGCTTGGGCCGCCGCGCGATCCGTATCGGTCTCGCCGGGATCGATGCCGATCGCGCGTTTTTCCCGCAAGTCACGGCCTAAAGACCAGCCCGCGAACGTCGGAAGATCGTGCGTGCTGAACGTGACCAGTGCGTCCTCGGGATAATGTTCCGGCGGCCGAAACCAGCCATCCTCGTCCCGTTCGAACAACATCACCCGATAGGACCACACGCCCCAATCGGCGAGCGTCTCGCGCAGATTTTCCGGCACGGTGCCGAGGTCCTCTCCGATGATTACGCAACGGTGCCCCACGCTCTCCTGGGCAACCACCGCGAGCATGGCTTCGAGCGGAAACCGGACATAACCCCCGGCGGACGCACCGTTCGGGATCAAATACAGGCGGTTGAGGCCGAGCACGTGATCCAAGCGGATCGCGCCGGCATGGCGCATCGCGGCTCGTAGCATCCGGCGGAACGGCGCGAATCCCTGCCCTTCGAGCGCCCTCGGATTGAATGCGACCAAGCCCCAGTTCTGGCCCGCGGTGTTGAGCAGGTCCGGAGGCGCTCCGATCGACACATCGGCCAGCATCATGGGCTGCTCGCTCCACGCATCCGCGCCATGAGGATCGACGCCGACCGCGACATCGAGGTAAAGCCCGAGCGGCATCGCCAGGCTTTGCGCCTTGACCCGACAGGCGCGCAGCTGCCGGTCGGCCAGCCATTGGACGAATTCGTGGAACTCGACATCTTCGCGCGCGGAGCGGCGCAGCGCATCGAGGGCGCCGTTGTCGGGCCGGCGCCAGGATGACG
>WNGK01003261.1_pt1 | contig 20424 bp, 19 predicted proteins | sample 5400601 | NCBI WGS metagenome assembly WNGK01 (sample SAMN13153376, study PRJNA577476) | soil metagenome | isolation source: 60 cm soil or saprolite under Garry oak tree replicate 1 | place: USA:California | collected 2016-06-15
CACAAAGGACGAACACTCCTCTTGGCTGCTGGCCTTCGAGGAATAACATTGCCGATTTTGGATAGATTGCTGTGGATTTAATGTCGTTCAGCTTCTGCAGCGCGAGCGGGGATAAGTTGCAGAAGAGGTGTTCCTCTCGAACCGGACACGTAAGGCAGTTATCGATGATGTTCAGGCCGTAGGGAGCGGGCATTAAGAGTCAATGTTGTTGGAACTCTAAGATTACTCCTGTGATCAGCATCACGAAACAAGGTGACTTCCAGCACGGCGGGGCCAATCGGTACGGGGCAATATTTTTGGATACCGAACCGCAGCCGGAGGGCGAATGACAACATCGGGCTTGAATTTACCGTCAAAAAAACCTGGAAAAGACGAACTGGGGCCACTCGTGGCAGACACGCATCAATATCGAGTGGTTGCTTGGTGGGCATCGGCACGAACTGGCACGGCTAAGTCCGGACTTGCTCCTCAGCGCTGTCGCCAGTTGCTACACAACCACCTTCCGAGCGCTTGCGGAACGCTCAAGGTTTGAATATGCCGACCTGGAAGTTGAGGCTCTGGGGAGCATCAACAGAGCTGATTCCGGCTATCGCTTTAGCGAAATCATAATGCGGCCCAATCTAACGATTTGGAGTGAGGAGGGCCGGGAGCGAGCACTCGTGTTACTGCAGAAAGCTGACGCGCTGTGTCTCGTCTCGCGAGCACTCTCAGTCGCGCAGACTTTTGAACCTCAAGTTCAGGTTGGCAAACCCTTGCACGTAAGGTGATTGCTGGAGCAGGGCGACACCGTAGAGGAGTGAGGGCTATGAGAACAGTTCTGGACATGTCGACGCAGTTTACGAGGAGCATAGTGTGCACCTCTCTATTTTTTTCAGTGCTGTTGCTGTTCGGCTGTGGAGGCGGAACATCATCTTCTTTACGGAGCCCAAATCCTCAACCTAGCACGACCGCATTGCAGGTGAATATCGGCGACGGCCCGTCTGACCAACTTGTTGCAGTTAGCATGACAATCGGTTCGATGACCCTGTCCAACACTGCCGGTGGCTCGGTTCCGGTTGTTTCTTCTCCAACCACGGTTGAAATGATGCACCGGATGGGAACAACGGAGCCGATTTCGCTGAGGAGCGTAGCGCAGGGCACATATTCGGGCGCGACAATGACTATTTCGTCCGCTCTGGTCACGTATATGTCGCCAGTCACGGGCCAGATGGTGCAAAAAAACGTGCCCGGTCCGATGACGGCTACGATGAGCTTTAGTCCGAGTCTCACGGTGAGCTCCAGTCCAATGGTTCTCAACCTAGACATGGACATGGCGGCATCAGTGTCGATTGACGCTGCAGGCAACGTCACGATGACTCCCGCTGTCACCGCTTCCGTGAATGCAGGGGGATCAGGCAACGGGCACGATCCCGAAGACGGCGGCATGCAGCATATGGCGGGTACGATCCAGAGCATCTCGGGCAGCGCTTTTACCTTGTCAATGATGCAGACATCTCAAAACATTTCCGTAGCGATCAATTCAGGCACGCAGTTTCAGGGGATGGGCGGCATGGGTGGTATGTCCAACGGCATGATCGTCATGGTCGATGCAGGGATGCAGCCGGACGGGTCGTTTATGGCTCAGAACGTGGAATCGATGATGCTCACGTCTGGAGGGACGATGGCGAACGGTTTCGTCACCAGCCTCACTGGAAACCCTGCAACCCAGTTGACACTTGTCGCCCATGACGGTGCAGGCAGCGGAATGACGAATTCAGACCTGGCTTCTGCCATTACGGTGAACGTAAGTTCGGCCGCTACTTTCAATATGGATTCTGATGACGTGGACATGAGCAATCTCCCGTTCACGCCTGTTTTTGAAGGAAGCACTATTTTCAAAGGGCAGAGAATCTTGGCGGTGAGCAGCAGCGGGATGATGTCAGGTGGTGGTATGGGCGGAATGATGGGCGGCGGGACCGTCAATGCCAGCGCAATCAATCTCGAGCAGCAAGGGCTCCGGGGCATGGTGTCTGCTTATTCCGCAAGCGGCTCGCAGGCGACCTTCACGTTGACCGTACCTTCAGATTCCGTCTTTGCAACTCTCACCGGGAGTACCACCCTTATGGCTTTTCAGCAGCCAGGGACAGAACTGCTCGGCCTGACAGCCGTTGGCAAAGGCGGTGCAGTGCGGGTGCGCGGACTAATTTTTCTAGACGCGGGCACGTACAAGCTGGTGGCCAGTCGCATCATGGGACCTTAGATCGCGGGCCTCCTGCGTGACAAGCAGACGTTCGAACCAGCTGAACTACGCCCCCGCATGGGACAACTCATTCACCTTATTATTGTGCTCTCCGATGCCGTCTGGCTCCTCAGCCGCGCGGGGCGCATAAAAGCGGACTGAGAGCGGACTGAGGAAGAATCTGTTCGACCTAAGTCCTTCAACACGACGCGGCTACAGCGACCGTCTTCGCCGTCTCTAGGAATGCGGACTGAGAGCGGACTGGAACCACCGAGAGAATTTGGCTAAGTGCTTTGAAATGATGGTGGCCAGGGACGGAGTTGAACCGCCGACGCCAGCCTTTTCAGCTACGTTATGCTGTATTTTTAACAACTTAAGTGACTTCAGGTGGCCGCCTAAGTCCTTGAGAAGTCGTGAGAGACACGCGAATCGTGGGTTGGAATCGTGGGTTCAAAGCGTGCTTGCAAGGCCAACGACAGCGAGGGGCGAAGTTCATTGTCAGTTCCAAGAACCTATCAATCGCGGCCTCTGCCGTGACAGGGCAGCAATGTAGTGTAACTTATTGGATCTTGACGAGTACTGACAGCCCGTTCTCGATCCTTCAAAGGACTCTTTGGCCAGCTTATTGGACCCAGATCGGACCCAGATTTCTGGGAACTCTCTCCGCACAGACTCCGAATTCATTCTCATCAAACAACACAAGCGGTGCTCTATCCCCAAACTGTGGGCAGGCACGCGGAAACATCAAAGGACGGTAACCCGAACGTTTCGGAAGGCAGTCGTAAAGCTGTAGTTCGAATATGACTGCAGCCCAACAAATGTCGGTTCTACCGCCGAGAAACGCCCACGATTTGGATCGGTGTTCGTGTACTGGGCCGTATTGACACCATTCAGACTGACCGTAATGACATCTCCCTGCACATCGATCCGATAGCTGTTCCAGGCCAAGACCTGCGCATTTTGTGGATTCACGAAATCGCCCGGCTGTGCGGGCGGCAATGCCGGATCAGGGTTGGGATCGCCAGGATAGTTCACAGCGTAGATCGCCCCCGTTCGGTGCTTGGAAAGTCCGTCGGGTGCACCAGTGTTGTCAATCTGTATTTCAAAACCTGACGGAACGGCGGGCATTCCTGGCATAAAGACCGCAGACCAGGCTGGGTTGTAGTAGCCCGTAGACTCAGGATTTCTAAAACGAACGAAAATGCCGCTATTGGTCTGGAATGTACGAGTGAAGAAATCAAGTTCCAGCCTGTAATTTTGTGGCATCGGTATGGTGCACCAAAGCAGACCCAAATCGAAGCTAGGCACACTCTGCAGAGCGCCGTCGATAGCATGAAAAGTGCCGCGACCAGCCATGCGCCAATTGGCAAGCGTCTGACCATCGAAGAGCTGAATCACGGTTCCAGGGTTGAGAGGCGGCGCCGGCATCGCAGGTTGGAAAAACGGACGGACCGGCCGAGCCGGAGGATTGCCGATGCCATCACCTTCCGGCGCCAACCTCTTCGCTAGACGTCGGCGCAGCGCGACCCCGTTCATTACGGGATTCGCGGAGCCGCACGTCGGCAGGACTGAAGCGTCTCCGGCATAGAGATTGGTTACGTAGTGGAATTGCCCGTCAGCGTTGACCACCGAGCGTGCAGGATCATCTCCCATGCGCAGCGTTCCTGACTCGTGGTAGGTCGTACCCAGTCCGTCCGGCGCCCTACCCGCTGCATTCGGCTGCGGCGGTACGGCTCCAAAGACCTGCTGCGCGACTGCATCAATGCTCGCGTCCATCAGAGCCATCACCTGATTATCGATTGCACTCCGCACTACACTGACAGTTGCGCGCGGGACTCCGTACTCATCGTTGTCGGAAGGCACTGGCACGGTCACGGAGTTATTCGGAAGGTTGGGCAGCATCTCTCCCACGGCCCGAATGGAAACGTCGAGCTGCCCGGGAGCGGTCTGTGAAAAGAAGCGGATATTGTCCAGGTCGGGCACGCTCTGAAACAGCAAAGAGTCAGACCGGCCACCGCCTTGCGCCCCGGCTGGCACCGCTGATGCGGTGATCTGAAGATGCCAGTGTACTGGCGTGCCATCAGCGAGATTGGCTCGGCAGCGTACGAGTAGCGCCGATAGTTCCTGATCAGCAAGCGCCAGCCCCGCTGGCAACGGTACGGTGAAACTCACGTTTTTGCGTAGGTGGACCATGAAGTTTGCGCCGAGCTGGTTCCCATTGGGCATGCCCGAGGCTCACTAACGCTGTTCGCGCACTTTCGATGGCACCCAGCGCAATCACAACGACGGGCCTACGATTGCCGTTTCCCGGAATCGTGCCGCTCAGATCAACGGGGCCGCCGCTAGTATCAATGCCGATGATTTCCTGAACAGCCGCTCCCGTGGCAAGAGTGTAGGTTCGGGTCGTCATTCGTTTGACGTGGCAATTGGGCACAATCATCAAACGCTTTGCGGCATCATTGCCGCCGGATTCCGCGGACGCAGAGCGAGCACCGGTGATCCCAAGTGGGACACTGCTGAATTTATTGAACGGGAAGAAGCCGGGTCGAGATGCCGCCTGCACGCTTAAAGGTGCGTCCAGTCTGAGGCTGTCAACAAAACCTGCGTATGGAGGATTCGCGATCTGATCTCGCAAACCTGCGGTGACGTCTTCGGGAGCCTCTGCGGTGTAGTCCGGCAGTTCAAGTAATGGAATTGCATTCGCAATCGCACCGTAGTTCTGGAAAAGCGCTCGCCTCAGCGCGTCGTGCAACGCGCCGTTGATGTAATCGTTCGCCGCACTAACTCCAGTTTGCCTCGCAGCATCTATTTGAAAACCTCGGTTCTGTGTACGCTCAAGCGTCAGGTCCTGGACGACTGCGGGAGGCCAAAGTGTGGACGCCCCGATGGACCCAACCGCGGCTGTGTGCATCTCGCTCTCAAGGTAGCGTGGAGACCAGCCCCCGAAATACAGAGAGCGTCCACCCAGGCAATAGGCCAATCCGCCAAAGGCCTCGGTAGAATTCCAGGGTAAGCCCCAGTTCTCCAGATAGGCTTGCTTGTCCTTTCCTTGCGCAATCAAAGCTTGCCGCGTTGAAGGAAGCAGAGCCACGGGCGAAGGCTGTCCGGGTGAAAACAACTGTAGATTCGGAATGTCTTGAGTGTGTTCGGGCAATACGAACGGACCAGCTTCGAGCACCAGGATTCGGAAGTTGACGGGCCTCAAGCTATCTTGTGGAACGGTACCTAAACCAACCCGTTGAGTTCTGAAAAATAAATCCTGTGCCAATACAAGGCCGAATGTTCCGCCACCGATAATGACCACATCGAACAGTCCGCTGCCAGTTGCCTCAGCCAGCGTGTTGCAAACGTAGTTGCCAAGAATGTCACGAGTGAACTGAGTTTGTGGAGTTGGTACAGCCATGGGGATACTCCTACAGCGCTAAGCTGGTTGAGAAACCGCAAAGCGGGAATTTGTGGTGGTGAAGCGGTCGCGAGCGAACAATATTGTTCTACAAAGTGGAGGGAAAATCATCTTGAATTTTTCCACAATGTAACGAGCGACTGTCAGGGCGAGTTCTGAACAGAATTTCATGTACGATTCATGCGGCTTTCATTCAGCTGCTCTATTGTGGTGGATTTGAAAAATGCGAATCTTGGTGGTTGAGGACGAAGAGAAGGTCTCCAGATTTGTTGTCAAGGGCCTGACTGCGGAGCGTTTTGCTGTCGACGCGGCTCGTGATGGCAAGACTGGATTGGAACTCGCACAGACTTATCAATATGACCTCATCATCTTGGACTTGATGCTTCCTAGCCTTACGGGCGGCGAAGTCTTGAACCGAATTCGGAGATCGAAGTCTCAAGTTCCAATTCTGATTCTGACCGCGCGAGACTCACTTGGCGACAAAGTCGAGCACTTCGAGGCTGGCGCGGACGACTACCTAACCAAACCATTTGCATTCGCCGAATTGCTGGTGCGCGTCAAGGCTCTATTGCGTCGGGGGCCCGTCACCAGGGCAAGTGTGCTGCGAATTGGGGACTTGGAATTGGACCGCTTGTCTCAGCAGGTGAAGAGGACCGGCAAGCGGGTTGAACTGACCTCCAAAGAATACGGAGTGCTCGAGTACCTGATGGCAAACGCGGGACGAGTGCTTTCCCGCACCATGATCCTCGAACATGTATGGGACCAGAGTTTCGATGGTGCGACCAACATTGTGGATGTGTACGTGCGTCACCTGCGGGCCAAGGTCGACGATGTGCACGAACACAAGCTGATCCGAACGATTCGCGGCCTGGGTTACGTTATCAGTGAACATGAGGTCGAAACGTGATTACCCGCTCAATCCGTTTTCGGATGGCGCTTTGGTATGCCGCCCTTCTGGTTGGCGCGCTTGCTTTGTTTGGGGCTGCCACTTATCTCGGTCTGGAACGTTACCTTCAGAAGTCTCTGGAGGAGTCGCTCACCAAACAAGCACGCTCCATCGGCGACGTGCTCCTCGTCAATATCAACCAAAGTGGCCAAGACTATGTCGATAACGAGATCACAGAGCACTACTCGCCAGAAATCAACGGACGCTTCATCCGCGTCACCCGTGCGAATGGCAAGCAAATCTATGTTTCCGGTCTGCCAAAAGACGGCACCTTCGACCCCGCACTGGTCGCTGCTCCCCGTTTCCCACTGACCCGTGAGTTTACCCGCGAAATGGAACTGCCTGATGGGCACGAACTCCTTCTTCATGGCTTGCCCTATCGGGCTAGGGACGGCGCCCAGTTTCTCATCGAAGTTGCAGCACCATACAACCAGATTGAATCCGTGCTTCGGGGGTTGTTGTTGACGTTTGCCTTGGGCCTCCCACTGATTGTCGCATTGGCGATCGGGGGTGGTTACCTTCTCATGCGGCGCGCGCTGCACCCTGTCGATGAGATTCGCCAGAAGGCTGCCCAGATCACATCGCGCAATCTCAGCGAGCGGTTGCCCGTCGTCCACACTGGTGATGAGCTTGAGCGACTCGCGACTGATCTCAACCGCATGATCGCGAGGCTGGAAGAGTCGTTTCTGCAGATCAATCGCTTCTCCGCTGATGCATCCCACGAACTGCGCACGCCTTTGACTGTTCTCCAAGGAGAACTAGAGGCAATCGCACAGAAGGGGCAAGGCTTGCCGGATGACGTGAGAGACACGATCGGAAGCGCTTTGGAAGAGACGCAACGATTGTCAAAGATTGTCGCAAGCCTCCTGGCAATTTCCCGATTAGAAGCTGGAGAAGCTCGGGTGCAGCCTGTGCGCTTGGACTTCGCAGAACTCGCTCGCACAACGACTGACCAGATGAAGCTGCTCGCCGAGGAAAAACGCATTTCGCTGACATCGGATGGAAGCGAGCCTGTCGAAATACAGGCAGATCCGTCCCGGCTCAAGCAGGTAGTAGTGAACCTACTAGACAATGCGATCAAGTACACGCCCGAAGGAGGAAATGTCAGCATCTCCGTAATGCGGCGGGACGATCATGCCGTTCTCGAAGTGGCTGATAGTGGTTTGGGCATTTCGGCTGACGATCTGCCGCACGTTTTTGAACGCTTCTATCGTGCTGACAAAGCCCGCTCCCGTCAAATGGGTGGAACTGGTTTAGGACTCTCCATCGTCCGCTCGATTTGCCTGGCGCATGGCGGACAAATAACCGTCAACAGCACCGAAGGCCGCGGCAGCCTTTTCCGCGTCGAACTGCCGTTGGCCACCATCAATCGATCCCAGTCTCGCGATGGCTAAGCCCCCAGCAGGCGAATCCTGAATGAAATTTCATGATCGGTTCAGGCGTCATTAATCCCAGCTCGATACGCTGGCTTTAATTTTCTTGCGGGTGAGTCAAAGGAGGGGGTATGGCCACACTCAAGATGGTATTCCTCGCTGCGCTACTTCTCGGATTGATTGTGCTTATTTCCTGTAACGACAGTGACGAAAAGCGCCCGAACAGCCAGAACGGAACAGCACAATCCGCAAACCAAAAACCGGGGCAAAAGCCTAATGCCGATGAAGCGAAAGAGGGTGAAGAAGGTCCGGCCACTCCCGCTGCGGTTGCTGCCGAAAAACCTGCTCCACGACAAACCGCGGGTAAGCAGTTCGCATACAACTTCGACCGCGATACACCCGGACAGCTGCCTGCACAATTCCACAGCGCAAAAACCGGAGGAGGCGCGCCAGAGAAGTGGGTGGTCACCGACGATCCAACCGCTCCCTCCAAACCGCACGTTGCGGCCCAAACTTCAACCGATCAAACTGACTACCGCTTTCCTCTTCTGATTTCTGACGAGGGATCTTTTCAGGATTTGGACGTCACCGTGAAATTCAAGGCCGTCTCAGGAAACATTGATCGCGCGGGAGGCTTGGTTTTCCGCCTCAAAGACCCCAACAACTATTACATCGTTCGCGCTAACGCCCTTGAGAACAACTATCGCTTGTATCACGTAGTGAACGGGCGACGCAGCCAGTTCGCCGGCGCAAACCTCAAGGTCACATCGGGGGAATGGCACGAGCTGCGGGTTGAGGTCGTAGGCAACAACATCACCTGCTATTACGACGGCAACAAGAAGATCGAGGCCACGGATGACACGTTCAAGGATGCTGGAAAGATCGGGCTCTGGACGAAAGCCGATTCGGTGACCTATTTCGACGATCTGAAGGCGACCGCGAAATAATGCGAGTTATTTTTTAAGGAGATGCCATGAGAGCAATTGCAAACAAGTTGGCGATCAGAGTCTGCTTCATATTAAGCCTTGGAGTTATCGCGACCGTCGGATATTCGCAAGAAACTCCCAGTGACTATCAAGAAGTCTTGAAGATCGTGGGCAAGACTGGCGATTACAAATCTAACGTTCTCAAGGTCAACATTCCGAGGAATGATCTGCACATGAACGTAGCAGGATACTCTCTACCGACTCCCTTTGGTTTTGGCGGTTGGTTCGCCATGACCAAAGGGGATGGCGGAGAAGAAGTGGTCATGGGGGACCTGGTCCTGACTCAGGAGGAAGTGAATCCCGTGATGTCCGCCCTGCTTGAACATGGCTTTGAGGTCACCGCTTTGCACAATCACTTCTTTTGGGACGAGCCTAGGGTTTTCTTCATGCATATCCACGGACATGGAAAAGCCGCCGAATTGGCGAATCAGATCAAGCCCGCGATTGACTTGATTGGTCACGTGAAACCGGCTGAGTCTGGCAACAGTCCAAAGCCTGCTCCCCAAAAACAAGGAACCCTAGATACAGACCGAATTGCAAAGATCGTCGGCCATGCGGGTGAGCAGACTGGTCCCGTGTACAAAATCACATTGGGTCGAGATGATCTTGATGTGAAAGAGATGGGAGCCAAGATCAATGCTCGTATGGGTCTTAATACCTGGGCGGCCTTCGTGGGGACAAATGATGACGCGGCGATCGCTGGTGACATCGCGATGCTGGAATCTGAAGTCACCCCAACATTGAAAGCGCTTCGCTCAAATGGACTCGACGTTGTGGCGATCCACCATCACATGATCAACTCGAGGCCGGTCGTTATTTTCTTGCATTATTGGGGTCGTGGTCCGGCTGAGAAGCTGGCGACGGGTTTCAAGGCAGCATTGGACGAACTCGGCAAAGGAAGCAAGCAGTAAGACACACCTCATGAGCCAACAAGCGCAGCCGCAAGCATTAACCGTGAAGGCTGAAACGGTCTCGTTTACGTTGCGAGAGTTGCTGGCCTATTTCCTGCGCCTTGGCACGTTCGGCTTCGGAGGACCTATTGCTCTAGCGGGATATATGCAACGAGACCTGGTGGAGGCGCGAGGCTGGGTCTCGCGAGCGGATTATCTCGAGGGTCTCGCTTTTTCGCAGCTTTCTCCTGGTCCGCTGGCAGCTCAATTGGCGATGTATATCGGCTGGTTGCGGTCGGGGTTTATCGGAGCAACGCTGGTTGGCGCCGCCTTCGTCCTCCCTTCATTTCTCATGGCGATTGTTGTTGCTGCACTGTATGTCCATTTTGGCAGCCTCCCCTGGATTCAGGGCGTGTTCTACGGCATCGGCGCCGCTGTGATCGCAATCATCGTGCGGAGCGCGATCAAACTCGTACGAACAACGGTCCGCAATGACTTTCTTCTTTGGACAATCTTTGCTGTCCTCGCGCTCACAACCGCCTGGACGCAATCGGAGATTATCTGGTTGTTCATCTTGAGCGGTGTTGTTGCAATGTTAATTAAGGCGCCGCCTCTGCTCTCCCGAAGCCATGCACCAGTGTTTTTGATTTCTGCCAATCCTCTACTCGCAGGAATTCACGGCATAGCAAACGCAGCAACCGTTGGAACCCTCTTTCTTTTTTTCTTGAAAGCAGGAGCATTTGTGTTCGGAAGTGGTTTAGCGATTGTCCCGTTTCTCTACGGTGGGGTCGTTGCCAAGTTCCACTGGCTTACAGAGCGTCAATTCGTGGACGCGGTCGCGGTAGCCATGATTACGCCCGGACCTGTGGTCATCACAGCGGCGTTTATCGGTTACCTAGTGGCGGGAGTGTTCGGTGCAATCCTTGCTGCCCTAGCCGTCTTTGCTCCGCCCTATCTCATCATTTTATTTGGAGCTCCATACTACAGACGTTTTGCGCAAAATCAGCAAGTAAAGGCATTTGTGCAAGGCGTAACCGCTGCCGCAGTCGGCGCAATCGCCGGAGCCGCATACATTCTGGCTCGACGATCGTTGATCGATATCCCAACTGTCGCTATCGCCATTGTGGCCCTCACCCTACTGATGCTGACCAAGAAAATACCGGAGCCAATTATGATCTTGGCTGCGGGAGCGGTTGGTCTTCTACTGCATGGCAAGGCGGCATGACGATGCTCGTCAGTGTCATTTCACGCACCCTCGCGTCTATTCTTCTGTTGCTGTCTTCGTTAGAAGCGCAAACGCTCAAGAAGATAGCGAGCATCGATCTCCCCGGCCCTAAAGGCCAACGCTTTGATTATCTGACCGTGGATGATGAAGACCATTGGCTGCTCTCTGCTCATCTTGCACCTGGAATTCTGTACGTGATCGACGTGCGGACAAACAAGCTGGTCAAAGCGATTCCTGGCCTGCCACGCATCACTGGCTTGGAGTACGTGCCTGGGCTTCACAAGGTTTACACATCTGATTGGGGCGAAGAAAAGATTGGTGTGGTGGATTTGCACAGCATGACGGTTGTCAAACGCCTCGCAACCGCTGCGAAACCAAATGGGAGCACGTATGCCGCTGCTTTTAATAAGCTGTACGTCGCGGACACGCTTGGCAAGGCAGTGGCAATTGTGGATGTTCAAAAAGACGAAATCATAAAGACGCTCACGTTCAAAAGCGAGACTGGCATGCCGCAGTACGACTCGGTTGCCAAGAAGGTCTATGTAAACCTGAGAAACACGAACGAACTTGCCGAGATCGATCCAGAAAGCGACACCGTCTCGGCAACCTACCCCGTGGAAGGATGCCGCCACAACCACGGCATGGCCATTGATTCCGAGCATCACCGTGCATTCCTTCTGTGCAACGGCACAAAGACCCTTACCGTTTTCGCATTGGACATGCACAAGGCGATCGCGCATCTTCCTCTAGCTCCGGGAGCCGATGTCGTGAAGTTTGACCCAGGCCTGGGGCGAATCTATGCCGCGTGTTCAGGTGGTTTCATCTCTGTTTTTCAACAAGATGATGTGGACCACTATCGAAAGCTCGAAGACTTTCCTGTACAGAAGCTTGTGCACAGCCTTGCCGTGGACACCGCCACGCACCGAGTGTATGCGCCAGAGCAACAAGAGAACGGGCAGCTTGTAGCTCGGATGATTGTGTACGAGGCGTTGAAATAACAGAGAGGCATTGAAACGGAGCTTTATGCGCGCATTCATCATCCTTATTATTATTATTCTTGCGTACGCCGCACTGGCCGGGGCCCAGGCACCTCAGCCTTTGCGGCTGGAGAAGTCCATTGAAATGCCCGAGGTGCAAGGACGGATTGACCATCTCTCCCTCGACGTCAAAGGCCACCGGCTCTTCGTGTCGGCACTCGGCAATAACACCTTGGAAGTACTTGACGTCGCGGCTGACAAGCGGCTGAAAACCATTGGTCAATTGAAGGAGCCACAAGGAGTTATCTACGTACCCGAGATGGATAGGCTCTATGTCGCAAACGGAGATGACGGCACTGTTCGAATCTTCGATGGGAACTCCTATGCGCCTTTGAAGACACTCGACTACGGCGATGACGCGGACAATTTACGCTATGACTCCGCTCGCAAGAGGATCTACGTCGGTTACGGCAGCGGCGCCTTGGGTGAAATTGACGGCGAGGACAATAAGGTCACTGAAGTCAAGCTCGACGCGCATCCGGAATCATTTCAGCTGGAAACAACTACTCCCCGAACTTACGTCAACCTTCCGAAGTCACGAAAGATCGCCGTTGTTGATCGCGAGAAGCACACCATCATCGCGACCTGGAAAACGGGTATGGCGTTCGCGAATTATCCCATGGCACTCGACGAGAGCGACCATCGGTTATTCGTGGTGACGCGAATGCCGGCGCGACTCCTGGTCTTCGATACCAACACCGGAAGCATCGTTCAGAAGCTTCCCGCTGTAGGTGATTGCGACGATGTTTTCTATGACAAAAACCGAAAACGAATCTACGCGAGCGGGGGCGATGGCGCAATATCGGTCTTTGAACAAAAAGATGCAGATCACTATGCCGAACTCGCGCGCATTCCCACGGTGAAAGGCGCGCGGACGAGCTATTTTTCTTCTGACCTAGATCGCCTCTTTTTGGCAGTCCGTCACCAAGGTTCACAACCGGCAGCCATTCAAATCTTTGTTCCGGTGCGATGAATTGTGCACGATCCCAGGTCACAAGGTGACGATTCTCTGCGCATTCCGCAGTGGGTTCGAACGTCTTCACAAATTTGCCCTGTCTTTCTGTTGTTGACAGCAGTCTTTTTCCCCTGGGCCGCGCTCATGGCGCAGCAACAAGCTGGTGATCAAAAGACCACGAGGCACACAGGCGCGCCAGAGCCTTTTCGAGCCGCACAAGCAATCCGCGTTGAGGAACCACCTAAACTGGATGGCACACTAAACGATCCTTTGTGGCAAAAAGCCACTCCGATCTCGAATTTTCTGCAGCGCGAGCCATTTGAAGGGCAACCACCAACCGAGAAAACCGAAGTTCGTGTTCTGTACACGAAACGGGAGGTCTATTTCGGAATTATGTGCTTCGACTCGCAGGCCACGAGAATCATTTCGACGGAACTGCGACGAGATGTTCCGCAGGAATTGGACGATTATTTGGAGATCATCATTGATTCTTCTCACGATCGTCGCAACGCTTATGTTTTTCAGATTAATCCGTTAGGTACTCAACGTGATGCGCTCATTACAGAAGAGCAGCGTACCGAACAGAGTCAAGGGGATGGCGATCCCGGATGGGATGGCGTCTGGACCTCTGAGGCTCGAATTACCAAGGAGGGCTGGACAGCTACGATCGCCATCCCATTTTCAACCCTAAATTTCATGCTTTCACGAGACGTTATCTGGGGAATTAACTTCAAGCGATTCACTCGACGCAAGAACGAAGAGGATATGTGGTCCGGCTGGCGACGTGCCTACGGTGCTGCGCGCATCAGCCAAGCGGGAGAGCTGCATGGGATTTCAGAGATCGGCAGCGGGCGTCTCTTTATCGTGAAGCCTTACGGCTTGATTGGTTTCAGTCATTTTCCTTCAAATACCGCAGGAACAGGATTTACACCGGGTACGAGTGCGCTGCATACCGGCGGGGTGGACGTGAAACTGGGATTGCGATCGAATTTGGTCGCGAATTTCACCGCCAATACTGACTTCGCCGACGCTGACGTGGATACACAGAAGTTCAATCTCACTCCATACAGATTGTTCTTTCCTGAAAAGCGCCAGTTTTTCCTTGAGAACGCCGGGGTTTTCAATTTTGACCTCGGGGGAGAAAGCGATCTTCTGTTCTTCAGCCGACAAATTGGGATTGATCCGGTCACCGGTGAAGAAGTGCCGATTAACGGCGGCGCGAAGATCACGGGCTCACTAGGAAATTTTGAACTTGGGGTCATGGATGTTGACACCCGCAGCTTGGGCCCGAACCCCTATGCCAATTACGCTGTCGCAAGGGTCAAGCGGGCGCTGTGGGCTGGTTCTTACATCGGCGCAATGGGAATTGACAAGCGGTCCGGGAGCCCTCTCGATAGCTTCAACCAGACCGCGGGCATCGATATGCGCCTGGTATTTTTCAAAGACCTCGTCGTGAGCGCCGACGCCGCGCAAACCCGCTCGCCTTTTTTCTCGTCCGCTCAGACACATCTGCGCGCGACGGTAGATTACGAGAACAGTTGGCTTCAGTTCACCGCAGGTCGCCGAAAGATTGGGCGGAATTTCAATCCAGAGGTGGGATTCATCGAGCGCGCCGACTGCATCTGCGATTACATAGATGCAAATTTCAAGCCACGTCCAAAGATTCGCGGTGTGCGTGAGCTAAATTTCGAAGGCTTCATCTTTCACGCACCCGATACGACGCATGTTCTGCAGACGCAGGAGTGGCGGAACACTTTTCGTGCCGAGTTCAACAACGGCTCCTACACCGATGATGATTTCGTCGACGTGTTCACCCAGCGGCTGATTGAGCCCTTCAACATCTACAAGAATGTCTCAATTCCGGTCGGCGAATACCACTGGACGCGACATCAACTTACGTATGGATCGCCGCAGGACCGGAAGCTGATGGCCAGTTTCTTTGAAAGGTTCGGGACCTACTACAACGGACATCTCAATGAAGCACGCATTCGGGCCACCTATCGTGCCAACGAGCGCCTATCGTTTAGCTTCGCCGAGCAGTGGAACCGATTCCGGCTTGGTGCTACTACCGATCCTTTGGGAAATCCACTTCCGCCTGGGTCAGGAAACTTTTCGGTTGTTTTCGGTAGCTTCCAAACCAACTATTCATTCTCGCGATTCCTGACTCTTTCTACACTGCTCCAGATGGACACTGCTAATAATCAGGGCGCGAGTGCCAATATTCGCCTGCGCTGGAATTATCGCCCTGACAGTGACCTGTTTGTGATCTACACCGCGGGCCAGCGCTTTGCCAGTCTGGTTGCCGCCAACCCGCCACAGTTCTATGAAAATCGCTTCGCCATCAAGTTCACATACGCTTGGCGACCGTGAGGTGAATATGAAATGGATTACGCGCAAAGACATTAAAGTTGATCGCGTCGCTTGTCCCTGGCTGATCAAAAGGTTTGTCGATCCTCAGGCGGAGTTCTTGTTTGTCGAGGAAAAAGATCTGCTGATCGAGTCAAAACGACAAAGTGCGACTCCCTTTGATGCCCCAAAGATCGATGCCATAAAACTCAATCACCGCGGCCCCCATTGCACTTTTGAGGCGATCATCGAGGACTATTCCCTCTCAGATCCAGCCGTGCAGCGACTCGGCCTCATTGTGCGAGCTGCGGATGTGAAGGGACAGGAGGGCGCTGCTCCCGAGGGTATTGGCCTCCGCTCGATTGCGCAAGGGTTCGCAGCCATGGGATTGTCCGATGAAGAGAGACTGGCAAGGCAATTGCCGGTGTATGACGCTCTTTACGCATACGTTCAGAGCAAACATCAGTGACAGCCAATATGAATCGGGATCGGGTCATCATCAACATCGCAGGCTTCCTACGTTCGTTCGGTGTCGGTTTGATGGGAGTCGTACTCGGTATTTACCTCTCCCGATCCGGTTATTCCACTTTTCAAATCGGTGCTGTCGTTGCCTCCGGGTTGGCAGGCTCCGCATTGGCGACGACGCTCGTAGGATTCGCCGCCGACCAATTTGGACGAAAGCGCTTTCTTTTGCTCCTTTCCGTTCTGACGGCGTCAGGTGGGCTAGTCCTTTACGCACTGCCTAATTTTCCACTGCTACTAGCAATGGTTTTGGTTGCAATGCTTAATGCGACCGGCACTGAACGGTCTGCAATATTCGCACTGGAGCAGGCTGTGATACCGGGGCTGGGCTCGGACTCGCGGCGAACCTGGAATTTGGCTTTCTACAACGTGCTACTTGACGGGGGTGGGGCGCTTGGTGCTCTTGCCGCAGGCCTGCCATTGATTTTGCAACGTCACTTCGGGCTTGAGTTGCTCCGCGCATATCAACTGCTCTTCATTGGATATTCTGCACTCTATTTGGTTGTGGGCGGACTCTACTTGCTTCTCTCTCCCGTAGTGGAGGTGAACGTCGGTTCGACTCTCGAAAACACGCAAAAGATGAACCTGGAAACCAAACGCATCATTTCGAAACTGACAGCCTTGTTTTCATTGGACTCATTTGGCGGCGGGTTCCTGACGGATGCGCTGGTCTCATATTGGTTCTTTAGACGGTTTGGGTTATCCGAGCACGATCTTGGTGTCGTCTTTTTCGTAGTTCACCTGCTGAATGCTCTTTCCCATGTCGGAGCTGCGTGGCTCGCCCGCCGCATTGGGCTCGTGAATACGATGGTGTTCACACATTTGCCTTCCAGCCTGTTGTTGATCGCAGTCCCGTTTGCGCCATCTGCGAAGGTCGCTATTCTCCTATTCTTTGCTCGTGAAGCGCTGGTCGAAATGGATGTGCCGACACGGCAATCGTACGTCGCAGCGCTGGTCGCGCCGGCGGAGAGGAGTTTTGCTAGTGCAGTCACGAATGTCGCTCGCAATGTATGCTGGGCAATCGGTTCAGCCGTCGCGGGCGTGCTAATGCAGGACGTTTCATTTGGAGCGCCACTGATCGTGGGCGGCGGCACCAAGATCGTCTACGACTTGCTTCTCTACGGATCATTCCGAGGGCTAAAGCCTCCCGAAGAAAGGAAGTCGCTAGAAAAAGTTATGGCGCCCTGAATCACGAGCACTACATAAATATGCGGGCGGCCTCACCTTATTGGCACTTCTCGCTCACCATTTTCAGGTTCGTTACCCGGATGTCCCCAGCTTCAGCCGCTTCCTTTTTTTCGTGTTCCTCGTTTTTCTTTTCCTCTTTCTCGTACGCTCCCTCAGGTGTCAGTGTGCCCGAAACGGTTACCTTGTGACCGAGATGCTCCGAAAGCTTTACAGCTTTGCTGCGAAGGCCATAGGTCTTCCCATCTTCTCCGGTTATCGAATACTCCCCGGCTTCATCACCTCTCTGCAGGCATCCGGTGACTGTTGCCTTTCCACCCGCTGATTGTTCCTGCGCCGATGCAATTGAAACCATGTACATGCTTAACACCAACATGACTACAGCTAAAGCCAACAACCGGACTAGCTTGCCCATATTCTGCCTCCTTCAAAAATCGAGCGTGATCCCAGATGACAATGATCGGACGCACCCGTGAAGCCCACATGAATCGAACATTAAAACCCGTTCAGGCAAGCTATTTTGGTTCCATCTAAATACGACACCCCTGCGTCATTGCAAGGCGGCTGACTGCTCGGAAGGGGGAAATTGAACTCTGCCTGGTCGGGGCAGAGGCTAAAACCAAGAAGGGAGAACTATCCGCCCGTTACGCTACTGATTCGTAGCGTCCCCGGCGGGATTTGAACCCGCGTTTGCGCCGTGAAAGCGCGACGTCGACGACAATTCGAAATCAAAATGGCGGGAGCGACGGGACTCGAACCCGCTGCCTGACAGGGCAGCGTTCCGCCAACAGGAAGTCAGATTTTCTTGTCAACAAACTTCCTCAGACAGGACCTCGTTCTCCGCCGAAACACATCTGCATCGCATCAAGTTTGTCCAAAGCACTCGCGCAGCCCGCTAGCATTAACTTTTCCCGATACATCATTATTTATTAAGGTAGTTAAGAGGTTAGAGCGCAAAATCGATGAAAGGCTGCGCTCTTCAACGAGTCGCATAGGAGTAAATGGACTAGGGTTCAATGAGATGCAGCTTCTTGCGTCATTCGCCGAGTGTGTTCTTCCACCCACGATAGAGGGCTTTGTTGCTGTTGAGAGGGGTTTAACAATTGCTCCTAACTCTTTGAAAATATGGTGGCCAGGGACGGAGTCGAACCGCCGCCGCCAGCCTTTTCAGGTCTACGTTAAGCTGTATTTTTAACAACTTAAGTGACTTCAGGTGGCCGCCTAAGTACTTGAGAAGTCGTGAGAGACACGCGAATCGTGGGTTGAAATCGTGGGTTCAAAACACGGTATCGCGCACATCATCGGACGCCTAATAAAGGATGTCGATTCGCCACTCGCCGATGTCGAAGATGCCCTGTTTTCGCATTTCTTCGAGCGAGCGATCGCCCCTCGTCGAGCTGGTGCAGTATCTCGGCAATGGCGGCGGGGATGGCTTCCGCACTGCGGACTTCGTCGGGCGGTTCCATCACGGTGTTGGTGTGGCGGCCATGGCCAAACTTCTTGTCACGCTTTTTTCGCAATGCCATGATGGAATCGACATCGGACCTGGTCAGATACGTGGTTCTGTAAATATCGCTGTTGCGGGGACACGTCACTCGCGTCTTGATCCTCTCCGTGTCGATAAAGGGGCCTTTGAGTTCGTGATTGACGAACCCGGCTGCCGCGCGCGCGGGTCGCGAGCCTTGCGCAGGCGTTGCGGGAACAGAGAGCGCGTCCTCTCACGCGAAAGGGCTCAGGCCGGCCCGGCGCTATACTGGTGGGCGCATGGACGTTGACCAGATCATTTCCGAAATCGAGTGGCTAGAGCGCACTTTCGCGGTGCCGGATACCCGACCGCTGAGCCCAAATGACCTCTCGGCCGCAAATCGACGGCATGATGAGCTGCTAGCCCACAGCCCTTGGTTTCGGCTCTGGCAGCGATATGGCGTGTGTTGCCGATCTGAGGCTCCAGTGATCCGACTACCAGAATAGAGAGCTAAACTCCGCAGGAATCGTATATTCCCAACCCTAGCCTCCGCGTACACTGCAAGTTCGCCTTTGCAATCGTGCGCGGAAGCAGAAGTCGCTTCAAATGCTTACTGATGCTCCGCCCCGAAAGTGTAATCAAGCGGAATTCCTGAAGAGTGACCGCACCAAGACTCTTGACCTGCCACGGAATGCGTTGTTGCCTGATGTTATGAAACGACTCGAATCCGCGATGAAGGCGGGCACGGTTGCAGAAGTACAAAAGGCTTGCGCCGAATTTCTAGCGACCGCCTCAGAGTTCTATAATGTCCCGCCGTGCCGAATCCGGGTGCTCGCAGCACGACCACTGCGAGTGCGCGAAAGTTGGTCTACAGAACTCTTCGGGGATTACCATCCAGAAACAATGTTGATTCGCGTCTGGATGCGGACAGCAGTGCGGAAAGAGGTCACCTCGTTCGGTACATTCTTGAGCACGTTGTGTCACGAATTCTGCCACCATCTCGACTTTCAGCTTTTCCGTTTCCCTGACTCATGGCACACTCGCGGCTTCTACGAGCGAACCGCTGCGCTTTACCACCATGCGCGAGGAACACCCCAAAAACGTCTGTTCTGGGTGCCCATGTTAGGTGGGCGCTGGCGGATTGACTGGCCGAAGACGAATCGGAATACTTAAAACTGAAACACCGCAGACCCGTCAATAAGAGACATGCCGATTTATCAAAGACAACACTCCTCAGTTCGCGTTGCGCTGAACTTCCAGGCTTCCTGCCGAAGGCGGGGAATCCTGATTCAGGTCTACGCCACTGGAGGGACTCCTACAGAGAAGCTCTGGTATACCACCAGTCATTATGCGGATGGCTCGACACGATCCAAGGCGATGCCAGGGCACGAATTCTCAGGCATCGTTGCAGGATTAGCAATCCTAGCTGATGAAAAGTGCAGGTAAACAGCTGGGAAGATAGCTTACATTTCCGGCAAAGAGACAAATTACCAAGGAGACAATTCCTATGAAACTGACATGGCTCGGCCATTCCGCATTTCGCATCGAGGCGGGCGCGGCCAAGATTTTGATCGATCCGTTTCTGTCCGATAACCCGTCTTGGGACAAAGGGTGGAGCGGCTACCTTGCAGGCAAGAACTCGACACAGGGAGGTGACCGATGAAGGCGATTGTGGTGACGGATCAGGCTGCGGGAACGGCCGGGGTAAAGCTGGTGGAGCGGCCCGAGCCGCATGCGGCGATAAACGACGTCGTTGTTCAGATTCATGCGTCGGGATTCACCGGGGATGAGCTGACGTGGCCCTCGACCTGGACCGATCGCGTCGGCCGTGACCGGACGCCTTCAATCCCCGGACACGAACTGGCCGGAGTGG
>WNGK01002673.1_pt1 | contig 20418 bp, 14 predicted proteins | sample 5400601 | NCBI WGS metagenome assembly WNGK01 (sample SAMN13153376, study PRJNA577476) | soil metagenome | isolation source: 60 cm soil or saprolite under Garry oak tree replicate 1 | place: USA:California | collected 2016-06-15
AGAATCCGCCGAAAACAACTGAGTGCGTCGCGCCAATCCGCGCGCACGCCAGCATCGAGATCGCGAGTTCCGGAATCAACGGCATGTAAAGCGCCACGCGATCGCCTTTCTCAACCCCCCTTTGTTTCAGGACACTTGCAAAGCGGGAGACTTCGGTGTGCAGTTGCTGGTAGGTGAGTGTGCGCGTGTCGCCGGGTTCGCCTTCCCAGATCAGCGCGGCTTTGTTTCGTCGCCAGGTCCCGAGATGCCGGTCCAGACAGTTGTAGGAAATATTGAGTGTGCCGCCCACAAACCACTCGGCGTGTGGCGGTTCCCATTTTAAGACCTGGTCCCACTTTTTGAACCAGTGCAGCTCTTCAGCCATGCGGGCCCAAAACTTTTCCGGATCCGCGCTCGCTTCCGCGCGCAAACCTTCCAGCTCGGCCATCGATTTAATGTGCGCTTGTTCGGCAAAACTTTCCGGCGGATGAAAGACACGCTCCTCGTGAAGCACGGATTCGATGTTAGTGGTAGCAGATGACATGATGGATAGCGACTTTCACGGTCAGGAACATGAATCAATAAATGGGAACGGGCATTATTAGCCTGTTTGCAGCTCAGCGACAATCTCTCGCATCGCCTGACGTCCTTTTTCAACCTCGTCGGTGCCGAAGGACACCGCGCCCACCACGGCATGTCCACCACCGCCATAGCGTTCGCAGATCGTCGCGATGTTATGGCTACGTGGGCGCGGCGCCCAGGGATTCGAGCCTACCGAAATTTTTGTGCGCTGCGGCCCTCGGGTAAGCGCTACCGAATAGGTCGTTTCGGGAAACAAATAATAGGGAATGAATTTGTTGAAGCCTTCGTAACCTTCTTCGATCAGATCGAATTCCACGACTCCTTTTTCGAAGATTGCCTTGCGGCGAATGGTTTCAAGCGTCTCGCGATGTTGCTTGAGGATTGGCTGAAAATGCGCTCGGACTTGCTGGCCCGTGGCCACTTCGTTAAGAGATTTATTAGTCAGATCGAGAATAATTTGCTCGATAAAAGCCTCGTCAGGATCGCCTTCGATGACCTGCATCAATTGCAGCGCCGGCTCCTTCAACTCGACGCATTGTGCCGCAGATTCATAAAGCGCGCCGTCAATAATGTGGGCCCAATAGATCAAATCGCTTAGAGGCTCAGCATTAAATCCGAACTTGACCTGGGCGATGTTGGCAATGAACTCGGTGCAGGATTTGCGCGAAGCATCGAGAAACTTCCTTCCCGATTTGTCGGCATGAAAGTGCGCTTCGTCCTGCGGAGTTAGAAACGCCGATTGATGATGGTCGAACCACCAGGTCAGTTTCTGTGACGGCGAGTACTTGAAATCGACGATCGCGTTCTCGTCGCCATCGAACATCTCTTCGTCAAACAGATTGCCAGGCCGATGTAGCAACCCGGCGTAATTAATGTCTGCGTCCGAATTGATTCGCTCTTGATAGAACCGCGTAAAGGTGGCCGCAGAGGCGACACCATCAAAGCAGTGGCCATGGTAGAGGACGCGAAGTTTCATGCCGGATTGGAACAAAAGCCCGTAATATTAGCAATAGTCGAATAAGCAAGCCAGAAAACCGGAACCAGGGTGGTGGGTTAGTTTGATGTCCGACGAGCTTTAGCTTGTCGAACTTGGTCGACAAACTCAAGTTTGTCGGACATTAATATTGAAACTGACCCATATTCTCCTCGTCCTCCCAGCACTGAAGTGCTGGGCTACTTTCATGCGGTCCGCTTCGCGGACGTTACTCGATTATCCCTCGAGGATCATCAAACACGGGCCGGACTTGATGCGGCCGCACCGCCAATCGCCTGCGTTGATCCAGCGTGTTGCCAACGGATTACCAGCAGAATCAAAGCGCCCACTCCAACGATGATACCGATCATTTGTGAGGTAGAAAGGCCCGTCAAAGTCGTCAGGCCGAGGATATCGCCGCGCGGATCATCGCGCACAAATTCGATCAGAAATCGGACGATGGCGTAGATCAGGGCGTAAGCAAGAATCACCTGACCGTTGAACTTCTTTCGCTTGTGTAGCCAGAGCAAGAAAAAGAAAACGATCAGCATCGCAAAGGATTCGTAAAGTTGCGTCGGATGCAGTTTCGCATCAATCGGTACTCCGGTGACTTCATGGCCCAGCTGGGTAAAGCGCACGCCCCAGGGCAAATTGGTCGGCTTGCCCCAGCAACAACCGGCGGAAAAGCAGCCTTGCCGGCCGAGGGCGTTTCCCAGAGCGATTCCCGGCGCACATGCGTCCGCGGTCTTCCACCAGGGCAACTTCCATCGTTTCATAAGGAAGTAACCGGCAATTATCGCGCCCAACAGCCCGCCGTAGAAAACTCCACCAGAACGCAAAAAGTCGAGTGAGAAAAGCTGCAGAGGATGCTCGCGATACTCCGGCTCAGTAAAGAACATCAGCAGCTTCGATCCAACCAGTGATGACAACAGCAACCACAGACAGAGATCGTAAATTCTTTCCCGCGGCAAGCCATCCCGTTCAGCGAGTCTCACGGTCACGAAGATCGCGCCGAGAAAAGCTAATGCCAGAAATACTCCGTAGGTGTTGACGGTAAAACTGCCGATATGGAAAAGGATCGGATACATGAAAGCTTTGGTCAGTGATCAGCTGTCAGCGGTCGACGATCAGAAGTCTTTTTTGCCTTTCGGCCCGCGAAAATCAAATCATACGCCAACAACATGGCCCCGAACGAAATGCTCGCGTCCGCTACATTGAAGGTGGGCCAATGATATTGACCGGCGTGCAGCAGAATAAAATCGATCACAAAACCGAGCCGCACACGATCGGTTAAGTTGCCAATAATTCCAGCGAGCAGCAGCGCGCATGCTCCGAGAATGCGATCATCGTTGCGCGGCGTGCGAAAAAAGTAGAACAGCACGGCAATTGCCGCTGCCATAGCCAGGACTACGAAAAGCCAACGACTGAACGCACCGCCTTCCTGCAACTGTCCGAACGCGATGCCGCGATTCTCGGCATAAACCAAATCGAGAGCACCACGAATGATAGTTCGGTCTTCAAACCGCAAACGACGCACCGCCCAGGCCTTGCTCGCCTGATCCATCAGATAGACACCGAGTGAGGCGATTAGATAGCCGACGCGCCACGTCATTTGGCTTTTAAAAGATGTTTTCGTCTCGCTCAGCCTCATTGGTTTGCGGCTCAGCCGCCGCACAGTGCGGAAAGCCTATGGCTTTCCGGCGCCGAAACTTAAATTCTATGCGACGCTGCGCCTCGCATATGCGGGCGGGACGCCCGCGCTCCCAGTATTAAGCGACCTCTTGTTCAATCTCCGCCAATGCCTCCACACAACGTTCACAAACAGTTGGATAGCGTGATGATTCACCGACGCGCGTCGAATAGTTCCAGCAGCGCTCGCATTTTTCGCCAGGCGCCCGAGTGACCGTTACACTCAGGCTGTCTTGATTGCTGTCAGAATTGGGCGCCAATAAATCGACCTGCGATACGATGAACAGGTAACGCAATTCGTCACGATGCCGAACTAATTCCTCATAAGCATGACTGCCTGCCGAAATCTCAACTTTTGCCTCTAATGAGCTGCCAATCACCTTCGCGATGCGGGCGTCTTCGAGTTTTCCCAGCACAGCCTCCCGATAGCCGAATAAGTGCGCCCAGGTACTAAGCAGTTCAGCATCATTGTCGGGGCGTTTTGACGGAAAGAGTGCCGCGTGGACTGAAGGAAACGCCGATTCGTTATTTCGCGGCAGGTTCTCCCAAATCTCATCGGCTGTGAAAACAAGGATGGGCGCCAACATGCGCGCCAGCGCATCCGCGATTTGGTAGAGGGCTGTCTGCGCCGATCGGCGCGCGGGATTTCGCGGCGCGAAGGTATAGAGCCGATCCTTGATGATGTCGAAGTAACGCGCCGAGAGCGTTACCGTGCAAAACTGATGAAGTGTTTGATAGACGGAATGAAAATCGTAGGCCTCGTAGGACGCCAGCACATCTGAGACGGCCGAGTTGAGTTCGCTTAATGCCCATCGATCGATTTCCAACATCTGCCTTTCAGAGACCGCATCGCGCGCGGGAACAAAGCCATCCAAATTGCCGAGCGCGAACCGCGCGGTGTTGCGCAGCTTCCGATAGCTATCAGCGACGCGCTGAAGGATGTCGTCAGAACAACGCAGATCATCGAAGTAATTCGACGCCACGCACCACAGTCGCAACACCTCAGCCCCCAGCCGAGGAACGACCTCATCCGGAGAGACCGCGTTGCCGGCAGACTTGTGCATTGCTCTTCCTTCGGCGTCGACGGCCCAGCCGTAAGTCAAAACCATCTCGTAAGGCGCACGATCGTGAACGGCCAGTCCTACGAAGAGCGACGAGTTGAACCAGCCGCGAAATTGGTCGCCGCCTTCCATATAAATATCAGCCGGCCATCGCAAGCCTTCGCGATTCTCGAGCACCGCAATCGAAGACGATCCACTGTCGAACCAAACGTCGAGGATGTCTGTCTCTTTCCTGAAGTCACTGGCTCCGCAACTCCGGCACTGAAATTGGTTCGGCAGCAATTCGCGCGCTTCATGTTTATACCAGGCATCAGCTGATTCCTTCTCAAAAATGTCCGCGACATGGCTAATGACTTTCGGATTGATCACAGCTTCGCTGCATCTGGAGCAATAAAATGCGGGAATTGGCACGCCCCAGATGCGTTGGCGCGACACGCACCAGTCGGGCCGGCCTTTCAACATATTGCGCATACGATCGCGGCCCCAGCCAGGAATCCATTTCACTCGCTCGTCAACTTCACGCAGGGCCATCGCCCGCAGTGTCTTCCCCGGTTGTCCGCTGTCGCCGGTGCTATCCATCGAGATGAACCACTGTGGCGTGGCGCGAAAGATAACCGGATTCTTGCAACGCCAGCAGTGCGGATAGCGATGGTTGTAATTTTCGCTAAACAGGAGCACGCCAAGCTCTTTCATGAATTCGACAATCTGCGGATTAGCTTCAAAGACATTGAGGCCTGCGAAGTGTTCGACTTCCGGCGTAAACCTGCCGGCGTTGTCTACCGGACAATAGATTTCCAGCCCGTACTTCTTGCCAATTACAAAGTCGTCGTGACCGTGCCCTGGAGCAGTGTGAACGCAGCCGGTACCGGCTTTGCTGGTCGCAGACTTCTCGCGCGCTTCACTGACATCGAGTTCCGTTTCGGCGTCGGCTTCGCCACCGAGCGTCACATGCTCGCCGAGGATCAAGAGCGACGAGCGATCAAGCCAGGCGTGACGACATTCCAATCGATCAAGTTTAGCGCCGCGAAAGCGTGCCAAGACTCTGGGCGAGGTGAGATTGCATTTCGCGGCGACAACGTCTAACAACTCAGCCGCAACGATGTAAACTTCGTCTCCACTTTCGACGGCTACGTATTCGAAGTCGGGATGAAAGGCAATGCCCAGGTTCGCCGGCAGCGTCCACGGTGTTGTTGTCCATATCAAAACAAAAACTTTTCGTCCGGATAATGCCGGATCAACTAGGGCCGGATCGCTGGAGAGGGGAAACTTCACATATACAGAGGGACTGGTGTGTTGGTTGTATTCGACTTCCGCTTCCGCCAACGCCGTTTGATCGTGAATACACCAATAGACGGGCCGCGCGCCGCGGTAAACAAAGCCGCGTTCGACAAAGCGACCAAACAGACGCGCCGTCTCGGCCTCGTAATGATCCGACATTGTGCTGTAGGGATTATCCCACTCGCCAAGAATTCCCAGCCGCTGAAAGTCGCGGGTCTGTCGCTTCAAAGCATCGGCTGCAAACTCGCGACACGCGCGGCGAATGCTGAGCGGGGGCATGCTGGCTTTCTTCGCACCGAGCTTTCGTTCGACGTGCAGTTCGATCGGCAGCCCGTGACAGTCATACCCGGGAACGTAGGGCGCGTCATAACCCATCATCGTCCGCGACTTAACGATAAGGTCTTTTAGGATCTTATTGAGCGCCGTGCCCAGGTGAATATCGGCATTAGCATACGGCGGTCCATCGTGAAGAATGTACTTCTCCGCGCCGGCGCGTGCGCGGCGAATCTGCTCGTACAGTTTCATGTCCGCCCACTTTTTCAGGCGCGCCGGCTCAGCCTGTGGCAGGTTCGCCTTCTGTGCGAACTTCGTCTTCGGCAGATTGATGGTCTTTTTTAATTCGAGCTGTGGTGTTTCTGTAGCCATGGTCATCGACAATCAAAAGCGAAATAGTAACAGCATGGGTGTTCAGCTACCAAAGTGAGCTTTCATACACATACGGCCAGGTCAGTTTCACATCGGGATGTATAGGTCCCTTGTTACTGGGAGCGCCCTCGCCCGCACAACGCCGCAGGACTGGGAGCGCGGACGTCTCGTCCGCACAGCGTCGCAGACGCTCAGTTTTTGAGAGCGAACCAGCAGGCTTCCACCTCAAGAACCAACTCAGTTATGCAGTTTTTCTTTACATTGACTGATTTTCGCGCTTCGCGCTCAATGCGGACGGGACGTCCGCGCTCCCAGTTGTGCCCCTGAGACCGGCCACTGTCTTCATGCCAGGACCAACGACTAAAACCTTCAAGGAATCAAAAACCCGAACCATCTTCTGTCTTGAGACGATGGTTCGGGCAGTTAGCCTTCGATGTTTTCGCGTTCAGCCTATAAACATCTCCTCGTCTGCGTAAGTGGTGTTAATTGGGCTGGGGGCCGGCGCAACCAGCACTTCCAAGCCCCGTCGAACACCCGCCAGAATCGCCGCCAATTCTCGCGCGGGCTCGATCACCTTGCGTTGAATGAACTCTGTTGTGTCCGCTACCCGCTCGTGTGTCGTATCAATCGCGCGACTGACCATGTGCACTTTCTCATGCGCCGTTTGAGCCGTTTCATCGGCGAGCATCATGATGCCGCGCACTTCTTCCTTAATCAGTGCCGTTGATTCTGAAAGGTGCATGGTGGCGTTCGAGAGATGCCCGGACATTACGTTGAATTGCTCGGCTATCTGCCCGCCTTGAACAGCTATTCTTTGTGCCTGCTCGCTGAGCGCGGTGATCCGAGTGATGATCGGATCGAGTTTTTGTTCGAGCCGATTGACGGTTTTAAGTGCGCGATTGACATATGTCGCCATTGCGATCATCGCCGCGGCGATCAGAATAAAAGACAGCGCGATGATCGCGGTAATGATAACCAACCAGAAGAGCGGATCGTGCGTATTCATCTCAAAAACTTCGTACTTTGTCCTTTGTCCTTTGTACTTGATTTGAATTGACAGCAAAGTACCAGGTTCTAAGTACAAAGTTCTAAGCTCTGATTTGTTTACATCGTTTTCTCAGGCTTATAAGTCGGCGCGGCTTCCGTGCGTCCGGAAAGTTCGGTCTTACGCTTTTCCTGAACGTAGGCTTGCTTACCGGCTTCGACTGCTGCCTGAATTGAACCGGCCTGTCGTGCTGCGACTTCTCGCGCGGTGCTCGCAACTTCGCCTGCTTTGGCTGTCGCCGTGTCATAGAGCTCAGCCGCGCGTTCACGGGTTGCTTCGTAATAGTCCCCTGCCGTCTCGCGCGCGTTCTCGTAAAGCTCGCCGGCCTTCGTGCCCAATTGCTGTGCAGCTTCTTTTGATCGATCTATGCCCTTGCGCGTAGCGTCGGCAATGTCGCTGCGCAGCTCTTCACCCGATTTTGGCGCAAATAAGAGCGCCAGCACCGCCCCGATGCCTGCACCTACAAGGAAATAAGTCAGCCGAGCTGAAATATTGTCGCCGTAATCTCGATCGTTACCCATAGAGATAATCCTTTCTGGAGAGGCGAACCCCTGCGAGGATCGCCCAGTTGTTTTTCAAATTTTTCCGGATGATGACTGAGGCGACTATAACAAAAGGCCGCTAATTTAGGCAAGGAAGTGGTAGTTATAAGGTGTCCGAACGGGAAATAATTCCGAGAGTTTCTTCTGCTTATAGGCTTGACGTTTTAGGTCTCGGCAGCGTGGTTGGCATTGGCGATGTACTTCGTGACGGTCTTTGAAAACAAGCGGTTACATGACAAATCGCACATGGGTGGCAACGTACCAAAAAACAAACACGGCCAAGGCAATTGACCCAAAGAGCAACGCAAGCAGAAACGCTATAATTATTCCCACAAACAACCAGTCACTGGAGCGTCCGCGTCGCGCTTCTTCAGCGGTAACGGTCGCGCGTCGGCGCAGCAAATTGATGTTTCGAATGTTTGGTTTCCACCAGGCGCCGAAAAGGTCACCGGCAAAAGGAATCAAGCCTCCGACAAAATAAATCCCTATGTTGAGCCCCATACGGAACAGCGTGATCTTTGGAACTCGATAACGAACTGCCGAAACCAGGATGTAAAGCGCGACGATGGTCGTAGCGATATCACCGAATTCAGGAATCAGATCGATGATCGCATTCAACCCGAATCGCCATCCGAGAATCGGGAGTCGAAACTGGTTGTCCATTAACTGACTAACAACTTCCAGCTCCCGCTCGATCTGAACAGACGTCGGCCGCCTGACCCGACGACTCGGGCGTATAACTTCCAAGTCTTGGTACGCTCGCATGAATTAAGTTACCTCCGCCACTACCGGCCTTCTGCTTTCCGCCTCTTGTGCCCTCACTCCGGATCGGGCTGCTGACACGCCCTGCTGCCTCAACCACCACCCGCTTACGCAGGTGGTACTGACAAAGCTTGCTGCTTACTGCTTACTATTTATCTGATTTTCGTCATCTGCTGCCAGAAAAATTTACCGACTTTAGCAAATGCTGTGAACACATTCTTATCGCCTTTGGCCATTCCCCCTCGCGCTGGTAACCCCAATTCAGCCGCGAGCTTTGCGTCCGGTGGTGCGATGTCTTCGTCACCGCGTTTGCTCGAAAGCCACCGATTGAAAGTACGATTAACGGCGCGTCTTTGTTCGACAGGCGCCCCGGCAATAAACGCTCCACGCAGGTCATCCATGTCGGCAATTTCGAGCGAGTTCGCTCCGTAATAATCGCGCAGTGATGCGAAAAACTTTTCGTCACCAAGCAGTTTCCGCAGCGCTTCAAACATCAGCGCGCCTTTACTGGCGACGATCGCCGCGTACTGAAACGAATTGCGATAGTCGCGTGCGGCGTGGCTGGCCTCCATATCTTCTCCGCCAAAGGTACGATAAAGCTTGTAAACGCCCCGGATTTGCTCGTCGAGCGCATTTGCCGCTTGCTGTTCCCCGTGGATCTCGCGGTAATAAAGCAATGCGGACCAATTCGCCAGCGCTTCATCCAATACAGGTTGGCGACCAGGATCGTTACCTACCGTCACGCCCCACCACTGATGAGCGACCACATGCGCTACAGTCCACTCCAGGCTTTCCTCAACTGAGTGGCGTTGTTCGCGAATAACGTCGGGCATATTACGAATTGGGGCAGAATCGAAATCCAGGTAGAAGGCGCTGGCTATGGCGCTGAGGCCACTGAACTCTGCGCTACCCATTGTGGCCACCAGCGGAGCGTCAACGATGCTCACTGTCTTGATTGGCAAAGGGCCGAGACGTGTCGAGTAGATTCGAACTGCGTCCGCCGCGATGTTCAGCGCGCGCCGCGCGACCACTTCATGATCGGGCCTGAAGATCGAGCGAATGGTAATATCGCCGACTGAGCGCTGTTCCGAATGCAAATTACGACCGGCAACGATCGCAAAGTCTCGTGACTCCTGCATCGCGAAACTCACGAGTTCCGTTCTTTCTTTTTGTGCCGTCGCATTCGCCTCGACCGGAGAAAACACTGCAATGTCTCGCGGCGCTTCAACGCTTACTTCATAATCAGCCACGTCTGTCATGGCTACGTCGCCGATACTAAGATCGATTCTGCGAAACCACTCGTCGCCATCGCGCGCCGCGAGCACCGGATAAGCCGATCCGAGCACCATGACGCCCCGACAACGAAAATTAGTATCGCGCGCCCGTCGCATTTCCCGCGTGCTGCGAATGGCGGCGCTAACCTGTTGTATCACATGAGTCACCAGGCCGGTTTCCTCTGGATCAATTTCCGGAACGCTGCCTTTGAATTTTATTTGGATCTCGGCCGCCGCGTTCGGGGCCAGAGATTCGCGCAGATTAATGTGCAGAGTGGTTTCCTGATCATCAAGCCCAAAAGTCAGAATCGAATCATTCGACGATCGAATCTCGGTGATTTCCAATCGGGGCTCGTCCGAAATTGGTTGGCCCGACTCACTCTTTTCCGTTGGTGCCGTGTAACCAGGTATGCGCACATTAGGATAGAGATGAAAGAAAAGCGCCGATGTCGGACGATCACCGCGATTTATCCAACGCACACGCTCAGTGCCAGTATAAGTCCGGTTCTCAAAGTCGAGCGAAAGATAAATTTGATATCGAGTTCGGGGTTCCTGTGATTGTGATTGCCGGGTTTGGGCTTGGAGCGACGTGTGAAATGACAGCACGGCCGCCGCAATCAAAACCGTGGACGTGAAGATAAATGAACGCCGAAGGCGTGGCAGAAGGTAGCCCCGGGCGTAAGCCCGGGGATCGAATCGCAACAGGATTTCTGAGCCCGCGAAGCGGGCGCCAGAGATTCTACGTCGAAGGTGTGCCAGCGGACCAAACATCTGTCGCCCCTGCGGGGCTCTATGATTCGTCTGGGAACCACCTACCCCAGGCTTACGCCTGGGGCTACAATTTGCCGCCCGCATTCGCGGGCTCGTTGAGTGGCATAGCCGAAGTTGTTGGTAATGAAACTTCATTCCTTGATTATCGAACGCCCTTGAAATCTATCGGTTATTTATTATTACTCTGCGAATAATATCTCCCCTGGCGATGTTATCGACAACTTCCATCCCACGGACGACATGGCCGAAAACCGTATAGCCGCCGTCGAGATGGGGCTGTGGCGAGTGCGTCACGAACCACTGCGAGCCGCCCGTGTCTTTCCCCGACAAGGCCATACCAACGGTGCCGCGTTCGTAAGGTACTTCGTTAATCTCGCAGCGAATCTGATAACCGGGCCCGCCGTTTGTGTCGCCCCGCGGGTCGCCAGCCTGAATCACAAAGTTGGGCACCACGCGCGGAATCGTCTGCCCGTTAAAGAAACCTTTCTTAGCAAGCTGCATGAAGTTATCAACCGTTAACGGTGCGTCTTCCGGCAGAAATTCGATCACGAAAGAACCTTTGCTGGTTACCACCGTGGCGCTTACCTGCTTGCCGATGCGCGTAATTGCCCGACGATAATCAGCTTCAGTATTCCGCGTCTGTACAGTACCGATCCGATTTGAGAAATCCCCTGCGCCATTCGCTCTTAACAGGGCGACAGCCTTTCTTCGAATCAGATGATCGGAAGAATCCAGCGCCGTCTTGATCGCCTCATTCGCTTCCGGGTTCTTCTGTTTAGCCAGCGCATTTAGGATCGCCAGCGCCGCGTCGTTCATTTCGCCTTTTTCGGTAAGTGGCAGTTCGCTTTCCAGGGCGTCGATCAACGCATGCACATTGGTTCCATCTCGCTGAAGTCCAACTATCAGCTCAGCCGCGGTCGAACGAACGATGACATCGGAGTGTTTCAAATGCTTGCGTGCTAGCTCGCCAAAGTCGCTTGGCTTAAAGGTCGCTAGTGCCTGTAAAACATCCGGCAGCGCGCTAATCGGCATATGGGTTTCATCGAGCATTCGTCGTAGGTCGTACTGGGTATCTTTTTGAACTTGGTCCCCAGCACTCATGTTCGCAGCTCCGTGAATTTCTGACAGTGAAGCTAAACCCTGAGCGATACTTGAATACTGACGCCAGTTTGGTCCGAATTGTCCTTGGTTTGTTGGCACAACAGAGGCGTTGAGCTCTGTCTCCCTCAAGTAGATGACGGGCGCGATTCGCGCGAAAGCGATTTCGACCTCAGGTGCTATTCTTTGCAGGGCTCCCCGAAACTCTCGTAACCAAGAAAGTGCTCGCTCGTTCGTCGTGTTAGGCAGAATCCGACCTAGCAAAGCTGCAACTTCAAGAAGCTCATTATTCTCCAAAGGTTGACCAATTCTACTGAATCCATTCTTGAGCGTTCCGTAATGACGACGAAAGAGCTCTTGAGCTCGATTGATGAGAGGTTCTCCAGCACGCGCGTCCTTCAAGCTCCCCAATGCGCGAATCGCGCTGACTCGGACGCGCAAGTCATTATCATGTAGTGCGCGATCGAGTAGTGCATCGAACGATTGTTTATCTTCTGTAGCACCGAGCACGCGCGCGGCGTTGGCCCGGACAATTGGATCATTGTGATTCACGAGCAGACGGCGGGCGTCGTCGTTGCCGTCTTTCAAACGCAAGCGGGCGAGTGTGTTCAACGCGTCCGCAACGATCCGTGAATCAGCATATCTCAGGAAACGTACGACGACTGGTCCGGCATTGTCTGGCCTGGCACGCAGCACAGCAGTCAGGCCAAGCAGAATCATCTCACGATCGGGTTGCGAGTGACGATCGTTTTCGAAGCGAAGGGCGTTGAGAATCGCTTCGCCGTAGGTGCGCTTCCGATCGTTCTCTGAGTCGGGCAAGGCGGCCGCGATTTTACCCAGGGCTTCCACAGCGCGAGCACGCACGGCACTGGTTGCGGGAGCCCTCCCCACCCCAGCCGGGCTGCCCGGCTGAGGACCCCGGGGTCGGGCTACTGCCCCACTAGCGTCGCTCTCAGGATTAACCCGCTCGTTACCCCGAGCGGTTCTGTATCCCAGCATGTCGAGCAGGACGTCTCCGCCAGCGGGTGATTCGATTTCCCCCAGCCCAAAGGCCGCCATTTGCCGCATGTCGTTGTCGCTGTCTTTTTGCAGCAGTTCGACCAGCGCAGGAATTGCTCGTCCATCACCGATTCTGCCCGTGGCAAGGGCCGCGCGTTTTCGAATGTTCGCATCCTTGTCGGAGAGAAAAACCTGCAACTGATGGTCCCACCGCCGTTCGTCTTCGGCGCGGATAATGCGCAGCAAAAGATTGGTGGAAATTGTCGGCGAAGAATTGCCGTTCCGCTGGCGCTGCGCGCTCGAACCGGCTATCAAAACGGTCAGCAGCAGCGAACCGGCGAGTAAACTTCGGAGGATTGCAAGTCGCATAAATTGCAAGTGGTGGGTCAGTTTGGATGTCCGACAAGCTTTAGCTTGTCGAACTTGGACGACAAACTGAAGTTTGTCGGACATTTGCATTGAAAATGACCCACTACCAAATTGCAGGGTTAGTGAAGGAATTGTACAGCGTGCAGGGCGGATTGTCGCGGTCGCTACAACGGGACTTGAGGCCGGCAGGCAGGATGCCTGCGATCCATCCGTAGGATACGTGCACTCCAGCCGAAATTAAAAAGAGCGGACAAGAAGTCCGCTCTCCAAACTCAGTTATGCCGCCGCGAGCAATTTCGCTCTGATGCGCTCAGTGCGGCCGAAGAGACCTGAGTTACCCAACCCGCTCGCTACCGCGAGCGGTTCTGCGCGCGGGCGGGATCAGCTCGCCACAGCAACCTTGGTATCTTCCGGTTTCTTACTGAACGTATCTTCGGGTTTGCGTTCCACCGTGTCAGTCTTAACTGCGTCCAGCTTAGACGTATCGATCACATGGTCTTTGCGCTCACCCTTAGACGCCTTCTCGGCGGCAGTCTTTTGCTGGATCATCTTCGAAGTTCCCTCAAAGAGCGCCCCTTGCTCGATGATCAATGACGGCGTTTGAAGATTGCCGCTCAGCTTGGACGCTCGCCCTAACTCGATGCGCTGGCTCGCGACGATGTCGCCGTTGACGATGCCCTGAATTTGTGCAACCGCGACCTCGATGTTTGCATCGACCTGTCCGCCCGCGCCCACGATCAGCGTGCCGCTGCTCGAAGTAATTCGGCCGGAAAAGCGTCCGTCAACGCGCAACATCGCTTTAAAAGTGGCCTCGCCGGTAACCATGGTGCCGCTGCCGACGAAACCACTCAGCGTACCATCCTTGATTTCGCGTGCGATCGTTTCACTTTCCGTCAAGGCCTTTGGTGTAGCCGCAGTCTCGCCCGCGGGACGATATGTCTCGCCGCTTTGACGATACGTTTCAGCACTTTGATAAGGGGAATAGCTACGCGAATCTGGACTGGGCTGGGCCGGGCTCTTTTCTTCGTTTGAATTCTTTCCCATTCTGAGCATGAAACTAACCTCCGTGTATTGAATCGACGACGCGTCGTCACAAACGCTGACGCTGGTGACAGCAAAACGCGAACTGTTGGCGAACTGAAAAACTGGCCACGGTGGCCAATCGAGTTGGGGGAAACCACCCGTGAGCGGGGCACACACATAATAGACAAAGGAACCAGATACTGTCCAGCACTACTTTTCCAGGAAGCAAATCATTGCGAAGTTTTTTCTGTGCCAGGCGGATTCGCCATAACTCAAGCAGACTATTTCCGGCTTTTTTCGGCAGCCTCCAGCAAATCTTCCAGGACAATTGTTTCGCGAACCTTCTCGAGCTTATCGAAGTAAGCGGCATTTCGGTCGAGCGCAGCTCGCGGCGCGAGGCCGACAATCTCGGCCCCGGCGATCTCAACTCCCATCGAATTGGCAGCATCGCTGACGGCATCGAACGCGCGGGCTATCGTCGTCTGCTCATAGTCGGTAAGATTCATTGAAACCTGAACCAGACCTCGCGCACGCAATTCAAATCCAAGCGCTTTCACAAACGGCAGTCCTCCATCGCGCTCGCGCACTGCTCGCGCGATGCGACGCGCGATGTTAATCTCATGTGTTTTCAAATTAACGTTGAAGGCGATCAAAAATGGCCTGGCGCCGACGGCAATCGCGCCCGCTGTCTCGTGCAGTTCTGGCTCGCCAACGTCCGGCGCGCGGTCGGGATTCGTCTTGATCTCTGCGCGCAATTGCTCGAATCCTTTGCCGCGCACATTCTCGAGTCGCACTCGATCTGATCGCAGGGCAGCGCGCTCGTAGAAGTAGACTGGGATGCCCAGCTCGCCCCAAATGCGCTGGCCTGCTTCATGCGCCAGCGCAACGCATTCGTCCATCGTGATGTCCCGAACCGGAACAAATGGCAAGACATCTGTCGCGCCGATGCGCGGATGCTCACCTGCGTGCATTCGCAGATCGATTAGTTCAGTTGCCTTTGCAACGGCGCGCAGAGCAGCTTCGACAATTGCTTGCGGTTTGCCGACAAAGGTAATGACCGAGCGATTGTGATCCGGATCCATATGTCGATCAAGCACGAATGCTCCTGCGACTGATTCGATCGCGCGCACAATAGTTTCGACAGTTTCCGGCTTGCGGCCTTCGCTGAAGTTTGGTACACACTCGACGAGGGAATGCATGAGAAGGCAGTAGGCAGTAAGCAGAAGGCAGAAATTCGATGGCGATTACAAACAGAGAATGCGCCTTTGCTTGACACCGCTCAGCTCGGCACAGATTAGCACTGCCCACTGCACACTGCCTACTGCTTACTGATTTATGCCTATTGATCGCTTCATCAACGAACGCAAGAGCGCGTGGCAAAGGCTAGAGCAGTTATTGCAGCTGCTCGATCGGATGACATTGCGACGGCTGCACCGCGAAGAAGTGCGCGAACTTGGCCGAATCTATCGGCGCACTGCCTCAGACCTGGCAATTGCGCGCGCGGAGTCGCGGGATCCACGGCTGGTAAACTACCTAAATAGTCTGGTTATTCGGGCACACGGCCGTATTTATCGGGCCGACGCCCAGGGCCGGCGGCGCATTCGCGATTTCGTTGCGCGTGACTTCCCGCTCTCTTTTCGGCGCACGTGGCGTTATACCGCGACTGCTTTTAGTGTATTTCTGCTGTTCAGCTTGATTGCCTTCTTTGGCACCCGTCGCGATCCGGACTTTTCCGAGTTCGCCGGCATTAGTCCATTCTTTCGCGAAGTCGTTATCAATAATCGGACGCATTGGTGGGAAGATTTGAACCAGGCAAACCAAATCGAATCGAGCCAGATTTTTACCAACAATATTCGCGTTACATTCTACGCGTTCGCGCTGGGGGCGATGTTCGGCGTGGGAACGCTTTACATTCTGGCGTTCAATGGCGCGATGTTCGGCGCGATCATGGCACTCACTTACCGGGCCGGTTTCGGAAACGATTTGCTGACGTTTGTAATAGGACACGGTGTCATCGAGCTGTCATGTATCTTCATCGCGGGCGGAGCTGGATTATTGATCGGCACCGCATTGTTAATGCCGGGAGATCTCTCGCGCGCAGATGCTCTGAAGTCACGTGGTATGGAAGCAGTTCGTCTGATCGTTGGTTGTATACCGTTGTTGGTCATCGCTGGAATAATCGAAGGTTTTATCTCGCCTGCTCCGATCAATCCCGCCATCAAATTCAGCATCGCCGCGCTCACCGGTGTTGCACTTTATTCGTATCTGCTGCTTGCCGGAAGAGAGCCAGCGGAATCCTGACGACGTGAATTCTGTTGTACCCGACTAAAGCAATCCCCTTTCCTTCACGCGCAGATAGGTTTCCAGCAGCTTCGGCGCAAGGACTGCCGCTGTCACGTCCAAAGCCAGCCCGCCTTGAGATTCAACCAACCGTAGCGCGGCTTCGCGCTGATACATGATCTCTTCGGCTACGGATTGAGTGAAGAGCTCACTTTCAGTCTCGGGAGTCTCGCGTACCACGGCTTTTAGATCTCGATCCGCAATCGTTACCACCAAAGGAAGATGGCGTGGTCGCAATAGCTTCAATGAAGTCAGCAACTCGCGCGAGCCTTCTTCATCAACCAGGTCGGTGAGCACGACTACCAGTGATCGCCGCTGGCTGTTGGCGGAGACAAATTCAAATGCTCGGGAGTAACTCGGTTCGATCATCTCCGGCTCGATCGCATGCAATGCCTCCAGGGCGGCGTCCAAATGCTCGGCGCCGCGTTTCGGCGGCAGAAAAGCCTTGATTCGGCGCCCGAAAACGAGCAGCCCGGCGTTGTCGCCGGCGCGTGCGGCCGCGGACATCAACGCCAGGGCTGCGTGCACGGCTGAATCAAGTTTTGTCTCACCTTCTATACGCGCGGTCATCAAACGTCCGGCATCCAGTGCGATGAGAATCGTCTGGTCGCGCTCCATCTGATACTGCCGTGTGACCAATTTGCCCCGTCTTGCCGTTGCCGTCCAGGAGATGTGCCGCATTTCGTCGCCGCGAACATAATCACGTAGTGATTCGAAATCGCGCCCTTCACCACGCCATTGCGATTTTCGCCGCGCGGCCACAAACGAGCGCGCGCCCAATGCCTTCAATTCGGCCTCACGCGCGCGCCGCATGTTGGGATAAACCTTGACGGCGACATTTTCGCTGGCTAAAGTTTCGCACCACGCCAGGCGCCAACGCGAAAGATAACGAACGGCAATGCGGCCAAACTCGAATACTCCACGTTTGGGTGGCATTAGACCATAGACGAGCGCCGCACTTGATTGAGCATCGACATCGACGCGAGCTTCGCGCGCGCCGGAAAGCTTCATCGGCGCCGGATATTCGTCTTTAACGATCAATGAAAGATCATGAGGCGTATGATTGGCGATCTCCACGCGCACTTCGGTCTGGGCGCCGACAGCGAAGCGGCTGCCGAAATGCCGTTCAATCTGCACGCCGGCGGGCAACTTGCTGGTTCTGGCATCGAAAATCGCGCAAGCAAGCAGGGCAAGGTCATAAGTAAGGGTCACCCAGCGAAGCATGGGATGCCCCCAGGAAAGTGAAAGCGGGACTAAACCGGCCGCGAGAAGAAGGTAGAACAGTTTGCTGAAGACAAAACGCATTTCTTGACTTTGCGTGACGAATTCTTGCGGCTCAGCCGCCTAATGTGGGAAAGGCTCTGCCTTTCCGGGACTGGCTCTAAACTTCTCTTCCGCGAGGCTGCGCCTCTCAAAAAAACCCGACGAGGCGTAGCCTTAAAGAACTTGTGGAGAACGTTGTCGGAAAGCCGCAGGCTTTCCGCACACCGGGCGGCTGAGCCGCTCGAATATCCAGGCACTCATCTTGGCACTTCCGCAGTTTGCAGAATATCCGTGATGACCGAGTCCGGCGTCGCGCCATCCAGTTCGGCTTCGGCGCGCAATGTCAGGCGATGACGAAGCACCGGGCGGGCGATGTCGCGCACGTCGTCGGGCGTGGAAAAGTCGCGGCCACGAATTGCGGAGAGCGCTTTCGAACACAGCAATAGCGCCACTGCCGCGCGCGGACTGGCGCCGTAATGCGCGGCCGGATGATCCCGCGTGCGACGCACGATATCCACGATATAACGCTGCACGCCCGGCTCGACTCGCATATTGCGCACCTCCGCGCGGCAGCGCGACATGGCGTCACCGTCCGCCAGCGGCTGAATATCGACTTGATCCAGACGGCGAGCGTTGAAGCCTGAATCCCAGCGAGCCACCACCTGATGTTCGTCATCCGCCGATAGGTAAGGAAGCAGTATCTTAAGCAGGAAGCGATCGAGCTGTGCTTCGGGCAATGGATACGTGCCTTCATATTCGATCGGATTCTCAGTAGCCAGCACGGTGAACATCGGTGAAAGCGGATAACCTTCACCATCAATTGTCACCTGGCGTTCTTCCATTGCTTCGAGCAATGCGGCCTGCGTCTTCGGTGGGGTGCGATTAATCTCGTCAGCGAGCAAAATGTCAGTGAATACCGGGCCGCGTCGCAAGCTGAAGCTCGACGTCGCCATGTTAAAGACGTTTGTGCCCGTAATGTCCGATGGCATTAAGTCAGGAGTGAACTGAATGCGGCCAAAGCCGGCATTAAGAATGCGAGCCAGCGTCTTCACGGTCAGCGTTTTCGCTGTACCAGGGACGCCTTCGATTAGTGCGTGGCCCTCAGCCAACAGCGCCACCAGAATTTGCTCGATGGGCTCATTCTGGCCAACGATGACCTTCCCCAGTTCGTTTGTGATGTGGGCAATTGTCGAAGAAACGTATTCTGGCATTTGGTCAGGCTCAGATTATTGATTCGCGTTCTAAGGTCTTAGAGCTTTGAATTTTGTACTTGATGCTTAGTACTTTGTGTTTTTCAAAGTACTAAGATCAAACCTCAAAGGTCAGTCTTGTCCTGTCTGGCATCTCGCGCACGTGTCCCCAGGCCGAGCCTGGCTTCAATTTCGCGCAGGCGCCTTGCCATACGTAACGACTCTCTGGCACTTGTGGGCTGGCCGTTAATCGTATCTTCACAGCTTCGCATCAATGATTCAACCTCTTTGCGGTTCAGACCTGATCGGAATGCGACGCGCGTGGCAATCTCAGCGCGCGGGCTGCTGTTGTTTAGACCCGCATGACGAATCAAAGCGCGGCGCACTCGGCCGTAAATATTCTCCCAGCGCAAGGTCGTGCGCCTTTGCGCGCTGTTGCAGCTCAGCCATCGACGCGACGAACTCCAGTTTCGATCTACGGTCGATCTGTGGCAAGGGCAAGGCCCGCGCAAATCGCCGGCCACGCGACCAAATCACAGCCAGGCCGATCAATGTTAGCTGACCACAAATCGCCAGCACCGGCGTGCCTTCGAAGTATTGAATCAAGGCATTGTGCGTCGTAGCGCGACCCTGATGAAATTCGTCAAAGGCGATCACGCCGTCCTTGCCGGCAACCAGGTTTATCGCCAACAGCAAATTGTCCGCGCGACCGATACCATTGTTGGCTACGATAAACGGATCAGAAAGCAAGACGACCCGGCCTTTGCCATGCGGGTAGTCGATAAGCAAGGCACCGCGATCGTTCATCAGATGAATGGCCGGAGCTGGACTGCTGTCTGTACCCCCTTTGAAATTAGTCGATCCGAACTGCGGTTCGGGCGTTGGGCTTTCGGAAATATCGGGTTCATCAGTTGGTTCTTCGGTATCTCCGGCCGACCGATGCTTATCGTTTGCGCCATTTTCATGGTTGGCGTTTACGTTCTTGTTTGGTGTGATTTGAATCGCGCCGCTAAACCGCGATGGAAGAATTGTCTCAACGCCACGCGTCAGCAAGCTGGGTTGCGATGGCGCCACCGGTTTTACTCCTGAAGTCATCTGCTCCAGATTGGCAGGATCAAGATCGGACCACGGATAAGTTGCAGCCAGAGTAGTCACGCTCCAATCGCCCGCCTTTGGCAACAAGCGACGATCCGGGCTGCGATCGATAATCACCAACCGACCGCCATATTCGACCCATCGCAGTACTTCCTCACTCTCCGTTTTGCTAAAGGGAACGGCGGTCCGACCAACGATTACCAGAGTCGCCGGTCTTGGACCATTGAAACTTAGAAGTGACGAAGACGATTCGCCCCAGCGCGTTACCTGTCGGCCGGATTCTCGCAAAAAATCGAAAAGCGCCCTCGTACCCGTCGGCCCGGAATTATAGCTGGAGCGATCGGGAGATTCTTCAGAATCCGACGTCTGTTCCACCCGCACGTAGGAAGCCGCGTTCAGCCCGATCAGCACGCAAACTACCACGATCAGACTGATAATGA
>WNGK01003050.1_pt1 | contig 20416 bp, 17 predicted proteins | sample 5400601 | NCBI WGS metagenome assembly WNGK01 (sample SAMN13153376, study PRJNA577476) | soil metagenome | isolation source: 60 cm soil or saprolite under Garry oak tree replicate 1 | place: USA:California | collected 2016-06-15
CGCGATCGGGGGCCGCGGGAACGACCGTTGTGATCACCGGCTTCGCGTTCACCGGGACCACGGCCGTCAAGTTCCACGGGGTCCCCGCGACTTTCCGGGTCGACTCCTACGACCAGATCACCGCGATCGTCCCGGCGGGAGCCACGACCGGTCGCATCGTCGTGGTCACCCGAGGAGGCCGGACTCGCAGCGCGCACAGGTTCGTCGTGACATGACCGAGGGGATCGGGGCAGCCAGCGAACGCCAGGTGAGAGGGGCCGGCGTGCGCGGCCGGCCTCGTTTGGCGTGTTCGCTTGCAGGCGCTGTCATCGGCTGTCTTCTCGTAGTCCTCTTCCCCCGCATTCAGGCTTCGGCGCTCCCGCGCCCTGACCTGCAATCGTCGACCGAACCTCTCCTCCGTTCGGTCATCACCGGAGACCTGAACGGTGACGGCGTCGTGGACGCCGTCACGGCCTTTTACGGCTATCCAACGGGTGTCTCCGTGCAGATGGGGAAGGGAGATGGGACATTCGGATCTCCGGTGGACTACGTCGCGGGAGACAGCCCGTATTCGGTGGCGATCGGCGACGTCAACGATGACGGCGATCCGGATCTCGTCACGGCGAACCACGACTCAAACGACATTTCGGTGCTCCTGGGCAACGGCGACGGCACGTTCCGCCAGCACCTGGACTATCCGACCGCGCTTCACCCTGTTTCCATCGGCCTGGCCGACCTGAACGGGGACGGCCGGCTCGACGCCGTGGTGGCGTGCAGCGGTGACGTGTCCGCTCTCCTGGGCGGTGGCGACGGAACCTTCGGGCCGCACACCGATTCCTACGCCGAATATGGCCCGACGTCGCTGGCGGTCGGCGATCTGAACGGCGACGGCATCCCGGACGTCGCCGTGACCGACGGCCAGCTGCCCGAGACACTTCTGGGCGCCAGGGACGGGACGTTCGCCTTCGCGTGGAGTACCAGGGATGCGGGGGTCGAACCCGTCTCGGTGGCCATCGGAGACCTGAACGGCGACTCCAAACCAGACCTTGCGGTGGCCAACTTCGGCTTCCATGAGCCTGCGGTGTCGGTGTTCCCAGGGAATGGCGATGGGACGTTCGGCAATCGGACGGCCCATACCACCGGGCCTGAGCCGACATGGGTGGCCATCGCGGACCTGAACGGAGACGGCCACCTCGATCTGGCCGCGGCGAACGAAGGCGGCGACTCGGTCTCGGTGCTGCTCGGGAATGGGAATGGCTCGTTTAGAACGCGGCAGGACTACAGCACCGGCCGCGGTCCGACGAGCGTCGTCATCGACGACCTGAACGGCGATGGGGGGCTGGATCTGCTCACGGCGAACTACTATTCGGACACGCTTTCGGCGTTGTTAGGCAACCGCGACGGCACACTTCAAGCCCCCCGGGATTATCCGGCCGATGAGCTCGTGACCTCCGGGGCCCTGGGAGACCTGAACGGGGACGGCGCCGTCGACCTCGTCACCGCGAGCTACTACACGAACAGTATCTCGGTCCTGCTCGGCAACGGAAGCGGATCGTTCCGAGCCCCCGTGGACTACTCGGTCGGCTCCCTTCCCCAGTCGGTAGCCCTGGCGGATTTCAACGAGGATGGGACGCTCGACGCGGCGGTCGCCGTCAACACCGATGCATCTGGCTTCGTGGCCGTGCTGCCGGGCGACGGAGACGGAACGTTCGGCAGCCCTGTGGACTTCGATGTCGAGGCGTATCCGCGATCGCTGTGCGCGGCGGACCTGAACGGGGACGGAAACCTCGACCTGGTGGTGGCGAATTCGCGTTCGGACACCGTCGCGGTACTCCTCGGCCATGGAGATGGGACCTTCGGGACCCACGCGGACTTCGTTGCCGGCGATTCTCCGCACTCTGTGGCCGTCGCGGACCTGAACGGTGACGGCGAGTTCGACCTGGCGGTTCCCAACCTCGCGTCGAAGACGGTCTCCGTGCTCCTCGGGGGCGGTGACGGAACGTTTCAGTCTCCCGCAGCGTACAGGACGGGCACCCGGCCGTATTCGGTGGCCATCGGAGACCTGAACGGCGACGGCCATCCGGACCTGGCCGTCGCAAGCAGGGTCTCGAACGCGGCGTCGGTCCTCTTGGGAAACGGCGACGGCACGTTCCAGGCCCGTGCCGACTATGGGACGGCCACGGATCCACAGGCAGTCGCCGTGGGGGACCTCAGCGGCGACGGCCGGCTGGATCTGATCACGGCCAACCCGGGCTCGGACGACGTGTCCGTGCTGGTCGGCGACGGCAAGGGCGGGTTCGGCGCCCACATGGACTACCCCACCGGACAGTCGTTCGCCGAGATCGTCGCCGATGTGAACGGCGACGGGAACCCGGACATCGTGACGGTCAACGGTGGCTCGAACGACGTCACCGTCCTGCTGAACGTCCTTCCGGCGATCTCGAGGCTTACGCCAGCTGCGGCTCGGATCGGCGCGACGGTGAGCATCACCGGAACCGACTTCACTGGAGCCACCTCGGTCCGCTTCGGCGGGGTGGAGGCTCCCTTCCAGGTGGTCTCCGACATCGAGATCCATGCCACGGTCCCCGATGGGGGCCACACCGGCCCCATCGCCGTGACCACTCCCACGCTTGGCACCGGTACCTCACCGTTCGAGTTCCGGGTCAAGCCTTCCATCGGTGGGTACTCACCCCGGTCGGGTCCGGTGGGGACCACCGTGGTCATCACCGGCTTCGCCTTCACGGGGACCACGGCCGTCAAGTTCCACGGCGTCCCCGCGACCTTCCGGGTCGACTCCTACCACCAGATCACCGTCATCGTGCCGCCCGGTGCCACCACCGGGCGGATCATTGTGATCACCCGAGCCGGTAGGGCCAGGAGCCGGCACAGGTTCACGGTCACGTAGCGCCTGCGCCGGAGGCTGGCAGGTCAGGTCGCGATCAGGATCGCGCGGGCGGGGCCGCCGTCGCCATCCTTCAGCTTCAGGGGCAGGCAGGCGACCGTGTAGGTGCCGGGTTCGGCCTGGCTGAGGTCGAGGCCCTCCACGATGACCACGCCGTTCTCGAGCAGGATGTGATGGACCGGGTGGCCCTCGGCGCCCTTGGCCTCGACCGAGAGGAAGTCCACGCCGATCAGGCGGATGCCTCGTTCGACAACCCACCTTGCGGCCTCGGGAGTGAGGCAGGCGTAGACCTCGGGGAACTCCGGGTGCTTCCCCGTCCACAGTTCGGAGTTCGCCGTCCTGAGCAGCACCCGCTCCACCTCGTCGGGGAGGGCCAACGCTTCCAGGTCCGCCGCCTCGATGGGCCGGTCCAGGTGCCGCGCGTCGGCCACCACCGCCGGGCCGAACAACACCTCCACAGGCACGCGGTCGATGCCGAACGAGCCCTCCACGAAGTGGTTCGGCGGGTCCACGTGGGTGCCGGTGTGGGTTCCGATCCGAAGCTCCGACACGTTGGCCGGGTCGCCGTCGGCAAGGCGCAGCCTGGGCGCGATCTCGGCCTGCGGGTCGCCGGGCCAGATCAGGAGGTCCGGCCCGATGGTCAGGGAGACATCGATGACCCGAGCGCTCACCAGTGCGCTCCGAGGTGCCAGTGCCTCGGGGCGATCAGCTCGTCGGACTCTGCCGGCCCCCAGGTCCCGGCCGGGTACTCGTGGACCGGTCCGGGATTCGCCAGCACCTCCGCCACAAGCTCCCACGAGCGTTCGACCCCGTCCTCCCGCGTGAACAGCGTGTGGTCGCCCACCATCGCGTCGTGGATCAGGCGCTCGTACGCCTCGGCCGGCTTGGTCTTGAAGGACTCGCCGTAGCCGAAGTCCATCTCCACCTCCTGCAGCTCGATCCCCGGGCCCGGCTCCTTGGCCTGGAACGACAGTGAGATGCCCTCGTCCGGCTGGATGCGGATGGTCAGATGATCGGGCGGCAGGCGTTCGATGCCCTCCTCCTCGAACAGGTACGAGGGGGCGTCGCGGAACACCACGCTCACCTCGGTGGCCCGCTGCGGCAGCCGCTTGCCGTGCCGCAGGAACATCGGCACGCCCTGCCACCGCCAGTTGTCGACGTGGAGCTTCACCGCGGCGAAGGTCTCGGTCTGCGAGTCGGCCGCCACGTTCGGCTCCTCCCGGTACGCCGGGACGGCCCGGCCGTCGATCGTCCCGGTCGCGTACTGCCCGCGAACGACATCCGAAGAGCTCAGCGGATGGACGGCCCGCATCAGCTTCACCTTCTCGTCCCGGATGGCCTCGGCGTCCAGCGATCGCGGCGGCTCCATGCTCAGGAACGCCAGCACCTGGAACATGTGGTTCTGGACGAGGTCGCGCAGCGCGCCGGCCTCCTCGTAGTAGCCGCCCCTGCCCTCCACCCCGATCGACTCGGCCACCGTGAACTGGATGTGGTCGATGGCGTCGCGGTTCCACACCCGCTCCCACAGCGAGTTGCCGAACCGGAAGACCATGAGGTTCTGCACGGTCTCCTTGCCCAGGTAGTGGTCGATCCGGAAGACCTGCGTCTCGTCGAACACGCCGTGGACGGCGTTGTTCAGCTCCCGCGCGCTGGCCAGGTCGTGGCCGAACGGCTTCTCGATCACGATGCGGGTCCGCTCGCGGTCGCCCGGTCCCACCTCGCCCAGGCCCTGGACGATCACGGCGAAGGCCGACGGGGGAACGGCCAGGTAGTACAGGCGGCCGCCGGCGGTGCCGGCTTCGGCGTCGGCCCGGGCCAGACGTTCGGCCAGTGACCGAAGCGCATCCCCGTCCTCGAACTTGCCCGGGACGAAGCGCAGCGACGGGGCGAACCGCTTCCACACGGCTTCGTCGAGCCCCGTTCGAGAGAACTCCTCGACGGCATGCCGGGCGTGTTCCCGGAAGCCGTCGTCGTCCCAGTCGGCCAGGGCGTAGCCGAACACCGCGTGCCGCTCCGGCAGGAGATCCTCCGCGGCCAGGTTGTACAGCGCGGGCAGGATCTTCCGCCTGGTCAGGTCACCGGACGCCCCGAAGATCACGATGGCCTGCGGCGCGGGGCGGTTCAACTGCATGGAGGAGCGGTGCTACCGAGGGATGCGGCTGCGGCGCCGGGCCAGGGCCAGCACCAGGCCGGTGATCAGCAGGGCCGCCACGACCACTGAACCCCACGCGATGCTCGCGCCGGTGAACGGCAGCGTCGAGTGCGCGGGGCTTGCCGGAGGCGGCACCGAGGTCGGCGGATACTGGGCGAGGGCCGCCGACACGCCCGACACGGTCAGGCCCAAGGCGATCGCAGACGCGATGATGGCTCGCTTCACGGGTCCTCCGATCGTGAGTATCCTCGGGCCAGGGACGGCCCGCAACCGAAGGCTGCGGAGGCATCGTGCCGGCCAAACCGTGAGGCTCGCCCAGCCATCAGCCGTATCCCCGATCCCACTCCGAGCGAGCTGGCACCTCGAAGTTCGGCGCGGCGTCGTAGGTTGCGTCCAGCGCTTCCTTCACTCGGGCCCTGCGGTATCGGTGGATCAACGCGTTCGTCGATGAGTCGTGCCTCACGTCGGGCTCCTCTTCGGCCACCAGCTCGGGTTCGATCCGCTTGGCCAGCACCTTGCCCAGCTCCACTCCCCACTGGTCGAAGGAATTGATACCCCAGATGGTGCCCATGGTGAACACGCGGTGCTCGTACAGCGCCACCAGCTCACCGAGCACGCGAGGCGTGAGCTTCGGCGCCAGGATCGTGTTGGTGGGCCGGTTTCCCTCGAATGTCCTGTGGGGGACCTGCGCCGGCGGCACTCCCTCGGCCTCGACCTCCTCCCTGGTCTTGCCGAACGCCAGCGCCTCGGTCTGGGCGAACAGGTTCGCCATGAGCAGGTCGTGGTGCCCGCCGACGTCGTGGTTCGGCTCCAGGAACCCGATGAAGTCGCACGGGATCAGCTTCGTCCCCTGGTGGATCAGCTGGAAGTAGGCGTGCTGCCCGTTCGTCCCGGGCGTGCCCCACACGACGGGCCCCGTTTGCACGCGAACCCGCTCCCCGGAGAGGTCCACCGACTTGCCGTTCGACTCCATGTCGAGCTGCTGCAGGTACGAGGGCAGCCGCCACAGGTACTGGTTGTAGGGGAGCACCGCCTGCGTCTCGGCGCCGAAGAAGTCGCCGTACCACACGCCCAGCAGGCCCATGAGCACGGGCATGTTCCGGTCGAACGACGCCGTCCGGAAGTGGACGTCCATCGCGTGGAAGCCCTCCAGCATCTCGCGGAACGCTGACGGACCGATGGCCACCATCAAGGACAGGCCGATGGCCGAGTCCATCGAGTACCGCCCACCCACCCAGTCCCAGAACCCGAACATGTTCTCCGGGTCGATGCCGAACTCCCGGACCTTCTCGGCGTTGGTCGAGACCGCGACGAAGTGGCGGGCCACCGCGCCGGCCTCCGCGTCCGGGCCCAGCCCGTCCAGGACCCACTGCCGGGCGGTCGAGGCGTTCGTCAAGGTCTCCACCGTGGTGAAGGTCTTCGACGACACGATGAACAGCGTCTCGGCGGGGTCGAGGTCGTGGGTGGCTTCCCACACGTCGGTCCCGTCGACGTTGGACACGAACCGATATGTGCGAGAGCGGTCGGTGAAGTCGCGAAGGGCCTCGCAGGCCATGGCCGGGCCGAGGTCAGAGCCGCCGATGCCGATGTTCACCACGTTGCGGATCCTCCGGCCCGTGGCCCCCTTCCATCCGCCGGACCGGACCCTGTCGGCGAACCCCGCCATCTTCCCCAGGACCGCGTGGACCTCCGGCACCACGTCCACCCCGTCCACGAAGACGGCCTCCTGGCGGGGCGCCCGCAGCGCCACGTGCAGCACCGCCCGGTCCTCGGTCACGTTGATCCTCCGCCCGGCGAACATGTCCTCGATCCGCTGCCGCAGGCCGGCGGCCTCGGCAAGGGCCACCAGGAGTCGCACGGTCTCGGCGGTCACGCGGTTCTTCGAGTAGTCCAGGAACAGGTCTGCCGCCTCCACCGACATGGCCGAGGAGCGATCCGGGTCCGAACCGAACAGCGTCCTGAGGTGGACGTCCCGCACCTGGTCGAAATGCTCGACCAGGGCCGCCCACTGGGGGCCCCCCATCACGGTCACGGCCGATCCTGCTGGCTCATGGCGGTGACGGCCTTCTCGTCGTGTCCGCCGAACTCCTTTCGCATGGCCGAGAGCACCCTGTCGGCGAAGTCCGCCTCGCCCCGGGAGCTGAACCGTTCGTACAGGGCCGCTGTCAGCACATGCGCGGGGAACCCCTCGTCGATGGCGGCCACGGCCGTCCATCGCCCCTCGCCGGAATCCGAGACGCGCCCCCCGAACCCCTCCAGCGAGGGGTCCTTGAACAGGGCGATGGCGGCGAGGTCGAGGAGCCACGAGGCCACCACGCTCCCTCGCCGCCACACCTCGGCCACCTCCGTCGTGTCGATGTCGTACCGGTAGAACTGCGGGTCGCGGAGCGGCGTGGTCTCGGCGTCGGCCTCCTGCTGGGCGTCCCTGCCCATGTTCGCCTTCCGCAGGATGCCGAGGCCCTCCGCGTACGCGGCCATGATCCCGTACTCGATCCCGTTGTGGACCATCTTCACGAAGTGCCCGGCGCCGGTGGGGCCGCAGTGCAGGTAGCCCATCTCCGACGGCGCCGGCTCTCCCTCCCGCCCCGGCGTGCGGGGGGCCGCGTCGAGCCCGGGAGCGAGCGCCGAGAACACCGGGTCGAGGTGTCGAACCACGGACTCCTCCCCCCCGATCATCAGGCAGAACCCGCGGTCCAGGCCGAACACCCCCCCGCTCGTTCCCACGTCGACGTAGTTGACGCCACGCTCGGAGAGCCTCGCGGCCCGTTCGATGTCGTCCCGGTAATAGGTGTTGCCGCCGTCGATCACGATGTCGCCGGGCTCCATCCGGCCGGCCAGGTCGGCGACCGTCTGGCCGGCGTAGGCGGCGGGAACCATGACCCACGCGGTCCGGGGCGGGGTGAGCTTCGCCATCAGGTCGTCGAGATCCGCCGCCCCGACGGCCCCTTCGCCTTCGAGCTGCCGCACCGCGGACCCGTTGACGTCGTAGGCCACCACCTCGTGCCCATGCCGCACCAGCCGGCGGGTCAGGTTCGCTCCCATCCGCCCCAGCCCGACCATCCCCAGTTGCATGGCCCGCTCCTTCCTCCCAGGTTCCGGTCAGTCTCGCCCCGGGCGGGGGCATTACGCCAACGGCGGCCCGCCGGCGGCCCCGGCGTGGATCGCCCGCGCGGTGTCGATGGTGTCGGCGTCCTGCGGGCCCTTGTCGTGCCGGTAGCCCTTGATCCTGGCGAACCGCAGGGCCAGGCCGGCCGGATACCGCCGGCTGGTCTGCAGCCCGTCGAACGCCACCTCCACCACCAGCTCGGGGCGGACGAACACCGTGATCCCCTCTCGGCCGGTCTCCAGCGCCAGCAGTCGTTCGGTCTGCCACGCCAGCATCCGGTCGGTCATCCCCTTGAACGTCTTGCCGAGCATCACGAAGCCGCCGGTGGAAGGGTCCCCGGCCCCAAGGTGGAGGTTCGACAGCCACCCTCGCCTGCGGCCGTGGCCCCACTCGGCCGCCAGCACCACCAGATCCAGGGTGTGGGCCCGCTTGACCTTGAGCCAGCCGGCGCCGCGCCGTCCGGCCTCGTAGGGCGCGTCAAGCGACTTCACCATCACGCCCTCGTGTCCCCGCCGGAGCGCGTCGTCGAGGAACCGGGCGGCCTCCAGGGCGTCGCCGGTGACGATCCGGGGCGGCCGCAAGCCGGCGGGCACGGCCGAGGCCAGCGCCTCGGACCGAGCCGCCGCGGCAAGGTCGATCAGGTCCTCCCCGTCCAGATGCAGGCAGTCGAAGAAGTACGGCGAGAGTGGCACCATCGCCCGAAGGTCCTCACCCGCGAGGCGGGTCCCGAACCGGCCCATGGTCACCTGGAAAGGGTGGGGCCGCTCGTCGGCCCCCAGCGCGATGGCCTCCCCGTCCAGGATCAGCGAACGGGCCGGGAGCGAGGCGATGCGCTCCACGATCTCGGGCACCCGCGCGGTCACGTCGGCGAGGTTCCGGGTGAACACCCTGACCTCCCCGTCCAGCGCGTGGACCTGGATGCGCGCCCCGTCCAGCTTCCATTCGACCGACGCGGGGGAGATGCGCCCCAGGGCGTCCTCCACCCCCTCGGCCGTCTGGGCCAGCATGGGCTGCAACGGCCGGAGCACCGTGAGGCGGAAGGCGTCCAGATCCGCGCCGCGGAGTGCCGCCGCGGCCACCGCGCCGAGGTCCCCCCACACCATGGACGCCCGTCGCACCGCTCCGGCCGGAACGCCACCGGCCCGGGCCACCGCCTCGACCATCACGCCCTCCAGCGCTCCCTGCCGCAGCTCACCGGCCAGGAGCGAGAGCAGGAACGTGCGTTCGGTCTCGGTGGCCAGGCCGAACAGCCGGGCCAGCTCCTGTCGCCGGCGAGCCTGCGATCCGGCCCCGGTCGCCGCGGCGAGCTCCCCGAAGGCGCGGTGGACGTCCAACACCTCCATCGAGGGCTCGGCGGCCGAGGGCGGGAGGTTCCGAAGCGATGCCCACCCCACGCCGATGGAGCCCTGGGGAAGCTCACCGGAGAGGTAGGGGACGGCGACGGCGACCTCCTCGGGACGCATCCGCCCCAGGCAGTCCGAAAGCAGCCGGATCTTGGAGAGCCTGGCGGGGGTCTCCGCCACCAAGGCCGAGCAGGCGGCCAACTCGACGAACAGCACGTGTTCGATTCTCCGGCACCAGCGGCGGGACCGAAGCGCGCCAGGGAGCTGACTTGCGTGTCAGGGCGAGGCATAGTAAGAATTAACTAGTCCTCCCCGGAAGGCGCACCCGGCGCCCAGCGGTGAGCCGAGGCCCCCGGCTCGCCCCGAGACGAGAGGATGGCCGACCGGGGCCCGTGGGGCCGGCCAGCCTCTCGTCGTCCGGGAGGTCGCGAACCGACCGGCCCCGCCGGTTCGACCTCCCGCCGCCCTCGCGGCTCCACGGCCCCTGGACCCACCCACTTGGTAGCATCCTGCCGCGCCGGGAAAGGACGGGATGGTGATCACGGGTTCGGCCTGGGACACGGCCCTCAAGCAGCTCGACGACGCCGCGCGGATCATGAACCTCGATCCCGGGGTGCACGAGGTTCTTCGGCATCCCCGGCGGGCCCTGGAGGTCTCGGTCCCCACCCGGATGGACGACGGTTCGATCCGGGTGTTCCAGGGCTACCGGGTCCACCACAACACCTCGCGGGGCCCCTCCAAGGGTGGGATCCGCTACCACCCAGGCGTGGACCTCGATGAGGTGAAGGCCCTGGCGATGTGGATGACCTGGAAGTGCGCCGTGGTGAACATCCCGTACGGCGGGGCCAAGGGCGGGGTGGTGGTGGACCCGGCCGAGCTGTCGCTTGGCGAGCTGCAGCGGATGACCCGGCGCTACGCCTCGGAGCTGGTGCCGCTGATCGGTCCGGAGAAGGACATCCCCGCTCCGGACCTGGGGACGAACGAACAGATCATGGCCTGGATCATGGACACCTATTCGACCCGGGAGGGCTTCTCGGTGCCGGGTGTGGTCACCGGCAAGCCCATGGCCATCGGGGGGTCGGCGGGGCGGCCCATGGCCACGGCCCGCGGGGTCATGTACATCACCCTCGCCACGCTGAAGCACCTCGGGATGTCCGTGGAGGAGTCCCGCGTGGTGGTCCAGGGGTTCGGCAACGTGGGCGGCGGCACGGTCCAGCTCCTGCACGACATGGGATGCCGGATCGTGGCCGTGTCCGATGTGGCCGGCGGGGTCTACAACCCCGAGGGCCTGTCCCCGCAGGGCCTGTTCGCCCACAAGGAGAAGGGAGGCCGTCTCGTCGAGTACGAGGGCGGCCAGGCGGTGACGAACCCGGAGCTCCTCGAGCTGGACTGCGACGTGCTGGTCCCGGCCGCCCTGGAAGGGCAGCTCACCGGGGCGAACGCGGACCGGATCAAGGCGTCGGTGATCGTCGAGGGGGCGAACGGCCCGACCACCCCCGAGGCGGACGAGATCTTCCACGAACGGGGGATCCTGCTGGTTCCGGACATCCTGGCCAACGCCGGCGGCGTCACCGTCTCGTACTTCGAATGGGTCCAGGACCTCCAGGCCTTCTACTGGTCGGAGGACGAGGTGAACGACCGGCTCCGCAAGATCATGGAGCAGTCCTACGTGGACGTCCTGGCCGTGGCGGAGGACCGCAAGATCACCATGCGCAACGCGGCCACGATCCTCGGGGTGCAGCGCGTGGCCGACGCCCACCAGACCCGAGGGCTGTACCCGTAGCGTGGATCCGCGCTGGTCCGGCGGTGTCGGTGCCGGCTGGTAGCGTTCGATCCGGGGGAAGGGCACATGGACAACGGCGTCGATCTCGCCGACCGCTGGCGGGACGTCCTCGATTTCGAACGAACGTGTCCCGCCGGTCGGGGCAAGGAGGTGGCCGTCCGGCGGCGATTCGGCGTGTCCGGGGCACGGTATTATCAGGCGCTGAACCGGCTCATCGATCGTCCCGATGCCCTCCGCTACGATCCCGTCCTGGTTCGGCGGCTGGCGAGGCTCCGGGAGGCTCGACGGGAGCGCCGGTTCGCCCGCCGGCTGGGGCCGGCACTTCGGCTGGAGGGGGCCCGATGATGAACCGGCTCCGCGAGAGGGCTGCAGGAAGGAGTGACCGGGGCGTGGGAACCTCGACGCTGAGGGTGGCCGTCGTGGTCGCGGCGGTGGTTCTGGGCGCCGTCGGCCTGGCCAAGGCCATCCCCGGTGACCCCACCCGGCACATCGTGCCCGGGGCGGCCGGGACCGCCTCGGAGGGGACCAGCACCTCTCCCTCCCCGCCCAAGACGCTCCCCCCGTCCACCTCGAAGTCCCTGACCAAGGGCGTCAGCGTCCAGATCCTGAACGGCTCGGGCAAGATCGGACTGGCCGGGGACACCCGGAACACCCTCAAGTCCGCCCATCTCGGCTACCGGTTGCTGGCCCCCGGCGACTACCCCAGGCACATCGCCACCACGGTGATCTACTACAAGCCCGGGTACCTGCCGGCGGCGCAGCACCTGGCCCAGAAGTACTTCGTCACCGCCACCTACAAGCAATCGACCCAGTACAAGGCGAAGCTCACGGTGGTGCTTGGCGCCGACTTCGCCTCCACCACCTCGCCCTGACCTCCACCGGCAACCTCTCGCCGCGCCTCACACCGCGCATCAGCGTGCGGCAGGTCGGTCCAGGTCCAGGTCTGCCAACTGGCGTCCCACCCACTCCGCCAGGCGGTTCCGTTCGATCGCCGAGGTCAGCCCGGCCGCCCGGCGGGCTCGCTCGTCGGCGCCCATCTCCAGGGCCGTCCCCAGCGCCCGGGCCGTGCCCTCCACGTCGAACGGATTCACCGCCAGGGCGTGTTCGCCCAGCTCGGCCGCGGCTCCGGCGTTCTCCGACAGCACCACCACGCCGTTCCTCCGGTTCAGGATGGGACCCTCCTTCGCCACGAGGTTCATCCCGTCGAACACCGGGTTGACCAGGAGCACGTCGTACAGGGTGTAGCCGGCCAGCGAGGAAGGGTAGTCGTCCTTCACCTGGACCCGAACCGGCTCCCATCCGGCCGAACCGAGCTCACGGTTGATCCGGTCGGCGACCTCCACGCATTCGGCCACGTACCGCCGGTACTCGGGGAGGGCCTCCCTCGAGGGGTTCAGCAGGGCCAGGTGCCGGACCCTGCCGCGCCAGGCGCGGTTTCCCCTGAGGACGGATTCGAACGCCAGCAGCCCGCGAAGGATGTTCTTCGACAGGTCGGTCCGGTCCACCCGCACCACCAGGCGGGCCTCGCCCGCCCACCGGGCGATCCGCCGGGCGGCCGTGGCCACGTCGTCCGCCCCGGCCCGATCCCGCAGCGCCTGCGGGTCGATCGAGATGGGGTACACCCGGACCAGGACCTCCCGCCCTCGCCACCTCACCGCCCGGCGTCGCCCGTCGACGGCGGCACCCGGCAGCAGCTCCCCGCAGCAGGACAGGAAGTGGGAGGCCCAGGTCTCGCTGTGCAACCCCACGACATCCGCTCCGAGCATCCCCGCCAGGAGCGCCTCGCGAAGCTCAACCGGCAGCACCCTGAAGTAGGCCGGGCCGGCGAAGGGGCAGTGGTAGAACAGGGCGATCCGGGCGTCCGGGCGCAGCCCGCGCAGCATCTGCGGAACGAGCGACAGGTGATAGTCCTGGACCAGGTAGACGGGCTCCGGCCTCCCGGCCCCGCCCTCCTCGGCGAGGGCTTCGGCGAAGGCCGCGTTGACCCGGCGATAGCCGTCCCACCACCGCACGAGCTCGGCCCCCCACCGGGGCTCCCGGGGCAGGTCCCACAGTTGGTGATGGACGAACCACAGCACGCGGTTCGAGATGCCGTTGTAGAAGCGCTCGTACAGCCGGGGTTCGAACGACAGGTACCGAACGTCGAACGTGGAGCCCTCCGACGCCACCGAGAGCCTCCCGCCACCGGCCTGTTCGCGGTCGAGGGCCGACATCGCGCTGGCGACCCACAGCCCGCCCGTGCGCTGCAGGGCGGCGGTGAGCGCGGTGACCAGGCCCCCACCTCCGCGCTTCGGCACGATCCGGCCGGACTCGTCACGGGAGAAGGCCACCGGCCCCCGGTTGGAGGCCACGATGATCGGGCGTTCGTTCACCGTCGATCCCTCGCCGTGGGTCTCTCACCTCACGAATGCCGGATGGTTCAAGGGGAGGCCTCGGCCGAAGGTGCGGGCAGGGGCCGGTGAAGTGTACCCAGGGGCCTGAACGACACGCCTGGGCGGTCGCGTCCAGGGCGCCGGGAGTGCGCCCCTATAATCTCGGGAAGGCTCCCATCACATGACCTCGGACCGCGGGCCCTTCTTCTCAAACCCCCTCGTTGCCAGGACGGCGCGATGGGGGATCGTGGCGTGGTCCGTCATCGGGATCCTGATCCTCCTGTGGGTGCTGTTCCGGTTCGTGCTGGTCCCCGTCCGGGTGGTCTTCGCCCCCCTGGTCGTCGCGCTCATCCTCATCTACCTGCTGGATCCGGTGGTGACGCTGCTGCAGCGCCGTGGGGTGCCCCGGGTGTGGGCCGCCCTGGCGACGTACGTGGTCTTCCTGGCGGCGGTGGGCGTGGCCCTGGCCTACCTGATCCCGGTGATCGCCCACCAGGTGCAGTCCTTCGTCAAGGGCGTCCCGGGCCTGCTGACCAGGGCGGAGGAGGGCTTCGCCGCCTTCGCCCGCCGGCTCGGCCTGCACGTGTCCGCCACCGACGTGTTCCAGGCCTTCGAGCCGGGGAAGGGCGGGTTCAACTTCCTGGGGAGGCTGACCTCGTTCACGGCCGGGGTGGTCAGGGTGGCCGTGGCGGTGGTACTGGGCCCGCTCATCGCGTTCTACCTGCTGGTGGACCTGCCGAAGCTCCGCCGGGGCGCCGCGTCGCTGATCCCGGCGTCCCGGCGGCGGGAGGTCCTGGAGCTGGGATCCCGCCTCGGGGCAACCGTGGGGGGGTTCTTCCGGGGTCAACTGCTGGTGGCGCTGCTCATGGGGGCGGCCTCGATGCTGGGATTCTGGTTCGTCGGGCTGCCCTTCTTCGCCCTCATGGGCGCGCTGACCGGGCTGTTCGCGCTCGTCCCGTTGATCGGGACGATCATCGCCGCGGTCCCCGTCCTGCTCGTGGCGGCCACCACCGACCACGCGCCCCGAGGGGTGATGCACCTGCGGGGCGGATGGCCCCTGTCGATCGCCTGCGTCGTGGTCCTGGTCCTGGTGCAGCAGATGGACACGCGCCTGCTCAGCCGGCGTCTGGTGAAGCGGGAGGTTCGGCTCCACCCGGTCACCGTCGTGCTGTCGCTGCTGGTGGGAGGAACGCTGCTGGGGCTGTCGGGGATGCTGCTGGCCGTGCCCACGGCGGCCGTGCTGAAGGTGGCCGGCCTCTACGTGTGGGACACGCGGTCGCGTTGGCCTCCCCCGGCGACGACCCCGGCCCCGAGGCGGCCGTCCACCGCCGCCCCGCCGCCCGCCACTCCCCGCCAGTCACAGCCGGAGCCGGAGACCTCCGAGGCCGCCCGCTCGTCCCGGGAACGCCGGCCAGCCGCCCTTCCATGATTGACGGGCCGGAGCACCCCGGTTACCGTTGAGCAGGGAGTTTCGGGTCGATGCTGAAGGTCTCTCAGAAAACCGAGTACGCCATGCGGGCCATGATCGAGCTCGCCCTCCGCCGCGTCCGCGACGGCGACGTCCTCGTTCCCGCCAGGGCCATCGCCGAATCGCAGCAGATCCCCCTGCGCTTCCTCGAGCAACAGCTCGGCTCGCTGCACAAGGCCGGCCTGGTGGAGAGCTTCCGAGGCGCCGGGGGCGGGTGCCGCCTGTCGAGGGAGCCGGCCCAGATCCGGATGGCCGACGTGGTGGACGCCATCGAGGGGCCCATGTACCCGATGTACTGTCTGAACGTGGAGGACCACACCTGCTTCGCCGACGCGCGGTGCGGCCTCCAGGAGCTGTGGGGGGACGTCTACCTGGCGATCCGCCAGACGTTCGAACGGATCACCCTGGCCGATCTGGCCGAACGGCACCGAAAGTTCACGGCCCGCCCGGTGTTCGCCCCGAGCGAGCTTCTTCGGCCGCGGGCCTGATCCCGCGACGAGCCTCGAACGGTCCCTCGGCTACTTGTTGCCGAGGATGCGGTTGAGCGTCGTTCCGCACACCGGGCACTTGCCGCGAGCGGCCCTGCGCCCGTTCTTCATGGTCACTTCCTCGCCTTCGAACTGCCGCTTCTCCTTGCACTTCACGCAGTACGCCTCGTATTGCGCCACGTGCTCACCTCCTCCCGAACCGGCCCGTCGGCCCGCGGAGCGGCCCGCCCGTGCCGGGTCCGTTCGATTCTGGGTGGGGGAAGGGGTCGGTGCAAGCACCCCGCCGCCTCACCCGGCCTCCTTCTCCAGCAGGTATCTCCCCAGGAACAGGGCGTCCATGCCCGTCGCCAGGTAGTCGGCCAGGGCCTCCTCGGGCCGGTGGACGATGGGCTCGCCTCTCAGGTTGAAGCTCGTGTTCAGCACCACGGGGACCCCGGTGCGGCGTTCGAACTCCTGGATCAGCCGGTGGTACAGCGGGTTGCCCTCGCGGGTCACCGACTGCAGCCGGCCCGTCCCGTCGACGTGGGTCACCGCCGGGATCACCTCCCGCTTCTCCTTCCTGATGGGAAGGACCAGCAGCATGAAGGGGTTCGTGGCGTAGCCGTCGAAGTACTCCGGGCCTCTCTCGTCCAGCACGCTGGGGGCGAACGGCCGGAAGCCCTCGCGGTGCTTCACCTCGGCGTTCACGATGTCCTTCATCTCGGGCCGCCGGGGGTCCGCCAGGATCGAACGGGCCCCCAGGGCTCTTGGGCCCACCTCGGCCCGGCCCTGGAACCACCCCACGATCTTGGACCTCGACAGCAGCTCCGCGGCCTCGGCCGGTGGATCGGCCACCTCGCGGAAGGGGAGCTTTCGTTCGGCCAGGAGCTCCTTGAAGTCGGCGTCGGTGTACTCGGGGCCGAAGAAGGCGTGGTCCATGCGCCACCGGCGCGGCTGACCATCGAGCTGGTGCCACACGTGCAGCGCGGCTCCCAGGGCGTTCCCCGCGTCGCCCGCGGCCGGCTGGACGAACACGCGCTCGAACGGCGTCTCGGCCAGGAGGCGGGCGTTCATCACCGAGTTCAGGGCCACCCCGCCGGCCAGGGCCAGGTTGTCCGATCCGGTCAGGCCCCACAGCGCGATGGCCAGGTGGATGGCCGCCGCCTCGGTGATGGCCTGGACCCCGAACGCCACGTCCTGGTGGTGCGGGGTGATCTCCGATTCGGGTACCCGGGGCGGCCCGAACCGCTCCAGGAACCTCTTCGACAGGGGCCCCGCTTCGAGCTGGTAGCGGAACCACGCCAGGTTCACCTGGAACAGGCCGTCGGGGGTGAACCGGAGGAAGTCGCGGAAGACCGGCACGTGCCGGTCGGTGCCGTAGGGGGCCAGGCCCATCACCTTGCCCTCGTCGGCGTTCGGATGGAACCCCAGCCACCCGGTGACGGCGGTGTAGATCTCCCCCAGCGAGTGCGGGTTGCGGACCTCCTTCAGGGTCTTCACCCGCGACCCCTGCCCGTAGGCCAGGGTGGTCGACAGGAAGTCGCCGCCCCGGTCGAGGGTGAGGATGGCGGCCTCCTCGAACGGACTGGGGAAGAACGCGCCGGCGGCGTGGGCCTGGTGGTGGCCCACGTTCACCACCCGGCCCCGGTAGCCCTGGCGCTTGAGGAACGAACGCTGCTTGCGGACCAGGCCGGCGTCGACGTAGGTCTGGGCGGCCAGCCGCTTGGCGCTCGCCGGGAAGCGGGCCAGGGCATCGGCCACCCCCCGGGCATAGTCGATGCCGGCCCGGTGGGCGAAGGCCACCGCGTCCACCTCGTGGATGGAGATGCCGGCGATTCGAAGGCAGAACTCCACCGCCGCGTCGGGGAAGGCCTTGGTGTGCTTCTCCCGGTTGAATCGCTCCTCCTCGATGAAGGCGACGGGCTCGCCGTCTTGGAGCAGGGCGGCGGCCGTGTCGTGGGAGAAGCAATTGATCCCCAGGATGTTCACGGGGGGCTATGTTCGCGGACTCGGCCCACCGCAGGCAACCAGGACCCCCGGAACGTTTCAGCTAGAACCGGTCAGCAACCGGGGCCGCCGGCCCCGAGAAAGTCCCGCCGCCAAGATGCCACCTCATTTGGTGACGGCTCGGCCCCGGAAGGCAACACGGACCACCGGCCCGCCTGGCCTCTCGGCCCACCGTGGAGGAGTGGCTGGCCAGGACCAGGCGCCGGGGGAGTCCGATCACCTCCCCGGAGGTCACCGAGGCGTTGGACCAGGTGCGGGGCCCGTGGCTCGATGCTGGTCGTTGACGCGTCGTGCCTCTACGAGGTGGTGGCGGGCACTGCCGGCGCCGAGCCGGTGCGGCGCCGGTTGGCCGCCGACCCCGACCACGGTGCTCCCCACGTGATCGACGTGGAGGTGTTCAGCGTCATCCGAAGAGATCTGTTCCTGGGCCGGTTGGATCCCACGGCCGCCGACCAGGCGGTCGAGGACCTCAGGGACTGGCCCGGCGAGCGGTTCGGCCACCAGAGCCTGCTCGAACGAGCCTGGCAGCTCCGCGGCACCGTTCGGGGATGGGACGCCATGTACGTGGCGCTGGCCGAGGCGCTCCGGGCCACGCTCATTGCTGTGCCCCGTCGAGGTCCTGGGCGCGGGATAGCCGGGAAGGCCCCTCAGGAGAACTTCCACGTGTCCGAGAGGTGGCCGGCGTCGGAGATCCCGCCGAACAGGATGCCCACGCCGCTCGAGGCACCGCCGTACGCGGCGAAGGCGGCGCTGGCCCGGGCCGAGGGCGATGTGGAGATGGTCTGCTCCTTCCACCCGCTGTCCCAGATCCACGTGTCGCCGAGGTAGGTGGTGGCGTTCTTCCCGCCGAACAGCACGATCTTGGCCTTGCCGAAGTCGTAGGCCATGCTCGGCTGGGACCTGGCCGACGGGCCGGTCCCCGTCTGCAACGTCCAGGTGGTGCCGTTCCACGTCCAGGTGTCCGAGTCGTAGGTCGATCCGTTCGACCCGCCGAACAGCACCGTGGTGCTCGCGGAGCCGCTGTGGGCGATACCGGCGTCCGTCCGGGCCGAGGGGGACGAGGACGGGCTCTTCTTCGACCATGTCGAGCCGTTGAACGTCCACGTGTCCGAGAAGTAGGTGGTCCCGTCGAAGCCGCCGAACAGGACCACCCCGTTCGAGCCCGTGGAGGACAGCGAGGCGCCCCGCCGGGCGCTGGGCGCGGATGCCGTGGACACCTTCTTCCAGATCGTGCCGTTCCAGGTCCATGTGTCCGAGTCGTAGGTCGAACCGTCGGACCCGCCGAACAGCACGACCAGGCCGAGGGCGTCGTCGTAGGCCATGGCCGGGCCGGACCGGGCGCTTGGAGAGGTGGAGGGGGAGAGCTTCCTCCACGTGGTCCCGTCCCAATGCCAGGTGTCGGCCAGCCGGGAGGACCCCTTGGTGCCGCCGAACAGCACCGTCGTGTGGGTGGCCTTGTCGTAGGCGATGCCGGCCGCGTTCCGGGCCGACGGCGAGCTCGAGGGGCTCAGCTTCGTCCACGTCCCGGAGGCGAACGCCGGGCCCACTCCCAACGCCAGGGCCGTGGCCACGGCCAGGCCGGCCGCGGCCAGGACCTTCCCTGCGCCGGACCGCCCCCCGCCTCGACGGCCGACCTCTCGACCTGCGTTCGGCTTCACGCTCATGATCCGCTCCTTTCGATCCGTCGAGTCTCCTACGCCAGCCACCAGCCGAACTCGTCGCCGGCGACCGGTGGGTTCGGGATGCCCGGGCTGCTCTCGTTCCAGACCTGGTTCGGGGGCGAGTCGGTCTGGATGCCGCCGCCCGGGACGCCGTAGAGCACGTTGGTCGCGCCGGCGTCGACGATCGGCCCGGGGAGATCCTCCTTGATCACCCCGATGCTGATGTCGGCGGTCCCGTCGCCGTTGTAGTCGTTGGCGTCGAGATTGGATCCGAACAGGGCCCCGACCTGGGGCGTCCCCTGGATGTGGGGGCTCGTCTGGTTCCAGAACTGGGCGGGCGGCGAGGCCGTCTGGAGGCCGGCCGGCCCGCCGTACAGGATGACCGCTCCGCCCGAGTCCCCCAGCGACGGGAGGTCGTAGAAGGGCGCGCCCACTGCGAGGTCGGCGTACGAGTCGCCGTTGAAGTCCGCCCCCACCACGAAGAACCCGAACTGGGTGCCGCTCTCGGGCGCCGCGGGCATCCCGGAGCTGGATAGGGACCAGTACTGGTTCGCCGGGTTGTCCGTCTGGAGGCCCTTCGATCCCCCGTACAGGACGCTCACGGATCCGGTGTTCGAGTACGTGCCGACGCTCGAGTGCCGGTTGCCCGAGGCCAGGTCCGCGTAACCGTCGTCGTTGAAGTCCCCGATGGCCAGGTTGTGGCCGAAGTACTCGCTCTTCTGGGGCCGGCCCCCCCGCAGCCCGGGCGCGCCCTTGGACCAGGACTGGATGGGCGGGTCGGCGCCCTGGAGCCCGTTCGATCCCCCGTACAGGACGAACACCACGCCCGCCTGCTGGACCGTTCGCGTCTGGTAGACCACGCTCTCCAGCGGGGCGCCGACGGCCAGGTCGGCGTACCCGTCGCCGTTGACGTCGCCCGCGGCGAGCGAGCGGCCGAACCACGCGCCCGCCGCGGCCGGCATGGGCATGCCCGGGCTGTTCTGGGTCCAGAGCTGAGCGGCCGGGTTCGACGCCTGCAGGCCGACCCCCCCGACGCCGGAGAGCACGTAGACCTCCCCGGCCTCGCTCAGGGAGGCCACCGCCGCCCGGGGAGCGCCGATGGCGAGGTCCGCCACCCCGTCCCCGTTGAAGTCCCCGGAGATGAGGTAGCGGCTGAACAGGGCGCCGGCCTGGGCC
>WNGK01016120.1_pt1 | contig 20415 bp, 16 predicted proteins | sample 5400601 | NCBI WGS metagenome assembly WNGK01 (sample SAMN13153376, study PRJNA577476) | soil metagenome | isolation source: 60 cm soil or saprolite under Garry oak tree replicate 1 | place: USA:California | collected 2016-06-15
ACCGGGCCGCGCGTGCGCGCCAACAAAAGCTTGAGGCCATCAGCCGTAAACTCACCGCTTCCAGAAGCATGAAGATCGGCCAAGCCGGTGTCTGAAGGGACTTGGCCCTTGTTCGCTTGAATCGGGTCGTCAGTCGTGCGGAAGTTCCGCGGCAAACTCTTCGCTAGTTTTAGATCGACGTCCCAAATCAACACCGGTGAGTCATCAGCAGGCCTGACCGGCGGATTTTTCTGCACAAGCCTGACCCCAAGAAGCACTGCTGGAGCAAAGGTGAGGACAAGTAGGAAGCACAGCTTGCGGCACAGACATGCGACGAGATTCGTAAATCGCACGGCGACAATTCAGCCGGATACTCCGGACCAAGCAAGGAATTTCGCGGCAGGTATTCCGAACTCGCAATTGGCCCGTGCTGATTGCAAAGTGAAATAATGCGGGACGCGCTCACTCCAATGATGCAGCAATACCGGCGGCTGCGGGGCAGCATTCCGGCCGACACGCTCCTGCTTTTTCGCCTCGGGGATTTTTATGAGCTGTTTTTCGAAGACGCCAAAGAGGCATCCGGCCTCCTGAACGTCGCGCTGACCAAACGCAACGGCGTGCCGATGTGTGGTGTGCCGTATCACGCAGCGCAAACTTATATCGCAAAGCTAATCAAGGCCGGGCGGCGCGTGGCGATCTGCGATCAGACCAGCGAACCGCAACCTGGGAAGATCGTTTCCAGGGACATTACCCACATTGTTAGCGCAGGCACCGTGAGCGATCTCGACTTGCTCGAATCCAAGCGCGCCAATTATCTCGGCGCGATCTATGCGGATGGCGCTTTCTTCGGCTTCGCGTATGCCGATCTCAGCACAGGCGAGTTCCGCTTAACCCAGGCGCAAGATCGTCAATCACTGCTGAACGAACTTGCGCGCGTTTCGCCTTCGGAGCTTCTCGTCAGCGATGAGCAACAGCAGCAGTTCAGGGAAATCCCGAATGCGCTTGGCTACGACAGCTACGCATTTTTGCCCGAACAGGCAGTCTTCACCCTGTGCGAACACTTCAAGGTCAAATCGCTCGACGGATTTGGCTGCGGGCAAATGTCGCAGGCCGTCGCCGCTGCGGGCGCGATTATCCATTATTTGAAGTACCAACTCCGGCGCAAGATCGATCATCTGACCTCGCTGCGCTGCGATGCGCCCGCGGATTACGTGCTGCTTGATGCGGCCACCCAAACCAATCTCGATCTGGTTGAATCGCGCAGCGCGCGCGGCACCAGCCTGCTGGCCGTCCTTGATCGCACTATCACACCCATGGGCGGACGCAAATTGCGCTTCTGGATCTTGCAGCCGCTGCGCAATGTGCCCGAGCTGGAGCGGCGCCAGCAGATGATTGCCGATTTAATGCAGGAGCCGGACCTGCTAGCAGCGATCCGCACCGAGTTGAAATCGATTCGCGACATCGAACGTGCGGCCGGCCGCTTAAGCCAGGCCTCGGGTAATGCGCGCGATTTGGTCGCGCTGAAAACTTCCCTTCAACAAATCCCGAAATTGAAAGCCGAACTGCAAAAGCTGCTCGACCGCCTCGCGTTTGGGGCAACTCGCGTCAATGAACGAGGCGACGTCGAATCATTGGCGCAGCGTTTGCAAAATCAAATCCACGAAATGCCGGCGCTGGCGGAGAGGCTGGCCAAAGCCGTTGTTGATGATCCGCCTCTCGCGCTGAAAGAAGGCGGTATTTTCTGTGACGGCTACGATGCTGATCTTGACGCGTTGCGGCAGGCGTCGCGCGAGGGGAAAAACTGGATCAGCCATCTACAGGAGTGCGAGATCGCTGTGACGGGTATCAAGTCGCTGAAGGTCCGTTACAACTCGGTCTTCGGTTATTTTATCGAAGTCACGAAATCGAATCTGGCGAACGTGCCTGCGCATTACACGCGTAAGCAAACTACTGTGGGCGGGGAACGCTTCATCACGCCGGAGCTGAAGGAGATGGAGGCGAAAATCCTTGGCGCGGATGAACGCGCCCAGAACCTCGAGTACCAGCTTTTTCAAAAACTGCGCGACGAAACTTTGTGCGAACTCGGGCCAATTCAGCAAACTGCCGAGGCAATCGCGATTCTTGACGTGATCTGCGCGCTTGCGGAAACGGCACGTCTCTTCCGTTACTGCCGGCCAGCTTTGAACGAAACGCTGCGGCTTGTCATCAGGGATGGCCGCCATCCCGTCTTGGATCAAACGCTGGTAGAAGAGAAGTTCGTGCCGAATGATACGTCGCTCGACGGCGAGACCATGCGGCTGGCGATCATCACCGGGCCGAACATGGCCGGCAAATCGACCTACATTCGCCAAGTCGCGCTGATCGTGCTGATGGCGCACATCGGCAGCTTCGTGCCGGCAGAGAGCGCAGAGATTGGTCTGGTTGATCGCATTTTCACCCGCGTCGGCGCAAGCGATGATCTCGCGCGAGGCCAGTCGACATTCATGGTGGAAATGAACGAGACATCAAACATCGTCAACAACGCCACCGAACGCAGTCTGGTGATCCTCGACGAAATTGGACGGGGCACATCGACATTCGACGGACTCTCCATCGCGTGGAGCGTGGCCGAATTTCTCCACGACAAAATCAAAGCGCGGACGTTGTTCGCCACGCACTACCACGAGCTAACCAAACTCGCGGAGGACCGCACCGGTGTTTGCAACTTCAACGTCGCCGTGCGCGAATGGAACGAGCAGATCATTTTCCTGCGCAAAATCATCCCCGGCGGCGCAGACAAAAGTTACGGAATCCACGTCGCGCGCCTGGCCGGTTTGCCCAAGGAAATTCTCGATCGAGCAAAGGAAATTCTTGCGTATTTGGAAAAACCAGACGGCGCAGCCGCACAACCTGCCAAACGGAAGAAATCGACCAAAGGCATGCCGCAACCGGAGAAGCCGCAGTTGGATCTGCTTTAGGCTGGGCTCGCCAACTTTTGCATTCGTGGCAGCCAAACGGGCGCGCCGTGGGGAATCATCCCGCGACGGCGGGACCAGCGGGTGTCGAAGCGCCAGAGACCGGCGTGGCGTGCTAGTTGGAGTGCGCTGCAGAATTCGTTGTCGTTGATGCCACGGTTGATTTCGGCGAAGCGCGGTTCGGTCTCGGCTTTGTGCGCGGGATAATATTGGTCCATCACGTTGACGTAAGTGTCGCACGACAAGTTACCGGCGATCCAGCGCATGATTTGGCGCGCGTCACCCGAGAGACCAGGCATGACCAGATGGCGCACGAGAACACCGCGCAATGCCAGGCCGTTCTCGTCCACAATTAATTCGCCGACTTGTGCGTGCATGGCGGCGATGACCTCGCGCGCGGCTTCGGCATAATCACTGGCTACCAGGTATTTTCGGCAGTGCTCGGCGTCCCACAGTTTGAAATCGGGCATGTAGATATCCACGATTCCGTCCATCCATTGAATGCTTTCGAGGCTGTCGTAAGCGGAGGTGTTGTACACGAGCGGCAGACGCAAGCCGCGTTCGACAGCGATCACCAGCGCTTCCAAGATTTGCGGCACCACGTGCTCGGGCGTGACAAAGTTGACGTTGTGGCAGCCGGTGTCCTGCAAATCGAGCATGATTTGTGCGAGCTCGCTGGCACCTACCTCGGCGCCTTCGCCGAACTGACTCGTCTCGAAATTTTGACAAAAGACACAGCGCAGATTGCACCAGCCGAAAAAGATCGTGCCCGACCCGTTCCAGCCGCGCAGACAGTCTTCTTCGCCAAAATGCGGAAACGCGCTGGCTACACGCGCCAGCCTGCCACTCTTGCAAACGCCGATCTTATTGTTAAACCGGTCAATCTCACAATCGCGCGGGCAAACGCGGCATGAACGCAGCGCTTCGATCGCCTCTGCCGCGCGCTGTTGAAGAATGCCTTCCTCGAATGCGCGCACGTACGCAGGTACAAAATCTTTGCGCGACAAAACGAATCGGCCACCGCCGTTCAGTTCGAAAGGCGCAGTACTGGAATGCGAGTTGCCATCGAAAATGCGCATCATCGGTTAATTAACTTTAGTTCATCTCAGCGCGAGGTGCCATTGCGTGCTCACGCATGAGTTGCGTTTTTGTGATAAGCTACCCGCGATGGCGGTCAAGACCGAGAAAGAGCTGAGCGCGTCGCTACACGCTTTATGGCTGAAAGCAGTCGCCGCGATTGAGTTGCGCAACTTCGGTTACGCAATTTCACTCTTGCAGGAAATTCTAAAGCAGGAACCCGAATTTCTGACAGGACGCCAATTGCTGCGGCGTGCAGAGGTAACGAGAAGCAAATCAGCAAAGAAAAGCTTCTTTAACATCTCAATCACGCCCATGGCCGTCACGAAGGCGCAGCGACAAATCAAAAAGGACCCGAAACGCGCGGTGGAAATCTTGGAAAAGGTTCTGGAAAAGAAGCCTTACAATCGGCAGGCAAATCTGGTTTTGAAAGAAGCCGCGCTAGCGGCCGGCTGGCCGGAGATCGCTGTTTTCGCGCTCCGGACGCTGCTCGAAGAAAATCCCCGCGACGTCAAGGTGCTGCACGCGCTTGGGCGTTTGTATCATCAACTCGGAGACAGCGACCAGGAGGAGGAAATCTATAATCAAATCACGGCGATAAATCCCCTCGAAGCCGAAGCGCTCCGTCTGGGCAAAGACGCGTCGGCGCATTCGACCATTAAACGCGGCGGATGGACCCAGGCTGACAGTTACCGGGACCTGATCAAGGACAAAGAGGAAGCGATTTCGCTTGAGCAACAGAGCCGGATGCGATTGACCGGCGAATCACTCGATCAGCAAATCGCGGAGACGTACACGCTACACCGGGCGGACCCGGCAAACGTCGATCTGGCGCGACGCCTGGGTGCGTTGAATGAACAAAAGAACGATTTCGATGCAGCGATCCGCTGGTATCAGTATGCAGCCGAGCTGACCAAGGGTGCAGACCTTGGATTGGTTCGGAAAGCGTCCGACCTAAAGATCAAATCCCTCGAGCACGAGATTGCCGCGCATGAAGAGTTCCTTTCGACGCACGACGCGACAAACGAATTGTATGCGAAAACGTCCGAGCTACTGAAAGCCGCGAAGGTCAGGCGTGCCGAAATTCTCATTGTGGATGCGCAGGAGCGCGTCGCGCGCAATCCCACCGATCTCCAGCTTCGATTCGAAGTCGGCGAAAACCTTTTCCACGCCGGACGTTTTCGTGATGCGGTGCCGGAGCTGCAGCGCGCACGCCAAAATCCATATGCGCGCTTGAAAGCAATGAATTTGCTCGGTTGTTGCTATGGCGAACTTGAGATGCTGGATCTTGCAGTCAAACAACTCGAAGAGGCCTCGAGTGAAATTCTGTCAATGGACGCGATGAAGAAGGAGATCGTGTATAATCTCGGCCTCGTTTACGAGAAGATGGGGGAACTGGAGAAATCCCTGGCTTGTATGAAGCAGATTTACGAAGTCGAACACGGTTACAAGGACGTGGCGACGCGCGTGGAAAGCTCGTACATTTCCAAAGCCTGATCGTGCTCGGCGACGGCGATCCACAACTAAGCCGCGTCCAAGCGACCGTCCGTTTTCGATTTCTTATTGCCGGGATGCCCGGCACATTTCAAACTGGTACAAAATCAATGAAAATGAAAAGCACATTTATATCGCAGGTTTGTATTGTCGCTCTGGCGATTACGACGCTCTCCGTTGCCGGGGTGGCCGTAGCACAAGAGAGTCCAGCAGCTAAGAGCTCCTCGTTGAGCGAAAAGGACAAGACTTTCATGAAAAAGGCTGCCAAGGGCGGAACGATGGAAGTCGCGATGGGAAAATTGGCTGAACAGAATGGCCAGAGCGATGACGTTAAATCGTTCGGTAAACGTATGGTCACCGATCATGGCAAGGCCAACGACGAGCTAAAACAGATTGCATCGCAAAAGAACGTAACGTTGCCGGCGAAAGAGCCAAAGGTAAGCTGGAGCTCGGATAAGGCCTACATCGATGCGATGGTCAAAGACCATGAAAAGGATTTGGCCGAATTCCAGGGTGAAGCACAAAACGGCACCGACCCCGACATTAAGAAGTTTGCGGACGACAAAGCGAAGATGGTTCAGGAGCATCTTGACCTCGCCAAGCAGATTCAAAGCAAGCTGAAATAAAGAGAACGCCCGCCGCGCGAGGCGGCACGCTTCGCAACGCGTGCCGCAATTCTATTATCGTTATGCAACGCGTGTGCCACGAGAGGCGCATGCCGGGCAAAAGCGTCTTGGCTTTTGCAATGCCCAAGCCAATTCTTTGATTGTGCGCAAGACGAAGATTATTTGCACGCTCGGGCCGGCCACAGAAAAGACAGAGACACTGCGGCAGTTAATCCAGAAAGGAACGGATGTTTTCCGGCTCAACATGAGCCACGCCACTCATGAATGGGTGCGCAACATTCTGCCGCGGATTCGCAGGCTGGCGCAGACAGCGGGCCGCCCGGTTGCAATTCTCCTCGATACGCAAGGCCCAGCTATTCGCACCGGTGAATTGGAAACCGATCTGCATCTGAAACCGGGCGATATTCTGGAGTTCACGGTGCGGGGCGCAAAGAAGAAGGAACAATATTCCGTGGACGTTAATTACCCCGGATTTGTAAAGGACGTTTCCACTGGCGACACGGTCTTGGTCGACAACGGTTTGCTGAAAGTCGTCGTGCTGGGAAAGGGCAAAGACCGCGTGCGCACCAAGGTACTGACCCCCGCCGTGCTTGGCTCGCGCCGTCACATTAATCTGCCGCGCGTTCATGTGAATCTGCCGCCACTTACCAAGAAGGACATCGCCGATGTAGCACTCGGCGCGCAGTTAGATGTTGATTTTGTGGCACTGAGCTTTGTCCGAGAGAAAAGCGACATCGAACAGCTCCGTCAACTTCTCTCCAGAAAGAAGAGTAACGCACAGATCGTCGCAAAGATTGAGGACCAGCTGGCAGTACGATCAATCGAGAAGATGATCGAAAGCGCTGACGTGATTATGGTCGCCCGCGGCGATTTGGGAATCGAATGTCCGATGGAGGAACTGCCAATTATTCAACGCCGAATTGTCAAAAAATGCATCAAACCGGTGGTAATCGCAACCCAACTGCTGGAATCGATGATCACGAATCGGCTCCCCACGCGCGCAGAGGTCACCGATGTGGCGAACGCCGTTTTCGAACAAGCCGACGCTCTCATGTTGAGCGCTGAAACAACGCTGGGCCGTTATCCGATTGAATGTGTGGAGGTCCTCAACCGAGTGGCGATACGCATCGAGCGCAGCGGGGGCGCAGGCTATGCCAATGATGCGATGTTGGAAAGTGTACGGCAGAAAACAGTGGCTTCAGCCGTCGCGTTAGCTAACTCGTTGCAAGATTCAAAACTGATCGTTTTTACTCGGTACGGACGAATGGCGCGTTACGCATCCAATTTGCGCCCACAGCGCGCACCCATCTTTGCGTTCACCCCGAGCGAACAAGTATATCGGCAGCTGGCACTTTACTGGGGTGTGTACTCCATCCGCATCGATTTTACCGGGGACCCGGACCAGACGATTGCATCAGCGGAGAGATTTTTACGTGCGAAAAAACTAGCTGCCCCTGGCAATCGAATGGTGATCGTCAGCGACGTGCACATGGGACGCGCAATGATCGATTCTATCCAACTACGCGTCGTCAAGTAGCTGTAGCCACCGGCCTGTGGCCGGTCTCTCGATCGTGGCTCTTGACGGCCCACAGGGCCGTGGCTACAGCGCTGCAGCTTATGCCTCGACTGGTAATTCGACGTCGACCGGCCGCTCCTTTTTGCTCAGAGCGCGGCGAAGCTTAGAGAGCGCGATGTTCTGCAACTGCCGAATGCGCTCCCGTGTAACGCCGAATTTCTTGCCGACTTCCTCGAGCGTCTTTGGTTTGCCGCCATCCAAGCCGAACCGTTGGAAAATGATTTTCTTCTCGCGATCATCCAACACGTCGAGCAAACCGCCGACTTCATTGCGCAGGTTTTTGTCCCGCAACAGTTCGAACGGCGTTTGAGCATCCTCATCACCGACAATTTCACCGAATTCGGTGGAATCATCGTCGCTGATCGGCGCATCCAGTGACGCTGGACGGATCGACACTGTTTTGAGTTGCGAAACCTTTCCGCTCGCGATCCCGATCTCATCACCGAGTTCATCGTCCGTTGGCTCACGGCCCAGTTCCTCACTCATTTGCAGCGAAACGCGGCGCATCTTGCTGATCTTGTCCACCAGATGCACAGGCAGACGGATCGTCTTGCTCTGATTGGCCAGAGCGCGCTTGATCGATTGCTTGATCCACCACGCTGCGTATGTGCTGAGCTTTCCGCCTTTCGCGGGGTCAAAACGCTCGACGGCCTTCATCAAGCCGATGTTGCCTTCGGAAATCAGGTCCAGAAGCGGCAGACCGAGATTCGCGTAGTCGTGCGCGATCTTCACCACCAAACGCAAATTGGACCGGATCATCAAGGCTCGCGCCTCGCGGTCGCCCTTTTTGATTTTCGCGGCCAGGTCGATCTCCTGGTCGGGAGTCAAAAGCGGGATTTGCCCGATCTCCCGCAGGTAAATCTTAATTCCGGTATCGCTGTCTTCAGCAGCCATATAACTCTTTTTCATCAAATTCCTGGGGGGTATGGATCGACAACATCCCGTAAATTCTATTCATCGATGCTTTGTCGATCACGCGTTCTAGCATCCGGGAAAGTATTTAACAAGGTTAAATATTCGAATTTGTGACAACCCGTGGATGTATGGTGTTCAATCTTTTTTGCAGGTCCTGTTGTGGCAGCCAGCAGCGGAGGAATAAGGCGGCGACAATAGACAACTGGACTACAAGCCCGCAGTCCCGTACTCGTGTAGTCCGTAGTCAGTGATTTTTCCTATGCTGGACATTGAACAAAATCGGCGCGCCAGGAAGTACTCCTCGGGCGAGATCATCCGCCGGATCTTGTGGACTTTCGCGCAGCCGCTTTTTCGGTTTAGTCCCAGGCCTTGTTTCGGTTGGAGGCGATTTTTGCTCCGCTGTTTCGGGGCGAAAATCGGTCGCAGTGTTCATGTGTATCCTTCGGCGACGATTTATTTTCCATGGAACCTCGAGGCTGGAGATGAAAGCGCCATCGGGGAGCATGCGTTTATTTACAACTTGGGCCGCGTCACAGTCGGAGCGCGCGCAACAATCTCACACCGGGCTCATGTTTGCGCAGGAACACACGATCACAGGAAGCCGGATTTTCCGTTGCTGCGTCCACCAATTACCATCGGCCCCGAAGCGTGGGTTTGTGCGGACGCGTTCGTGGGGCCGGGCGTTACTATCGGTGAAGGGGCGATTGTTGGCGCGAGAGCGGTGGCGATGAAGGACATAAGGCCCTGGAGCATTGTCATCGGCAACCCAGCACGCGAAACCAAACGACGCGAGATTACTCAATGAGCGAGCAGTCCGGCACGCGGGTGCCGTTGTCGGTCCTTGTCCCTGTTAAGAACGAAGCCGCGAACCTGCGCGATTGTCTTGCCAGCATTTCGTTCGCGCAGGAGATCGTGGTAGTCGATTCGGTGAGCACAGATGGCACGCAAGCAATTGCCGAGGCGGCTGGCGCGCAGATCGTGCAATTCATTTGGAATCGCAAATTCCCGCGCAAAAAAAACTGGGCTTTGGAAAATATTCACTGGCAACATGAATGGGTGCTAATCGTCGATGCCGACGAACGCATTACGCCTGAGCTACAACGCGAAATCTGCGAGGCGATTCGTCGCCCCGACGTCGATGGATTTTATGTGAACCGCCGATTCTGGTTTCTGGACGGGTGGATAAATCATTGCGGTTACTTTCCAAGTTGGAACTTGCGTCTGTTTCGGCATCGGCTCGGCCGATATGAACAGATCGAAATCGGCGACACTGTCCTTTCCGGAGATAACGAGGTGCACGAGCATGTATTGCTCAATGGCCGTGCCGGATATCTAGCCGCGCCGATGGAGCATTACGCTTTTCCAGACATAGCGACTTTCGTTGAGAAACATAATCGCTATTCCACCTGGGAAGCGGCCTCCGAGGAATTCCATCAGCCCGCTGGCGCAAGGACGTTGCGAGCCACACCTTTTGGAACAGCAATAGAGCGCAAGCGTTGGCTAAGGAAGCTCACGATGCGGGCTCCGTTCCGCCCGAGCTTGCGCTTCCTTTACCATTACTTCTGGAAACAGGGTTTTCGTGACGGGTACCGCGGATTTGTGCTCTGTCGCCTGCTCGCCTCGTACGAACGAATGATCGTGGTGAAGGAACGCGAGTTCAGAAAAACACGGAACGGTGGTTGTCTCACCCTCAATCAGTGAAATAGATGAGCGTGTGACCTTTCACTTTTATCACACATATGCGAGCTAAAACTGAAATGCAGTGGCCCAATATCCAGAGGCGCTAATCCATCGAGTCTGTCTTCGAGCGGGGCTACTGCGAACGCGTTCGAGAGCCCGGCAGACCCGCGAATCCTTCAACGAGAATCATGTTTGTCCGTGCCGTACGGTGCCGCATCTTGCGCGGTTCGCGGTATTCTTCGCAGTTCAGCCACTCTTTAGCGCGCTGCGCTGATTCGAATTCAAGCACAACGATGCGCTTCGGCTTCCAATCGCCTTCGAGCACTTCGGTCTTGCCACCGCGCACGATGTATTTCCCGCCGTACTTCGCTACAGTCGCGCCTGCGAGGTTCTTGTATCCTTCGTAGCCGACCGGATCAACAATGTCGATTTCAACGATGACGTAAGCGGGCATTGTGATAAGTCAGAAGACAGAAGCTTGGAAGTCAGAAAGTTGCTACAGGCCGTTGTGATCACGGTCTTTTGCGGCGAGTTCTGGGATTTTTTTTCGGCGTCGTAGTCGCAACCAATTATTCCAAGTCTTCCGGAGACTATCGCGCGGCGTTTGATATTTTTGAGTCAGTTCATTGCTCTTTACGATCTGCGCGAGAATTCCCTTCACCGAAAAATCGTCGGTGTTGACGATTGTGTAAGCTGTCCCGACGGCGGCGGCATGATGCGCGTCGCTGGCGGCAGTCATGGGCAAACCTCGAATCTGCGCATACTTGAAGGCATAACGATTGTAGCGGCGCAGCGTAGTCGCGGCGTTGAAAACCTCGATCGCATCCACCGGCAGCGTTTCCAGAATGGAAAAACGGATTCCGGCCCGGAACAAATCGTAAGGATGTGGCGGAATGGCGAGACCGCCGCGCTCATGAATGATATTGCAGACTTCCCGCGCCGGTTTTCCCTTCAGATACGGCAGCTCCGCACCGATGCAGAGAAGATGACCATCGGCGGTGGTCACTTCCACTCCGGGCAGAACGAGGAAATCATCGACGGGCAAACCATCCAGCCGCATCAAACCTTTCTGAAGCAAGTAATTGACCGCGTCGCAGGTGTTGTGATCGGTGATGGCAATACCGTTCAAACCCTTAACGCGGGCGGCCGCGATCAGGTCTTCCGGGCTCGAAACGCCATCTCCGGAAAAGAGCGAATGCGTATGCAGATCAATATTAAACGGCATGGCTGCGCCGATGTTAAATCGTTAAAAGAGTTACAAGGTTACAAGGTTAAAAAGGGAGAGGGGACTTGCACGTTGTAACGTTGTAACTCTTTTAACTTTTTTTAACCGGGTTTCACACAAGCTCTTCAACAAGAAAACCTGCTTCGGCTGCGCTTTCCTCCGGAATGCGATTGAATTGGTGATCGTATAGGCGCCGGTAGTAGCCAGATTTTTCGAGCAGTTGCGCGTGCGTCCCGATCTCCTTGATGTGGCCGGAATCCATCACAATGATTTGGTCGGCTGACAGAACAGTGGAGAGCCGGTGAGCAATCGCGATCACCGTGCGTCCGGTCGCCAGTTTGGCCAGGGCTCTTTGAATTTGCTTTTCCGATTCGGAATCGAGCGATGAGGTGGCTTCATCGAGCAACAGAATCGGCGCGTTTTTCAGAATGGCGCGCGCAATGGCCAGGCGTTGTTGTTGTCCACCGGAGAGAAGGCATCCTTTGTCGCCAATTACAGTTTCGTAGCCCTTTGGCTGCGCCATGATAAAGTCGTGGGCGTAAGCAGCTTTGGCTGCTTCGTAAATTTCCTCAGGCGTGGCGTGCAGCCGGCCGAACACGATATTGTTGAAGATCGTATCGTGAAACAGAAATGTCTCCTGCGTCACGAGCCCGAGCTGTTCGCGCAACGATTTTTGTGTAATCGAGCGCAGATCTTGGCCGTCGATCTTCACAGCGCCGGACGTTGGGTCGTACAAGCGCAGAATTAGCGAGAGGATGGTGCTCTTGCCCGCGCCGCTGGCGCCAACCAGCGCGTAGGTTTTTCCCGCTTCAATTTGCAGGTTTAGATTGCTGACCGCGTCTGTGACGGTATTGACATATCGGAATGTTAGATTTTGAAAATCGATGCGACCCGTTGCGGACGTCAGCTCGATGGCATCTGGCGCATCCCGCACAGTCGGCTCAGAGTCAAGGACCGAGAAAATCGAGGTTGTCGCTGCGATTGAATTCTGCATCACAATTTGAATTTTACTCAGGGTCTTGATCGGATCGTAAAGAATGAAAATTCCTGTGATCAGTCCAAAAAATCGCCCCGCGCTCAGGTTCGCAGCGTAAACATAAAGCAAGGCCAGGCCTACCCCGATGGCAGCGATAATTTCGACCAGCGGCCCGGTGGCCTCCATCGCCCTGATGATGCGCATCATCTGAGAGAACTGCAGTTGATTGCTGCGCTTGAATGCCTTTTCCTGATGCGCTTCCCGCGCGAAGGACTTGATCACTCGAATACCAGCGAACGTTTCCTGCATCGTTACTACCATTTCGCCCATGCCTTCAAACTGACCTCGCATGGCCTTTCGGGCGCGACGCCCATAATAGCGTAGCGGCAGCAAACAGGTCGGGAAAAGAATCAGCGTCACCACAGTGAATTTCCAATCCATCAGGAGCAGAACAGCGATCGCGCCCACAATCGTGACTGGTTGCTTGAAAATATCGCTGCTGACCGCCGTCAGAGCCATTTGCACTACGCGGGTCTCGTTGGTAATGCGCGAGATCAATAAGCCGGAGCGCATCCTGTTAAAGAAGTCCATCGAAAGGCGCACCATTTTGTTGAATAGCTGCGCTCGAAGGTCGGTCACGACCTTGTTGCTCACCCACTGCATGCAATAGGTGTTCCCATAAGAACACAAGCTGCGCAGAGCCATGATCGCAGGAATGGCCAGGCAGATAAGAACAATCGAGTTGACTTTCGGACCTGTATCCAAAACTCCAAGATTGGAGCGCAAGGCCATTGGATTAGGAGCAGCCCCGTGGAAGATGGTGCTCGTTACCCGGGCGGTGGCCAACGGCAAAAGCGAATTGACTCCGCCGTACGCAAAACCCAACAGCAGACCAAGGATAAAGCGAACCTTATATGGCCTAACGTAGCTGTAGAGCCGCCGATACGGGCCGGACGCTGCCTTAAGCGTCTGCCAGAATGAGAGTCTCTTCTTTGTAGTTTTTCCCCGACTCATGAAGGTTCCGTTGCCAAATGAGTGGCCAGCAGCGAATCCATAGCACCGATGACCGCTTCCGTCGAGATTTGACTCATTGGGACGCGCGGCTGGACCGGTGAAAACTCCGTCACTGGCGTGGCTGATTTTCCCTGTAAAATGACAGCTTGGCTTTCCCTTGGTCGCCAATGGAATGGGTTGGTTGGGCCGAACAAGATCACTTGCGGTGTACATGTCGCAGCAGCGAGATGCACCGGTGCGGAATCGACTGTCACAAGAAGTCGCGCCCTGCTAATCAACGCTGCGAGCGTAAGAAGATCTGTTTTTCCAGAGAGATCGGTGATGCTTTGTTGCGCCTTGTTCTTAATTGCCGCGATATGCGTTTGCTCGTCACGGGATGGCCCACTGGTCAGAACAAAATCAAAGCCATTGTTTTGGTCAAAGTAGTCAATCACGTCTGCCCATCGCCTTGGCTCCCAAAGTTTCTCCTGACGCGCCGAGCCGGGATGCAAAATTATGTACGGCCTCATGACCTTCCAACTGTGGCGAAGCGCGTCGGCTTTTTCATATGAGATCTGCGGCAGATCCAGATGCGGCGCGGTTGGAGCATGGCTTGCGCCGAGCGGCTCCAGTAAAGCCAGGTTGTAGTCGATCGTGTGCATGTCCCGCATACGAACGCCCACAAAGTCTGTGTAAGCGTGGCTCCGCGTCTTCGACTGTTCGCGCACGCGATAGGAGACTACGCGTCTGCGTGCGCGAGACAACAGCGCCAGAGAAGCAGAGCGATCATTCCGTGTGAAGTCGATGCAATAATCAAATCTCCTCGTTGCGACGGAAGAAAAAAGCGCAAGGTCGCGCAGATTGCGTCGGGCGATCAGAATGCGCTCGACGTTGGATATCGCCGGCAGCAAGTCGGCAGATTCCTGCGAAACAACAAGCGTGAGTTGGGCTTGTGGAAAACTTTGACGTAAAGCTGCGATGGCAGGTGTAGTCAAAATCAGATCACCAATTCGCTTGAGTTGCAGGAGGAGAATTTTCACGGGCTCGTAAAGGCTGACGCTTTCCAGCCGCCACAGGGCGACCTGAAGATCGCCACGATGATGCCTTCGATGCCATCGCGCACAACATCGCCCGCTTCGCGCGTGGTGATTTGAGGCAACGCGCAGGCCGCCGCTTCGTATGTGACTTTGGCGCTGCCCTCCCATTGCGACGGAAAAACATGTACTGTGCCCTGGCTGAGATAATTCTCTGGGTAAGGCACAAATCCTACGACGCGAATATTATCACGCCAGAATTGCTTCAGATACGGTTTAGCTTCCTCATGCACGAAGCCAATTAACCACAGCTCGGCATCCTTGAGATTGAGGCGCTGCCACGCTTCGAGCAGATGTTGAATACCCTTTCGCTTGATCAAAGCGCCGGCGAAAACAGCGCGAAATTTGTCTGGCCGTTTTCCGGGTTTGAACCTTTCGATATCCACACCTCGAGGCAGGTAAAAGAGTTTTTCATCCGGAAAACCGCGTACTCGGAAAGTTTTGGCCGCCTTCTCCGATAATACGAGCAGGAGATCAGCGAGTTCGTACTCTTTTATGAAACGCTTTCGGTGGAGCAACAACCTCGCCTTCCACTTCGGAAAAGCGGCAGTCTCGCCTGGCGACGCGCCGACTCTTGACTGCACAATTTTTTCTTTGCCGCCGTCGCGATGCCACGTCGGGATCTCCAAGACGGAAGGGATATGGTTTCGTCTTGCTACTTGTAGGGTGCGTAAACAATCACCAGACCAACTATGAAACAAATCGTAGCGGCCCGTCGCCAAATGCCGGGATGTTATCCAGTCGAGATATTTTTTTTTCGCTCCGTAGTAATAGGGCCGATCCAAAAACGAGATAAGACGCACCGGATGCCATCGCAGGGAATGGATCAGTGAAGCGGGAATTTCCTTTTGCCGGTTGTCGTAGGCGATGGCTTTTCCGAGGAATCCTCCGTGATACGACGCGCGCAAGGTTTCAAATGCGTCGGTGTCCAAGCCGGAGCCGCCGATGCGGGCAAAAATCGAGTAAAGCAGGCTCCTAGGCAAATTACGCGTCATGGGCGCGACAGGACGCACCGGTGCAGGAGCGTTTAAGGTTTCACCCGGCATCGGGTTACAAGTATTCTGGCGAACGTGCAGCAAGTAAAGGGGCGTCTTGTTTCGCGGCGAGCCACTGGAGGTAACTCTCACTTTTCACGAACAGAAGCGTTAGCCAATAACGAAGCAAGAATGACGAATGCCGAATGAATGACGAAGCACGAATCACGAAAGCCGCGCCACGGCATCAACGCTGTTTGGGACTTTGTCATTCGGGTTTCTTTCGTCCTCCGTCATTGGTCCTTCGTCATTTGGAGTCGGAGTTGCGATTTACTCAGCTCGAAGTGACAAGGTGGGTTTAAGAAGCATGGCGAAAAATCTCAGCATCGCTTTTGTTCGGCGCGGCTACTCTCCGACTGGCGGTGCCGAAGCGTACTTGAAGCGACTCACGCATGGAGTGACGGCCGCAGGGCACGATGCCCAACTGATCGCCACGGATGATTGGCCAGACCATGAATGGCCTTTTGGATCGATCACGCGCATGCGCGCAGGCTCGGTCATTGGATTTGCGAATGAGCTGAAGCAAATCCGGGCGCAGCTCTCCTGCGATGTTTTATTCAGCCTTGAGCGTGTTTGGAGCTGCGATGTGTATCGTGCCGGTGACGGTGTCCATCGCGCCTGGTTGTTGCGCAGGCGAAAGTTTGAACTCCCGCTGAAGCAATTTGTCCGGGCTATCAATCGCAAGCATCGCGATCTGTTGCAACTGGAGGAATCGCTGTTAGCCAGTCACAAAGCCGCACGAGTGATCGTTGGTTCACAAATGGTCAAGGACGAGATAGGCGATCTTTATCGATATCCCGCAGAGAAGATCGACGTCGTTCGCAACGGCCTTCCGCTCGATAAATTTCGATTTGAGCCCGAACGGCGCAAACAAGCACGCGAGGATTTGAATTTGAAGGCGGATCAAATTGCGCTGCTGTTTGCGGGCTCTGGCTGGGAGCGCAAAGGCTTAATTTTCGCAATCCAAGCGATGGCACTGTGCAAAAATCGAAAACTGCGTCTACTGGTTGCCGGTCGCGGAAATGAAAAACTCTACAAGACGAGAGGTCTGCGATTTTGGCGTGAGGAACCGGCCCGGTTTCTCGGCGAAGTCACGGATCTTGCCCGCGTCTACGCGGCTGCGGACATCTTCATTCTGCCAACGATTTACGATCCATTTTCCAATGCCTGCCTCGAAGCGCTCGCTTGCGGATTACCTATAATCACGACGCGTTCCAACGGCTTCAGTGAAATTATCGAGGACGGTGTCCACGGATCAATTATCGACCATGCCGGCAATCTGGTTGGTTTGCGCGACGCGATTCGGTTCTGGTCTGACACGTCGCGGCGCATTGCAGCGCGCGCGGCGAACGTCGAACACGCGTCGCATTTCGACATTTCGAAGAATGTCGAGCAAACGCTCGATATCTTAACGCGCTTTGCGCTGTAGTATCCGACTTGTTCGCCGGAGCCTTGGCGAAGGAGGATGTCCTCAGCGGAATCTGCATCGAATCACTCCTTCAGCGCGGCATCCGCGTCTGGAAAGATTTGAAACACCTGATCGAGCCGCGAGATTTCGAAAATCGAGCGCACGGTTTCCTGCAATCCAGCCAGGAGAAATTTTCCGCCGTACGCTTCGACCTTTTGCATTGCTTGAATTAACGCCGCCAAACCAGCGCTATCGATGTAAGTCACGCTGGAAAGATCAACCACCAGACGTTTCGGCTTTTTGTCGATTATCTCATTGAGCGACGCCGTGACAGACGGTGAGACGTGGAGATCGATTTCGCCCTTGAGCGGCAACACATTCGAGCGGTCTTGAACCGGCTTTGCACTAGACCGGGAAGGTTCTTTCTTCATTCAACCGTTCATTCGTCAATGGCTCACCATCCGAGCGTATCAATAATGGTTTTCACATCTGAGAGATCATCAATCAGAAAATCGGGCTGATGTTTCGCAAGCTCATCACGGCTCCATCTACCTGTGGCCACCGCAATTGTGCGCGCACCGAGCGCCCTGCCGCAAGCAATATCGCGCGGCGTATCGCCAATGACGTCGATCTCGGATGCGGCAAACTCGCGGCCGTGCTTCTCTTTTGCGCGGGCACGAGCGAATCGCCCAAGCTGGTTGCGGTCCCGATCATCGTCGGCAAACGCGCCAAATTCAAAAAAGTGCCAGACGCCGTAATGCTCAAGCTTTAAACGCGCTCCGCGCGAGACGTTCCCAGTCAAAAGCGCGAGCACCAGATGCGGCCGCGACTTCAGTTTTTCGAGCAACTGGAGCGCGCCGGGGAGCAGTTTGCCTTTCCGCCGCGGCAGCTCCAGCGCGAGAAAATGCACATAGCTGTCCAGGAACGCGCTTACGTTTTCGTGAGTTGGGGGTATCTTGTGCTTGTTTAGAATGCTCACGACGATGCCGGAATCGGTCATACCGGCGATTTCGATGTCGCTAAGATCATCGTCGATGCCGAAACGCTCTTTGAACGCACGTATGAGTGCTTGCACACCCGCGCCTCCGGAATGAATCAAAGTGCCATCAATATCGAAAAGAAGGAGACGCTTTTGTGTCTTTGTCATATCGAAGCAATGACGAAATCCGAATGACGAATGACGAAAGAATGACGAAGGTCAAATGAACAAAATTTTCGTTACCAAATGCACATCATTTCAGGTTTCGTCATTCGGGTTTGTTTCGGCATTCGACATTCGGGCTTCGTCATTAGCCTTTGAGATCTCTCTACTCCGCTACCGTCCCCGCAACAGCTCATAGGCTTGGCGCCTGCATCATCAGCACCGCGATCATGCTTATGAGAAAGACAAGCAGCACAATTGCCAGACCAATAAAAATTCCATTACGAACAGGGTCAACCTTCTCTGCTTGACGCTGGAATGGCGACGTATGGCTAAAATCGCCGGACGCCGGTTTGGCCACATCCGCCGACTGCGGCTTGCTGAAGACAAACTTTCGCATGCCAGGCTAAATTCTAGCCCGAAAACTGCCACAATGTCGAATGCCCTTCGACACTAGTGCCCATTGCGGTTCGGTCTCGACACAAAGGCATGTGGACCGAATGACAGTAAGGAGGATGAACTTGCCGATTCTCTCGCTGAATCCAGTTCCATTGCAGGGCGCGTGTGTCAGCCGCGAAAGTATTCGGGGTTCACAGAAGCCCCCCCTTCCACTTTGCGACCGCTTCACCTTCCTGTTGGAAAGCTTCTTTCGTCATCAAATCCATTGCCTGCTGCTCGGTCATGTTTCCGGCGTGAATGCTTTGATCAAGAATCGCGTTAGCGATGGCGCGCAATCGCATTTTCAACTGCTGCATTTTGACTTCCGGTCCGCCGTAGGCCTGCTCCGCCATCATTTGCTCGCAATAAACCGCCCAGCCCTCGATGAATGTGCCGCTTCGAAAGATCGCGCGGACCAACGTCGGCGCATGGAATTCGTTAGCGTGCGCGAGCTGCAGGTAATGGCCCGGCATCGCTTCGTGCACGGTCAAATCGCGAATCATGTAATTGTTATATTCGCGGAAGAACGATTCCTTTCGCTCTTTTGACCAGTCCTTCGGTGTCGGCGCGACGGCGAAAAATGTTTTGCCGTTTTTGTCGAGCGGGCCGGGCGAATCACAATACGCGATAGCGACGCCGCGCTTGAATTCGGGCATCGCAATCACGTCGAGCGGAACCGTTGGCACGGTGACTAAATTGTGCTGTTTTACGAAAGCAGTGGCTTCCGCGAGAACTTTTTGGGCGTAACCCACCACGGTGGCGTCGTCGGGATGTTGCTCCGCGAGTTTGTCGAGTACTGCCGCCGTGACCTTATGTTTATCTGCAAGCGTTGCTGCGTCTGCGTTCGCGAAATATTTTTTGTAAAGCGGCAACGCCGTTTCGTAGATCGCAGTTTGCGTTTGTTGCAAATCCGTTTGAGCGCGCTTCATGATTTCTTCCATCGGCATGTCCGACGCGAGCGCGAAGTGCAGTTTCTTGCGAAACTTCTCTCCGCCGAGGCGAAAATTGCCGTCAGAGCGCGGCAGCAGATCGTTCTGAAGCCATTTTTTGTAATCGGCTAGCGCAGCTGCAGTTTTTTCCTGCAACGGCGCCAATTCGTTTTTCATCTGCGGCGCCTGATCGAGCAGCGGCGCCAGTCCTTCGCGCACCAAACTCATTGCGCCCTGCGTTTGGTCGATCGCTGTTTCGGTGTGCACGCGCGGCGGATGCTTCAAATTGACTTTTGCCTGGGCGATCACGCCCGGAATTTTCTCCATGCGCTGCTGCAAGTTTTGAATGCGTTTTTCAGCCGGTGCGAAATCACGCGCGGCGAGGAGGTAAAGGCTGTTCGCCAGGCTCTGCATGTAGACCAGCGGATTCCACTCGGACTCTTTCAACTCTTCCGCCCGGAAGATTTCGTAATCGATGTTCTCCTTTAGAATTCGAAAATCGATGTTGTTCGCGCCAGTGAGCTGCGACCCGTCAATAGCGCTCAGCTTGTCGCGGAATTGCTTTTGGGTTGAGAGATCTTTTGCCCGCGCTTCAGGCGAGTAATCGGTCAACTGGCCATCAAACCGATGATCACCGAGCTCGGTCGCGTCCTCAGGATTGGCCTGTAAATATTGCTCGATGTAGTCCCCGGCAATTTTTTGAAACGCGTCGTCCTGCGAAGTGGCCGCCGCGTTCAAAATCGACAATGATAATAAGACGCCAGCTGTGATGATGACTTTCATCCGATCTCAGCTCGGCGTGCCGCCGTGAAGAATCGGCTCTGTGGCGATTTCATCCGGAGTAAGCTGCGTTTGCAGGTAAGTGCGCCCCTTGTA
>WNGK01002437.1_pt1 | contig 20414 bp, 23 predicted proteins | sample 5400601 | NCBI WGS metagenome assembly WNGK01 (sample SAMN13153376, study PRJNA577476) | soil metagenome | isolation source: 60 cm soil or saprolite under Garry oak tree replicate 1 | place: USA:California | collected 2016-06-15
GGCCATGATGCCTGCGAACGCCAGCATGCTGACGATCGCTGTGAGGACTACCAGTCGCCGTATCACGGTCGCCTCCCTTTGTGCTACCAGCCCATGCCGGGCTTGCCCCCGCCGCCTCCTCGCCGGAACATCGAGAATGCCGCACGGTCACACGAGGCGCGACCGGCGATGACCGGCCCGCAAGGGGGAAGAGGCGCGGGCCATCGCTGACGGTGCCCGAAGTTCCGTTCGCGTATCCCTCCCGGTGGCGGCCAGTTCCGGGCACTACGGTGCGGCATCTGGCGTCAGGTAATCCAGCGGTAACATGTTGGTCAACGGGACGGCAAGGACTAACCGGCGAGTAACGCATTCGATCTGGCTATTGCCGGGCGAAACCGTATGCCCGGGATGAAAGCGACCGTGCGCAAGGTGTCGCCTTCAGCTTCAGGTGCTGCAGTCACTCACTAGAACCGGCCTGCCAGGAGCCGGGAATGCCCAGGCACCCCGGCTCCTCGGGGTCGAAACCACTTCGGTCTTCCGGTGCCGCCCGGCAGCAGGGATGCGAACGGGCAAACGTTGGCTGCTGCGGCACTAGCTGTCGTCGTGCCCGGCTGGCAGGCCCGTGATCAGCTCGCGGACCCGGCGGAGCTCCTCGAGCGCGGCCTGCACCCTGCCCGGGAACGCCGGATCTTTGAGTACCTGGCCGGTGCGGGGGTCGGTGACCCGCTGTCCGTCGCGGATGAGCGGCTGGCCCTGCTCCGCCAGCTTCCGGAGGGCCTGCTCGACGTGGTGGAGGCGGGCCAGCGAGCGCTGGCGTTCCGCGGCGAGCAGGTCTATGCGGTCAAGGATGCCCTCGGCTTCGGCGCGGTCGGCGGCGGGCATGACGGGCAGGATGTCCTTGATGTCGGTGCTGCCGTCCGGGGCGTAGGGCTCCATCAGCGCGTGGAGGCGCAGCAGGTCGCGCAGCTCGGCCTGTTTCTGATCGCGGGCTGCGTTCTCGCCGGGTTCCCTGGGGCCGGGAGGGTTGTGGTCAGTCATGTGCCCATGCTCCCATGGTCCCGCAGGTGGACAGCCGGTCCGGGATAGCCACGCCGACAGGAATCGCCGCAGCTCAAACGGTCGCGGGATGGTGGCCTGCTGCGCTCTGACGTTCAGGCCACGGGGCAGCGCTACCAGGCGCGGCGGCACTTGCCCGGGCGGGATCTCGTCGAGCTTGCCGTCTGGCCGGGCCCGCCAGCACACCCCGAGCATCAGGTGACGATCGGCCGCGTCATCACCGAGGTCCACGAACTGCGCGGCATCGCGCTCCGGCTCGCCGAGGCTGACACCGACGCGTTCACTGCCGTGACCGGCGCCCACACGCTCCCCAAGTCCACCGAGGAAGAGAAGACCGCCCGCTCCACGGCCATCGCCCAGGCACTGGCCAGCGCGGCCTGGCCACCGGCCCAGACCATCAGCGTCGCCGGAACGGTGGTCGATCTCGCCCAGGCGCTGGCAGCGATCGGTAACCCCAACGTCATCAGCGACGTCGCCGCCGCTGCCGAGGCTGCCCGCGCCGCGTGCAGCCGGGCCGCCAGCTCCAGCGCCCGCTCGACCCAGAGCCGGCCGGCATCAGCGAAGCTCGCGGTCTCCATCGCGAACCGCTCGCGCAGCCCAGCCTCACCGTGGAGCGCGGTGATCGCGTGCAGCGGCATCGTCACCAGCAGCCGCTCACCCGGACCCATGCTCCCATCAGTAGCAGATGTCACCCCGTCGCAGCCGCCTCACGCGAAGGCAGACCCGCGGGCCAGGGTGCTGACCGCGCGGCCCGGGGTCGGGCAGTTCACCGCGCTTTGTCGTGGTGGGCGCGGGCTCCGGGGATGCGGTGAGCAGCGAGAATGCCCACAGGTAGCCGGCCTGGCAGAGCCGTTTGTTGCGCACTAGGCGGCGGGTGACGGCGTGCCGTCTGCCGGAGGCGCGGGTGATGGGCGCGGTGCCTGCGTAGGCCTTGAGGCCTTTGGCATCCTGGAAGCGGGATCGGTCGTCGCCGATCTCGGCGAGCACATCGAACTTCCGCCGTGCCTCCGCCATCGCCGTCCTCCCTTAAGGCGATGTCTCTAGGTACGAGGGGAAACCCAAAGAACCTCGTCGTCAAGCCAGGCCGGTCGCTGCGCTACCAGACCCCAGCACCAGCCGCCCGCACCATCGCCGCCCTGCTCGCCCTCCGCGACCAGGTCATCGCGCCCATCCTCGCCGGCATCCGAAGCCCGCGGATAGGACGCAAGCCCGCCACCTGGACTCCTGTCGACCGGGACTACGAGACCCTCCGCATCGGCATGCTGGCCTCTTCGACCACCTCGGCATCACCGCAGGAGCCCGGGCCGCATAGACAACATTTTGTGGATGAGAGAACCTCAGGCCGCTAGGGCGGGCCGTGGCCAGGCCGGACGTCCGGGCAGCCTCGCGGCGCAGTGACCTGGGTTTTTGTGACGTGGAGCGGTCGACGGGAATCGAACCCGCACTATCAGCCGCCAAGCCCCCGTGAGGCCCGGCCGGCGCGCGCCCTGGGTCGGTCACGGCCCGGCGTCGGTTCCGGCGAGGAGGGCCAGGACTTCGCCGACGGTGCGTTCCCGCCGGGTGGGTTCTGGCAGCGGCAGGTGCGCCTGGATCTGGTAGCGGTTGCGGCGGCCGTTCTTCTGCTTGACCACGTAGCCGGCCTCGGCCAGGTCGGCGACGATGCCGTAGGCGCTGCGCTCGGTGATGCCCAGGCTGGCCGCGATGTCGCGCAGGCGCACCCCCGGGTCGTGTGCGATGCACAGCAGCACCCGGGCGTGGTTGGTCAGGAAGGTCCAGTTCGCCACCATCGGCATGCTACCAGATTCTGGAAAACAGTTGCTAGTTTCCAGGTGCGGGTGTAGCGTGCAAGACACGCACCGGAACTCAGCCGCCAAGGGCGGCCAGCTACCCGGGGCTACCGGAGGAGCGCATGCCCATCGGCCTGATCATCATCATGGCCGTGGCTCATGGCGCTCGTAGTGCCGCGCAGCCGGCTGAGACCGCCGGTGCCCGATGCAAGCCGCCGGGCCAGATCCCTGGCCTGGCGGCTGCGGATGCGGCAGCGGTGACATGATGAACGCCTTCGCCGCCAGTGACCTGGAGGCCGCGGACCCCTGGCCCGGCCCGGTGACGACGGCGCGCCGTGTTCCGGCGGCCCGCCGCGTCCGCAGCTTGACCGCCGTGTACCGGACATGATCGCGACCGCGCACGAGCCCGTGGACGCGCGGCCGCCGCCAGCGGTTCCGGCAGAGACCAGCGGCGGGCGCGGTGCGGTGGCCGGGTCACCTGGCCTGCGCCCGCCGGTGACCGCCAGCCGGGCGGAGATGATCGCAGCCTCGTCAGGCCGCGCCCGCCAGCAGCGGACGCCTGCCCTGACGGGCGTCGGTTAGCGCCGCGTATCCCCCGCCGGCGCGTCCCGGCCGGCCGCTGTCGCAGCGGTGGCCGGGACGCGGCACTGTCCCGCTCGCGCGAGGACAGCGTCAATGCCCGCACCAGCGGCGCCCCGCCCGGGCACAACCAGCACCCGGCCGCGCCCATCGGTCAGCGGCTCTGCCCCGCGCCTGGCGTCCCAGCCCGCCCCGGCAGCGCCTTCGCGCCAGCCACGGCCTGCCCGGATCGGCAGAATCCGCACCGGGCTGATCGCCGGCGCGGGACGAACCCGGATCACGCAGCTGCGCGGGGATCGTGCGCCGAACCCTCCACCGCCCCTAGCCCCGGCCGCGGCCAGGCACACCCCGCGGCCAGAACCACGCCGCGGCCCGCATCACGGCCCGGCCCGGCAAGAGCCCCAGCCTCACTCGTGAGCGGACGGAAAGGAGGCGGCCGCATGACCGCGCACGACAGTGCCGGACCGCACGCATCGTTCGTACCGCCCCGGCCGGTGCTCCTTCTCCGGTACCCGCCGGGCCCGCCCTCGCCGCGGCTCAGCGCTGGCCCGGGACTGGGCCGGCGCGGCGCTGCAGACGCCGGGGGATGGCGGCCATGCTCGCGCAGTGCGCACCGCGACGGTGAACCGCTCCAGGCCCGGCCGGCGGAGGCGGGCCGGTCGCCGGAGCAGCGATCGATCACCACGGCCCGGGCAGCGGACCAGGCCGGCCGGCCCGGATCTTCGCCCATCCGCTGATTCTCCCAGGAGCCGGGCGAACCCGCCTCTCCAGCCAGGCCACCCGCGGTCGGTGCGCGCCCACGGCGGCAGAAGAGTGCGCGGTGAGGGCCGGTCACAGGGCTGTCACCAGATGAAGGGGATGAGCCTCTTCGTCCGTTGCGAATATTCTGCGTAGGCCGTGCCGAGCTTGCCCGTCAGCATGTCCTCCCCCGTCAGCATGTCCTCCTCTGAGGCAATCCGGCGGCTGTAGGCGGCGCCCATCAGGGCCGCCACTCCAAGGGCTGCGCCGGCGCTCCCGGACGCCACCCCGAAGCCTGTCCAGACCATGATCGAGCCGAGATAACCCGGATGACGGATCACCCGGTACGGCCGCGGCTCGGATCCGCGACGATCTCCCCGGTCGGTGTCACACGGTTTTGCAGCGGCATGGCCGTATCCTCCGCTATGGGGACGACATCTGACCGCGGATCCAGACCGCCGGAGCCGGGGCGGAAGGCTGCTTTCTGCAATGCGGCGGCAACCGGAGTCTTCCACTGCGCGATGACCTCAGCTACCCACGCCAGCGACACGACGGCGCGCGCCGCTCGCGGCAGAAGCGGATGCGCAGAACCCGGCCTACGGTTGGCAGGTGGTCACCCTCCGTCCGGCCGGCGATGCCGACATAGACGCGCTCCGCATGATCGCTGCGGCGGCGTACGAACATTACGTGGCCAGGATTGGCCGCGCCCCGGCCCCAATGACTGCTGACTACGCACAGGCTGTCCGGAGCGGCCAGGCATGGGTGGCAGTGGAACGTGGCGGGATTGTCGGCCTCGCTATCCTCGTCGCTCGGCCCGGCTACTTGCTGCTGGAGAATGTGGCTGTCCTGCCAGCCGCTCAGGGACGCGGCGTCGGGAGCCGTTTGCTAGCCCTGGCGGAGGACCAGGCGCGCAGCCTGCATCTCAGCGAGATCCGGCTTTACACCAACGAAGCCATGACCGAGAACCTCGTCTACTACCCGCGGCACGGCTACGTGGAGAGCCACCGGGCCAAGCACGACGGCTTCCGGCGGGTGTTCTTCCGCAAGCGCCTCGCTGACTGACCGCTCCACTCGCGGCAGAAGCGCGCATCCCGGACGCCCGGTGATCATGAATATTCATGCAGCCCTGGCTCCGTCTGGCACGCGTCGGCGGACGAGCTGGATCAGCAGTTGCGCGCGCAAATAGCCGCCGATCTGGCGCGGATCCCAACCGCTCGGCGTGACTAAACTAGCTGCGGCGCGCAGATCTGGGTACTCTGCGCGCGTCCACCGCGTGGTCACCAGGCCGATAGACACGCGGCCACGCCGGGATAACAAGCGTGTCGCTGACCGGCTCATGGTGGCATCGTCGTCCCGATTCACGCTAGATCATCGGCGTCGGCCAGGCCAGGCCAGCTCATGCCAGGCGTGCCTGCCCGGATTGAGGCCGTCTGGCGGGCGCAGAACCCTTCTCACGCCCGGTGCAGGACCTCGACGGTGCCTTTCCCGCCGTCGACTCTGATCCGGTCGCCGCTGTGCAGTTGCATTGTGGCGTTGCCGCAGCCGACGACGGCGGGGATGCCGAGCTCGCGCGCCACGATCGCGGCATGGGACAGCGGCGCGCCGACGTCGGTAACTACTGCGGCAGCCCGCGGGAAGATCGGCGTCCAGCCGATGTTGGTCACGGTCGTTACCAGGATCTCGCCGTCGCCGAGCTGGCCGGCGTCTTCGACTTTGCCGATCACCCGCGCCACGCCTTCAGCTACGCCGGATGCCCCGGCAAGTCCGGTGACGGTGTCGTCCGTTGGCGCGATCATGCCGCGTTCGTCGTAGTAGTCGGCGCGTCTGTTGGAGTCGGCGGCCCAGCGCACGGGGTCGAACCGGCCGCGGATCAGCGCAGGGTAAGGCGGCAGCGCACAGTAGGTCTCGTATGTTGCCTTGCGGCCCGGCACTGCCGACAGCGGCGACTCGTCACGGTGAAGCACATCGAGTATCTCGGGCAGGCTAAGGAAGAACAGGTCGTCGCCGTGGCCGGTCAGCTCACCGGCGCGCAGCAGCCACGCGCGCAGCAGCCAGAACGCTCTGGCCAGCTCGGATCTGGCTCCTTCCCGCCCGCGGACCGCCTGCGCCCACCGGGTGACCATCGCGCGCGCCGTAGCCGCTTTCCTCGGCTCCTGTCCGAGCCGGTCCCAGACAGCGCGGCGGGCCGCATCCTGGCTGGCCAGCAAGTCCTCGGAGCTGCGAGAGGTGTCCTGCAGGCCCACGAGCTGCCTGTCGATCCAGTCGGGATCCTCAGCCGGCCGCGGGACCGAAACCTCGATCTCGTGCGAGCCGCGATGTCCATATAGCCGCGTGAACGATGCGCGGTCGATATCGCCGCGAGCAAGTTGCGCGAGGCCGGTTAGCGGGCCCAGGCTGGCCAGCTGGGCATCCCCGGCAACCTGCCCGGACAGCAAAATGGCCGCGTCGGCCTCGCCGGCCAGCGCGGCCAGCTTGTTCGGCACGGCAAGCAGCGCCCTGGCGCCGCCTGTTCCGGAGGCCGCGAGCATGTCGCTGGCCTCCAAGAAGAACGGCTGGATCTGGCTGAGCCACGCGTCGGCCAGCGCGCTGGCGTCATCAATCCGCTGGATCTCGGCGCGCAGGTCGTCACAACGACCCGGAGCAACCGCGACGAACTCCGGTAGTCGTTTGTGGTTCCTCCGCGCCCTGCGCATGGTCGTGACAAACACCGGGACCATCAGCCGGATGACCCTCCAGCGGGGAAGCCGGACCAGAGGTATCTCCTGCGCCGTCGGCAGCTTGCCGAAGACCGGCTCGCTCAGCCTGACGAACCGGCGCACCGAGATGCCCGCCACCCGACCCAGCGAAGCCGACATGCTCACATTCATGTAGAAGCGGCCCCCGACTCGTCCCCAGCCGTTGTATCCGGGCAGGGTCGGCGGAGATATCTCCCGCGGCATGAACAGCTCGATGAACGACCAGGTGGCCGGGGTCATCACGTCTGGCAGCGCCTCGCCGAGGTTGCCGTTGCTCCACAGGTAGTCCCCATCCAGGCTGTCGTTCCACTGCTCGCCGGACCTGGCAGCTGCCGTAAGGCCGGTTACCGGCCGTGCCTGCACGACGAACAGCTTGCCCTCGGCCCGCGCCCACTCGACGTCCGCCGGCTGGCCGTACAGGTCCTCAATCGCCAGGCCGACACGGGCAAGCTCACCGGCCTCACCGGCGGTCAGCACCGCAGTATCGCGCAGGGCGGCCGGCGTGTCCTGCTCCCTCGTACCGGTGCCGGCGGGCACGGTCATCACGGACTTGCTGCCGGCCTGGTAGTCGATAATGTCGCCGCCGGCCCGGTCCACCACGACGATGTCCGGTGTGACCTGGCCGCCAACGACGGCCTCACCAATGCCCCAGCTCGCGTTGAGAACCACCTGGTCCCCGCCGCCGGCGGCCGGGTTAACCGTGAAGAGGACTCCGGCGGCATCAGCCGACACGAACTGCTGCACAACCACACCCATCTGCGCATGGTCGGTAACGATCCCATAGCGGGCCCGGTAGCCGATCGCCCGCGGTGTCCACAGCGACGCCCAGCACCGCTGGACTGCGTCGAGCACGGCGGCCGCACCGCGGATGTTGAGATACGTATCCTGCTGTCCCGCAGCCGATATACCGGGAAGATCTTCCGCGGTCGCCGAGGACCGCACTGCCACCGCCACGTCGTCACCCAGGGCGGCGTACGCGCGGACGATAGCTGCTGCGGTGGCGGCCGGCATTGCTCGGCCGGCGAACAATGCGCTGATCCGCTCCGACGCGACCTCGAACGTAACCGGGTCAGACACATCGACGGTGGACATGGCCGCCATCACCGGTTCACGCAGGCCGCCGCCCTCGACAAAGTCGAGATAGGCGCTGGTCGTCACGTCGAAGCCAGGCGGCACCGGGATGCCGGCGCGCGCGAGACGCGCCAGCGAAGCGCCCTTGCCACCCACCGTCTCGAGCACTGCGGCCGGGTCGTCCAGGGCCATCACCAGCGGCACCTGCGTGCTCACGAGAACCTCCTAATGGCACCGGAGCCGATCCGCGAACTTGCCCCGGGCTGGGACAGGTTCAATGGCTACCGCCGCCGACCTTGCGTGCGTCCGGCAGCAACAAATGTGCTTCCCTCAAGGACATCTGCCAGCAGGCAGACGCCGCCATGCTCATAACCGGCTGATCTATACGATATCGACTGCCAGGAAAGGCGTTGCCCGGGCCCGTCGGCCCCGGCGGATGACCGGGCCCGCTGTCCGGCCGCCAGGCCCGTATAAGCCCCGAGCTCCAGACGCCACCGTCGACCGGCTGAGTTAGATCGCGCAACGACGGTACTCGGTAACGGACGATCTGCGCGCGGTCTGGCCATCGGCAACAAGCCTCTATCGACCGCGCCGAGTCGGCGATCGGCTTGCCTGATAACGAAATGACGCAGTCGAGTCAGCGATCATCGCAGCCATCAAGCCTCGATTGAAATATGCTAAGCGATGCATGAATATACGTTCGGGCAACGCCCGCCCGGTCCGCCGCCGGGGCCGGGACCGCGATGCGCACCCGCGCGACGGTCAACCTGGGTGGCGCGCTGCGATCAGAGCCGACTCGGGACAGCTCTCCGGACCGGGACTGGCCGCCATGATCGCCGAGATTCGGGGTGAGTCGCCCCGGCGGAGCTGGCTGCAGCGGGACCTGGCCCCGGGCGGTCGCAAGGTCGACGAGACGCCGGATCTGGATGAGGCCGTCGCTCTGCTCACCGAGGCCGTCAAGGCGACTCCCTCGGGCGGTCCGCCCGCGTACACGTATCTGGGCGGGGCGTTGCGGAGGCGCTATGCGATGACCGGGAAGCCGAAGGCGCTCACCCAGGCCCTGCGTACGCTCCGCGCTGCGGTGACCACCTCCCTACCGGGGGGACCCGTCGTCCTCGATCGCGCTGTTCTTCCTCGCCGAGGTGCTCACTGACCAGTGGGAGCGGACGTCGGCCGAGGCCGCCCGCGACGAAGCCCTCGCGCGTTTCCGCCAGGCCGCAGAGGTGGACACGGCATCGGCGGACTGGCGCGCGACCGTCGCGCAGCGCTGGGGCGAGTTCGCCATGTCAGAGGGCCTGGTAGCGGCGGCGGTCGCCGGATTCGCGACGGCGGTCACCGCGCTGGACGAGGCGGCGTGGCGCGGGCTGGGCCGTGCGGATCAGGAACGGGTGCTGGGTGAGTACGAGGGGCTCGCCCGCGACGCCGCGGCGGCCGCGATCAGGGCGGGCCGCGTCGACTACGCCCTCGAACTGCTGGAGCAGGGCAGGGGAGTCATGCTCGCGTAGGTCATCGACAGCCGTGCCTCCTACGATCGGCTCCGTATGGCGGCGCCGGAGCTGGCGGCACGGCTCAGCGAGGTCCATGACGAAATGAACTTCGCAGAGCGGATGGACCTATCCGATGATCACGACCTCGACTGGGCGCGTCACCTGGACCAGCGGCACACCATGGCCCGGCGTCGCCGGGAGATCCTGGCCGAGATCCGGGAGCTGCCCGGGTTCGCGGACTTCCTGCGCCCCCCTCGCTGTGAGACCCTGCGGCAGGCCGCCGAAGCGGGGCCGGTCGTGGTCTTGAACGTGAGCCGGTACGGGTGTGACGCGCTCATCGTGACCCTCGACGAGCTGCGGGCCGTCCCGCTCGGTTTCAGCTTGCCGGAGGCTCGGCGCCAGGCCGACCGGCGGCCGTGCGGCGGCACATCCCGGAGTCGTATGAGCTTAAGGGCGACGACGCCACCCACGAGCGCGTGCTGGCCGCACTGGAGCAGGGCGCCTGGGTCCACTTCGCCTGCCACGCCGAGCAGGAACTCGCCGACCCTCCCGGGCACGGCTGATCCTGCGCGATCGGCCACTGACAGTACGAGAACTGGCGGCGCGGCGATAGGCGGGAATGCTGCCCTGCCAGACCCCGCCGTGAAGTCACGGCACCTACCTCCCAAGGAGGCCTGCGATGTCGTCCGCGCCTTATGACCTCAGCATCAGCGCCGCCCGAACCGGCGCACTGTTCCCATCGCCACTGCAGCGCTCCGATGAACCCAGCGCACGGCAGATCCGGCAGGCGATCGCCACGGCCATCGGCGCGCACGGCGTGCGGGGCTGCGCGGCCCATGTCACGCAGGCCTACGGCGAGCACCCCGAGACCGCGCTCACCCGGATGCGCTGGGCGCTCACGGCGGTGGCAGCATGGCGGCCGGATCTTCTGCAACGACCGTGGGCAGGACTTCCGCCACGGTGCGCCAGGCTGCAGCCAGGAAAGCCAGTACCTCATCCAGTGACAGCCGTAGCTGACTCTCATCGACGAGAGGTCCACCTGCGGCATGAATGGCAGCACGCCAGGCCGCACGATTCTCTACCCGCAGTTCGGCGACCAGGACGACCATGTCGTGCATTGAGTTCGGCAGCGAGGGCATCGATTCTGCGGACAGTGCTGGCGTTCCGTCCGGCGCGGTGATGAAGCAGGCAAGGCTTCCCCGGTCAACAGACCGTCCAGTCTGGCCGTCCTGCCAGCGGGCCGCTGGGATATCATCACCCCGATGCTTGGACAGGATCGAGCAGTACAGGTTTCCTATGCGCGTCCATCTGCCTGCGGACGGTGCCCACTGCGCCGAGGCTGATCGCCCCGAGGCCCCGCCGGAGCGCTCACACTGCTCCACCGGGACTTGATCGGGAAGGCCTTCGGGTCGGCGGCAGCCGGTCCATCAGGCCGGCCACGGCCTGCCCGGTACTCGCGCCGATCAGCGCCCCGGCCACGGCGTCGCCTGGGTAGTGCACCCCGGTGTGCACCCGGGAGTACGCGACGGCCGCCGCGAGGAACCGCAGCGCGAGGCCCAGCCAGGGCTGCTCCCGGGCGATCGCCGAGGCGAAGGCGAACCCCGACGCCGCGTGCCCGGACGGGAACGACGTGGAGGCCGGCATCCGCACGTTCCGCTGCGCCGGCACTCCGGCGCCGGCCCGGTCCGGGCGCTGCCGGGGCCAGAGGGACTTGACATCGAGGTTCACCAGCGCGGAGGTGACGCCGATGGCCAGCGTTCCGCGCGCCGCCGCACGCCGGCCGGCCTGGCCGCCCGCCCCGGCGAGCCCGGCCGCGATGGCCAGCCAGAGGCGGGAGTTATCAGCAGCGTTGGAGAGCCAGCGCAGCGGCTCGTCGAGGGACGGGGTGGGCGTGGACGCCACGGCAGAGTAGACTGCCCGGTCCACCGCCGCCAGCTCGCGCAGCCCATCGGCAACCTGCTGGCGGACCGGCCCCCCTAGTTGCGCGAGCCAGTCAGCCAGGCGCTCCGTGACCGCCTCGGCGGCGCCAGCGGGCTCGCCGGCGGCATCCTGTGTTGCCATCGGCGCATGCTAACACCCAGCCCGGATGGGAACGCCGGGACAGTCTGCCCGTCAGGGAGGATCACGTGCCGGGCAGCACGCGGAGTACGGCGCCGCAGCGGCCGAGCGCGGGCGGCGGCCGTGGCCGCCCTCCTCCTCGGCATCGCTTTCCATGCGGCGACCGTTGTCCTGGCCTGCTGATCCGCGCCGCGGGCGGCTGATACGCGATGTCGAAGCGCGTGGTGCGGGTGATCGCCGTGGCCGCGGTGGTGGCATCTGTCGCGGCGTTCGGCAGCGGCCTGCTTCCTGATCCCGGCCCTGCTGTCCACATCGATGAGCACGGAGCCATCGGCGTCACCACGGCAGCGGCGGCTCACCCGGCCTGGGTGAACCGCTCTGCCGTTAGGCGCTTGGACGTCTCCGATCGACAAAAGGTTGTCGATGTGGGTGTGGAGGGCGTCGGCGCCCCAGGTGGAGACTGAAGGAAGTGCCGGGTGGCGGGCGCAGATGCCTGGTCCGCTGCGGACTATAGGGTGCCCACGCCCGGCGCTGCAGCCAGCACGAATACGGCGAGCGGATCAAGACGGTGGCCGTCGCAGATGCCTCGCCCCCAGCCGGGACCAAAGGGCGCGGCCGATGTCTACCGCTCGGGTGACGGCGGTCGCTTATGGCCGATCGCGATGTTGCGCTGCCCCGAAAGGGCCACTCCTTCCGGGCGAAGTCCCGGACGGAGCGTAGACCGGCTTACTTTCAATGAGAGCCGGGCTTTCGAGGTGATGCCGCCGGTGAGAGTCCGCGGGAGGCATGCATGGCAGGCAAGGGCGATGACGTGGCTGCGCGGGGCGGCGGTCCGGCGCATGGGGTTGGCGGCGCGGGCGGACCGCGCGTAATGGACGAACAGCCGAAGGGCCCTACCCGCAGCCAGCGCTGGCTGGCCAGGCTGGCGTTCGCGGCGGCCGTCGCTGCGGTGGTAGTGCTGCTGTTCGGGGGGCTGAGAAGCATTGCCGCGCTGTTGCTGGGCTTGGCGGGCCTGGCGATCGGCTGCGCGGCGGCCTGGTGGTTCCTCGCCAACCGCGGCATCGTGCGCTGGCTGGCGCTGGTGGTCCTGGTCGCCGCGCCGGTGTTCGTGATCGTGGTGTACGTCGTTGCCGGGCTGGTGTGGGAGGTGGCGGTCAGCGTCGTGCTCGCGGCGGCCGCCGTCGGAGCCGGGCGCGCGGCGCTCGCCAGCGGCGACGCGTCCGCGGGTCCGCCCGAATATGCGGCGGCGCGACAACGCCAGCCGTTTATGATCATGAACCCCAGGTCGGGCGGCGGGAAGGTCGGGAAGTTCGGGCTGAAGGACAAGGCCATCGCGCTCGGCGCCGAGGTGGTCCTGCTGGAGGGCCCCGGGATCGTCGACGTGGCCGCCCTGGCGCGCCAGGCGGTGGACCGGGGTGCCGACCTGCTCGGGGTGGCAGGCGGTGACGGGACCCAGGCTCTGGTCGCGGGGATCGCCGCCGGGCGGGACATCCCGATGATGGTCATCTCGGCAGGTACCCGCAACCATTTCGCCCTCGACCTCGGGCTGGACCGGGACGACCCTGCCAGCTGCCTCGATGCCCTCACCGACGGCGTCGAACTGCGCATCGACCTGGGCCTGATCGGCGACCGTACGTTCGTTAACAATGCGTCGTTCGGCGCCTATGCAGGGATCGTGCAGAGCCCCGCCTACCGCGACGACAAGGTGGGCACCGTCCTGCAAATGCTCCCGGACCTGCTGAGCGCCCACGAGGGAGCGCACCTGGTGGTCCGGGTCGACGGGCGGGTAATACTCGACAGGCCGCAAGCGGTGCTGGTCAGCAACAACCCGTACGAGACCGGCGACCTCGCCGGCCTGGGCCGGCGCGCGCGGATCGACCAGGGCGTGCTCGGCGTCGGCGGCGTCAAGGTCGAGAACGCCGCCGAGGCGGCCGGGCTGCTGCGCAGGGCACAACGCTCCCGCGAACTCACCGCGCTCACCGCGCGCGAGGTCATCATCGAGGCGGACGAACCGCAGATCCCGGTCGGGATCGACGGCGAATCGGTGCTGATGCCCACCCCGGTGCGCTGCACGATCCGCCCGCTGGCACTGCGGGTACAGGTACCGCGCAACCGGCCTGGCGTCCCGGCGCCACGGCCGCAACTGGACTGGGCACGGCTGCGCCACCAGGCCCTCACCTTCGCGCGGACCACAGACGCCCCCCCTGCCGCACCACCGGGCACTTCATGATCGCGATGTCTCGTATCGAGGGAGCGGGTGACCCGGTAGAGGCACCTTAGAGGCACCTTAGCGCTGCCTGTCGGTCGGGAAAGGCCGCGATCCTTGACCGCCCGGCGGTATCGGATGTTCAGGGACTTGATCGCGCTGGTGGGCGGTATGAAAGTGTCGGCGTCGCCGGTTCGGCCGGGGCTGCCCCGCTTTCGGCGGGTGGGTGGCAGCCAACCCCGCCGGCGGACAACGAAACTGACCCGGGATCCTCACGCCGGGCGTGGCGTCCCCGAAGGGATGCCAGGACTTGCATGCCTCCGTTCTCAAACAGCCAGGATGGTGCGTGGCGTGGGTTGTTACGCCCGGGCTCGTCGCCATGGGTCGAGGCGGCCCGGCGCGGGAGCATGCCAGTCCGGCGCCACTGACGTGCGGCTAACAGGAGCAGCAAACGAGCCGACGGGCAGCTTGGAGGCCACAGCGGCGGGGCGCCACCGGAATCTCACGGGCCGCGGCCGGGGTAATCCCTCCTGAGGTGACGGCGTCGGCGAGAGCCTGGTGGTCGCGTTCGTTCTGGTCGGCGCAGGCGGCGGCGAACCGGGTGATGGCCTTGTCGAGGACGTCGGAGCGCGGCTTCGCCGTCTCGTACCGCTGGTCATCGCCCGGCCTCGCCGTCCGGCCCTGGCCTGGCCGGGGCAGCCGGTCAGGCCTTCCGCGCGGAACTGAACACCAGGATGTACTCCTCAACCGCGCGGATCACGCAGTCCGCCGTATCGACGCCAATGGCCCGGGCCACAGCGGCGGCGCTCGGACTGGCGGCCAGCGCAGCCGGGTCCTGCCACACAGTCTCGCTGATCAGATGCCCCGACGCCGGATCGGCGAACAACAGCGCGCCGCGGAAGCCGACCGTTTCCGCCAGCCACGGGACCGCGGTATCCCCGAATCCCTCGACGGCGTCCTCGAACGCTGCCCGCCCGGCCTCCATCCGCGTCAGCCGGATCCCCTCCCCGCCGCGCAAGGGTGCCTCCCGCTCGAAGACCGGAATCCGGTAGCACTCGGCGGTGAGTGGTCCCTTAACCCGCCGGGCCATTTCACCGCGAGCGGTGGCTACTGCGTTCTCGCTGTCCAGCAGCGCATTGTGCGACACCCAGAATGATTCGAGTACCGCCACACCGGACTCCGGGTTCGCCAGCAGCGACATCCCCAGATTGCCGGGCAGGCGCTCGACCGCCGGGCGGACCTCGCTCTCGATGTACCTGACGGACTCACCCAGCAGAACCGGATCCGCGGTGATCAGATTAAGACGGGCATGCAACACGGCGGCTCCTAAGAAACGTCACCCTGGCGGACGGCCTTGGCGAGGAGCAGGCCGGCAATCGCGCCGGCCAGCGGGAAAGAACCGCAAGCTCCCTATTGAGGTACTGGCGCAGCCGGACGATGAAGCCCCGGAACATCTGGTGCCTTTCAGCAGGCCGGCTAGGTGCCGTGGCAGCGCTTCGATCTGCGGCCGCCGCCGCAGCCGAAGAAATCGCTATGCCCGCGCCACCCGTCTTGCTTCGCGCAGAGAACCAGTACGTCAGCCCGGCCCCGGCCGGTTTCCTGGCCATCGGCCAGCGGCGGGCGCGTAACGACGGCGACCTCGCCGCCAGCGAGCCGCTGTTGCCGCCCGCGGAGCTCGCGGTGCTCGCGACGCCGTGCGCAGCCGGGCCGCCCGCTGTAGCGCTCACAGCGGTACCATCTGCAACGCGGTCATGGGCATCCGCCGCCCCGGTAAGCCGCTCGTTCTCACTGGCCAGCTCTTCCCAGCCGTTGTGATTCGACATCGCTTCCTCCCCCTGTGCGCGACGCCCATGCGCGCGCGGCTACGCCTTGGACCCTTTTGCCTTGGCCAGCTTTGCTTTCGCTTTCTTCATCCGCTTGCGCTGTTTGCGGGCCTGCTTGCTGTCCTTCCTGGCCTCTTCCTGGCCGGCCTCGGTCACGATCTCGGCCTGGAAGGGGTCCGGTGCCGCGCATTGGGGGGGCCTCGGCTTCCAGCAGCGCCCTGGTCTCGGCAAGGTCCTTCTGCTTGCCGGCATCCACTTTCGGATAGCGGGGGCCGATGTCGATCAGGGTGTGGGCCAGCACGGCTGACACGCAGGTCCGGGCGAACCACTTGTGGTCGGCGGGGATCACGTACCAGGGCGCCCACTCGGTGCTGGTGTTCGACAGCATTTCGGAGAACGCGGCCTGGTAGTCGTCCCAGTACTTGCGCTCCCTGGCGTCGTTGGCCGAGAATTTCCAGTTCTTCTCGGGCAGGTCGACCCGCTTGAGGAACCGGATCCGCTGCTCTTCCTTGGACAGGTTGAGGAAGATCTTGACGACCCTGAACCCGTTGCCGGCCAGGAAATGCTCCCAGTCGTTGATCTCCCGGTACCGGCGGGCCCACACGCCCCTGCCCTTCGCTACCGACGGGAGTCTCTGCCGGTTGAGGTTCTCCGGGTGTACCCGCACGACGAGGACCTCCTCGTAGTGGGACCGGTTGAAGATGCCGATCTCGCCCCGGCCGGGCAGCCGCCGGGCGTAGCGCCACAGGTAGTCGTGGTTCAGCTCCTCCGCAGAGGGGACCTTGAAACTGCTCACCCGCACGCCCTGCGGGTTAACCCCGCTCATCACATGGCGGATGGTGCCGTCCTTGCCGCCGGCATCCAGGGCCTGCAGGCAGACCAGCACCCCCCAGCTGTCCTGCGCAGCGAGCCGGGCCTGATACTCCTCCAGCACGGCGACGCCGGCCTCCAGTAGCCCGGCCCCGTCCTTCTTCTTCAGGAAACTCGCCTTATACCCCGGATCGAAATCTCTCGCCAGCTTCACCCTGGAACCCGGCCTGACCCGCAACGGCTCAATGAACTCCGCGAGCAGCTTGGCCCTGTCATCCGCCATCTCGCACAACCCTCCCGGACAGGTCCCAGCACCCGCGGCGGCCAGCACCGGCCCGCGCCCAGCCTGCCCATCCAGTCATGCAGGCTTCATCGGGCACGCACATTTCAACCATGTTTCCCTTGGCCGACCCGGTTTGGCAGGGACCAAGGTCCCCGCCGAACATGCCAAAGTCCCTGGATCCACTCATAGAGCGGTTCCGGCTGACCTGGCCGACGCCCTGTCCCGGGGGCGGCCGGGACACAAATCCCGGCCCAGCGTCCCTGCCCGCTGTTCAGGCCATGTGCCGACCTTCCCCACAGCACGGACACTCGACCTGAGGTGACCACCTGCCACCAGGAAGGATGCCTGATGATAGCAGCACCGCTTCCCTGGAGCTCCAGGCAGCGTGCCGTCGACGACGAACTCGGAATCCTTGCCAGGCAGGGATGGAACGGGTGCCTCTCCCGCACTCTGCGATAGCCGTCGCCTGGATCGGGTGTAGTCGACGATATGGCCCACTGCTAGTCCGAAAGATGGATACGCACCGCGCGAGCCGAGGGCACCGGCCGGGTGTTGATCTACGACGAACGGCACCTTCGATCAGTTCTCGACCAGTACACCAGCCATTACATCCGACACAGGCCCTGCCAGCTCGCCAGCAACAACCGCCCGATCAGGCCAGCGTTCCGCTGGACTTGCCAGTTCCGCGGCGAAAAGCCCTCAGCGGCCCGAGCAATGAGTAGTATCGGGCACCGTAGCTGACCTCATGACACCCAGGTCAGACGCGTGCGATGGGTTTTGAATCAGTACAGGAGCATTCACTGCATCCATGGTGGAGGTCATCGAACAAGTAATGCCAGAAGCCTGCCCCGATTATTCCGCAACCAGGCAAGTGAAATTAACGATACTACGCACCACAGATGCTCCCTTGACAAGTAGCATCTTGGCTGCGCCCAATCGAAGGTTACATTACCGTCGCGCGCATACAGTAAAGCGGCTCGGTGCGCGCATGCCCTCGAAGGATCTGCGGAAAGCACCATGGGCAGTGACAAGCTGGCTGTCATCCGGTCGGATGCCGGCCGCCACCAGCGAGGACGCCGTGTCAGGCCCGGTCAACGCCGCGGGCTGGGATATCCGTCGCCTCGTCCCGGCCAGCCCTCCGGCGTGTCCTGCGATCGTGCCCGGCCTGCAAACTCCCGGGCATCTCGGAGGCCGATATCATCCGCCGTCCCCCGGCCGCGTACCCTCCGCCGGCAAGCCGCCGAGATCTAGCGGGCACACCTCATGTATCCAATGGCCGTCTGGTAGCAGCCGCACGTCCTCGCTCGCGGTGATGACCGCTCCGCACCGCTCGCAAACCTTGCCGGGCGCGCGCGCCTCGTTGTCTTCCGGTTCAAGGTACTCCACCTCCCGATCCGCGCGGTCGTGCTCGTCGATCTCACGCTCGGGCGAGGCCTCGCGGTCCTGCGGCAGAACCTCCCCGGACTGCCGCCGTTCCTCGTCGTGCTCGCGCCCGAAGCCAGCCCGGTGAGTCATCGTGCCCCCTAGTGTCGGCGATCGCAGGCGCTCGCCTGCGATCCCAGTCTGACACCCGCGGTGCTCTGTTACCCGGCCGCGTCGCGGTCCTCGCCCGCGGCGTCCACAGACCCGGACAACCGATCTGGCTACCCTAACTCGCAATCAAGGTTGCACACCGCACCCGTCGGCTTGGCCATCACATGAAAAGCCGGCGGGGCCCCGGGCATGGTCAGGACCGGGCCGGCGGTCTCGGCGGAGGGGCCGCTTACCGGGCCGGCGGCGGCAGGGCTCCCGGCTATCACGGGTCGAACACCACCTTGAAGTCGTTTTGGATGCTGACGACCGTCCAGCCGCGTTCCTTCGCCTCGGCGAGCGCCTTCTCCGAGCCCGTGTCGTAGGCGAACTCGCGGTCGGCGTCGTCGTGGTGAATCAGGATGGCGAAGCGGGTGGTCTTGAGCATCGGCACGTCGCCGTCCGCATTGCCGGCCACGAGCAGCGGCTTGCGGCCGTCCGCATCCAGATGTGCTCCGGCTTGCCGGCGCCGTCGTCGATCGGCTGCTCGGCGTCCTTGGTGCGGTAGATGTCGTCGTCGCGGTACTCGAGTGTCGTCGCAGAGCCGATCACTCGCTCGCGGGGAATGCCGTATATCTGCTCCGAGACCGGGCGGATGAAGTCGCGTCCGCCTCCCGAGCAGATGTAGGCCGTGAAGTCGCGGGCCTCGAGGAAGGCGAGCAGCTCGCGCATCGGCCGGTAGCCGGCCTTGGTATAGGCGAGGCCGAGCGTCGGGTGGGTCGCCGTCGCGAAGAATTGCCGCACGGCCTGCTCGAACGCCCCGACCGTGATTCCTTCGTAGGCCTCGCTGAGGCCCTTGACCAGATCCGGCACGTGGCCAGGCAGGCTCGCGAGCCACGCCCGGCCGTTTTCCGCGAGTGCCTTGGCTGCTCGCTCGCCTTGGCCGGGTCGGCCTCGGCCATTGCCCTCCAGCGGCGGAAGACGAAGTCCGCCTGGACGTACTGGGGCTTCTCACACCACAGCGTGCCGTCGTTGTCGAACGTAGCGACCCGCTCCGCGGGCGGCACGAAGGACGCGCCAGGCACAGTGACGGACGTCACGAACTCCAGGATCGCGGTCTTCGAAGCGCCGTCGCTCCAGCTGGGAAGAAGATCTTTGTCGTTCATGATCTGCCCTCTGTTCCTCAAGGGGGCCCGGTGCGGGCGGCGCAAGAGGATCCTCTCCGCCGCGCGCGGGGCTGCTCGTCAGTCGGCCCGCGAAGGCTGCCTCCGCCTCCTTCTGGAGGTCGGTCCACGGGTCGCCGACGACGTCGACGACGACCTTGCGGATCGTGCCGCCGATGAACGCCCACGGCGATTCGCCGGGGTAGTCGGCGGTCACCGGCTCGGCGCGGTCCAGCCCGACGTTGAGCCCTTCACCGGCGAGCGAGAACTTGCCCGGCTGGGTCTTGATCTTCGCCTCGCCGACCTTCTCGGCGTCGATGTAGAGGCGGAGCATCCCTTCCGTCGGCATCGTGGTGCCCGACTTCTCGAAGGACGCCGACAGCACGCAGTCACCCGCCGGGACAGGTTTGCCGGACTCGACGGTGGCCGAGGTGCTGGGCGAGCGCGGCTGGAACACCTACATGGTCGGCAAGTGGCATCTGTGCCCCGAGGAACAGGAGAATCTGGCCTCGGTTGCACTTATTGAAACCGCTTTCCCCTGATGCGGCGCCGACTCCTCAGCACGGCAGACACCTCGGCGCCGCAGCGACCACATCGTCGCGTACAGGAAAGCGCGGAGGCCGAAGATGGCGCTGGTCGTTCCCTACGGCGCCGCCCAGTTCTCGATCAGGCGGTAATACCAGGCCTCCGAAGGCCGTCGGCCATCCATGTGATCGTGAACGCCACGGCACCTGGCAGGTGGCCCGAGGTCTTATGCCTTTCCCGGGAGTGAGCAACCGGTAGGTGACCAGGAATAGCGCGGATCCGTCAATTGCGAAGGCGCTGGCCTGGAATAGGATCGCGATCTTCGCCCAGCGGTGGGACTTGCCGGAGCTCTTCGGCCCGGCCGCGCACCAGCATCGACGACCGAACCCGTTCCTGGCGCTCTGCAGCGCCGCCTGTCGGCGCCTGACGCGCTGCCGTTTCCCGGCGGGTTCACTTCCGCAAATCGGCCGCAGCCTCCGGCAGCCGTCGCTCGATCTCCGTAGCCTGGCAGGCCTGGCGTTCGTACATCACGCCGTAGGTGAAGGTATCCTCGCCCGCAGCCCGCGCATCATCGGCGAGAGCGCGTAGCACTGTCCGGGCGACGA
>WNGK01002917.1_pt1 | contig 20394 bp, 20 predicted proteins | sample 5400601 | NCBI WGS metagenome assembly WNGK01 (sample SAMN13153376, study PRJNA577476) | soil metagenome | isolation source: 60 cm soil or saprolite under Garry oak tree replicate 1 | place: USA:California | collected 2016-06-15
CGCTCCATTTTCTAACTGTGCTAAAAAAGTCGCGCTGCCCCGATTTCAAAGAGTATTGCTGGGGCTATCCGTTTGACTGGGCTTGGCGCGGGGGGGTGATCAAACAGCAGACGCCTTTGATCACAACGACACCCTACGTTTATGAGGCCTTTCTGCAGGTGTCCGAAATGATAGAACGAGCTTCTGACTTCCGACCTCTGATCTCTGACCTCTGTCTGCCAGATTTGCCTGATCAGTACAAGCAAATCGTCGAATCGATTGCGCGACACGCCGCTAGCGATATCAAGGATTTCAAGACGTCGGAAAAGGCAAGCAGTTGTTCCTACACTCCTTTCGATGAGGGAGGAGTCATTAATGCCGCTGCTTACCGTGCCTTTCTCCTAACTAGTGCTTCCCGTGTTTTCTCTAATGACGAGTATTGGAAGGCTGCTGAACGAAACTTGAATTTCGTTTTAGAAAACCAGAATCCAGATGGTTCGTGGCCGTACGCCATGGATGGCGTACGCGATTTTATCGATCATTTCCACACCTGCTTTGTGATGAAAGCTCTGGCCAAGATTCACGCTCTGACCGCACACGAAGGTTGCGTGGAAGCGCTCTCAAAAGGCATGAGCTACTACTTGAACAATCTCTTTGATGACGACGGTCTTCCAAAACCTTTCTCTAAGGCTCCGCGCCTGACCGTTTACAAGCGCGAGCTTTATGATTGCGCTGAGTGCATCAATCTTTGCCTGCTTTTGCGTCATAGCTTTCCCGCGCTGGAAACAACTTTGGAGAAGGTCATCGCGCATATTTTGGGAGCATGGGTGAAGCGCGACGGCTCCTTTCGATCGCGGCGACTGCATTTGGGCTGGGACAACGTTCCCATGCATCGCTGGGGCCAGTCGCAGATGTTTCGAAGCCTGGCCTTCTATCTTACCGAGGCTTCGAAACACAGAAGTCAGAGTTCAGCAATCAGAAATCAGAAATCAGAAATCGGGGAACGAACAGCGCAAGATAGGGAACAGCGGACGCTCGTCGGAAGCTGACGGGAGAAACGATGCAGATCAAATCAGCGAAAAATCTAATTGTTTATCAAAAAGCGTACGCATTGGCGATGGAGATTTTCGAAGCAAGTAAAAAGTTCCCTGCGCAGGAGAAGTATTCCTTGACCGACCAAATCCGGCGCTCCTCTCGCTCAGTTTGTACGAATCTGCGAGAAGCATGGCTCCGCCCCGTAGGCACTTAGGGTGTTCTACGTTTATGCAATTCTCAGTAAGAAGAAAGGGCGCATCTATATTGGACAGGCGGCTGATGTGGATGCACGCTTGCGCTCTCACAATCGCGGCCAGGTTACCTCAACGGCGGCTGATAGACCGTGGGTTTTGATCAAAAGTCAATCGTTCTCGACTCGCTCGGAAGCGCGATGGTTCGAATTCTCTTTGAAGCGATCTCGTGGACGCCGATTGCGTTGGCTGGGACCTTGACCTTAACCTTGGGGCTACGCGCCGGAGGGGCGAAACGCAGGTACGAAGCTCACTTTGTAAGTAAGCTGACCGACGCGGATGGCCTCCGGCTCGTAGCCTACGCCTCAGAGAGTGAAAATGGTGAGACTGAAACCTGGCTCGACTTCGCCCATGACTGCAGCTATTTGTCGAAGGGTGATCATGCGCTCTTCATTGAAAAGTGTCATGAAGTCGGAGCAATGCTTGGAAGTATGATCAATGCGCCGACATCCTTCATTATGAAACCATCTGACCTCTGATCTCCGATTTCTGACCTCTGAACATGTGCGGCATAGCAGGCCAGTTTAATTTTGAGCGACGCGAACCAGTGGAGCGAGAGACCATTGTGCGGATGGCGCGTTCCATCGCACATCGGGGACCGGATGACGAAGGCTTCTTTATCTCAGGGCCTGTTACCTCGCTGGGGGTCATCAGCCGATGTCGGACGCAGAAGAAACTGTGTGGGTAATCTTCAACGGCGAGATTTACAATTACAGGGAACTGCGAGCAGAGCTGCAAAGCAAGAGCCATGAGTTTAGGACGAATTCCGACACCGAAGTGATTATTCACGGTTACAAGGAATGGGGCACCGAAGTTTTGAATCATCTCAATGGCATGTTTGGTCTCGCCATCTGGGATGTTAAGAAGCAGCGGCTCGTCGTGGCGCGTGACGCGATGGGCATCAAATTGATTTATTACCGGATTGCAAACGGACAACTCACGTTCGGATCGGAAATCCGCCCGATTCTCGCGACACAAGACTGCAAGCCGGAAATCGATCCAGTCGCACTCAATCTCTTTCTTAGGTTCCGCTATACACCTTCTCCTCTGACGATATTTCAGGGGATCCGCAAACTCCCGCCCGGAACGATGCTCATTATTGAAGGAGCGAGATCCGAGGAAGAACGCTGGTACAAGTTCACCCCGACTCCTTTTCCGGCTCCCAACGAGAAGGAAGAAGCCGCCTACGAACTGCTTGAGTTGTACAGAGGTGCGGTCAAGCGGCATTTGCTCAGTGACGTGCCAGTCGGCGTGCTTTTAAGCGGCGGTCTCGACTCGGGCTTGCTCCTGGCGTTGATGAACGAACAAGGCGGACCATGGCCAGCATACACGATAGGCTATGGCGCGACCTTCCAAGACGACGAATTGACTGATGCCGCGGAGACGGCCGTTCTTCTAGGCGCGCGGCATATAACGGTAAAGCTCGACCGGACTGAGTTTGAACGCTCTCTGCCGAAAATCGTGGAATGCCTGGAGGAACCCATTGCGACATCGTCGATAGTTCCTATGTACTTTGTTTCTCAGCGCGCGCGGCAAGACGTCAAAGTAGCTCTAGTTGGCCAGGGACCGGACGAACTGTTCGGTGGCTACAACCGCCACCTCGGCGTTCACTACGGAAATTGGTGGCGCGGGCTGCCAACGGGTCTCCGATCGCTAGCAGGCTTCGCCGTCAATCGATTGCCGCGCAATGAAACGTTAAAGCGCGGCGTTCGTTCGCTCGGGAACGAGGATCGGCTGAAGCGGTATCAGGATGTTTTTTCTCTGGCACCGGCAGAGACCATAGCTGAACTCTTTCGCGACGACGTTCTTCCTCAGAGGAATGGCCACGAACTGGTCGAGTATTGGCGCGAATTGCTACCGCAAATAGAGCATACCGATGAGCTTGGGGGCTTTCAGCTTCTGGAAATCCGATCTTCATTGCCCGATGAGCTGCTCATGTATGCCGACAAGCTCTCCATGGCGCACAGTCTCGAAGTGCGCGTCCCGTACCTTGATCGCACGATTGTCGAGTACGTCCAACGGCTCGGCGCGAATCTTAAAGTCCGCAACGGAACTCGGAAGTGGCTGCATCGACAGGTTTGCCAGAGCTACCTATCGCCACGAATTCTTAGGCGGAAGAAACGAGGTTTTGCCGTAAACGTCGTGGACGATTGGTTTCACTCATCACTTAACGGCAAGCTTCAGGATGTGCTTCTGGATGAAAGGTCTCTTATGTTTGGTTTACTTAACCCCAAACCCGTGCGAAGACTCCTCGAAGGTCACCGGTCTGGCCGCCAGGACAACCACAAACTTCTGTTTAGCCTGGTGATGCTCGAGCATTGGTTGCGTCGACAATGGACGGTATCTACGGCTCGCGAGGAATGCAGGCCGTTCCCTTGGCATCTTAGTCAAATGCAATGACTACCTGCGCAAACGCAAAACTCGAAGAGATTCGGCTCGCTGGTAAGACGTTCCATGTCCCGTCAGCTGAGATCTATGGCCGGACGGTTGTGGCAACGGGCAAATGGATTCGCACAGCAGAAGTAAAGGACGAAGCGGTTGTGGAAGGCGTACTTATAGAAGACCCGGCCGCATTTATTACAAAATTGAAGGAAAGCGAGCTGCAAGCCGATGTCTTTACGTTTGCGCAAAGGCCGCCCGAGATCACACCAAAATATGATTATCACTGGGAGTGGGACAATTGGGCTGCAATACCGACAACTTGCTTTGAACATTGGTGGCAAAATCTACCTCAAGTGTCGCGGAAGAATGTAAGGCGCTCCGTCAGGCGTGGCGTGGTCGTGAAAGTTATACAGTTTGATGAGGATTTCGTAAAAGGCGTCCACAGGATTTATAACAGCATACGCGTACGAGACGGAAGGCTCTTCTGGCACTACGGGGAGGATGTTGACAGGGTCAGACAAGGGCTCGCGACGTATCTGGATCGAAGTGACTTCATCGGCGCGTATTTGGGTGAGGACCTTATAGGCTTCGTGAAAATGGTCTATGTTGACCACGTAGCGACGCTCTTTCACATCATTTCGATGGATGAGCATTATGACAAACGACCTCAAAACGCACTGATCGCAAAGGCGGCAGAGGTATGCGAGCAGAAGGGGATCTCGCACCTGATCTACGGAAAATTTATTTATGGGAACAAGCGTAGAAGCTCGCTCGTGGAATTCAAGCGCCGGAACGGTTTCCAGCAGATTAACTTTCCCAGGTACTACATTCCGTTAACCCCGTTGGGCGACTTGTTCGTCCGGCTGCGCCTGTATAGAGGCTTTAGTGGGTTGGTTCCGGAGCCCATTCTTCACGTGGTTTTAACTTGCAGAGCCTGGTATTACAAGAGAATCTCCACAAAACTCACTTTACCACACAACAAATTCGCCGGTGTAGCTCAACGTTAGAGCGACTGAATCGTAATCAGTAGATGGAGTGTTCGATTCCTCCCGCCGGCTCCATCCGCTTCGGACAGACTAGGACAACTTACGAAAAGCTTTAACCTGTTCGCTAAAAGAGGTAAGCAAACGTACATGCCTTGCATAGTTGGAGTAATTAACCGCGAGCCCCTCCCTTGTGCTGATAAAGATAAGGCGCTGCGGAAATGTGGGAATTTAGCATCCTAGGCGAGATTTCCCAGCTCCTTGGATTAACCACCCTACGATTGATGCTACGTATCCTGCTGCTAGCTCCGGGTAGTAAGCCAGACGGACTTAGCACCTCTCTCGAGTACTACTCCCATAGCGAAGCCCTAGCTCGGCTCCATGCCGTGACGTTGGTCGTTCGTCGTGGCGACGAAAAGGCGCGCCGCAGGCAGGCCTCCTTTCATGCCATCGAGGCTATTAGCCTCCCATGGCTCGATCGTATCTATGCCTGGAGTATACGTTGGATCTTTAAAAATAATTACCGCAGCCAGGTTTTGACAGCCTTCAGTTACATTTTTTGTCTGGCGTTTGAATGGCGCGCCTGGCGGCACATGCGGACGCGAATTATGGCGGGCGACTTCGATGTGGTCCTCCGTCTCGCGCCCATAAGCTCGGTCTTGCCAAGTCCTTTCGCTTTCTTCCTACGGCGAGGTCCCATCCCCTTCGTAATCGGGCCGATCAACGGTGGTCTGCCGTGGCCCCCCGGTTTCAGCCAGGCCGAAAGGCAGAAGGAGTGGATCTCTAACCTGAGGAGCTTGTACCGTCTGATGCCTTTCGCGCGGTCTACCTATCGCAATGCGGCTGCCATCATCGCAGGCTCCTCGCAAACTTATGCCGAGTTCGTAGCCTATCGCGAGAAGCTTTTCTTTGTCCCAGAGAACGGCATCAGTTGCTCCGTTCTCGCGGGTGCACCACGTAACTCGCGGCGCGAGGAAAAGCTTGAACTGATCTTCGTCGGTTGGCTCGTCCCTTACAAGGCTTGCGATCTCGCGTTGCGGGCGGCCGTTCCCCTTTTGCAAAGGGACCTGGCCCGCTTCACCATCGTCGGCGACGGCCCGGAGCGGGACCGCCTTGAGCAACTCACCAAAACGCTTGCAATAGAGAAAGTTGTCTCATTCTGTGGGAAGCTACGCCACCATGAAACCATGCAGCGCTTGCGGGCGGCGGATGTGATGATCTTTCCATCGATTCACGAGTTTGGAGGCGCTGTGGTCGTTGAAGCCCTAGCGATGGGTGCGGTACCGATCGTCGTGGACTTCGGCGGACCCGGGGATACTGTTCGTTCGGAAGTTGGCTACAAGGTGTCTCTAACCAACGAAGACGATGTGGTGTGTCAGATCGAAAGGGTTCTGGCGGATCTGGTCCGTGATCGGAGTTTGCTTGACCGGTTGGGGCAGCGCGGTATGTCCTATGCGCGAGAAAACTTTACCTGGGACGCGAAGGCGCAGGCCGTTACCCAGGTTCTCCGTTGGACGGTACGGAGAGGTTCGAAGCCCGATCTTCCGCCCCCGAAGATGCTATGTCCGCAAAATTGTTAGCCCGTTTTTTGGAAGGGTAGTCCTTCTTATGTCATGTGCAGAGGACTGCCCAGCGCTTAGGAGCAATAGGAGCTAGATAGATGTTTACGTCGAAGCATCGCCGCCGTAGTTATGAGGGTCTGCCGGAGAAGGCCGCAGCCGGATTGCATGCCACTGCCTTCGAGCTATTCCGCAAGTACGTTTCGTCTGGAGCCAAGGTCTTGGATCTGGGTAGCGGCGCGGGAGCATGGGCGAAGAGACTCCACGATGCGTCTTACTCTGTCACGGCTTGCGACTTCGAGGTGCCGAACGAGCGGTTCGAGTTTCCATACCATTAGGTGGATTTGAATCAGAACTTTGGCGGAAGGCTCGGAAACGGGGGGTTTGATGCAGTGTCTATACTCGAGGTGATTGAACACTTGGAGAATCCAAGACATATCTTTCGGCAGATCAAGCTCCTCCTCAAAAAGGGAGGGGTTCTTCTCCTAACAACTCCTAATGCCTCAGGATTGTATTCACGACTCAGATTCTTCTTTACTGGAGAAATGGCGATGTTCACGGACAGCGATTACGCAATCAGAACCGGCCATATAACTCCGTTGACCGCATGGCAACTTGAAAGGGTCTTCAGCGAAAACGATTTCAAGGTGCTTGAGCGCCGGTTTCACATGCACCGTTCTTCCCCCCGAGATCATCAGGTGACTTTGCGAAGATAGTGGCCTGGGTGGTCTTTAGGGTATTCATGTTTGGCACAGTGGGGGGCAGAACATCCTGTACCTCCTCAAAAATGACAGGTAATAGCAGGGTACCACACGGCTTGGCCCGATGTGAGTCCGAAGAAGCACGTCTTGCAGAGGGTAGCGCGAGAAAAGCCCTGAAGTCCGGGGCAAGAGTCAAGGGCAACTCGCCTATCAGATCACAAGAGTGGTTCGAGATTTGCTCTCGCCACGCATGCGGGTTACTGCCGCTCAACTGAGCGACGCTAAACCACGCGCGGATTTGACGAACGAAGCTGGATGTGCAAAGCGAACGACTCACGTTCAAACCCAAGGATACTATGCCTGGCATCGTTGGAATAGTCAGTGAGAGACCGTTTGAAGAATGTCAGAGTCTTGTGAAATCCATGGCGAGTTCCATGGAACACCAGTCTTTCTATGAGTCGGGCATGTACTCGGTGCACGAGATGGGGATTTGCGCTGGTTGGGTGGCCCACGAAAATTCCTTCGCTACAGGGCAGCCTTACTTCAATGAGCGTAGAGATGTTGTGCTTCTCTTCTCAGGCGAGTGTTTCATGGATCCTGAAACGCTCATCGGCCTCAGGCAAAAAGGACATGAGCGTGAGCAGGCAGTCGGCAGTTGGCTGGTCCACCTCTACGAGGAAGAAGACAAGCGCCTCTTTGAAAAACTAAACCTTTGTTTAGCGGGCTTCTAATTGGCAAGAGACAAGGCGTCTCTCTCCAGTGACTGCTATGGGCACCAAAGAAGCGGCCGGCGGCCATCATAAGAGAGGGCTTTGTCCGACCGCGCGATCGACGAACGAAAAGCAGCGGGTTCCTTTTCGGTAAGGCCTCGCGCAATGAGCGCTGTCATATGGCGACGCTTTGCAGCACCGCTTCAAGCTGTAAATGCATATTAAACTGGAACGCTCATGATTACTCTCTTTAACTCTAAAGAGGCTGAAGCTTATTCGTGGGCATGCAATGCTCCCAGAGAGTCAAAATGAATCGCCGCACCGACTGGGAGATGTATTGGCGGCAGAGGTCCAACCAACCCCTTTCCAACTTTCAACTCGATCGTGGTAGGCCTCCGCGAGACCAGAAAATTGAACAGTTATCAAATGACGAGCTGCTGTCCTTTGTTCAGTCGCGATCTGAAGATACAATTCTAGACGCCGGCTGCGGTTCGGGCATGAATATCGAACGCTTGCATTCAAAAGTCCGTCGAATTATTGCAATGGACTTTTGCAGAGACTCTGTCGAAAGAGCGCGCCAACGAACTCAGCTAGGTAAAATGGAGAACGTAGAGGTGATCGAGGGAAATATTGTCGATATTCCCCTACCGGATTGTTCGGTGGATAAGATCTTATGCATGAGCGTCCTGCAGTATCTGAGCGATAGCGATGTTAGACAAGCGTTTCGCGAATTCCGACGAATCGTGCGGCCAGAAGGTATGGTCATTCTTCATGTAAAGAATATTTCGTCGATCTATTTGAGCACTCTTTATCTAATGAAAAAGATCAAATCAATGTTCCGAGGTGGAGTAATAGTGGAATATTATCGGTCCTACGGTTGGTATTTCCGCGAGCTGCAATCGGCCGGTTTCAAAGTGACTGATTACAACTCGTTTAACATTTTAATGTTCGAGAGAATGCCTAAGCGCCTGGGGCAGTGTCTCGAGAAATATGAATTATCCAACTACAATAGCTGGTTGCTTAGGAAAGACTTCGTCCGGCGTCACGGAGCGGACTTGAAGATCAAGGCGCAGCTTGTATAGCGCCCCTAACTGTGCTGGCACGCAGGCCGCCTACCATGTCAAGGACTGTATGCCCGGAATCACAGGAATAATTTGCCAACGTCCTCTTGAGGAAGCGGAACGAGATTTGGCGCGCATGGTTGCCGCGATGCGTCACGAATCCGATTATCGCTCCGGTCAATATGTAAGCCGGGAACTCGGACTTTACGTAGGCTGGATGTGCCGGCCAAGCACATCTGCTGATTGCGTGCCAGTGATTAGCCGAAACAAAGACGTTGTCTTAATCTTTTATGGCGAAAACTATCTCTCTGACCACAGTCCTTCTGGAACTGCCACTGCACCCAGCGTAGGCGAACCGGGTGACACTCATTATCTGCTGGGACTGTACGAGGAAATTGGAGAGGATTTCGTCCGCCACTTGAATGGGTGGTTTTGTGGCATTGTTGCTGACCTTCGAAAAAGAAAGATCATCCTATTTAATGATCGATATGGAATGAGCCGGCTTTACGTGTACCAAGGGAAGGAGGCGGTTCTGTTTGGGTCGGAAGCTAAATCGCTGCTCAAAGTCAGAGCAGAACTCCGAGCCATCGACCCTGAGGGCTTAGCGCAGTTTCTCCGCTTCGACTGTGTAATGGGAAACAAGTCACTGTTCAAGAACGTCGCTCTGCTTCCAGGTGGTTCGCTGTGGTCGTTTGATAATCAGAGGAGCGTCAAGAAGAGGCGTTACTTTGATTTCAAAGAATGGGAGCAACAAGACGCTCTCGCAGCGAATGAGTTTTACGAGAAATTTGCCTTGGCGGTGAATCGGATTGTTCCCACATACGCTGGAGGCTTTAAGAGGGTTGCGCTATCTCTGACTGCAGGGCTGGATACGAGAGCTGTTATGGCCAGCTTACATCTGCACGACCATTCGTTTCCGTGTTATACATTTGGCGGGGTGTGGGGTGAAACGTTTGACATTGCAATCGCTCGCAAGCTTGCGGCCATCTATAATCAACCTTATCAGGCGATCAAGATTAATCGGGACTTCTTTAGCGATTTCGCAGGCCTCGCCGAGAAAAGTGTCTATATCTCGGATGGCACCCACCATGCGTTCGGAGCCCACAACGTCTATTTTAACCGGATCGCACGCAGAATTGCTCCTGTGCGAATAACCGGAAAGTATGGCAGCGAAATTGTGAGGGGCAAAAAGATCAATCTCGGTTCGCAGTTCCCTATCAACGCGTTAGCTTCGGATCTGAGGCCGTTCCTTCAAACTCTTCCGCCGGCGAGCCAAGTGCACGGGCTTAAACATCCTCTCTCTAGAATGGTCGCCGAGATTATTCCATGGTACTTTTCGGGAACGCTTGCCGTCGAACAATCTCAGTTAACGATCCGGACGCCGTACATGGACAACGATCTCATTAATCTGATGTTCCGAGCACCACATACACTCAGGGGTACAGCAGAACTGCAAGCGCGTTACATAAACGATTATAGTCCGGCGCTAAGCCAAATTGCTACAGATATGGGAGCGCTGGGCACGAATGGACCAGTTATTACATCGGTTCTCCATACAATCCACCTGCTCCTAACCAAGGTCGAGTACATTTACCTTTATACAATACCGCATCGGCTTACTCGCATTGATCAGTGGCTTAGATCTTGGCATCCGGAGAACTTAATCAGCGGGCGCCATAAATATGAATGGTATCGTATTTGGGCTGCGACACACCTCGGCTCCTTTATCCGCGAAACCTTACTGGATTCTCAGGCAGACTATACTCGCTATTTCGACTACCGCGCGCTAAGCAAAATGGTGAAGCGCCATACTGCCGGGACGCACAATTATGTGAATGAGATCAACAAGGCGCTCACGATCGAGCTCGTCTGTTTATCTCTCTTGAAATGTTAGTATTCTAAGCTAGATGGCCACTGAGCGCAGATAGAGCAGTAGCGACAGTCCATTAACAGAGATGGCGATCATCTGTCGAGACTACAACCTGCTATTCATAATGACCCCTAGGACAGCATGTACTGCCATAGGCGAACTGCTGTGCGAACATTATGGCGGCCAATTCTTGCCTGCCGAGGATATTCTGGATTCCCAAGGCCTAACTGTTGTCGATAAAAAGCACAGCACCCTGTCAGATGTCCTCAAGCATAAGCTCCTGACTGCAGAGGAAGCTAAATCCTTGCTAAAGGTCGTGGCCGTTCGCAATCCTTTCGATAGTCTTGTTTCTTTATACTTTAAGCAACGCCTTAAGTATCACCCATTGCTTGCCGATTCATCTTCCTGGGTGAATCGCCTTCCCGGGTACGCCAAGAATATGAGATACGCCCAAGCGCATTCGTTCAATCGCTGGGTGCTAAGAGTATCCTACAGGAAACTTATCAAGCGGCTCTTAGGATTTCGGCCCTCCATGTTTGCTGACTATACCCGCGGGGTGGATGTAGTGATGCGATACGAGAGCATTGAGGCGGATTTAAGTGAGGTATTCAGAAAAGCAGGAATGGCCTCTAAAGCAGACATACCCGTGGTGAACCGAACCGATGAAAGGACCAACTCGGATTACAGGTCTTTCTACTCGCGCGTTGCGGAGCTCACGGTCACGCTTGCGTATTCTGGAGATCTACGGATGTACGGTTATAAATTTTGACTGGTGGATAAAGAAGTGAGCTGGTCACGAAGAATTGAAACAGGCGCTTGAAGGTAGGGGCTTGATCGGCAATGTCCTGCTGAAAGGGCCAGCGCTTCTAGAGCAACTGTGCAATGTTCAGAACCATCCGTGCCGCTTGGCGGTGACAGTCGAGTTTTTCAACGGGCTCTTAGCCTTATCACCCCCACCTACTGTTGGAAAGATTTTTAAAATGGGAGAAGAGTTTGTCTAGGAAGGGCAATTTTGTACACAGGTGTCCGCCAACCTTTGTGGGAATCGGTTCGATGCGGTGCGGCTCGACCTGGCTTTACCAAGTGTTGAAGTGCCATCCGGATATACGCTTAAGCGATTGTAAAGAAATGGATTTCTTTTTTAAGCGTCGGATGCTGCAGCACAATCTGGGCTGGTACGAAGCACACTTTGAATCAGAGGATGGACTTGGGCCGAGGCCAGTCCGTGGAGAGATTTCACCTGGATATGTCCGCCTGAAAGCATGGCAAGTTAATCGAATCGCGAACTTGCTGCCGGACCTGCGCATTATTCTGACATTGCGCCACCCGATTGAGCGCGTGTGGTCTCAAGCGCTTCTCGAATTGGGATACGCGGCAGGTAGAGATGTTCGAAAAATTAGTTCAATTGACTTTCTGCGCCAGATCGAGCGTGCTCGCAACAGACTGTGTTCGGATTACTGCCGCACCATAGAAATCTGGGCGAACGCGTTTGGGCGAGAGGCACTGCATATCGATTTCTTCGACCGGATTCGCGATGATCCCCAGACTTATATCAACGGCGTTCTACGGCATATCGGGGCCACGACCCCGTGGGCTCTCCCGGCGAAATTCGTGAAGACAAAGGTGCGGTCAACCAACAGCCTTGTTGGGCACAACCGTGAGATTCCTCAGGTGGTCCAATGGTACATTGCAGATCGGTTGCTGGAGACCACGGAACGCTTGAATGAGCTTCTGGAAGGCCGGGTGTCGAGCTGGGTGGATGAGATGCGCACAATTCGGGGTAAGGCACGACTAAGCTGGCGCATTCTAAGGGAAGTAAATCGTACCGTGCTTTCGGTTCCGGAAAGATTGGCTTTCGGGGCTTACCACGCAGTTCTTGATCTTAGACTATGGTGGCGTTGGCGGCACCTCCACAGATCGTACGTCTCCGATGGCGACGGTTGAGAGATAAACTGAGTGGGCCTCGAGCAACAGACGAGTGCTCCACAAAGGACTTTATTTCGGTGTATTATCGTGAAGAACCAGGGCGCTTAAAGGAAATGCTTGGATTTGAAGTGCCCTGGCCCTCGACTCGCCCGCCTGTGGTCGCCGGAATTGAAGCTAGCTCTTAACGGGCCGATTAGACCAAACCTGTGAACGCCGGTTCAACAACTGTTGACTCAATGCTGCCGACAACTATTGGATCAGTACTGAGTAAGGTAAGTCGACAAGCTGTAGTCGTATTGCTGAGCAGGGGCGCGGCACTCTTTTTAGCGCTAGCCTCGACGATTCTTCTTAGCAGACTTCTCGGCGCCGCCGGGCTCGGGCAGTTCCAGCTTGGCTCAGTGGTCGTGCAACTTCTGACTATCTTTTGCCTGCTCGGACTGGATACGGGATTGCTACGCTACCTCCCAGTTTTAGAAACCCACGGAGGAAACGGCAGTAGAACTCTGCTGGCTAGAAGCAGCCGTGTGGTGATTGCGATTTCGCTGGCTCTTTCCGTGGCTCTCCTGTTGGGGGCGCCAGCCCTGGCGACGTATTATTTCCATTCCCCAGGAATGACGAACGTCTTGCGTGTATTTAGTTTACAGGTCCCAGTCCTGGTTCTGCTTAGGTTCTTTTCCAGCGCAGTTACAGCGGCTAAACGCGTCGATTTTGCGTCGAGAATCACGAATATCCTTTCTCCAGCAATCTTCTTAGCCTTGCTGGCACTGCTTGGATTCGTTCACCCAGGGCTTTACGGCACGATTGGGGCCCGCATTCTCGCGCAACTCGTCGCGGTTCTTTGCCTTGTCTTATTCGTAATGCGACGCTATCCAAAGGTTCCTGAAGTCGAACCCCTACCAGATAATATCTTTCGGGACTATCTTCGCCTTTCAAAGCCCCTCTTTTTTATCGGGATAGGCTATCAGCTTTTGAATCAGATGGATATAATAATGCTGGGTCACTTTGCCAGCCAAAGGGATGTGGGACTTTATGCAGTCGCCGTAAAGATGTCTTCTTTCGTGTTGATTGGACTCGGAATTGTGCTTCCGATCGTGGCGCCGCTGTTTTCGCAGTTCTCTGAAACGCGTGACCACGAGTTGACCGAGGCATTGTTCAAGACTGTCACAAAATGGATGTGCTATTCTGCTCTTATTATATTCGCTTACATCGCGATTTTTCGAGTTCAACTACTACATCTTTTTGGGAAAGGTTTCCCAGCGGGCGCTACCGCCTTGGTGATCCTTGCAGCTGGGCACCTCGCTAACGCAGTTACAGGCCCCACTGGAATACTGCTCACGATGACGGGCAAACAAAAATGGGAGCTCGCCAATACAATTTCGATGGTAACATTCAATTTTCTGCTCAACCTTGTTCTTATCCCAAAAATGGGACTAATTGGCGCCGCGATAGCGACGGCCGTTAGTATTGCTACAATTAATGGCCTTAAGCTCGTCCAGGTTTATATGCTGTTCGGTTTGCGAGCCCACAATGTCAAATACCTTAAGGGCATTTTCGCAATTGGCGGAGCTGGGCTGATTGGATACCTGGTGCGCAGCTGGTTAACTAATGTCGGCTGCAGTCCCTTCACGATTATACCATTGGGCGGAATAGCATTCTTGATTACGGCGACTTTGGGGTTCTGGCTGCTGGGATTGGATCACGAGGATAAAATCGCCGTAACCGCCTTGCGGAGGCGGCAATCAGATGTTCCCGATTTGCCCGTGGGGAAAGCACCCGAGCAGCGCTTGTATTGACAGTTCGATAGATTCCGACTATGAACACCTTAATCGTCAAGGTTGGTGCTACCGGTGACGTCGTGCGGACGACGCCGTTGCTAAGCCAGCTAAAGGGGCAAGTTACATGGCTGACGGCCTCTGAAAATATCGTTTTACTTGAGGGTTTGAATTGTGATCTACGCTGGTTTTCCTGGGAAGAACGGGAGAGGGCATTAGATACTCGTTACGACCTGGGCATAAATTTGGAAGATACGCTAGATGTTGGACAATTTCTGAAAACGCTGCGATGTAAAGAAATCTTTGGTGCTTACCTCGATTCCAACAATTCATTGCGCTACACAGACAATTCGAGATGCTGGTTTGATCTTAGTCTCATCAGTTCATATGGTCGGCATGAGGCTGACCGGCTCAAACTTCTGAACCGGCAGACCTATCAAGAAATGATTTTTAATGGCCTCGGCTTGCGGTTTGCGGGTGAGCAGTATGTCCTGCCGGAACCGATCGAGACTGGATTATCAGGTGACATTGCCATCGCCGCCGAAGCGGGTGCGGTTTGGCCTATGAAGAAATGGGCTTACTATGGCGAACTGAAACAGCAGCTTGAAGATCGGGGCTTGATTGTCAACGTGCTTCCAAAGCGCTCGTCACTCCTCGAGCATCTGGCTGATGTGCAAAAGCATGGGTGTTTGGTTGGGGGCGATAGCTTGCCGATGCATTTCGCGCTTGGCTCGGGTACGCGATGCGTCACTCTCTTCACCTGTACCAGCCCTTGGGAGATTTACGACTATGGGATTCAGAAAAAGATAGTATCGCCGCTCCTGGAAGAGTTCTTCTACAAGCGGGGATACGATGAGCGCGCGACGACGGCAATAAGCGTCGATGAAGTATTCGAAGCCGTAATGGCCCAACTTGAGACCGCTGCGCCGAAAGCCAAGGTGGTTACTGCCTAATGATGAACGAAACCCCAATCACCACCGCAACATCTGCCCTCGGTTCAATAGAATTAGACAAAACGGTACGAGGAGACGGTGAGATTCCTGCTAACGCTCAACTCTCAGCACTCAACTCTCGGCTCTCAGCCCCGCGAATCGCCTTACTCACCGGCGGCGGGGACAAGCCGTACGCGCTTGGTATAGCAGCGGCCCTTACGTCAGCAGGCATATCGATTGACTTTATTGGCAGCGACGATCTAAGTGTGCCGGAGGTAGTCACCAATCGACGAGTGAATTTTCTTAATTTGCGGGGAGATCAACGACCAGAAGCCAATTTCCTGGCGAAGGTGCGCAGAGTATTTAGGTATTACCTGAGGCTTATCGGGTATGCGGCGACGGCAAGACCAAAACTCTTCCACATTTTATGGCACAATAAGTTTCAGATTTTCGATCACACTTTGTTGATGCTTTATTACAAAGTGTTGGGCAAACGGCTGGTCTTCACGGCGCATAACGTGAATGCCGGCAAGCGGGATTCCAACGATTCCTGGCTGAACCGGTTTTCGCTTCGGACTCATTACACCTTAAGCGATCATATTTTCGTCCATACGGGCGCAATGAAAGCCGAGTTGATGTCTGAGTTTCGTGTTCCCGAAAACAAGATAAGCGTTATTCCGTTTGGAATTAACAACACAGTTCCCAACACCAACCTTTCAAGTGCAGAGGCGAAACGCCAGTTGGGCCTGACTAGCGGCGATAAGACCATGCTGTTTTTTGGGAACATCGCGCCTTATAAGGGACTTGAATACTTGATCGTAGCATTTACCCAGCTGTTAAAAAGAGACCGACGTTACCGGTTGCTTATTGTGGGTAAACCAAAAGGGAGCGAAGATTATTGGAAACGCATCCGGCAGACCATTGTGCGTAACGGCATCGGGGAGCGTGTCATCGAGAAGATCGAGTGTGTCCCGGACGAGACAACGGAATTATATTTCAAAGCAGCCGATGTCTTAATTGTACCTTATGCCCACGCGTTTCAGAGTCAGAGCGGCGTACTCTTCCTCGGATATAACTTTGGTCTTCCTGCCATCGCTGCAGATGTGGGAAACTTAAAAGAAGAAATCATTGAAGGCGAAAGTGGTTTTGTGTTTAAATCAGAAGATGCATCTGATTTGGCCCGCAAGATCAACACGTACTTCCGGAGCGGACTGTTTCTAAATCTCGAAGCCAGGCGAGCGGAAATTAAGCAGTACGCAAATGAACGCTATTCGTGGAGTAAAGTAGCCATGATAACTGCCGCGACTTACTCGAGACTTCTGGAGTCTGATTTCTGACTTCTGACCTCTGACCTCTGACCTCTGACCTCTAACTTCTCTTGGCACCTCTCGTTTCCATTCTCATTCCGGCTTACAACGCCGAGCGATGGATTGCTGACACGATTCGATCCGCGCTGGCTCAAACATGGCCACGGACTGAGATCATCGTCGTCGACGATGGGTCTCGCGACCGAACACTTACGATCACACGACAGTTCGCTTCAAAGAACGTTTGTGTTGTCACGCAGGACAATCAAGGGGCTTCGGCAGCAAGGAATCGCGCCCTGGCGCTGAGTCAGGGCAATTTCATTCAGTGGTTGGACGCCGATGACCTCTTGGCGCCGGACAAAATTGCCAAGCAGATGAAGGCATCAGATCGCTATAGAAGCAAACGGACGCTTTTTTCGTCCGCCTGGGGGCACTTCTATTACCGAACCGACAAGGCCAAGTTCACTCCAACTTCGCTTTGGAGCGACCTTTCACCAGTTGAATGGTTGATACGCAAGGTTGGGCAGAATCTCCATATGCCGCCCTCGACTTGGCTGGTAAGTCGCGAGTTGACCGAAAGCGCAGGACCGTGGGATACACGACTATCTTTGGATGATGACGGAGAGTACTTTTGTCGAGTCATCTTGGCCAGCGATATTATCCGGTTTGTGCCGGACGCGAAAGTGTTTTATCGCGCGTCAGGATCTGCCAGTTTAAGTAGCATCGATGAATCAGAGAAGAAATTGACCTCGCAGTTCCTCTCAATGCAGTTACACGTCGGTCATGTTCGCTCCTTCGAGGATAGCGAGCGGGTCCGGGCAGCATGCCTGAATTACTTACAACGCCGGTTTCTTCGGTTCTACCCAGAGCGGGTTACTTTCGTTAAGCAATTGCAGCAACTAGCCGCATCCCTCGGCGGCCGATTGGACATTCCGAAATTATCCTGGAAGTACTCTTGGATTCGCAAAACATTCGGTTGGAGGGCGGCCAAGCGGGCTCGGCAACATTATAACCGCTGCAAGTCGGCTGCCGTAAGATTTTGGGATAAAACCTTGTTTCACGTGGAAGGGTCGAACCTTGAGATGGGCCCGACGAGATAAAAGTCCACTGGTTAAGCATTCATCAGTTGAGATGAACGTTGGAGATCTTCACGAGCTTGGCAGTCGAATGTCATCCGGTGGTTCGGCGAGTCGGCTGGTCCGGCCAAAGGAGGAGGACCGCAACCAAAAGCATTTTTAAACTGATCACCTTTTGCCGAACCTTATGCGGCATACGATTTCCAGTGGGGTCGTTACGATGTCAGCCCAAGCGGGCAGGTTTCTCCTAAATTTGGTCTCCACCCCGTGGCGTCAGCAGTCGCGCCAGGATCAGTCGGGCGCACAACAACGGCTAGCGATTATGAAAGGTGTGGGTGCCGTGTTCATTTACAGTTATAGTCCGCAGCGACGGGTAGCGATTAATCTTTTTCAGGCTCTGCGAGAACTGAAGAAGAGCCGATGAAACAAGAATAACGACTATGCAAGACGAGAATAAAGGCAACTGCAAGTATGTGTTCGTGTGCGGCCTGCCGCGAAGCGGAACCAGCATCCTCGGTCGGAATATTGCCCGAATGGACAACTGCACGGGTTTGCACGATACGGGCGTATGGGAAGATGAAGGGCGGTTTCTACAAAATGTTTACCCGACTGAAGGCGACTGCGGTGGCCCCGGCAGGTTTGGGTTCGACCCGCGGGCGCACCTAACCGAGACCTCGCCTCTGCTGACACGAGAGAACGCAGTGAAACTGCGGCAGAGCTGGGAACGATATTGGGACCAAAGTAAGGCCATCCGGGTGGAGAAAACTCCTGTGAACCTTCTAATGACACGGTTTCTGCAAGCGGCGTTTCCCAAGACGTACTTTGTAGTCATCAGACGACATCCGGTACCAGTGAGTATAGCCACCCACAAGTGGAAGGTGAGCATTACGTCCCTCCATAGCTTGTTTGAGCATTGGCTGCATTGCCATGAGCTTTTTGAGAAAGACAAGAAGTATTTGAATCACGTATACGAGCTGACCTATGAAGATTACATCCAAAATCCTGACAAATATCATCAGGAAATTGCCGCCTTCATTGGCACACGCGTGCCGGAGCCGCCGGAGCGTGAGAGATTCCGTTATGTTGCCCAATGGCGGAATCCAGGAGGTTTGCGTGTGCCGGAAGGAACGATGGAAGGAACGACCGGAACTTATAACAAAAAATATTTCGATCGGTGGTGCCATCTTCTGACAAGCTCCCCTTTCAAAGGGTACTACCGCTATATTGCTAGGAAGTATGAGTCGCGCTTTACATTGTACGGCTATTCCTTAAGAGAAGGCTTTGGTCTCAGCGAAAACGTCCAGGAGAAGATTAGCAGAGGGTCAGATGCCATGGGTGCTCTCTATTGTACCGGCGCTGATGTGTATGCGGCAACGTGGCGTGGGTCTATACGTTGCAAAAGGTGGCTTAGGCTAACATCCAAAGCGATCTTGCCGAAATTCATCATCACTGCGATCAGGCAAGCCCGTCAGAAGCGTATCTCGGCGAAGCCGGTAGAGATCGGTAGAGATTGTCCTAAATTAGTAAATCGTTAAGTAACTCACATGCTAACCAAAACGCTAACTTCCGAACCAGTCGGTGAAATAAAAGCCGTCGGTATTGAAGTGTCTGTTGCACGTTACGCACCGCGACCACGCTTCGCAGCACTGGCTTCATTTTTTGCGATTGTCGCACAATTCGGTTTGATTGTCATGGTCGTCGATTATTGGCAGCTTGAGAGTCAGCTGCTAACACGACTCCTGTGGTTGGCATTTGGCGGCTTTATTATTCATCACTCGCTGCCAGTGCGATTTCGCCTTTCGCTGGGACACCGATTAATCGCAGACAAGTTGTACGAACCACTTGTGCGGCTACTGTTTGCATCGCCGACCAAACAACAAGCCTCCCGTTTCCAAAAGCCGTAATGGCCAGAAGAACGACAGTGAAGCAAACCTACGGCAAACTCTCTCTTTGGCTACCGCAAGAGGTGTTAGCCCCCTAAAATTGTATGTTGACTGAAAGTCAAACTTCCAAGGAACTTGGTGAACCAACGATGGCCGCTGTTGAAGCGGCAACGCCGCCACGAGAGTCCTTGGGGCGGTACGCCATCGGACTTGCTCCATTCTTAGCAGTTGTTGTGCAATTCGGCTTGATTGTCTTGGTGGTCAATCAGTGGCAGCTGGAGAGTCTTTCTCTGTCACGGGTCATGCAGCTAGCGTTCGTCGGCTTCGTTATCCATCATTTCTTGCCCCTGCGATTTCGGCTTCCGTTCTTTGCAGGTCTGTCCCTTGTGGCGGTTATTACAGCCGTCGGGCACCTTGGACCCAACGTAATAGCTAGCTGGATGCACGGCAAAGGCACACTGAATGGCTTGCTCTACCATTTGGTTCCCGGTCTAACGTTGATCGGGATCGGCTTGGGTTTGATCGGAATCTGTCATCTTCCCATTCGATTTGGAGCGCGCGTCGGATTGGTGGCGGTCGCCGGCGCCGGGCTTGCTTTCTTGCGGGCGAATAGTCAGTGGTTTCCTGACGTTACCGAAATGTGGGTCATCCTTGGCTCGATGTTCATGTTCCGATTGATGATCTATCTGTATGACCTGAAGCATCGCACCGCGCCTTTCAGCCCGTCACGCGCCATATCATATTTCTTTCTGCTACCGAATGTTTGCTTCCCGTTGTTTCCAGTAGTGGATTACAAGACATTTTGCTCGACCTACTACAACGAAGATTGGCCGCGCATCTATCAAACCGGACTCAAGTGGATGTTCCGCGGAGTAATTCAGCTATTGTTATATCGGATAATATACCAGTTTGCGCCGCTGGACGTTTACAAGCTGTCATCTGCACTCGATGTAGCCGGATGCATGCT
>WNGK01002378.1_pt1 | contig 20390 bp, 13 predicted proteins | sample 5400601 | NCBI WGS metagenome assembly WNGK01 (sample SAMN13153376, study PRJNA577476) | soil metagenome | isolation source: 60 cm soil or saprolite under Garry oak tree replicate 1 | place: USA:California | collected 2016-06-15
GGCGACCGGCATCGACAGCACGCGCGCCGATATCGCGTTCATCGGCGTCGGCGGATTCGCCGAGGATGGCGGGATGACCGACTACTCGGTCGTCGCCTCCGAAACGCGCGGCAAGATGGTGCTCGCCGGGCGCGCCTATCTGCTCGCCGACCACACCAAATTCGCGCGCCGTACGCCGTTCCGCGTGCCCAATATGGACAAATGCGCCGGCGCGATCGTCGATCGCATGCCCGAGAAGGCTCTGGTCGATGCCTGGACGGCGATGGGTTGGGAGATCATCGTCGCGAAATAATTGTGGTTGTTTGTGATATTTTGTTGTCATAATTCGCAGGCAACTGTAGTAATCCATGCACCATGGCCTCCCATCCGTTTCCCGATAGCGCGCGCGCCGTCATCATCGGCGGCGGCGTCATTGGATGTTCGGTCGCCTACCACCTGACCAAGCTTGGCTGGCGCGATGTCGTGCTGCTGGAGCAGGGCCGGCTGACCTGCGGCACGACCTGGCATGCGGCGGGACTGGTGGGGCAATTGCGCGCGCACCAGAACATGACGCGGCTGGTGCAGTATTCGGCCTCGCTCTATCAGACGCTTGAAGCCGAGACCGGACAGGCGACCGGCTGGAAGCAATGCGGCTCGGTGCTGGTTGCGCGCACGCCCGAGCGTGTGACGCTATTCCGGCGCATTCATGCGGCTGCCCGCGCGCAGGGCGTCGCCTGCGAGATCATTTCGATCGCCGAGGCAGCGACAAAATATCCCGTGATGCGCACCGATGATTTGCTCGGCGCGCTGTGGCTGCCTGACGATGCCAAGGTCAATCCTGCCGATGTGACGCAGGCGCTCGCGCGTGGCGCCCGGATGAACGGAGCGCGTATCTTCGAGCAGACGCGTGTCACGGCGATCCAACACAAGAATGGCTCCGCGACGGGCGTCGCCACGTCGCGCGGCGACATCAACTCCGAGGTCGTCATCAACTGCGCGGGCCAATGGGCCAAGGCGGTGGGGCGGCTTGCCGGCGTGACCGTGCCGCTGCATTCGGCCGAGCACATGTACATCGTCACCGGCAAGATCGACGGCGTGCATCCGGACCTGCCGGTGCTGCGCGACCCGGACGGCTACATCTACGTGAAGGAAGAAGTCGGCGGACTGCTGATGGGCGGCTTCGAGCCGGTCGCCAAGCCTTGGGGCGCGGACGGCGTTCCGGAGAGTTTCGAATTCGGCATGCTCCCGGATGACTGGGATCAGTTCCAGGTCCTGATGGAGAACGCGCTGGTTCGCCTGCCGTCGCTCGAGACCGCCGAGATCAAGACCTTCATGAACGGCCCGGAGAGCTTTACGCCCGACAACAACTTCATCATGGGCGAGGCGCCGGAGCTGAAGAACTTCTTCGTCGCGGCGGGTTTCAACTCGATCGGCATCGCCTCAGGAGGAGGTGCCGGACGAGCGCTGGCCGAATGGATCGTGCAGGGCGAGCCGACGCTCGATCTCTGGCCGGTCGACATCCGCCGCTTCGCGCGCTTCCACGGCAATGATCACGTCCTGAAAGACCGCGTCAGCGAAGTGCTCGGCCTGCATTATATGATGCCGTGGCCGAACCGCGAACTCATGTCCGCGCGTCCGCTGCGCCGCTCTCCGCTCTACGACCGCCTTGCCGCCCAGCACGCTTTGTTCGGCTCCAAGATGGGCTGGGAGCGGCCGAACTTCTTTGCGCCGACGCAACATGACGCGCGCATCGATTATTCGTGGGGCCGTCAGAACTGGTTTCCCTATGTGGCGGCCGAGCACAAGGCGACGCGCGAGGCGGTAACGATCGCGGACCTGACGTCGTTTTCGAAATTTCTCTTGAGCGGACGCGACGCCGAGGCTGCGCTCCAGTATCTCTGCGCCAATGATGTCGCGGTGCCGGTCGGCCAAACGGTTTATACAGGTCTGCTCAACGCACGCGGTACCTACGAGAGCGATCTGACGGTCGCGCGGCTTGGCGCGGACCGCTTCATGCTGGTCACCGGCACCGCGCAGGCGACGCGCGATGCCGACTGGATCAGGCGCAATCTGCCCGACGGCAAACACGCGACGCTGACCGACATCACCTCGGCCTATGCGGTGATCGCCGTGATGGGGCCGCGCGCGCGCGATCTGGTCGCGCGGCTGACCAAGGCGCCGCTCGACAACGCGGCGTTTGCGTTCGGCGCGATCCGCGAAATCGGCATCGGCGACGCGACGGTGCTCGCGTCGCGCCGGACTTACGTTGGCGAGCTCGGCTGGGAGCTTTATCTGCCGACCGAATATGCCGCCGGCGTCTACGACGCCTTGATGGAAGCGGGCTCCGCGTTTGGCGCGCGCAACTGCGGCTACTACGCGATTGAATCGCTGCGGCTGGAAAAGGGCTATCGGGCGTGGGGCAGGGAACTGACGCCGGATTATAACCCCTACGAGGCCGGGCTTTCATTTACCGTGAAGCCTGACAAAGGCGATTTCCTCGGCCGCGACGCGCTGATCGCCGCCAAAGCAAAACCGCCCGCGCGGCGGCTGCTCAGCTTTGTCGCGACATCCCCCGATACGCCGATCGCGCATGGCGGCGAGCTCATCCTGCGCAATGGCGAGCCGGTCGGTGATCTCACTTCGGCGGCGTATGGCCACACCGTCGGCGGAATCGTTGCGCTCGGCTATGCGGCGACCGGCGGCGCGCGCGTCGACGACGCCTGGCTTGCGGCGCGCTTCGAGATCGATATCGCGGGCGAGCGCGTACCCGTGCGCGCGAGCCTCAAGGCGCTATATGACCCCGCTGGCGCGAGGCTAGAGCGCGTCCAGGAAAAGTGGGAACCGGTTTTCCGTTCGGACGCGGGACAAATCAAGAATTTAGAGCGGGATGACGATTCGAAGAAAAGTTATCCCGCTCTGAAAGCGTAACGTGGATACATCCGTCTTCCTGGCCGTGCTGCTCGGTGCTGCCTGCCACGCCGGCTGGAATGCCTTTCTGAAGATCAAGCTCGAGCCGTTCACCGCAATGGCGCTGATCGCGATCATGTCGGCGATCGTGGTGCTGCCGGCGCTCTTCTTGCTCCCGATCCCGCCCGCGCCCGCCTGGCCCTGGATCGCCGCCTCGATGGTCTTCCATCTCGGCTATTTCTTCGGGCTTAGCGAAGCATACCGCACCGGCGACATGGGGCAGGTCTATCCGATCGCACGCGGCACCGCGCCGCTGATGACGGCGCTCGCCAGCACATTCATCATCGGCGAGGCCATCGGCCTGCGCGGCTGGCTCGGCATTCTGGTTCTGGTGAGCGGCGTGTTTCTGCTCTCGATGCGCGGCGGCCGCGATCTGTATTTCGACAAGCGCGCCGTCGCATTCGCGCTGTTTACCGCGGTGACGATCTGCGGCTACTCGGTGGTCGACGGCAGCGGCGCCCGCGCCGCCGGGAACGCGCACGCCTATACGGTGTGGCTGTTTCTCCTCGACGGGCTGATGATGCTCATCTTCGTGCTGCTGCGGCGCGGACGGCCGATATTCGCGGAGTTTGCCGGCTTCTGGCAGAGCGGGCTGATCGGCGGCGCGCTATCGCTCGCCGCCTACTGGATCGCGATCTGGGCCATGACCGTCGCGCCGATCGCGCTGGTGGCGGCATTGCGGGAAACCAGTGTGCTGTTCGCCGCCGTGATCGCCGTCGTCGTGTTGAAGGAGCCGCTGCAGCGCCCACGCATCATCGCGGCGCTGATGATCGTTGCCGGACTGGTTCTGATCCGCCTGCAATAATCAGGTCGGAATGGCTTTGCCATCCGGCAGGGCCGACTTCTCCGCCGCGCGTTCGCGCAACCGGCTGTCGCGCAATTCGCCCATCGCTTCCAGGATCGGATAGGCGACGGAGGTCAGATGCCCGTTGATGCGCTTGCGGTCGCGCATCACGTCGAGATGGATCGAACTGGTCTCGATCGACTCCGGACGGCCCTCGCGCAGCCGGGCGTAGTGGCTGTCTGCCGCCGCGAGTTCCGCCGTGCGGGTCAGCGTCTTTTCGGCGAGCAGGCGCCGCGCCAGCGTGACGTCGCGGGTTGCGAACACGTTGAACGCAAGCCGCATATTGTCGGTCACGCGGCCATGGAATTTACGAATCTCCTCAAACCCTTCGGTTGAGAACGTGTAGCGGTTCTTGATCTTCTTGGCGGCCAATTCCATCAGGTTCTTGTCGATGATGTCGCCGACATGTTCCAGGTTGGTCGTGAAGGTGATGATCTCGACGTAGCGCTGGCTTTCCTCGTCGGTCATCTCGGCCTTGGAGGCCTTGATGAGATAAAGCTTGATCGCCTCGTGCAGCTCATCGACCGCGTTGTCGGATTTCTCCACGTCCTTGACCAGCTTGGGGTCGGACTTTTCGAAAACCACGAGTGCCTGCCGCATCATGTCGGCGACGCGGTCGCCCATGTGCAGCGTCTCGCGCATCGCGCAGGCGAGCGCCTCGGAGGGCGTGTCGATCACGTTCGGGTCGAGGTGGCGCGGCTTGGCGCTGTCGGCGGCCTCGATCTGGTCCGGCATGAAGTGCAGCACCAGTTTCGCGACCAACCCGGCGAAGGGCAGGCAGATCAGCGACGCCACGACGTTGAAGCCGGTGTGGAAATTGAGCACCAGATGGCCGGGGCTGGTCGTCGCGGCCTGCAGCAGCGCCAGCGACGGGTTGAGCAGGAACAAAAACGGGATCGCGACGGCGAGGCGCATCAAGAGATTGCCAGCCGCAACCCGCCGCCCGGCCGGTGGCGAGCCGATCAATGCCGAGAACGGCGCGATGGCGCCGCCGACATTGGCGCCGAGCACCAGCGCGAAGGCGAGGGGGAGCGGGATCGCATTGGCGGTCGCCAGCGCCATCACGAACAGCACCATCGTCAGGCTCGAATGCATCAGCCAGGTCAGCGCGACCGCGACGAAGAAGCCGAGGAACGGATCGCCCGCAAGGCCGCCGAGCAGCGAGCCGAACAGCTGCGAGTGCTCGAGCGGCGCGGCCGCGGTCTTCAATTGGATCAGCGACAGCAGCATCAGCCCGAAGCCGATGGCGATGCGGCCGATGGCCTTGGCCTTGTCGCCTTCGGCGAGCGTGAACAGCAGCACGCCGATGCCGATACCGACGGTCCACAGCCAGGTGACGTCGAATGCGAAGATCTGCGCCGTGAGTGTCGTGCCGATATTGGCGCCGAGCATCATCACCAGCGCGGCCGACAGCACGATCAGCTCGCGCGCCGCGAAGGAGGCGAGCAGGATCGCGGTCGCGGTCGAGCTCTGCAACAAACCTGTCACACCGATGCCGGCGAAGAACGAGCGCGCCAAAGTCTTGGTCGAGGTGGCGACGATCTGGCGCAAGGTCGCGCCAAACGCGCGGGTCATGCCGGTCCGCACCATACGCACGCCCCAAAGGAGGAGCGCGACGCTGCCGAGAAAGGTTGCGAACAATTCAGTGCCGGACATTCCCGCTCTTCACCTCCATTGCACCCGACTCATGGTGCGGGGCTGCACGACAGATTTATGACAATAGACCGAATGTGTGGATTTGAAAGGGAAAATGCGTGAATTGGTTGTAACGGTGGGCGCGCTTTCTTTCCCTCTCCCCGCCATCAGGGCGTTCACGCCCGTCTTCGACGGGCTATGGGGAGAGGGACCATCCGGCGTGGCCGTCGTTTCGAACAGATTAGCTCACCGCATCGTCGCCAGCCGCACCGCCAGCGCGCAGCCGCGTTCGAACTCGTCGAGATTGATCCATTCGTCGATCGTATGCGCCTCGTTCTGGCCGGCGCCGAACGTCACCGTCGGGATCTTGTGACGCACCATCCAGTTCGCGTCGAGCCCGCCATTGGTCGCGCGGATGTTGGGCGTGCCGCCGCCTTCGGTCACCGCCGCGACCGCGCGCTTGACCACAGGCAGCGAGTCCTTGATGCGGAACGGATGATAGTCGGTCTTGACCTTGAACTTGATGCGGCCGGTCTTGCCTTCCGAGTTCTTCACGCGCTTTGCGGCTTTCTCGAACGCCGCCTTGTAGGCGGCCGTGATCGCCTTGAAGAATTTGGGATCGTGGCTGCGGCTTTCGCCGCGCACATGCACGTAGTCGGTCACCACATTGGTGGCGTCTCCGGCGGGACGGCCGTCGCCGCCGGTCACCGGCCCGACATTGCTGGTGCCCTGCTTCTTTCCCTTCACGACCTTGCCGAACCAGCCGCCGGCCTGAACCTCCGCCAGCGCCAGGGCGAGGATCATCGTTGAACTGATGCCGCGCTCCGGCGCGCCGCCCGCATGCGAGGCGCGGCCGAAGATCTCGACCTCCCAGCGGTCGGCCCCGACCGCGCCCACCACCACGTTGTTGGCGGAGCCGCCGTCGTAATTGAAGGCCATCACCGGAGAGCCGAGCTCGGCTTTATCGACATAACGCGCGCCCCATAGCCCGCTTTCCTCGCGCACGCAGAACAAGAGCGTAATCGGCGGATGGTCGAGCTGCTGGCGCGCGAGCTCGGCCGCGAGCGTGACCAGAACCGCGCAGCCGGCGCGGTTGTCGCCGCCGAGCGCGGTCTTTGCGGTGTTGACGATTCTGCGGCCCTTGACCTTGGGTTTGGCGCCCGCGCACAGCGGCACAGTGTCCATGTGGGTCATGAACATCAGCCGCGGCTGGTTGTGCATGGTGCCGCGGCCCGGCAGGTCAACGATGAGATTTCCGGTCTGCGTCGGCACGGGGATGCGCGTATTGGCGTCATCGAGCCGGATCGCATGCGCCGGCACGCCAAGCTCTTTCAGCGCGGCCGCGATGTCCTCCCCGATCGCTTTCTCCTCGCCGGTGATGCCTTCGATGGCAAGAAATCGCATCAGCCGCGCAACGGCGGCCTTGGTGTCGACGGACATGATGTGGGGTTCCTTTGGTGAGGTTCGCTTGTAGGGCGGGCAAAGCCGCGCAGCGGCGTGCCCGCGTTGGATCGGCGGGCACGCTACGCTTTGCCCGCCCTACGTTTGCTGATGTTCAAAACGTCCGCAATCCATTCACATGCGTGAGCACGCCGTAAAGCGAGTTCGTCGCGGTTATGTACAAATAATTCCGCTTCGGGCCGCCGAACACGACGTTGGAGCAGATCTCGGGAATCTTGACCTTGCCGATCAGCGTGCCGTCGGTGTCGAGGCAGTGCACGCCATCGTCGGTCGCGGCCCAGAGCCGGCCATCGGTATCCAGGCGCATGCCGTCGAAGCGTCCCGCCGTGCAGTCGGCGAATTCCTCACCCCCCGTCAGCTTGCCGCCGTCGCCGACGTCAAAGACGCGGATGTGCTTCGGCTCGCCTTTGTTGCGCCCGCCCGCCGAGTCGACGATGTAAAGCTTCTTCTCGTCGGCCGAGAACGCGAGCCCGTTCGGGCGGATGAAATCGTCGACAACAACTTTCAGTTCGCCGGTCTTGCCGTCGACGCGAAAGACGTTGTTGCCGATTTCGGGTGTCGCCTTGTTGCCCTCGTAGTCGGACATGATCCCGTAGGGCGGGTCGGTGAACCAGATCGAGTCGTCGGATTTCACCACCACGTCATTCGGCGAGTTGAGCCGCTTGCCCTGATAGTTGTCGGCGATCACCGTAATGCGTCCGTCGATCTCGGTGCGCGTGACGCGCCGGTTGCCATGCTCGCAGGAGACCAGCCGGCCCTGCCGGTCGACGGTGTGGCCGTTGGCATTGCCGCAGGGCGTGCGGAAAATGCTGACCGACATGTCGGTCTCGTCGTAGCGCATGATGCGGTCGTTCGGGATGTCCGAGAACAGGACGTATTTGCCGGCCGGGAAATAGACCGGCCCCTCGGTCCAGCGCGCGCCGATCCACAGCCGCTCGACGTGGGAGGTGCGGTTCACGCAATTGCGGAAGCGCTCGTCCAAAACCTCGTAGTCGCTGGCGGCCATTGTTCTTGCTCCGGGGAAAAGGCGGCGAGGAAGATAGCTGCTTTTCCAGGCATGGTACCGGCTTCACGCCTCGCGAATTTTGTGGTACATTTGCCCGAATTTGTGATATTTTGTGGTAATCAGAGTTGCCACAGAGGCCTTCCTCCTATGCCTTCAGCACACAAGCCCGCTGTTTCCGACACCGGCGATCCGCTTCTGCTCACGCCCGGTCCATTGACGACCGGCAAGCGCGTGAAAGAGGTGATGGTCCATGACTGGGGCTCGCGCGATGCGGCGTTCTTGAAAATCAACGCCGAAGTGCTGGCGCGGTTGCCCGAGATCGTGAATGGCGGGGCGGACTACGTCACCGTGCCGATGCAGGGCTCGGGGACCTTCGCGGTCGAGGCAATGCTGACGACGTTCGTTCCGCCCGGCGGCATGGTGCTGATGCTGATCAACGGCGCCTACGGCCAGCGCGCCAGGAAAATTCTCAGCATCGCGCGCCGCGAAGTGATCGTGCACGAAACGCCAGAAGATACCCCGCCCGATCTGGCGAAAGTGGAAGCCATTCTGGAAGCGACGCCCGCAATCACGCACGTCTTTGTGGTCCATTGCGAAACCACGTCGGGCATCCTCAATCCGATCGCCGAGATCGGCGCGCTCGCGCGGAAATACCGCAAGAGCTACTTGGTCGATTCCATGAGTGCATTCGGGGCGCTCGCGTTGGATGCGCGTGCGATCAGGCCGGACGCGATCGCGGCGTCGTCAAACAAATGCATCGAGGGCGTGCCGGGCCTCGGTTTCGTGATCGCGCGCCGGCAAGCGCTCGAGAAGACCGCCGGCAACGCAACCACGCTGGTGCTCGACCTGCATGATCAGTGGCAGAACTTCGAGAAGACCGGCCAATACCGCTTCACGCCGCCGATCCATGTGATCGTGGCGTTCCATCAGGCGTTGACCGAGTTCTTCGCCGAAGGCGGGCAGCCGGGCCGCGGCAAGCGCTATACGGAGAACTGCTACGTGCTGATCGAGGGCATGCACGCGCTCGGCTTCGAGCCGCTGCTCTCGCACAATCTTCAGGCGCCGATCATCGTGACATTCCGCATGCCGGCCGACCCGAAGTTCCACTTCCAGGAATTCTATGACCGGCTCAAGGATCGCGGCTACGTGATCTATCCGGGCAAGCTCACGGTCGCGGACTCGTTCCGCATCGGCTGCATCGGACGGCTCTATCCCGATCATATGCGTGGCGCGCTCGCGGCGATCCGCGATATCCTCGATGAAATGGGCGTGAAGTCGCTCGCACCCGCCAAAGCGGCCTAACGAGGCGGTTCAATGAACATCCAGCGCACCCCGACGGTTTCGGTCAACGACCGCGAATACAAATACCCCAAGGCGCCGACCGTCGTCGTCTGCCTCGACGGCTCCGAGCCGGGATACATCGAGCGCGCGATCGATGCTAGTGTGGCACCGAATTTCGCGCGGCTGATGAAGGACGGCGCGAATCTTTCGGCGCTCTCCGCAATGCCGAGCTTCACCAATCCGAACAACATGTCGATCATCACCGGGCGCCCGCCGGCCGTGCATGGCATCGCCGGCAATTACTTCTATGACCGCGCCAGCGGGAAAGAAGTGATGATGAACGACGCGAGCTTCCTGCGCGCGCCAACCATCATGAAGGCCTTTCATGACGCGGGCGCCAAGGTCGCGGTGGTGACCGCGAAGGACAAGCTGCGCGCGATGCTCGGCAAAGACCTCGACATGACCAGCGGCCGTGCCATCGCGTTCTCGTCCGAGAAGGCCGACAAGGCGACTGTCGCCGAAAATGGCATCGGCGACGTGCTGGCGCGCATCGGCAAGCCGCTGCCGGAAGTCTATTCCGCCGACCTCTCCGAATTCGTGATGGCGGCCGGCGTGTCGATCCTCAGGAAGGAACGACCCGACCTGATGTATCTGTCGACCACCGATTACGTGCAGCACAAGGCCGCGCCGGGCTCGCAGATGGCGAATGCGTTCTATGCCATGATGGACCGCTATGTCGGCGAGCTCGACGCGGCGGGCGCCGTGCTGGTGCTCACCGCCGACCATGGCATGAACGACAAGCACCTGCCGAACAAGGAACCCGACGTCATCTACCTCCAGACGCTGCTCGACGAATGGATGGGGCCGGGCAAGGCGCGCGTCATTCTGCCGATCACCGATCCCTATGTGGTGCATCACGGTGCGCTGGGATCATGGGCAACGATCTACCTGCCGGCGGGGGCCGACGGCGTCGACGCACTTCTCGGCCGCCTGCGGGTGGTCGAGGGCGTCGATGTCGCAATGAGCGCGGCGGAGGCCTGCCGGCGCTTCGAGCTGCCGGCGGACCGCATCGGCGACGTCGTTGTCATCTCGACCATTCACAAGGTGCTCGGCACCGCGCGCGAGAAGCATGATCTCTCGGGGCTCACCGAGCCGCTGCGTTCGCATGGCGGCTTGACCGAGCAGGTGGTGCCGATGATCGCCAATCGCGCCGTGACGGTCGTGCCGGGGCATCAGTTGCGCAATTTCGATGTGTTCGATGTGGCGCTGAACCGTGTCGCCTGAGGCTCAACCATGAACATCCAGGCCAAGCCTGTCGCCGCGATCCGCCATGAGGCGATGCGCATTGCCGGCAAGCGCGTTACGACCGACAGCCAGATCGAGGTGCTGAACCCGTATAACGGCGCGGTCGTCGGCACCGTCCCGGCGGCGCGGCCGGAGCATGTGCGCGAAGCATTCGCCAAGGCCAAGGCATTCCGGCCGAAGCTGACGCGCTATGAGCGCCAGCAGATCCTGATGAAGACCGCCGACCTCCTCGCCGCCCGCAAGGAAGAGTTCGCGCGCATCATCACGGCCGAGTCTGGCCTGTGCTGGAAGGACTCGCTCTACGAGGCGGGCCGCGCCTATGACGTCTATTCGTTCGCCGGCCAGCTCACCATCAAGGATGACGGCGAGACCTACGCCTGCGATATCTCTCCGCAGGGCAAGCAGCGCAAGATCTTCACCACACGCCAGCCGCTCGGCGGAGTGATCTCGGCGATCACGCCGTTCAATCATCCGCTCAACATGGTGTCGCACAAGCTGGCGCCCGCGATAGCGACCAACAACCGCATCGTGCTCAAGCCGGCCGAACTGACCCCGTTGACCGCGCTGGCGCTCGCCGATGTGCTCTACGAAGCCGGCCTACCGCCCGAAATGCTCTCCGTGGTGACCGGCAATCCGTCGGCCATGGGCGATGCCATGATCACCGATCCGGACTGCGACCTGATCACGTTCACGGGTTCGGTGAAGGTCGGCAAGTACATCGCGGATAAAGCCGGCTATCGCCGCATCGTGCTGGAGCTTGGCGGCAACGATCCGCTGATCGTCATGGAGGACGCCGATCTCGACAAGGCGGCTGAGCTTGCGGTGACGGGCGCGACGAAGAATTCAGGCCAGCGCTGCACCGCCGTGAAGCGCATTCTGGTGGTGGAGAAGGTCGCGGACGCGTTCTCCAAGCTGGTGCTGGAGAAGGCCAGGAAGCTGAAAGCCGGCGATCCGATGGACCCGTCTGTCGACGTCGGCACGGTCATTCACGAGGGCGCTGCCAAGTCATTCGAGCGCCGCGTCGTCGACGCGGTCGAGAAGGGCGCCAAGCTCCTGCATGGCAACAACCGTCAGGGCGCGCTCTATCCGCCGACCGTGGTCGATCACGTGCCGCATGATTGCGAGCTGGTGCACGAGGAAACCTTCGGCCCGGTGATCCCGATCATCCGCTGCCCGAACGACATCGCGGCGGTGATCAAGATTTCGAACTCCACCGCCTACGGACTGTCGTCCGGCGTGTGCACCAACCGGCTCGACTACGTCACGCGCTTCATCAACGAGCTTGAAGTCGGTACCGTCAACGTTTGGGAGGTTCCGGGCTATCGGATCGAGATGTCGCCGTTCGGCGGCATCAAGGATTCCGGGCTTGGCTACAAGGAGGGCGTGGTCGAGGCGATGAAGAGCTTCACCAATGTGAAGACCTATTCGCTGCCTTGGCCAGCTTGATCGGTGTGGGAACGCGGGCAAGAATAGTTGGCAAAAAGTGATAAAGTGTGACATTCTAAGGATGCCGCAATGACGAGGTCGGTAATGGCCGGTTCCTTCGACGGTATCTACGACTACGATCCCGAGCGGATCGAGACCTTGTGCGGCGCCTACCGGGGCGCCGGTCCGCTGCAACGGCCCTTTTACACGTCCCCGGACGTCTTCAAGGCCGATATGGACCGTATCTGGCGGCGCCATTGGCTCTATGCGGGGCACTCCTGCCTGATCCCGCATCCAGGCGACTGGATGACCTGGGCGATCGGCTACGACTCGGTCATCGTCGCGCGGGGCCGTGACGGAGAAATCCGCGCTTTCCACAACACCTGCCGGCATCGTGGCGCCCGGGTCTGCCGCGAGGAGCACGGCAATGGGCGCGCTTTCGTGTGCCCGTATCACGCGTGGACGTATGATCTCGACGGCCGGCTGAAGACGGCGACTGAGCGCGAGTTCGGCGTGCATCAATCGAAGCTTGGCCTGCATCCGGTGGCACTGAGGAATGTGGCCGGACTGCTGTTCGTCGCGCTCGGTGCCGATCCGATCGGCTTCGATCAGGTCGCCGCCGAGGTTGGCGCCAAGATGGCGCATCAGGGGTTGGAGCAGGCAAGGCTCGCAAAAAGCGTCCGCTACACCGTGAAAGCCAACTGGAAGCTCATCTTCGAGAACAATCGCGAGTGCTATCACTGTAACACCGCGCATCCGGAATATGTGCAGGGCACCTACGATACCGCGCGGTTCGCGCCGCAAAGCCTGCCCGAGGTCGAGCGGCAGGAACGGCTCGCCAGCGAGCGCTTCGCCCACATGGGTCTTGGCGACGCCATGGCGTCATCCGAGATGACCGGCGCCTATTGGCGCGCGGCGCGTACGCCGCTAATGGAAGGCTGGAAAACGCAGAGTCTCGACGGCAGCCCAGTCGCTCCGCTGATGGGAACGTTCCGCGCGCGCGATGAATGGAGTGCGGGCACGCTGCGCAGTACGATCTTCCCGAACTTCTGGCAGCATGCGAGTGATGACCACGCGGTCTCGACCCGCATCACGCCGATCGACGCGACAACCTGCCAGGTCGATGTCTACTGGTTCGTGCACAAGGATGCGGTCGAGGGAAAAGACTACGACCTCGCAAAGCTCATGCCGTTCTGGCAGCGCACGTCCGAGCAGGACTGGGACATCTGCGAGGCCAATCAGGCCGGCATTCTCTCGCCGCGCTATGATCCCGGGCCTTATTCGAGGGTGCGCGAGACCAATGTGCAGCATTTCGTCGACTGGTATCTCGGCGCGCTCGGCGGGCCGCGCGCGCGGCTGAAGGCTGTCAGCGGCAAAGGGGCGAGTGCGTGACGAAGCTTCCCGACGCCGCCCGGATCGTGATCATCGGCGGCGGCGCCATCGGCTGCTCCATCGCCTACCATCTGGCAAAGCTCGGCCAGCGCGACGTTCTGCTCTTGGAGAAGAAGGCGCTCACTGCAGGCAGCACGTGGCATGCGGCCGGCCTGCTCGGACAGATGCGCTCCAAGGTCAACCTCACGCGGCTGATGCAGTACAGCGCGAAGCTCTGCGAGACGATTGGTGCGGAGGTCGATCAGGATGTCGGCTGGCGCAACGTCGGCAGCATTCGGCTCGCGAGCAGCGATGCGCGCTGGGAGGAATTGAAGCGCGCCGCGACTGCGGCGAAGAGCTACGGCTTCGACCTCGAATTGATCGGGCCGAACGAAGTGAAGAGCCGGTTTCCGCTCGTCGACTTGAAGGACGTGCGCGGCGCGACCTGGATCGCCTCGGACGGCTATGTCGATCCTTATTCGCTCACCATGGCCTACGCGAAAGGGGCGCGCGCGGGCGGCGTGAAGATCGTCGAAGGCGTGACGGTTACGGGATTCAAGCAAGCGAACGGCCGTATCACCGCGATCGTCACCGACCAGGGCGAAATCCGCTGCGAGATCGCCGTCAATGCCGCGGGCCTGTGGGCGCGCCACGTCGGCGAGATGGCCGGGATCGAGCTGCCGGTCACCGTGGTCGAGCACCAGTATCTGGTGACCGAGAAATCGCCGCTCATTCCCGACAAGCAGCCGACGCTGCGCGACCCGGACTTGAATTTCTATCTGAAGTCCGAGCCCGGCGCACTCGCGATCGGCGGCTGGGAGCGCGGCACGATCGCAGTGAACGGGCTCGGCAAGCTGCCGCTCGATTTCGGGCAGGAGCTGTTTCAGGAGAATCTCGAACGCCTCTCGGTGATCGCGGGCCCCGCGGCCGAGCGCATTCCGGTGCTCAACGAGGTCGGCATCCGCACGGTCGTCAATGGGCCAATTCCCGTGTCGGCTGACGGCGAGCCTGTGATGGGCATCGCGGAGGGTATCGAGAATTTCTTCGTTGCCTGTGGCTTCACGTCCGGCATCGCGGCCTCTGGCGGAGCGGGGCTCGCGATGGCGAACTGGATCGCCTCGAGCGACCCCGGCATGGACCTCTGGCCGTTCGACATGCGCCGCTTCGGCCGGGTGCACAACGGACTTGCCTACCTGCGTGACGCGGCAATCGAAAGCTACGCGCGCTACTACATGATCGCCTGGCCCGAGGAGGAACGCGAAGCCTGCCGGCCGTTGCGGCGTTCACCGTTGCACGCAATCCTCGCCCACAATGGCGCCGTGCATGGTCAGAAATTCGGCTTCGAACGGCCGAGCTATTTTCTCCGCAATGGCGAAAAGAGCCCGCCGACCGAGACCTTCGAGCGTGCGGCGCTCGCCCCCGTGGTCGGCCGCGAGCACAGGGCGATCCGCGAAGGCGTCGCCCTCATCGACATGTCGTCGTTCTCGAAATTCGAGATCACCGGGCAGGGTGCGCTGCGCTACCTGCAATGGCTTGCGGCCGGCAACATCGACAAGGGCGCGGGCGCCGTCGTCTACACCCAGCTCCTCAATGCCAAGGGTGGCATCGAGGCCGATCTCACGATCATGCAGCCGACCGAGGGTACGTTTTATGTCGTGACCGGTTCGAGCTTCGGCGTGCGCGACGGCGGCTGGATCCGCCGGCATATGCCGCGCGACGGCTCGGTTGCGTTCAAGGACGTCAGCAGCGCCTACGGGGTGATCAACCTGTGCGGGCCCCGCGCGCGCGACGTCCTCAGTCTTGCGTCGGAAAACGATGTTTCCAACGCGGCTTTCCCCTACATGACCTGCCGCTGGATCCGAATCGGCTACGCGCCGGTGATGGCCGCGCGCATCACCTATGTGGGCGAACTCGGCTGGGAACTGCACGTCCCGACCGAATTCGTGGCCCATGTCTACGAGACCCTGCGCGCCGCCGGCGCCGCCTTCGGTATCGCGGATGCCGGCTACAAGGCGATCAACAGCCTGCGGATGGAAAAGCGCTATCTCTACTGGAGCGCGGACATCTCGCCCGATGAGACCCCGTTCGAAGCCGGGCTTGGCTTTGCGGTATCGCTCAAGAAGGGCGATTTCCTCGGCCGGGATGCGCTGCTCGCGCAAAAGGAGGCCGGTCTCAAGCGCCGGCTCGAATGTTTCGCGCTGGAGACGCCGCTTCCGGTCTATGGCGGGGAAGCCATGATCGCGAACGGCAAGATGATCGGCATGACCACGAGCGGCGATTTCGGCCATTCGGTGAGCCGCGCACTGGTTTTAGGTTATGTGCCGCGCGAGTATTTCGGCCAGAATACCATGGAAATCGAAGCCTTCGGTCGGCGCAGCCTGGCAGTCCGGGTCGAGGGGTGCATCTACGATCCCAAGCACGAGCGGGTGAGGGCATGACCCGCGCTCGCTGGCGCTGTCATAAGGAAACTGGGTAAGCTGATCCAACAATTCATCCAGACGTCATCTGCCTGAAGCATTTGACCGGGATTGGCGTTCGACTGATCGAGGGGAAGGAGAACAACATGTTCAAACGCAGTTTCGCTCTTTTAGGTGCGGCGTGCCTTGCCGCTGTCATGGCGGCGGCGCCGGCGTCCGCGCAGCGCACCAAGCTCACCATCTATACGGCGATCGAGAACGACCAGCTCGGTCCGTTCAAGCAGTCGATCGAGGCGGCCGTGCCTGAGGTCGAAGTCGTGTGGGTGCGCGACTCCACCGGCGTCATCACCGCGCGGTTCCTCGCCGAGAAAGACAACCCGCGCGCCGACGTGGTGCTGGGCCTCGCGGTCACGAGCCTGATGGCTTTCGAGAAGATGGGCTTGCTCGAAACCTATGAGCCGAATGGCGCTTCTGCGCTGAAGCCGTTGTTCCGTGATGCCGTGGCGCCCTACACTTGGACCGGCATGGACGCGTATCTCTCCGTGCTCTGCTTCAACACGGTCGAGGGAGCGAAGAACAACGTTCCGACGCCGACGTCGTGGCAGGACATCATCAAGCCCGAGTACAAGGGCAAAATCATCATGCCCCACCCGGCTTCGTCCGGCACCGGCTATCTCACCATCGCGGCCTGGATGCAGTTGATGGGTGAGAAGGCAGCTTGGGACTTCATGGACAAGCTGCACGACAATATCGCCGTCTACACCCATTCGGGCTCAGCGCCTTGCGTGCAGGCCGCGAAGGGCGAGCGGATGGCCGGCATCGGCTTCGACATGCGCGGTGCGCGCGAGAAGACCCAGGGTGCGCCAATCGAGATTGTGCTGCCGAAAGAGGGTGCTGGCTGGGAACTCGAGGCAACCTCGATCGTCAAGGGCACGAAGAACCTCGCGCTGGCCAAGAAGGTCGCCGACTGGGGTGCAAGCAAGGGCGCGAGCGAGCTCTACTCGAAGTACTACGCGATCGTCGCCGAGCCGAGCGTGAAGAACACGCCGCCGAACTATCCACCGACCGCCGAGCAGGCCATGGTGAAGAACGATTTCGCCTGGATGGCGGAGAACCGCGACCGCATTCTTGCCGAGTGGTCGAAACGCTACGAGTCCAAGGCCGCGCCGAAGAATTGAGCGGCCGTTCGACACGATTGCCGCTTCCCGGGGCTTGCCTCGGGGGCGGTTGTGGCTAACCATCGTCATGCGGCCGTTGCCGGAGGTCGTTGAAGATGGCCGGCTTGTAAGGCAGCGGGCAGGGGTTGATGAGGAATCCAGCGAGTCCGGTATCGTCAGGGCGCAACGGATCGGCCCCTGCGACGTTCCTGCGCATCCGCGATCTCAACAAGCGGTTTGGCCTTTTCACCGCACTCTCGAATATTTCACTCGAGATCACGAGCGGCGAGTTCGTCTGCTTCCTGGGGCCGTCGGGTTGCGGCAAGACCACGCTGCTCCGCGCCATTGCCGGCCTCGATCCGCAGGACGAGGGCATGATCGAAATCGCCGGCCGCGACGTGTCGCATCTGCCCCCGGCCGCGCGCGACTTCGGCATCGTGTTCCAGTCCTATGCGCTGTTTCCCAATCTCTCCGTCGCGGCGAATGTCGGCTACGGGCTTGTCAACCGCAGGGCCGGCAAGGCCGAGATGGATGCGCGCGTTGCCGAGTTGCTCGCGCTCGTCGGGATGCCCGAGCAGGGCATCAAGTACCCGGTGCAACTTTCCGGCGGTCAGCAGCAGCGCGTCGCGCTCGCTCGCGCGCTCGCGACCTCACCCGGACTGCTGTTGCTCGATGAGCCGCTCTCCGCGCTTGATGCGCGCGTGCGGCTGCGGCTGCGCGATGAGATCAAGGCGCTGCAGCGCCGGCTCGGCGTGACCACCATCATGGTGACGCACGACCAGGAAGAAGCGCTCGCCATGGCCGACCGCATCGTCGTCATGAACCAGGGCGTCATCGAGCAGGTCGGCACGCCGGAGGACATCTATCGCAATCCGGCGACGGCCTTCGTCGCCGATTTCGTCGGCACCATGACCTTTCTGGATGCCGAAGTGGCAGGCCCTGCGGCGCTGCGCTTTGGCACGATCGAGCTTGCCTGTCCGGACGCCGGCCGGTTCATTAACGGCTCGGCGGTGCGTATCGGGCTCAGGCCCGAGGAAATTCGCGTGCGCAACATCGATGGCGCCACCCCGAACCAGATCGCTACCCGCATCGCGTCGCTCGATTTTCTCGGATCGTTCTGCCGCGCGCAGCTCAAGCCCGAGGCTGTGCCCAATGTCGCCATCCTTGCCGATTTCTCGGCCAACCTGATGCGCGATCTCGCCGTTTCAGAGGGGCAGAAGCTCACCATCGCGCTGCCGCCGGAATCGCTGCGCGTATTCGCCAAAGGATAGGCCTAGGTGAGCGTCATGACCGCGACTTCGCTACCGGTGATCGCGCAACGGGTCTCGCGCGAAGCCTGGGTCATGCACGCCGGCGTCGTCCTGCTGGTGGCGTGGCTTGTGTTCTCCATCGCACTGCCGCTGTGGGCGCTGCTTTCCAAGAGCTTTCAGAACGCGAACGGCGAGTTCGTCTGGCTTGCCAACTACATTCGCTATTTCTCGACGCCGAGCTTATCCAGTTCCATCTTCAACAGCGTGTGGGTCGCAGTGGTAACCACGGTGATCGTGATCCCGCTCGCCTTTGCCTATGCCTATGCGCTGACCCGCAGCCGTATGCGGTTCAAAGGGCTGTTCTATGCGGCGGCCATGCTGCCGCTGTTCGCACCTTCACTTCTCTCGGCTATCTCGCTCATCTATCTGTTCGGCAATCAGGGCCTGCTCAAGGGCGCGATGTTCGGCGGTTCGATCTACGGGGCGAACGGCATCATCATTGCGCAGGTGTTTTATTGTTTCCCGCACGCCCTCATCATCGCCGTGACCGCGCTTGCGCTCGCCGACGCTCGGCTCTACGAGGTCGCCGACGCGCTCGGGACAACGAAGTCGCGCATTTTCCGTACCGTGACCTTACCCGGAGCGAAGTTCGGCCTGATCAACGCAGCCTTCGTGGTATTCACCCTGGTGGTCACCGATTTCGGCATCGCCAAGGTAATCGGCGGCCAGTTCAATGTGCTCGCGACTGACGCCTACAAGCAGGTGGTTGGCCAGCAGAACTTCGAGATGGGCGCGGTAGTCGGCATGGTGCTCCTGGTGCCGGCCGTGCTCGCTTTCGTGATCGACCGCATGATGCAACGCCGTCAGGTGGCGCTGCTTTCGGCGCGCGCTGTGCCGCTCGAGCCCAAATCCAACCGGGTCCGTGACATCGCGCTATTGGTCTATTGCCTTGTCATCGGCGCAATCCTGGTCGGTGTGCTCGGTACGGCCGTCTGGGCTTCGTTCATCACCTATTGGCCGTACAACCTCACGCCGACGCTCAAGAACTACGACTTTGGTAACTTCGATCCCGGCGGCTGGGGGCCCTATTTCACTTCGGTTGCCATGGCCACATGCGCGGCCGTGTTCGGCACGGCCATCGTCTTCACCGGCGCCTATTTCGTCGAGAAGACAAAGGTGATGCCGGGTGGACGGATGATCGCGCACCTGCTCGCGATGCTGCCCATGGCGGTTCCGGGCCTCGTGCTCGGCCTCGGTTACGTGTTCTTCGTCAATGCCAAATGGAATCCGCTCGGCTTTCTCTACGGAACGCTCGCCATATTGGTGATCAATTCGGTCGCGCATTTCTACACGGTTGCACATATCACCTCGCTGACCGCCCTGAAGCAGATCGATCCTGAGTTCGAATCGGTCTCTGCTTCACTCAAGGTGCCGTTCTGGCGCACCTTTGCCCGCGTCACCGTGCCGATCTGCTGGCCGTCGATCCTCGACATCGCGATCTATATTTTCGTCAATGCGCTGACCACGGTATCGGCAGTAATCTTCCTCTACGGCGCCGACACCAAGCTCGCGTCGATCGCGATCGTGCATATGGACGAGATGGGCGCGTCGGCTGCCGCCGCCGGCATGGCGACCATGATCGTGTTCACGGCACTCGGCGCTAAGCTCCTGCAACTCTTGCTCGACCGCGTGCTGTTCACGCGCTTGCAGGCCTGGCGACGACGATGACCAAGACACCTGCCGAATCCGAGAGCGACACCAACCTGTCGCCGCAGCGCCGCGCCTGGGCCGACAAGAACCTCGACCCCGAGGCGCGTACGCTGCTGGCCGAGGACGAGAAGTATTTCCTGCGCCAGTCGGTCTCGACGCCTTGCCTCAACGCCGTCGCCAAGGCCGAGGGCATCTGGATCGAGGACACGGCGGGCCGCCGCTATATGGATTTCCACGGCAACAACGTCCACCACATCGGCTATGGCCATCCGCGCCTCAAGCGCGCGATTGCGCAGCAGATGGACGCGCTGCCGTTCGCGCCGCGCCGCTATACCTGCGGGCCGGCGGTGGCGCTTGCCGCCAAGCTGGCCGAGATCGCGCCGGGCAATCTCTCCAAGGTGCTGTTCACCACCGGCGGTTCGGACGCGGTCGAGGTTGCGATCAAGATCGCCCGCACCGCCACCGGCCGCTACAAGACTCTTTCATTCTGGGACGCGTTCCACGGCGCGGGCTTTGGCGCGTCCGCGGTCGGCGGCGAAGCGCTGTTTCGGTCCGGCGGCGTCGGCCCGCTGATGCCGGGCG
>WNGK01004046.1_pt1 | contig 20385 bp, 19 predicted proteins | sample 5400601 | NCBI WGS metagenome assembly WNGK01 (sample SAMN13153376, study PRJNA577476) | soil metagenome | isolation source: 60 cm soil or saprolite under Garry oak tree replicate 1 | place: USA:California | collected 2016-06-15
TCGCTTATGCGTTGGATAAGATTCTTCAGGTCGGTGGCAGAATGGTGTCGTTGACGGTGAGTGCGCGATTGGACGAAGCGATACTCGCTATTCTTTTGGGACAGCGGCAGTTTCGACAGAATAATGCGGTCAGTGGCATGGGGATCATGAGCGGCTTCCGCGAATCGGGACTGAATCTTCTACGCGCCGATACGATCCTCGCTAAATACGCTCACGCCGGCATCGTTGTCGCGATGGGCCGGCGGAAATCGCGCCGCTACCGATTATCCACAGACCGGGTTGCGCGCGCCGAACAGATCGCCCGTCATGTCATATCGCAAGTTCCGCAAGCGCCCCGCGCCTAATCGTGGAACAACACACTTCACGCCGCGACTGGCTGCTTGCGGCGTCAATCATTGCCGGCAGCGCTGTACGACTCTATCAATTGAGCGAACAGATCATCGCCGATGATGAGTGGCACGCGCTGCACGCTGCGCGAGATCGGGGATTCGCGTCGATTGCGGGGCATTTCGGCGATGCAGACTTCTCGATTCCGATGGCGTTGTTTTACAAGGCCGCCATGATGACGGTCGGTCTGTCGGAATGGATCATGCGCGCGCCCGTTCTTCTGTTTGGCTTGCTGACGCTCGTTGCTTTTCCGCTGCTCGTCGGAAAACTCTTCGATCGTCCGAGGGCTGCGCTATTCGGTTGGCTGCTGGCGATTTCGCCGCTCCACATCTATTACAGCCGCTATGCGCGGCCGTATTCGATCGCGTTGTTCTGCGCCCTTTCCGGGGTATTGGCATTCTATCTGTGGCGCACGACCGCCGCTCGACGCTGGAGGTACGTTTATGCCGTCTGCGCGATCGTGGGTCCGTACTTTCACCTGAGCGTATTACTCGTCGTGGGCGTCCCGATCGCGCTGATGGTACTGTCCGCGTTGTTCAAACAGTCGCGCGCTCGCGAATTCCCGAACAGGGAATTGGTACAAGTCGTGGTGTTCGTCGGCATCGGTCTTGCGGTTCTGCTGCTGCCACCGATTTATGGAGACTTCGCTACGCTAGCGGACAAGGCGCGTCATGGTACGTTGACCCGCGAGGCTTTGGTCGGCGCGATCGGACTGCTATTAGGGATAGAATCGCACTCTGTACAGGCATTCAGCCTGGCGATCATAGCGGTCGGTGCGTTATCCGTGTGGCGCAGACGGCCACAAGTCGCATTGCTGCTCGGAACGAGCGCCGCGGTCGTGATCCTGACAATATTTATCGCGCGACCCGCAGGCATCGAGTATCCCATCGTGATGGCGCGGTACGCGTTGTTTCTGCTTCCCGTAGTGCTTCTTTTACTGGCGGACGGGCTGTACACCATAGGCGCTTGGCTGACACGGGACCGGCCTGCCGGCGCCATCATGGGAATGGCGTGGATTGTCGTACTGTTAGAGGCAGGACCACTTCGGGAGATTTATTACAGGCCGAGCAACTTCACGAATCACGGCGCGTTTCAGTACTATCCGTCTCTAAAGCCGCAAGCCAATCCCTACATCCACGATCTTAGCCGACCCGTGTCCGCATTCTATGTCGAGCTTGGCCGGCAGCCGGCGGCGAGCATGAGGATTCTTGAGGCGCCTTGGTATTACGAATGGGCGTTCAATCCGTATCCTTTTTATCAGCACGTCCACCGCCAGTGGGTCAAAATCGGATTCGTTAAATCAGAAGCGCAATCGTCGGGGGAATTGCGGGCATTTGATGCGCGGTTCCGCTTTCGCAATTTCGTGCACCTGCGTGACATGAACGGTCTGTGTGCGCATAAAATCGATCGGGTAGTCATTCATAAGAATCTGCAAGCGGAACTCGGCCGCCCCATCGACCGCGATTTTTCTGCAGAACTACCGGGACTGATTACGCTCTACGAACAAACGTACGGTGCCCCGATCTTCGAAGACGCGACACTCATGGTCTTCAGCACGACGGAACACTGTCGTGCCGCGCGCTGATTCAAAGCCCTTCGAGCCGATCCATTCGTCGCAGGGCGTTCCGGCTCGCGTCGACCAGTTCAACACAAGCCTCTTTCAGTTCACCGATCTGGACCTATTGTGATGCAGTGTAAAATCCCATTGATCCCAGTAAAGGATGTTGACTGCATTCTTCAAGGTGAACAACGCAAGGCGTCCAAACAAGATAGATGACGCGACGCCGATCAAGAAACCATACAGGTGAGCCACACCAGCTAACCACCGGCAATCTTTACGATCGGTCTTCTTTCCTCGAAGTGCCTGGCTTGCTCGGGATTCGCCACGATGACCCCGAGGTGTCCTTCCAAATCTTGAACACCGGTTTCCAATAAGACCCGATGGTCTCAAAGAAACAACAAAGTTTTGTCGATGTTGTTTCGCGAAGCGCCTACGTACTGGCGTCTCGTACCAAATCTTTAATGGCGCTTAAAGTCCCTTTTGAATAACGGTGATAGCGCCGCGTCAACAATTCTCTTGCAATAGGGCCAAGGCGCTGGAGCCGTTTAGGACTTAATTGGCCACGCAATCGATAATGAATCATAATGTCTTGTAAGCGCGCAATGTGGTCCCCGAGTTGAGCATCGTTTGCGACGTTCCCGTCGTACAGACCAGATGAGATTCTTTTCTTCAGCTCGATAAAGAGTTTCGCAATGTCACTAAGCCGCTCAATTTCAGCAGCATAGTAACGTGCAACACAACGATAGTCAGGACGCGTGTGCGGAGCAACGTTCGTTTCGGACGGATTCTGGCGGATACCCAGTTGTTGCCCACCGTGTTGGCGATACAACACGAGAGGCTCGTTAATGAATGCAAGCTTCGCAAAAGCGCCGATGACCAGTGCAATCCATCCATCGTGTATCGTATTCCGGAGTTCGGGAATAGGAAGCGCAATTTCCCGGAACTCTTTACGAAAAGCCATCGTGGCACCAGTCACTACGTTGTAACACATCAAGACATCCAACCAGAGCCCTTCGCGAAATTTTTTTTGATCGGCCAGGGAAAACGTCACCTCCCAAAGTCGGCGTCCCAAGGGACACAAATTCTCGTCGGTCAACTCGGCATCGCTGAACACCAAGCCAACATTGTCTGCGTTATTCAGCGCTTGCTCGAATGTGAGCAATTTATGTGGCAACCAAACGTCGTCTTGATCGCTGAGCGCAATAATATCTCCTTCACAATGAGAAATCGCGCGCTCGAAATTCTTCGTCGAGCCTACATTGCGTTCATTCACAAACAGACGCACTGGAAAACGAGCTTGTGCGGCGAATCGCTGGATGATCTCAAGAGTGGAATCCGTCGAGCAGTCGTCGATGACGACGAGTTCGTCAGGGGGACGGGTTTGAATTGCGATACTTTGGAGTTGTGCGCGCACATAATTAGCGCCATTGTAGGTGCATAAAGCCACGGAGAGCTTGCTCATTCTTGCGGAATCATACGACACAGCACTCCAATGGTGCACGATTACGCTTAGTGCATTGTGTCTCACATACCAAGGGATAAATTCTCCAGTCGCCTTGTGGTATGTCCGGAGCAAATTGCGTATGTCCGTAGCAATGTATTGAACCGCAGTTTTCTTTATGCTACCTTGCCGCGATGTCGAAGCGGGCCCGGATTGGGTTTTGGGCTTTGATTACGGTGCTGATCGCACTCACCCGAATTTCCGCTTCGGCCGAATACTTTTCGATCGATAACGTTAATCTCGCACTGGCACTTGAAAAGTTTGACCCTAACAACCATCAACCTCAGCCGCCTGGGTATCCGTTCTTTGTCGCCTCTGCACGCCTGGTGAATTTTTTTTTCCACGACGCCCAGCTTACTTTTTTAGCTGTCTCTCTGTTAGTCACCGGATTGTGCTTACTTGTTATCGTTGCGCTGGGGGAGCGATTATTCACGGAACGCGCAGGCCAAACCGCAGCATTACTGCTGCTGTTCAATCCCGTTTTCTGGCAGAGCGGGCTTGATGGACCGCTCCGCTTGAACCTTGCGCTATTTTCATTGTTGGTGGCGTATTACTCTTGGCGAGCGTGGAATGGCGAACAACGGTGTGTACTTTTGGGAGCGTGTGCACTTGGCATTGGCAGCGGTTTTCGGCCCGATTTGCTCTTATACCTATTTCCGCTGTGGATTGTCTCCGCACTTATTGGATCACGTTCGCGTAAGTGGCTTGCGGGCGGGATGGGCATATTGGGCGCGATCGTTTTGATCTGGACCGGTGCGTTGGTCTATGCGGTGGGCGGCCCTGGGCAATTATTGGTCCTCATCCGGAATTATCTAGCCGACCCCTCGACACAGTTCACTCCTCTGAACATTGCAGACCAGCGATGGACGCGACAAATCAGTCGTCTCGTGACGTGGAATGGCCTGGCGATAATCGGTTGGGTTTGGTCAGTTCCCATTGCTTTTCTACAAAATTCTCCAATCCGGTTACTCTCGCGAAAGACTCAGTTCATCTTTATGACGATATGGCTGGTACCGGGTTTGTTCATTGAAGCGATCCTTCACGTTGCGAATCCCGGTCATATACTTTTTTCTGTGCCCGCGTTGTGCCTGGTGGGCAGTGCTTCCATCGGAGCCGCTGCTGGATGGCTATCGCGTTCGGACCCTTCCCAGATTGCAGAGATCTCCTTGGTGGCTGCGCTGCTCGTCAGTGTCTTATTGTTTCTGAACTATTATCCATTGCCTCCCGCGACCGCGACACACGGCCTATTGCAATCAATAGATAATGCTATCGCCTACGCCACCTTTGAAACGGTCACATCCGACGTCTATGAGAAGAATTGGTTTACGAATTGGCGTATCATTCGCTACTACGCTCCACAGGCGGATATCTGGGTGATGGCCGACCAAAGACAACCCAAGATGGCGCTGCACGTTCGACGTGATAAAGCTGTCGGAGAGGCCGTAGGGGATGTGTATAACATTGAGGTGCCCGAAGGCTCACGAATCATCTGGCTCGTCGAGCCCGAAGGACCGGTGCGTCGAGAGCTTGAAAAGTTGCAAAACTTCAAACCGGGTCGTTATCTCTCTTATACTGATATTCCGGCGAATGCTGCCCCGTTTCAGATCTTTGACTTTCGATTTGTGCCCAGGCGAACTTTTCCACAATCCCACGCGTCTTGACCTTGCCGGCGCACGCTTGGCTTCAGTGAACGCTGCGCCTCTCAGCAAAAAATCATAGATGTGATAGTGTAGCGTCCTTCAGCCGGACTGGAGCGAATTATGAAATATTGGATACGAAGTTTTGTCCCTCTAATCGCGTTCACAATCTGTCTGCAAATTCCCGCAGAAGCGACGTCTTCCAACGTGGTGATCAGCCAGATTTATCTCGGAACGGGTGACAGCAACTTAAAGCCTGCATATCAATACATCGAGCTATTCAATAGAGGAACAATCAATACGAGTTTGTCCGGTTGGAGCATCCAGTATGCGGCCGAGGGTCAAAATACATGGCAGGCCTTTCCTTTGTCGGGAAGCATTGCGCCGGGTCAGTACTATTTGATACGGACCTCTACACCGGTCGGGAATGTGATTCTGCCCCAGCCCGATCTTACGATTGCCCTGAATTTACCAACGACGGTAGGAAAGTTAATTGTTGCAAGCGATTCGACTCCTTTTGATACGAGCTGCCCGTCGGACACAACGAGGGTCGTGGATCTTGTGGGTTACGGAACCACGGCCTGCTATGAAAGCCAGCCAGTGACGGCGGCTGCCGCCACAGACTTGATCGCTTATGTCCGCAAGGGAGGCGGTTGCAGAGATACAGATAGCAATTTTAGTGATCTTTCGAAAGTGACGCCGCTCTTCCGAAACACCGGTTCATTTCGAAATTTGTGCGGAGGAACCACCGGAACTAAATCGTTTTCGCTTCCCGACGGCGGAACAAACTCCTTCCAAAGTTCAGGAACTGGATCGGTGCTGACGACTGGATATGCGCGCATTCAACCGGATAGTAACAGTATCGCCCCAGCCGGCATCGCCGTATACGGCTTGAGGAGTGGCGGCACACTTATCAGCGAGACCGGTGTACCGGTTTCTGCCATGGTTACTTCCGGTTTGCTGTACGCCGAGGTGAGTGGTTCTGTGAAAACAGGACTGGCTATCGCGAACCCCGGTAACAGCGACGTGACGATCAACTATATCTTTACTCCGTCGAACAACGTTCAGCAGTTTTTGTCAGGCTCGCTCTCGATTTCGGCGAATACCCAGATTGCCAGGTTCATGGATGAGTGGCCCTTCGCCCTAACCGGGACGGGTGTCCTGTCATTCGCAGCTAGCGCACCCATTGGAGTGACGACACTGCGAGGTTTTAATAACCAACGTGGTGAGTTTTTGGTGTCGACTTTGCCGGTGTTGGATCCGTCCGCACCTGCATCCACATCTCCCGCTTATGTCCCGCAATTCGCTGTCAGTGGCGGGTGGAGGACGGAACTAATCTTGGTAAATACCTTGGACAATCCGATATCAGGAACGATCAGCTTCACAGATCCTTCAGGTAATCCGGTCACTGTACCTATCGATACGGTTACGAGAAACTCAGTGGATTATACGGTCCCGCAACGAAGGACTGTGAAGTTCATATTGCCCGACAGTGGTCCTACTTTGTTGACGGGAGCAATCCGAATTACTCCCGTCTCAGGTGACCGCGCACCAGTAGCTTTGGCGGTATTTGCCAATACAACAGGCGGAGTGAGAGTGTCCGAAGCAACGGTATTGGGATTGCAGGGAACGCAGCTCCGAACCTACGTTGAGAAGTCGAACGTCGGCTCGATCGGCTCGATCCAAAGCGGATTGGCAATTGCAAACGCCAGTGGTGCGACGGCAAATGTCAACCTGGAGGCGTTTCAGCTCAATGGAATCTCCACCGGTCTGACCAGCAAGCTAACCATAACGGTCGGCGGCAAAGTTGCGAAGTTCGCAGACGAGATATTTCCATCGTTGCCGGCGAGCTTCAAAGGAATTTTGCGCATATCATCTGACAATACGGTTTCCGTCATCGGGCTGAGAGCCCGCATAAACGAACGCAAGGATTTTTTGATGACGACAATACCCGTGAACCAGGAGGTGAGCGCGGGATCTTCCGCCGAGGTGATGTTTCCACATCTCATCGACTCGGGTGGTTACACAACGCAATTCATCCTTATCAACACCGTGAGTGGGCAAACGTCCAGCGGAAACATGCTCTTCCGTACGAACGGCGGCCAGATTATGGATTTGCCTGTCCAATAGTAAACGGCATTTTGTTTCCCGGTACGAGCGGGTTCCTCGGCCAGTGCTGCACTCCACTCCCCGTTCAAAATTCGCGAATAACGCCGTGGATTGCCCTGCTGCTGATTGTGGCGTATCGGGAAGGAACTCGTGACACCTGAAGTCGATGTTCTCATTGTGCTTTATCAGAGCGCAAAATTCATTCAGCCGTTGCTGGACAGCCTTCAGCGCACCACCGTTCCAGTAACCATCTACCTCCTCGACAACGCCTCGACCGATAACACGGCTGAAACCCTCGCGGCGGCGCTGACCACGTTTCCATTGCGAACTCATTTCTTTCGTTCACGGATAAACAACGGATTTGCGCGCGGTGTGAATTTACTGGCCCGTCAGGGCCGGGGCGAGTTCTTATTCCTCTTGAATCCCGATACGGAATTGGAGCAGGGGTGCCTTGAAAAGCTCCTTGATCACGCACTGGGCGATCCTGCGATCGGGATGTGTGAAGCCCGCCAGCAACCGCGAGAGCACTGGAAAATCTACGATCCGAAAACTGGAGAAACGACATGGTGTACGGGTGCCGCGGTTTTGGTCCGGAGAAAAGCTTTCGAAGAACTGAGCGGATTCGACGAGCGCATTTTCTTCATGTATTGCGAAGACGTCGATCTGAGCTGGAAATTATGGTTACGCGGTTGGAAATGCATGTATGTTCCCGGCGCCGTTGTGCGCCACTATAACCAGGACATCATTCCGGGCAAGACGCGCACCATTGAAAACTACTTCAGCTTCCGGAATTCCCTCTTTCTTTTCTACAGATTTGGCTGCTGGACGGACCGCCGGGTCCTATATGGTTTTCTGCTAAAAAGGTTCGTGTACCGTAGATATTCGCTCCGGAGTAAGTTGTTGTACACGTTTGCTTTTGTGGATCACATCCGTTATATTCCGTATCTTCTCCGAACTAGAAACCTTTGGTGTGATCGACGACATCCATGGGTTCGCCTGGAGGAGACTTCATTAGCGGATTAGGCGTCCGGAGCGGAACGGGCCGTGCTCCTGCCGGCCACGTTCGGATTTTGGGAAACTGAATGCCAAAAATCAGTGTCGTCATTCCAACGAAGAACCGCTCCGCCCTGTTAGCGGAAACAATCGATCGGGTCGAATCCCAAACAATTCCGAGAGATCATTACGAAGTCCTTGTTATCAACAACGCCTCCACCGACGACACCCGTGCCATCCTTGAGCAAAAAGCCGGAATTTATCCGAACCTCAAATTCGACTTCCAAAAAAAACCCGGCGCCGCCGCGACGCGGAATGTCGGCATTCGTCTTGCAAACAGCGATTTGATTTTATTTATCGATGACGACGTGCAGGCCGAACCGGCGCTCCTTCAGGCACATCTTGACTGCCATATCCGGAATCCGAACTTGTCCGTGATCGGAGCAGTGAGTATGCCTTGGGGTGATACTTCGGATCCGTTTTTGAAATATCTCCGGGACCATCGTGTCCTGAATCCGTACACTCCGTCGAAAGGACCGATCGATTTTTCCTATTATCATACCTGTAATGTATCGACGCCGAGACAGATGCTTCTAGACGTCGGCGGCTTTAACGAAGACTTCAAGGTGTACGGGATGGAAGACATCGAACTCGGATACCGGCTCGAACGGGCCGGCTGCCGCATGGTTTTTGCGGAAGATGCGCGTGCGGTGCATTACCGGTTTCCGTGCTATCACGACTTCATTGAACGGTCTGAAAAGGCAGGTTATTCGCTCGGGCAACTGATCCGGCTGCATCCGGAATTGAAAAAACGTTTTGTGGAGTCCAGCCGAATAGGAAGACACTTGAGGAGTATTCACTCCTTGTACCGATGGACGGCAACTGCGATGTCGCCCTTACTCCAATTAGTCACCAAGTGGGAACAGACCCGCGGGACAGCTCCGTTGACTCAGTTGATGCATGCGCACTATGAGTGGTCGATCCGGTATCACTTCTTCCTTGGATATCATCGTTATTCGAAGGACCACAGGGTTCGGCGCGAGCTGGTCCCCCCAATCCAACCGGCATTGGCAAAGGAATATCACATCAAAGCGAAGAGCGAGCTGTAAATTCGGGGTCAGACCGGTGAATTCCCTATTTTGCAAACAGACCTTGAACCGGAAAATAGGGAATTGACCCGTCTGACCCCGAATTCGTCTTTTTCAATGTTACAAGAGTCTTAAATAGTGATGACCGAGGACAGCAAGGTCATCGAGCGTGTTTTAGACGGCGATTCGGAGGCGTTCAATCTGCTGATACGGCAGTGGGAAAGGCCGATTTATAACTTCATTGTGCGCATGATCGGCGATCGCAATGAAGCGATGGATCTTTCTCAGGATTGCTTTATGAAGGCGTATCGCGAATTGCACACGCTCAAAGACCACCATCGTTTTTCGTCCTGGTTGTACCGGATTGCGCATAATGCATGTTTGTCCCAAATCCGCAAAAATCATGGCAAAACCTGGGTGGAATTGGATCCCGAATTGGGTGCGGCGGAATCGCAGCCGGAGAATCGGCTTGCTGTAGAAAAGGCCTTGGGCCAGCTGCCGCCGGATCAGCGGGAAGCTGTTGTATTGAAAGTCTTTCAGAGTTTGAAATTTGAAGAAATCGCCGCGATTCAGGACGCTCCCATATCCACGGTGAAGTCGCGTCTGTACATGGGATTTGAGAAATTGCGAGCGATCTTAGGGTGAGGTGCGACATGGCACATTTGGGCGATAAATTAGCAGATTTTTTTTACCAAGAGCTGCCCTCTGCGGAGCTGAGCGAGGCTCGAAGGCACCTGGAGACCTGTAAAGAATGCCGTTTCGAGGTGGAGCAATTCGAAAGGATACATCTCAGTCTGAGAACTGCTCCGGAGCTCGATCCTCCGCGCCGCGTTGTATTCGCACCGCCCGAACGGCGTTCGTGGCTTTCGTGGTCCGAGTGGCGTTCAGCAGCGGCTGCAAGCGCTTTTGCCGCTTTGGTGGCCGGTATAGTGATCGGTTTTTCACATGTCGACTACAACCGGATCGTGAATGAAGTCCATCAAGCTGACCGTGCCTGGCTGGCGGTCGAGTTGAACAAGCGTGATGAGGAAATTCAGCGCCTTCGCGGAGAGCTTGCTTATTACGAAAATTTCCAACGCACAGTGATGAGGGAGACTCTGGAAAATGGCTCAGCTATTCAGCTATTGGCACAGCGTACGATATCACGGCGGTAACTGCTTGGGTGGACCTAAGCTCCTCGTATTTGTCCTGCTGGTCTCCGGCATCTACGGCCAAGGACAGCCGGTTGAAAAGATCAGCCCCGACGTGAGGACGATTCAAAACGCCGTCAACGAAGTGGTCGGTACTCCGGCACCCTGGGGAGGAGTCTTGCAGGTTGCTAAGGGCGCATATCTTGAAGGCTACGGTATTGTCGTCAGTCTTGAAGTGGCTTTCGATCCACCGGTGAATCCATTCAGTCCTCAAAAGACTCCCGAGGAAATTCGTTCAACAGCGGCTCAACGGCTTAAGGACGTGCAAGAGAAGTTAACAAATGTCCTGAAGCAAAAGGTGGCTCAACTGGAGTCCGTCGGTCCGGCCGAGTCTGTATCCGTTGTACTGAATATTTTGAACACGAATCCGGCGTATTTGCCGGACATGCCGTCACAGATCATTTTCAGCGTTAAAAAGCAGGACACCGCGCGAGTCAGCCTTCGACAATACAAATGAAACTTTCGTTGGCAAGCGAAACCAAACCTTTGGGACAACTCCTGCGTGAGCGGGGATTGATTTCCGAAGACGATCTGAAAAATGCGCTCGCGCTTCAACAGGAAAAGCCCGATAAATTGGGCCGCATCCTCATCGATCTGGGTTACGTGGCGGAGCGTGACGTTTTAGCCACTATCAGCGATCAATTGAAGGTACCGGTATTCGGCGCCGAGTATCCGGCGGTTCCAATTGAACCCGATCGCCTGCCCTTTCGATTTTTACGTACCTTTAACGTCATTCCAGTTCATCTGGAGAACAATATCCTGACGCTGGTTCTGGCGGATCCACAGGATCTGGAAACCCAAAACAGCATTCGCCTGCGCACGGGTTTTGCTCTGCAAATTTTTCTCGCCTCCGAAGCCGAAATCCAGGCACAGCTCGAGCGCCTTTACGGCGGCGAAGAAAACACGACTGAAAAATTGATCGAGACGCTGGGCGACTTCGGCGTAGACGACGAGAATATCGAACACCTGCGCGACCTTGCGTCGGAAGCGCCGGTAATCCGGCTCGTGAACCTCATTATTTCGCGCGCCATCGAATCACGCGCGAGTGATATCCACATCGAACCGTTCGAAAAGGAGCTGCGGCTGCGCTATCGAGTGGACGGCGTGCTGCAGAATATGGACCCGCCACCCAATGCCCTGCGCGCCGCCATCATTTCCCGCATCAAGTTGATGGCGAAACTGAACATTGCGGAGCGGCGGTTGCCGCAGGACGGCCGCATCAAGCTGAAGGTGCTGGGAAGGGAAATCGACCTGCGCGTCTCAACGCTGCCAACGATGTATGGCGAGAGTGTTGTCATGCGTATTCTGGATCGATCGAACTCCTCGCTGATCGATCTTCGCCGCCTCGGGTTTCCCGACGATCTGTACGAAAAAATCTGCCAGATGACGTCCAAACCGCATGGAATATTTCTCGTCACCGGTCCCACGGGCAGCGGCAAGAGCACAACCTTGTACAGTGCTCTAAAGCGCATCAATATTCCGGATCGCAAGATCATCACCATTGAAGATCCGATCGAGTACCAGATGGACGGCATCAATCAAATCCATGTCAATCCTCAGATCGGTCTGACGTTCGCCGCCGGACTGCGTCACATCGTGCGCCAGGATCCGGATGTCATCATGATCGGCGAGATCCGCGATCTTGAAACCGCCGACATCGCGATCCGCTCTTCTCTTACAGGCCACCTGGTTTTTAGTACCGTGCACACCAATGATGCGCCCAGCGCGGTAACGCGGCTCGTGGACATGGGTGTTGAAGATTATCTTCTTGCCTCTTCTTTAATCGGCATCCTGGCGCAGCGTCTTGTGCGAGTGAACTGTAAGGAGTGTAAGAAGGCCGAAAAGGTTCCCGCCGGCCTTCTCCAAGAAGCAAGCTTTGACGTCACCGGTTTGGGTGAGTTCATTGAATTGCAGAAGGGTTCGGGTTGCAAGCAGTGCGACTATACGGGCTACGAAAGCCGCATCGGAATTTTCGAATTGCTGGACATCGATGATGCAATGCGGCATCTGATCGTCAAGACCGCCGATGCCACCGTACTGAAAGAGGAAGCGGTCCGATCCGGGATGCGGACTTTGAAACAGGACGGCTGGAGCAAGGTGCTGGCCGGCCTCACGACGCCCGACGAAGTACTCCGAGTGACCCAGGAAGTCTGATGGTATTTCGGTACAAGGCCGTCAATGCCCACGGCGCCTACTCCCAAGGGCAACTCGATGCCGCCGATACGCGAGCGGCCGTATATCGCCTTCAGAGCATGGGGTTGATTCCCGTTTCCATTGAGGAACCGGCGGGCCGGAGACCCTCTCGATCGAAGGGCATCCTTCTGCAACGCGTTTCGAGAAAGGATATCTTATTCTTCACGGAAGAGCTGTCCACACTTGTACACGCTGGGTTGCCCCTGGATCGCAGCTTGACGGTTGCAGCCGAATTGGCATCCAAGCCGGCGCTGCGAAACGTGATCCATGACGTCTTGAATCAGATCAAAGCCGGCAAGTCTCTCGCGGAATCATTGTCCGCGCATCCCCGGCACTTCTCGCGCCTGTACTTCAACACGGTTAGGGCGGGTGAAGCCGGGGGCGTCCTCGACGTCATTCTTCAACGGCTGGTCGAGTTCGAACGCTCCGCCGACGAGTTGCGGAGTTACATGATCTCTGCACTTATTTATCCAGTCTTACTCACAGGCGTCGGTGCAGCTTCCATCGGGATACTTCTGTATTTCGTCATTCCGAAATTCGCCGGCATCTTTGCGGAGATGGGCGCGGCCATCCCCCCAGCAACGATGGCCATGCTGTGGCTTTCAGAAGTAACACGGAGTTATTGGTGGGTGGCGCTTGGTTCGGTTGCCGCGATAATCGCCGCGATTCGATATTGGATTGGGACGTCCTGGGGAAGGCGAACATGGGACGCGTTGAAACTGAGGGTACCCATGCTCGGTACCACCATCTTGAAAATGGAAATGGCACGATTCGCCCGGACGCTGGGCACCTTGATAGCGAGCGCGGTCCCGTTGATCGCGGGCGTCCGGATCGTACAGGACATTGCAAACAACAAAATTGTTGCCGAAGGTATATCGAGAATCGCCGAAGGGGCCAAACGCGGCGAAGGCGTGTCGCGCCCGATGCGGGACGCTGGTGTGTTTCCCGGCCTGGCCATCCATCTCGTCGAGGTCGGCGAAGAAACCGGCCGGTTGGATGTCATGTTATTACAGGTTGCGGACGTCTATGAGAAAGACGTAAAAACATCCATCAAGGCTCTGACTTCCGTGTTTGAGCCGGCGATCATTCTTGTGATGGGGATCATTGTTGGGACCGTCGTCCTTTCGATGCTGATGGCTATCTTCAGCATCAACGAGATTGGATTCTGATGAACGGAAACAAAAAGGAACGCGGTATTACGCTTATTGAGTTGTTAGTGGTGATGGTCATCATTGCCATGTTTGCAACGATTGTCGGCCAGCGATTATTCCGGAACGTCGAGAAGGCCCGCCAAACGACAGCGAAGGCTCAGATCGGCGAATTCGAGAGTGTACTCGATGCCTTCAGACTGGACGTTGGACGGTATCCCACGGCAGAAGAGGGTCTGCAATCGTTACGCGCGCGGCCCGGCAGCCTCGAAAGATGGGATGGCCCGTACCTCAGGAAAGACGTTCCACTCGATCCCTGGCAGCGGCCTTACGTCTACAGGTTTCCCGGCCAACATGGTGATTATGACCTTTACTCCCTTGGCGCCGACGGACAAGACGGTGGCGAGGGCGAAAACGCCGATGTGACCAACTGGAAGTGAACTGACAGTTCGATCCGCAGTTTCGGTTCGTCTTTTTATACTGCCCCAGCGTCTTTACTGGTTGTGAAGGGTTTCTCCCTCATCGAAGTCGTGGTTGTCATGGCGTTGATCGCCCTGACCCTAACCTTAGCCGGCCCCCGCATCCGGGCGGGGTTCGGCCGGTTAGAGCTTGAGCAAAGTGCCCAGGCGATTCGAAGTTTTGTGAAAGCAGGCCGTGTTCAGGCGCAGCGTGCCGATCGGGAGTACCACGTCGTGATCGACCGCAAGCGGGATTCAATGGCGTTGCTCGATCCGGAACTGAAAGTAGTACGTAAGGAGCCGCTGCCCTCGTCGGTTCAAATCATTTTGGATTCGGATGCGCCGGTTTCGGAACTCACGATTTCGCCCTCCGGAATTGTACGTGGCGAACCGATTCGCCTGCGCGGCCGGACCGGTGAACTGAAGATCACCTTGCAATGAAGAATCAGCGCGGCTTCACGTTAATGGAAGTGTTGGTGGCGGCCAGCGTGTTGGGCATTGCGGCGACCGCCCTGTTTGGGTTGCTTTCGAAGTCCCTATCGAATTTGCGCAAAGTTGAAGATCTCCACCGCTATGAGCTTGCCGCACAAGATCTGATGAACCGGGTCTTGTTGCTCGAGACCATTCCTGCTCCGGCTACTGCTGAAGGGGCAGTGGATAACCTGGGCGGACATTGGAACGTAAGAGTGACACCCTGGGCACCGGCGACATTGGAAAAGAAACCGGATCAGGGTGTCTTAAAAGTCGAAGTTGAGGTGACCTGGCCCGGCCGGTCGAGCCGGCGCACTATTGAGGTGGAGTCATTAAAAGTCGCGAAGATTCAATATGCGAATTATGACTTGCGACAAAGTATCGAAAGCGCGTACCCCCAATGATACCGGCTTCACGCTACTTGAAGTGCTCGTCAGTTTGAGCATTCTGGGCATGATTGCCGCTGTCGCCTTCGCGGGGTTGTCGATTGGCATCGACAGTTGGCGCCGGGGATCGCAACGAATCGAAGATCTGGATCGCCGGTTCGCAGTCGAGCGTCTGCTTCAGCGGCAGATCGCTTTAAGTGACTCGCACATATTTCGTGGCGATGACCGCCAGTTGGAATTCTCGACGTCTTACTCGCTCGCGAATGGCCCAGGCGACCCCGTGTGGGTAAGGTACGTTATCGGGACAAATGAGCTCATGTACTCCGAAACACCGTTCGCCCAGTTTGCTCCGGAGAATCCTACCGAACAACTCAAACAAACTTTCGCGGGCGTTACGTCAACCGGTTTTCGTTATCTCTATACTGGTCCCGGAGGACAACGTGAATGGATGAATGCGTCGATGGACATGCGTCCGGTTGCTGTGCGGATTGAAATCGCCGGAGACGTTCTGACCATTCCCCTGGTGAATACCCAATGAAAAGCCGTGGAATGGTTTTAATGACTGTCTTGTGGATTCTGGCCGTTATCGCCTTCATAGCGTTCGCTCTCGCTGCTGCTGTGCGTACTGAAGTCAACGCAGCAGCGAATTCGTTTGATTCGGAACGTGCATTGTTTATGGCAAAGGGTGCAGCGGAGGTGGTGTTTCGAAAATTGCAGGACCCCGACGCGTTCCCGGATTTGCCCATTCAAGAGGTGTCAGGCATATACACATTCGAATTCGGCTCCGGCGAAGTTCGAGTTCAGCCGGAATCCGATCGGAGCCGCATCGATTTGAACGAAGCATCGGAAAAAGTATTGACGGCGATGTTTGATTCATTGGGAGTCGGCGAGGCAGCACGAAACGAACTCGTGGACAGCATTCTCGATTGGCGTGACAGCGACGATGTCCCTCGCCTGCACGGCGCCGAAGTCGACGATTACGACCAGGTTTTTCTGAGCCGTGGCCGGCTTCCTTACAACGCGCCTTTCAAGAGCCTGCAGGAGGTGCTGCTCGTGAAGCATATGACTCCGGCGATCTATTTCGGTCATGTCGAATTCGACACAGCCGCGAATGAGTATCGGAAGGTCCGAGGTCTTCGAGATATCGCGACGGTCAGCTCCGGCAGTAAAACCGTAAGTGTGAACGCCGCCCCGGCCGAAGTCTTTGCAGCCCTTCCAGGAATATCCAGCGATTTGGCCGCCGGTATTGTGGCCGAGCGGGAACGAAAGCGGTTTGCCGATTCGAAGGACTTGGTCACACGCATACCGGAGTTGAACCAGAGCCCGGCACTCGACTATCTGACATCCGATTCCGGATCGCCTACAGTTCTTACGGCGACCGCGACGATCAAGCCATCGGGAACAACGAAAACAATGCGATTACATTTCAAACGGGAGCGAGTGAGGAAGATCCGCCTATTGGAGCCCCTCATCTATACGGAAATAGAAGTATTGAAGTTTGAACATTTGGAGTATTGATGTTTTTTTTGAGGAGCAGCACGGGCATTGAAGTTGGCGAAACGGACCTGACCATCGCCGTCGCCCGTAACAGCTTTGGGAAGCTGCGTCTGGTCTCGCTGCATCGCCTTGATGCTTTGATGACGTTGGGCGAAGAAGAGCGGAAAAAGACGATTCAATCGTTGGTCAAAGCGAATCGTATTCCGACCGGGCGCGTTTATTTGTCACTGCCAAGAGAGCAGGGCATTGTCCGCCAGGTTCAACTTCCAGCCGATATCCACAAGAGACTTCCGGACGTTGTGAAGATTCAGGTTGAAACACTTTCCCCCTGGCCAGTGGCGGAAATTTACTGGGATTTTGCCGCGGAAGCGCCGAAGAAAGACCAGAAAGTCATAACGGTAACGATTGTCATTATTCCGCGCGTGCATTTGGATCCCTGGATTGTGTTTTTCAAATCGGCGGGAATGCCTCTGAGCGGGGCTTCGCTGTCGTCAGTCGCTCAAGGTCACGGCATCAATGTTTTATGGAAAGAACCGAAGCCCACAATCGTGCTTCACCGCGAACCGTCGTATATGGAGGGCATATTTGTCAATGGGAGCCGCCTTGCGGCGTTGACGGCTCCCTCTGAGGAAAACACCGCTCTGCCGTCTATCCTGGTGGATCGTCTGCTCTCCACTGCGAAGCTGCAATCCGTCGAAGATGCGCGTTTGATCGCCTGCGGTGATTCGGAAGCATTCGCCGCCCACAGCAATCCTCCTCTTCCACTCGAAGATGCAAAACCGGATGCCGCAAACCAATTTGGACCAGTCGCTGCCGCGTTACTGCCCTTCAAAGAAAGCGCTTTCAAATCCAATCTGATTCCGCCCGAGCTTCGTTATCGGGAAAGCCGGATGCGACTAGTTCCCGCCTTTGCTCTGGCCGTGCTGGCGATCTTGATGGGTTCGGCGCTCCTGGTGCGCGAACCCTACCAGAACAAGGTCTATACAGCGCAGCTGGATAGTGCCATCAAAACAATTGCTCCAAAAGTGAAGGAGGTTGCCGATCAGGAGAAGGATCTCGATCAATTGTCACGGCGTTATCGGGCATTGACCTCTCAACTCGAGGCTCACGACTACACGATTGAAACCCTTGGGGAATTGTCGCGAGTTTTGCCAAACTCCGCGTTTCTTCTGACTTATTCCTATCAGGATGGCACGATGACCATCTCAGGTTTGGCGCAAAGCGCGTCGGAGATTCAGAAACTGCTCGAGGGCAGCCCCATGTTCAAGAATGTGGAATTCGCCGGCGGCGTTACCCGCGAAGCTTCAGGCAAGGATCGCTTTACGTTGAAAATGGTTCTGGAAGGTCCGAAATGAAGTTCAACATTCGTCAGCGCGACCGCCGGGCTATCTTGCTTTTGGGCGGCGCGGCCATTATTTATGCCGCGCTGTCGTTCGGGGTATTTCCCGCATTCGACAGTCTGAAAGAGGCATCTTCGCGCGTGAGTGAGAAAGAAGACCAACTCAAGAAATACCGTCGTGCTGTCATCCGGAAAGGGAACTACACACAATTATTAGAGCAGGCCCGTAAGAATATGGCGGAGGCCGAAACACGCTTCATCCGCGGCGATAATCCAACTCTTGCTTCCGTGGAACTGCAGTCGATTGTGGAGCAAGCTGCAAAGAAAGTCGGGTTGGATCTCAACCAGAGGACAGTCTCTCCAGCGAGGAAGAAGGACGATTCTTTTAACGAGATCACGATGACGTTGGCCCTGGAGGCTACGCCCTCTCAGATCTTCGGTTTCCTCGCGGAGATCCGAAACGAGCCAAAATTCGTGATCATCCGTAACGCACAAATCGCTCCAACACAAGTTCTGACGGAGGCCCCAAAGAAGGGCGACTTTATGAAGACGATTCGTGCGAACCTGACAATCGGTGCATTAATTCCGGCTCCGGTGCGAAAAAATAGCTGAGGTAATCGAATTATGGGCCGAATCTGGCTCGTGAATGTCGCGCTATTCGCGGTTTTAATCGCTGCGGCGGTGCGCTTTCACAACGAGTGGATCATGTTTAAGGCAACCCATCAAACAGGTGCCGTTGAACCGGATCGCGAGAAATTTGCAAAACTCGGTTTGAGCTTACCTCCAAATTCACCGGCGCCGGCCAACTGGACTGATATCCCGTCCCATAATCCCTTCAGCTTCGATCGAACGGACATTGCAATACTCGAACCCAAAGCGCCGCCTCCACCGCCCGCCCCCAAAATTCCTGTGGGACCGAAACCGGTGCTTTTCGGGACGCTGTCGCTCGGGAAAGAGACGATAGCTCTGATCGGTCCGGGCAAACCGGGCAATCGAGATTACAAGCCGATGAAGGTTGGTGAAATCATCGACGGCTGGACACTCGTCTCGATCTCAGACAAATCGGTTGTGATGAAGGGTACTGAGGTTCAAGAGACCATCGCCATGAATGATCCGACAGCGCAGATTCCGCGGGATCACACGCGCACAGAAGTGGCGCCGGCACCCGCAGTTACGCCGGCCGGCGGGCTTCCACCGCCGCCGGCAACACCGGCAGTGTCGTCGCCGCAGCAGCCAGGCACGCGAGGCCAGCAACCGGCGCAGCAGCCGGGGCAGCGGCGCAGGACCACTCAAATCACTCCATTCGGAACAAGGGAAATCGAAGAGCCAGAGAAATGAAGCAAACCGTAAGACGCATCGTCATCATCCTTATCAGCGTCACCTTCATGGCAAGGGGCATTGGTGCTCGAACCCGGCAACAGCAGCCAGGGCCAAATCTTCAACAAACGCCGTTTGGGGTTCGCGAGATTCCGCCCGCGCCAGGCGCAACCCCGACTGCGCCGGCACAACCGCAGACCGAGCCGGCCACGCCGCAGGCACCTGCCGCTACACCGGCTGCAGCACAGCCTGCGCCGGGCGCCGGGCCACAAGCGCCGCCACAACCGGCTGAGCCGCAGCGGCCCGACGATATCGTGCCGATTTCACTGCATCTGGACAATGCCGACATTTACCAGGTCATCCATATTATTGCGGATAATCTCGCGCTCAATTACATCATCGATCCCGGCATCAAAGGTACGGTCAACATCAACACTTCGGGAACGCTGCGCCGCTCCGATTTACTTCCGATACTCGAGACTCTTCTCAAGATTAACGGCGCCACGATGGTGAAGGTTGGAAATTTCTATCAGATCCTTCCGACGGCCGCGGCGATCCGGCAGCCTCTGCCCGTCATACAGGCCAACCAGGCACCGGGCGACGATCAGATCGTGATTCAAATCGTTCGCATGAAGTTCGTCGCGGCGTCTGAAATGGCCAGGCTTCTTACCCCGTATCTGAGTGAGGGCGCCAACATCGTCACTCATGATGCGGGAAACATTCTGTTGATCAGCGAGCGGCGGAGCAATCTGCGAAAGTTGCTCGAGCTGATCGATGTCTTCGACAGCAAAGTGTTTGAAGGTGACCGCGTGCGGCTGTTTCCTGTGAAAAATAATCTGGTGCGCGATTTGATCAACGATCTCAAAAGCGTCTTTGCCGGTTACGGTTTATCTGAGACCGGCGGGGCCATCCGCTTCCTGCCGCTCGAGCGAATGAATTCGATCCTGGTGGTGACGGGAAATCCCGAGATTTTTGCCGAAGTCGATCGATGGATCGCCCGGCTCGACCAGCCGCTGGCGACAGCCGGCTTCAGAAATTATGTTTATCGAGTGAGAAACAGCAAAGCGTCGGACCTTCAAAGCGTGCTTCAAAACCTGTATGGCCGTTCTG
>WNGK01005035.1_pt1 | contig 20379 bp, 19 predicted proteins | sample 5400601 | NCBI WGS metagenome assembly WNGK01 (sample SAMN13153376, study PRJNA577476) | soil metagenome | isolation source: 60 cm soil or saprolite under Garry oak tree replicate 1 | place: USA:California | collected 2016-06-15
GCGCGCCACCACGATGAACGATGCCTGTCCTTTCTCGTAGGCGTGGACTGCCTCCCAGCAATAGAAACCAGCATCCGCTCGGGCGAAGATGTTTACGATGCACGGCGGGAGAGCGGCGAAAACACTCTCCAGATGGCGTGCGATCTGCTGGCCCGTCGGCCGATCGCCATTGCGCAGCTCACCCCAGATGTATTCTCGGGTTTCCGCTAGAAAGGTAAGGATCGGCTGATAACTTTTCTTGCCCTTGTTCTTCGGGTTGTAGCTTTTCCGGCCGCCCATCTGTCGGCCATAGAGCGTGTGCACGGTGGTATCGGTGTCCACCGTGATGGAGGTCAGCCGCACGTTGGCCGCCTCCCACACCCGTTCGCGCATCTTCTGCTGCACCACGAGCAGTTGCCGCGCTACCCCCAAATGCAACGACGCCAGAAACCGCCAGAAGGTGCACTGCGGCGGCAACTCCCACACCTTCAGGATCCCGGTAAGCATCGCGTCGTGCGCCACAAAGCGCAAGTGATTCAGGCGGGAAAAGCCCACATACAGGGCCAGCACCATCCCCAACAGGAATTGGTAGACCGCCATGACTCGCGGGATGCGATGCACGGTCAGGGTCTCTTCTACCAGCTTTTGAAATCCCAACTTCTCCAGCATCGTGGCCACCGGAAGCAGGCCGCCATAGGGAGTTAGATTTTTGCCTGAGAAGTCGAATCGGGTGGAGGCCCCGATTTCATTAGGGTCCGGCTTATCTCGCTCCGTCCCTTGTAGGGCGCGCGTTTCCTCGCTATGCTGTGGACTACGCTTAACCATTTGGGTGGCTCCTGGAAATCGGCTCGCGAAGGTGCAAACTTCGCGGCCTCTCTGTTTTACGACAGGATTTCCAGGGTCTCCAAATGGTCCTTCCCTTCAGTCGCTTCCGATCAACTCAGAATCTGTGCATAAGTCAGGTGTAAGTAAACGTGGCAGCATGGCTTCGGCTAAATCATTCTTGTCACACGGTATGGTCGCAGCAGCACGGAAGACCTTCTCGTCCAACTCTTCACCATGCTTGTAATCGTCCAGAACTCCTCGCTGGACGAGGGCGGTCAGTTTGTGGCGCCACTGAATTGGCAAAAACCGCTCAGGACCAGCAGAGGCAGCCTCAAAACCATACGCCGCATAAACAGCGAGACCAATTGCACGTTCGTTAGAACTCGGAGGCGATGTCAGCATTCATTCGGCGAGTAGCGTCCCATAGCTGCTTCACATCAGAGGCGCTGACGGGGACAATGAGGGCTCCATCATTAAATTGCTTAATCATCGATTGGAGAACCTCAGATCTGGCCATGGCTTTCTCTTCGGTGTCGATGGCAGAAACGAGCTTATTGATTGTTCGCACACTGTTTTCGCTCGGCGGTCGCTCATCATTGTCAGGCATTCTCAGGCCTCCCGGTTGAATACTACTCCTGGTCACTCTCTACACGACACGCGCACGAGAAACTAGGGCGTGCGGCGCGGAAGGTCTAAGTGAGCCGCCCTCTTGCGTGGGGGAGGGCTGAAACAGGTAGAAGGCGGCTCACTTCCCTTTTATTCGGGGGACGATGATACCACCGTCAGCAGCGGAAGACACAAAAACGGGCGCTGAGTGGGTGAGACTCAGCCGCCCGGTTTAACCGACGCAGACCTACTTCCAAGACTGCACAGCTTTTGAAAACCCAACAACCATTCTCCCCAGAGAATGATTGTGGGCCTGAAGTTCGATGGCTGCTTGGCCGCGCGTGGTCTCTGCGCGACGCTGTAGATTGTGAGGGAAAGCGCGCCGAGCCACGCTAAGGCCATAACTCGTACGGCAAATTGGCGCTCACCCCACGGAAACAACCGCCCTTTCGCTCCCAGGGAGAAGGCGGTTGTGAGTCTCCCACAGTGCTTGAGAATCCTTTTCAGCCGCAGCGTCCAGAACGGCAATCGCAGTTGCCTGTGACGCTAGCGAGTCTTTCGCCAATTGAACATGCTCGTGAAGGGCCGCGCGTAGTTCAGGTATGATACGTTCCGCGTCCGTTTCTGTTTTCGCTGCAAGGACTTCCCTACAAAGCTGCTGGATTCGTTCTTCGGTTTCTCGCAGCACTGTATGTACAGTATCGAACACCCGACATCAGGTCTATCCGGTAAAGTCCGTACCAGAGCTACGTGGGCCCGCTTTTATTCATCCTAACTTCACTTCCTAACTTCACTTCGTATGAGTTCGCGCAGATGACGAGTATATAGCGTGTCCACAAGTTTGGCGGGCCGGAAATCTCAGCTTTTTTCTCAGCTTTTTGCCTGAAATCACCCGGAGTTGTGCCAATTGACATTCGTAAGTGATTGTAAAAGCAGGTTAGCCCTAGTCTACCCCTCGCTTGTAAGGCAGGCGCTCTAACCAACTGCGCTAACCGCCCGAGAGAGGTATCAGCTTTTCAGCCATCAGCTTTCAGCAAAACCAAGGCTGATGGAATTCCGCTGAAAGCCGACAGCTGATAGTTCTAAGTGCGGGCTAACTGAAGTATAGGGTTCGCCGGAAAGACGGGTCAAATTCGGTCAGCCGATTCAGGCCTCGATTCTGGGAGACGCCTAGCGCAAAACGCATCCTGCTAAACTCGCACAACGTGCGCCGGCTCATTATTAATGCGGATGATTTCGGCTTGACCTCTGGTGTGAACCGGGGTGTTTTGGAAAGCCATCAGCACGGAGTGGTGACTTCGTCCACACTTATGGCTTGCGGAGCACGGTTTGAGGAAGCGGCCGCACTGGCCATGCAAGCCCCCACACTGAGCGTGGGGTGTCACGCGGTGCTGGTGGACGGATCGCCGGTACTGCGCGGGGCGCAAGTTTCCAGCCTGGCGGTAACCAGTTCTCCGCCGCGTTTTCGAGAAAGCCTGATCAGTTTTGCCGGACTGGCGGCAATCGGAGTGCTGGATGAGAAGCAAATAGAGAAAGAAGTTACCGCACAAATCCGCAAACTGCAGGCTGCGGGCATTGCGGTTTCACATCTGGATTCTCACAAACACACGCACATGTTTCCTGTGGTTTTGAGGGGGATGCTCCGGGCTGCTCAGAATTGCGGGGTGAGAGCAATACGGAATCCCTTTGAACCTTTGGTGTTCGCGAGAGTCGGAAGCTGGAAGCGTCAATTTCAGCTCAGGATGCTGCAGAGCTATCGCGCCAGGTTTCGAAATGAATTGGACAAGGCGGGCATGGTAACTCCGGATGGCTGCATCGGGATAGCGGCCACGGGCGGCCTGACTCCGGAGGCATTTCAGAGCCTCATTGAGCGCCTGCCGCAGGGTACCTGGGAATTCGTCAGTCATCCCGGTTACAACGATGCGGAACTCCGGCAAATCAAGACGCGGCTGAGAGACTCTCGGGAGAAGGAGCTGGCAATTTTGACTTCGGATGCGGCCAAAGAGTCGCTGCGGCGCTCGGGCATCAAGCTGATTTCATATCGCGAACTGGCTGCCGAGTGAGCTGCGAGAACCGGAAGTACAATCACTTTCGACTCGAGAGAGTACCTGGGTACTCGTTACGAGACGTTTACCAGCGGGTTATCATGATGCAGCTTGTATGGAAAAAAGACCTGAATTGCGGGTTTCAGCAGATATCCCTGTCCGGGCGTGGGGCTTGGACGCTGACGGAAAGCCGTTCTTTCAAAGCGCCACGGCGGACAACTTAAGCAGTGAAGGCGCGCAGCTTTCCCACATCAGTCATTCCCTGAAAATCGGCGACATCATTGGCATCCAGTATGGCGACAAGAAGGCACGGTTTGAAGTGATCTGGGTGAAGCCCGCGCTGGTACCCGAGCGGAACAATGTGGGGGTGATGGTTCTCACCAACCAGGAAGTTCCGTGGGAAGCAGTCACGGCGGGGAATCGCCCTGCAGTGGCGAAGCAGACGCGGGGAACGGAGAAGAGACGGTTTACTCGACACCAGGTACGGTTCCCCATCGAAATCAGTTTCACGGATGGGCGGCGGGCGCACATGCAGTGCAGTTCCACCGACATTGGCGGGCGCGGATGTTACGTGGAAACCATGGTCCCGCTGCACATTGGCACGGAAGTGGTTATTACTTTCTGGATAGATTCCGAGAAAATCAAGACCACAGGCGTGGTGCGGGCCAGCGACCCCGGCGTGGGTATGGGCATTGAATTCACCGCGTTAGAGGAGCACATCCAGAAGCGGCTGCAAGCGTATTTGGATAAGATCGACCAGGGATTTGCGCGCGCCGCAACTGAGACTGGCTGAACCCGCCCAGTTCTTGCTTAGCGGTTCTTCTGCGGATTTGCCGCAGGCACCTTCGGATCTTCCTTTGGCCCGCTGTACGTCTCGACAGAATCGGCCGAGAACAGCATGAAATGATCGAAACTGTGCCGCCGGAAATAGCGGTGCTTACGGAAATCGAAATAGAGCTCGGCGCTCTTGGGGAGCCAGAGTTCAATATTTTTCTTGGGAAATTGTACGGGTCCGTATTCGACAATCTGGTGCTCAGTGAGCAACTGGATATTCGGCATTGGCTTTACCAGTTCGGATTCAATGCGAATGATCTGAAACTTGTCGGCGGTCACCCAGGCACGCCCTTTGAGATTGATGGCGTAGATCATGGGGCCGATTTTGAAATCGTGGATGTGGTTTGGCCGGTCATCACGCTGGCGGAAGTGTACGAGCCACGTTGCCTGCCCGTGCCAGTCTCCAAGACCCTCGCAGGTGAATTCAAAGTTATCGCGCATGTCCGGATGAAAAACAAAGGCTAGCGTGGGGAAGCCTTTGCTAACCATTCCGTCAGGGAACTGCGCCACCCCTGCATGCTCGGTCCGGTACTCTTCGACCTCAAGAAAGCCAGCTTTGGTTTCGGAAATCTCAGCCAGGTAGTTATACTTCCTGGTCTCTTTGGTGATGGCATTTCCCAGTTCGTCCCCGTTCTCATGCAGCAATTCTTCGACGGCAGCGAATTTAGAAATGTCCTCAACCAGTCGCTTGACACGCTCTCCGGTTTCGCTGATGACCTTGTCCGCCGGGCAGGCCACGCCGCCGGCCACTGAAGGCTTGTTGTCGTCAACCCCGGGAGGCTCCCAAGTCTTGATCGATAGCCTGAGTTCAGTATCGTCAATCAGGGACTCGGGGGAAGCCATCGAGACGAGAGGACGCGGGTTTCCCTGAGAAGCTGAAGCCCGGGTCTTTAGTTGAGCTATGAGGTCGCGAACCTGAGGGGCTTGGGAGCTCTCCGGCACCTGGCGAAGGAAGGCATCAAGCGCCACAATCGCCTCCTCATTCTTTCCCATGTTTGCAAGAGCCTGGCCTAAGATGAGTCGCGCAGAGGCGCCCGCTCCCTTGCTTCTGTCAATGACAATTTGCGCCTGCTCTCGAGATTTCTCGTACTCGTGTTGCCTGAGATAGGCATCGGCGAGCAGATTGTGCGCCATCCAGTAATTCGGATCCGCGGCGACTGCCTCCTCCAGGGTGGCCGTCGCCGCAACGTGGTCTTCCCGGTGCAAGCGAACCCGGCCCAGCAGAGTCAAGGCCTGGACGTTGCGACGGTCGCCCGTTGCGGCCTTAACCAGGAAGTTCTGCGCCTGTGGGAAGTCTTTGCGCAGGAAATATAGATAGCCCAGAAGGAAATTCACGTCAGCGCTATCGGGCACGATCTTGTAGGCTGCTTCGAGCTGTTTCTGCGCTTCTTTCAGGTTCGCCGATTTCAGAGCCCGGACACCACGTTGGGTTCCTTTACGGGCCTTGGCGGGCATGTCCGGAGCATTGGGCTCGTTCAATTCAACGCTCGTAGGATCGCGCTGAAGGGTGATCTCAAACCGGAAAGTGTTGTAGGCGCTTCCGATGCTATACGGCTGGCTAACAGTGAGGTATCCTACCGCGCTCGTTTCTATGTCATATTGGCCGACACCCAAGTCAACGAAGTAGGCTTCCGACTTGTCCGCGGTGGTCTGCCACAATACGCTCTGGGTATGCTTGTTTTCTAATTTCACAACCGCTTGGCGATCGAGCAGGGCATGCTTCTCGCCAAAGACGGTCAAGATGAGAACCGCGCCCTGGCTCTCGTAGCTCTTCGTTCCGGCGGTAGTGGCGCCGATTGAGCCGAACGGATCTCCAGCGGGTGATTGTGCGAGCGAAATAGCGGCGCAGGGCCTAAGTAGGAAGCAGAGAACGACGGCGTACCGGAAGCGAGGATTCATGGCCAAACCAGCCGAAAAAGAGATGGGGGGAGTGTCTCACTCCACACTGACAGGGTCAATCGCTTAACATAACTTTACATTCGATACATGCGTTTGGAGGGGACAATCTTTGCGGTCGACAGTCTGGGCTCTCGGACGTCGCCTCGCCTCCTGCGGCCAAAGTGCAGCAAAATCTGAATCCCTACCCTAGCGAAGCCATCGAATCCACATGGCGCGCGACGAATGGCAGACGAAAAGCTCAAGCCAAAACTAAAAATCGGGATTACCTGCTACCCCACGTACGGCGGCAGTGGTGTGGTTGCTACCGAACTTGGCCTGGAGCTGGCTACGCGCGGCCACGACATTCATTTCATCTCCTATGCCCAGCCCATTCGACTGACTGGGCCGGCGCCCAATATTCACTATCACGAGGTAGAAGTTTCGCGGTATCCGCTATTTGACTACCCTCCGTACGATCTGGCGCTGGCCACGCGCATGGCCGAGGTTTCCGAGCTATACGAGCTTGACCTGCTGCACGTGCACTATGCCATCCCGCACTCGGTCAGCGCGCTGCTAGCGCGGCAGATGCTGGCAGCGGGGCCGAAGAGCAAGAAATTGCCGTTCGTCACCACCTTGCACGGCACGGACATCACGCTGGTGGGGCAGGACCGGTCTTATCTTCCGATCACTCGATTTTCTATCGAACAGAGTGACGGGGTTACGGCGATTTCCGAGTATCTGCGCGAGCGTACGGTGCGCGAATTCGGGGTCAAGAACCCCATCGAGGTCATCTACAACTTCGTGAATTGCGATGTGTACTGCCGGGCAAAGGAAGAGGAATTTGAGAAGCGACGCGCGGAATACGCTCCGAAGGGCGAACGAATTCTGGTGCATATCTCAAATTTCCGGCCGGTAAAGCGCTTGACCGACGTGATTGAGATTTTTGACCGGGTGCGAAAAACAATCCCGGCTAAGCTGCTGCTTCTGGGCGACGGGCCGGAACGGTCTCCGGCAGAGTGGCTGGCGGTGCAGAAAGGCATTCACGACGACGTCATCTTTCTTGGCAAGCGCGAGCAGGTCTATGAGACCCTGGCAATTTCGGATGTCCTGCTTCTGCCAAGCGAACTCGAATCGTTTGGATTAGTAGCGCTGGAAGCCATGGCGTCGGAGGTGGTTCCCATTGCTACCGGCGTGGGCGGGGTTCCCGAAGTGATTGACCACGGCAAAAGCGGCTTTCTGGCAAACGTCGGTGACGTTGAAACGATGGCGAAATATGCAGTTGAAATTCTTAGCGACGAGCCGCGACTGCGCAAGATGGGAAAAGACTGCCGGAACGCGGCGCGAGCGCGATTCTGCACCACCAAAATTATTCCTCAGTATGAGGACTTCTACCGCCGAGTGCTGGAGCGCTCTTCGTAGAGTGTGACCGGGACTGTGTCTCCGGGCAGCACCGGCAATCGCAAACGAACCAGGGTGCCGGTGCCGTTGCGGCTGTCAATGGTCATGCGCGCGGTATCTCCGTAAAGCACTTTTAATCTTTCAGCGACATTGGCCATGCCGATGCCGCCTTCGCCGATGCCGCTGGGCCTTTCGAGAAGTTGCGCGGAAGCCATGCCGACACCGTCGTCTTCCACCTCAATGGTGACGTGGGCATCAGAAAGCTCGCTGCGCAGAAAAATGCTGCCGCCGTCGATCTTGGATGACAAGCCGTGCTTGATGGAATTTTCCACCAGCGGCTGCAGCAACATGCTGGGCACCATCACGTCGAGCGAAGCGGGATCGAGTTCCTTGACCACTTTCAGCTTGTCGCGGCCAAAGCGGACCACTTCGATGTCCAGATAGTTATCAATAAAATCAATTTCTTCTTGCAAGGGCACGAAGGCGTCGCTCGAATGCAACAAGCGGCGAAGGATGCTTGCCAGTTTGATGATCAGCTCGCGGGCGGTGTCGGGCGCGAGCCGGACCAGAGAAGAAATCGAATTTAGGGTGTTGAAAAGGAAATGCGGATTAATCTGGTTCTGCAACGCCGCTATGCGGGCGTGCAGCAGCAGACGTTCCTGTTCCTGGAGTTTAATCTGGAGACGAACCCCATTCCAGATTTTCAGCTCGATCACAATAACCATCACTGAGGTGGCGTAGATTAACGCATCCACCCATCGGGGATGGGGCCCGTAGGCATAGCTGGGCATCCAGCGCGAGATCGCTTCCAACTGAAGAAAACGCAGTCCCAGGATGGTGAGCAGGAACACCATCTGCCAGTCGCCGAAGCTGGGGCGTGGCTGGGCGCGGCGAATCCAGCGGTAAAGGCTGAGGTAGTTGAAGGGAGAGAATTTCCAGATCTCTTCGCGGTGCGGGGCAAACTCGCGGAGCTGTCCGGAGACCAAGCCAATCAGCATGTTCAGCGGAAGCAGCAACCAGGAGCCGCCGCTTAATACTTCGGGCAGTGCCAGCAACGCCCCGCCCGTGGCTCCGGCAAAACGGCCAGCAATGGCGCCGAGAAGGATTGTGGTCTCGAAAGAGAGATCGCCGGCGAACAGACTCTCCGCGCCGAACCTGATCCACACGCCGAGCGCGAGCCGGATTCCAATCCACGCCGAAAGCGCCAGCCAGAGAACCAGGTACAAACGGTCTTTGAGTGATCGCTCCTCGCGGAACAGTAACGACTTGAATTCGACCCAGCGGACGAGTCCGGCAGCAATGGCGGCGGCTACGCCGAGCTTTACCAGCAGGTTGATGAGGATGAGGCGGTATTCCATTTTCTAAAACATCAATGCAAACGGATGCTTTAGAAAATGTAGCACTGTTCTTGGCGAAGGCGCGGGGTTAATGGTGGGACAAGCTCCCCAGTCAATATGGCCCGATAATCCCGCCGATGTGACGTACCGCCGGCGTCTTTTGCTGGTTTAGAACGTCCAGGTACTTCAGTCCAGTGCCGGTGTTGAATAAAACAACCCTGTCGTTCTCGGACAGAAATCGGCTAGACCGTAGTTTGCGGTAGGCGGCCAGACTTGCGGCTCCTTCGGGGGCGGCGAAGATTCCCTCGGTGCGCGCCCACTGGTAGAATGCGTCTTTGATTTCGTCATCGCTGACGGCGACTGCCGTGCCGCGGCTGCGCTTAAGAATGTCCAGCACTAGATAGTCTCCGTAAGGGCGGGGCACGCGAAGTCCGGCGGCGATAGTGGATGCGTCCTTCCAGGCTTCGACGGTGGCCTTCCCTTCATCCCAGGCTTTCACAATGGGAGCGCAGCCCTCGGCCTGAACGGCAATCATGCGCGGGCGCTTGTCCGGGTGCGCGGGGATCCAACCTAGCTGTTCCATTTCTTCGAATGCTTTCCACATACCGATGATGCCGACTCCGCCGCCGCTGGGAAAGATGACGGCATCCGGCAGTTTGCCGCCGAGTTGCTCGAAGAGTTCATAGGCCATCGTCTTCTTGCCTTCGACGCGGTATGGCTCTTTTAGGGTGGAGAAATCGAACCAGCCTTCCTGATCCTTTTCTATGCGCTCACTGACGATGCGGGCGCAGTCGCTGATCAGGCCGTTAACCAGCGTGACTTTGGCACCATAGGCTTCGCACTCGATGCGATTGGCGAGAGGCACATCCTGTGGCATGAAGATGTAAGCTTGGAGTCCTGCAGCCGCCGAGTATGCAGCGAGCGAGCTACCGGCATTCCCGGCGGAAGGCATGACCAGTTTTTTCAGGCCGAGAGCTTTTGCCACGCTGACGGCTACGGTTATCCCGCGGGCTTTGAAGGAACCGGTGGGGTTCAGGCCTTCGTCTTTGATCCAGACGTGAGGAAATTCGCGGCTGGGGAGCAGCGGAGTGAATCCCTCGCCCAGAGTCACTGGTGCTACGTCGGGCAGAACTTCGCGGTATCTCCAGAGGCTCGCTTCTCTGCCGCGAAGAGCCTCTGGTTTAAAGCTTTGCTTTAAGGCTTGCAGGTCGTAGCGTGGGAAGAGGATTCCGCCGTCCTGCGGACAAACGTTGCGGGGAACATCGGCAGACAGATGCGCTCCACATTTGGTGCATTCGAGATGGGTCACGCGAGACACGCTGTGAGTTTAGCAGGGCTTGAGAGGCTTCACTTTGGGGGGGAGTGGTGGATCGTGAGTGCAACGGCTATATCACAACAGTAATGGCCTATGCGAGGGTAGACAACCTGCACGAATTGCTAAATTGGGTTTGTCCTCAAACCTTCATGGTCCATGGCAAGTTGGGATCGGATTTGCTTTGCGCGTTGCCGCATCTCAGGATCGGAGCCTGACTCTGCTTTGTCCAGTAACTGCTTCGCAGTCGCAATTGCCGCATCACCTAAGGGGCCGCCAACAATGGTACGTAAAGCCACTAGGCCATTCCAGCGAATGCTTTGGTTTTCGTCATCTAAGAACTCACGAACCCACGGCAACACGTCCACGTCAGCGATACTCGCCAGCAGAAAGACAGCGTACGCCTTTTCAGTGTCCTGCGCTGTCTTATAGATTTCGTAGCACCGCTCCATTGCGACTTTGGAGCGGATGATGCTGAGCACCATCTCCGCAGTGAAAACCCGGCTTTTGAGAAATCCCGTGGTCAACAGCGGCGCGAACGTTTTCTTCCCCGAGAATTATCTCCAGCGCTCGGCGTCCCGTGGGTGTGCTGAATGTTTCACCATGAGCGGTAATATCCCCGACCTGCTTGGCAACTGCTTCCCAGTCGATTCCCATTTCGCTTCTTATGCCGATCTGCCTCCATCGTGGGGCATCAGTCGTGCGCCCCAGTATGGCCGTAGATCCCCTCACATCTAGGATGCCGGCAGTTGCTTCAGCAGGCCTTTGGCTTTGCGGAACCACGGACGTTCACGCCGCCGCAAGTATCCCGGAAGGGTTGGCTTCTTGGCGAGAATCCGTTGCGCCCAAACCCGCGCGTCCGCACTTCGTCCCTCCGCCGCCAGAAAAGCGGAGTAATTCAAATAAGTCTCAGAGAGAGTAGATATTTGCGTGGTCTTCTGAAATAGCGCGTCGGCTTTTTCGGTTTGCCCAGTGCGGGCGTAGGCGTGGGCCAGCAATCCGGCGGCGCGATAGAAATCGTATTTGGCGTCTTTCTCGGTAGCACGCTCCAAGTCAGGCACGGCGGCGGCAAAATCCTCCAATTCGATTTCCGCCAGGCCGCGGCGATAGAAGGGATCGGGCGAGTCAGTGCGGGACGAGATGGCTTTGTCATAACACTGTCGCGCGTGCGCGTACTTCCCTTCTTCTAGATAAAGATCAGCTAATTCCTCGTAATTTCCTGCCGAGGGGTTGTCAAGAATGATCGCTTCCAACTCGCGAATTCTCCGACGGCGTGGAAGGATTTTGAACGATTGCCGCAGGAGGCCCACGTCCGGCAGAACTTCGACCGCGATATAAACCACTGCGCCCAGTCCGCCACCGATCAGGATGATCCATAGCCAGTACGTATCCGGCCGGCGACGGATGAAGTGGACGATGGCGATCCCCTGGAGAATGATGTTCCAGGGGAAAAAGAATGAGTAGAACCCCATACGTTCTGCGAAATATAGCAGAAGCGGGCTTCAGGCCCTAGGCTTTTGGCTTTGTCTGGCTGCGAGCTCAAAAGGCTCTGGTTTCCACTGGGCATGTGCGGGCAATGTTAAGATCTCTCCAGTGAAGCCTCCCATCCGTATGCTGGCCGTTGATCTTGACGGCACCTTGCTCAATTCTCAGTTTCACATCTCGCAGGCGGATATCGATGCATTGCGGTGGGCGCACGAAGGTGGCGTTGAGGTGCTTCTAGTTACCGGCCGCAGACATACCTTTGCCTTGCCGATGGCCCAGCAACTTGGGTTCGATCTCTGGCTGATCAGCTCCAACGGCGCAATCACGCGGTCGCTTTCCAGCGAATGCTTTCATCGTGACCTCTTGCCGGTTGAGACCTGCCGCCAGTTATGCGGGGCGATGGGTGAGTTCCGCGGAAACATGGTGATCACTTTCGACAAGGAATCGAAGGGCGCGCTGGTTCTGGAACGGATGGACGAACTCACTGTCAGCATTCAGCGCTGGCTGGAAAAGAATATTCAGTACATCGAATTTGTCGTGCCCATTGAAGATTCGCTGGTAGCGGACCCTGTGCAGGCGATGTTTTGCGGACCCATCGCCCGCATGCATGAAGCCTTGAATTCTCTTCACGCGAGCGGATTGCGAGAGCACATCACGGTTGTGCGTACGGAGTATCCGCTGCGCGATCTTTCTATCGTCGATGTGCTCAATCGCTACTGCTCGAAGGGGCATGCGGTGGAAAGATGGGCAAGGCACCGTAGCATTGCGCGCGAGCAGGTCATGGCCATCGGTGATAACTATAATGACGTGGAAATGCTTGCCTTCGCCGGAGTGCCGTTTATCATGGGGAATGCGTCCGAGGAGTTGCGGTCGCGGGGTTGGCCGGTCACGTTGTCGAACGATGAGAATGGGGTAGCGGCGGCGATTGAGCAAGTGCTGGGGAAAGAGCGGGTTCTTACTTAGAATTTTTGACCCGATGTCATTCCGAGCGGCACCGCCGCCGAGGAACGTGCTGTCGCCGGCAGGGTCGGCGCTCCCCGAGGAAAGCAGGTTCCTCTCGGCTGCGCCGTTCGGAATGACAAGACTGAAATGGAGGCCGGTGAGACTGGCATTTCAATCCGCGCTGGCGGCGATTGTAGTCGCGGCCTCGACGTGCGCGTCGGGGGCGGATCTTGCCATTCTGCGGAACGGCAATTCCATCCGCCACGAGCGGCGACAGGTTGTGGGCGCGGTCACCCGGCTTTATTTGGGCGACACGGCCAGCGGCTACATTGAGATTCCGACCTATCTGATCGAGCGCTTCGAGAAGGACACGGCGCTGGATCCGGTGCCGGTGACGGCACAGGCGCCAGTACCGCACACAACACCGCTGGTGATTGCCACGCCGCTGCTGTCCCATGCGACGGTCAGTCCCGTGAATCTCAATCAGATGGTCAGCGGCGCAGGCGAGCGGCACCAGATTGATCCCGACTTCATCAATAGCGTCATCCGCGCGGAGAGTGGATTCAACAGCCGGGCGGTCTCGAAGAAAGGGGCGCAGGGACTGATGCAGCTCATGCCGCAGACAGCATCCCAGTTGGGAGTGGCGAATTCGTTCGATCCAAATGCTAACGTTGAAGGCGGAACCAAGTATTTGCGCGAGCTGCTGGAAAAGTACAACTTCGACGTGGTGAAAGCGTTGGCGGCTTACAACGCGGGACCAAAGCGCGTGGACCAATACCGCGGGGTGCCTCCTTATTACGAGACTCATGCGTACATTGCCAGAATTATTCGCGACTTTAACCGGCAAAAACTAGCGGAGAATCCGGCGCTGGGTCGGAAGACGACCGCGCATTCCTCGCACGCCTTAAGGTCGAAGCAGCGAGCGCATGAAGCCAGCGCGGCGACGACCAGTTCCCTGCCGCAGAATCCGCAGGCTGTTTCCCGTTAGATCTTCCCAACTGAGATCTTTCCAACTGATGACCAAAAAACGAGTTCTCATCTACGCGCTGATCGGCTCGCTTCTCGCCATTCTGGTTTACGTCCAATTTCGTACCTGGAGAAACTTTGACTGGGGTGTTTTCGCGGCCCAGACCAGCCAGGTATTCAGCGCACATGGACTGATCCACGTTTTCGGCGGCATTGCATATACCTATCTTGCGTACGGGTTGCGCGCGCTGCGCTGGAGGATATTCCTGCGTCCGGTGAAAAAGACGACATCGGCAAAGTTGCTTGCACCCACGATTATCGGTTTCACCGGACTAGCGCTGTTGGGGCGTCCCGGAGAAATGATTCGTCCGTATCTGATCGCGCGAAAAGAGGGGCTTACCTTTTCTTCGCAACTGGCGGTCTGGGCCGTGATATTGGGGCATTCGCGACGTTGTTGGTGATGGCAATTTTCTTTGCGCAGGGCCCCAGACAATTTGGCGAGTATTACGGAAAATTTCGCGAAGGCGGACTGCTGCTGATCGCGCTAGTGGCGGGGCTGGGGGTCGCTGCCATAGTCATCGCCATGAAAGGCGAACTGGTGGCGACCTGGGCGGAACGCCGGTTTGTGGGGCATGTATCGGGTCTGGGACACAAGATGGCGGCGCGGGTGCGGGAATTCCGCGGCGGGTTGAACACGATTCACGGCGCGAGCGAACTGGTGCAGTTGATTGGCGTCTCCCTTGTCCTCTGGTATTCCATCGCGCTTGCGTATCAGCAGGTTACTAGCGCTTACGGAGTAAGCGTCCTGGCAATACCGGTTTCGCAGGTACTTTTGCTGATGGCCTCGAGCATGGTGGGATCGCTGGTACAGCTTCCCGGAGTGGGTGGCGGATCGCAACTGGCGACTATCAGCACATTGCAGCACGTATTTGGAGCGCCGCCGGAATTAGCCGCCAGTTGCGGAATCCTGCTGTGGCTGGTGACATTCATGACCGTGATCCCGCTCGGACTGGTTCTGGCGCACCGTGATCGGCTGTCGATCCGCGGACTGTCGAAGGAGAGTCATGTGCAGGAAGAGCTAGCGGAAGAATAGGGGTCGGCATTCAGCACTCGGCGGTCAGCCCAACAACAGTTCGGAACAGTGGGCTGCAACCTGCAAAGTTCCCCCCATCTGAATGCTGAGTGCTCATTTCCCCCTGCTACAATAAGCCTTTCCTTCATCACCATGAAATGCCCATTTTGCGGCTTTGCCAACGACAAGGTCGTGGATTCGCGCGAGAGCAAGGAAGCCGATTCCATCCGCCGGCGGCGCGAGTGTCTGAAGTGCGAGAAGCGCTTTACCACCTACGAGCGCATTGACGAAATCCCTTACATGGTGGTGAAGAAAGACGGGCGGCGGGAGAAATTTGATCGCCAAAAAGTTCTGAACGGACTGTTGCGAGCGTGCGAGAAACGCCCGGTGCCGATTAGCAAGCTGGAGCAGATCGTGAACGAGGCCGAAGGTTTCGTGATCGAGTCTGCAGAGCGCGAGCGCAAGACCAGCGAAGTCGGCGAACTGATCATGAACCGCCTGCGAAGATATGACAAAGTGGCGTATGTGCGCTTTGCGTCGGTGTATTTGGATTTTAAAGATGTGCAGGAGTTCATGACTGAATTGAAAGATCTGCTGAAGACAAAAGAAGCGGCGGAATCTCCGAACAAAGCCGCAGGCAAGAATTGAATCAATCCCCGGCGATTCAATCCCAATGACTCAGTCTCACAGAATCACGTTAATCCCCGGCGATGGCATCGGGTCCGAAGTAACGCAGGCAGTCGTCCGCATTCTTGAGGCTACCGGCATCAAGTTCGAGTGGGAGACGGTGCAGGCCGGAGCAGAGGCGTATGAGAAATACCACGAATACATTCCTAAAGAATTGACCGCATCCATCGAGCGCACGCATGTAGCGCTAAAGGGGCCGATCACTACACCGGTCGGCGGCGGCTTTGCCAGTATCAACGTTCAATTGCGTAAGCAGTTTGAGCTTTACGCGAACTTCCGGCCGGTGCGCAATTTACCGCATATTCCTACGCGCTATCCGGATGTGGATCTGGTGATTGTTCGCGAGAATACCGAGGGCCTTTATTCCGGACTCGAGCACGAAGTGGTGCCGGGCGTGGTTGAGAGCTTGAAGATCATCACTGAGAAGGCGTCCACCCGCATCTCGCGCTTTGCGTTCGAATACGCGCGCAACAACCAGCGCAAGAAAGTCCACGCCATTCACAAAGCCAACATCATGAAACTTTCGGATGGCTTGTTCCTACGTTGCTCCCGGACAGTGTCGAAAGAATATCCCGAGATCACGTATGGCGAGCACATCGTGGACAACACCTGCATGCAACTGGTGATGAATCCCTACCAGTACGACGTAATGGTCATGGAAAATCTTTATGGGGACATCCTCTCGGACTTGTGCGCAGGCCTGGTGGGCGGATTGGGCCTGGTGCCGAGCGCGAATCTAGGCGACGGGTGCGCGATTTTCGAAGCCGTCCACGGCTCGGCGCCGGACATTGCGGGAAAGAACATGGCAAATCCGACGGCGCTCTTACGCTCGGCGCTGCTCATGTTGCGGCACATCGGCGAACCTGCGGCAGCGCTGAAAATCCGTAACGCTCTGGAAATGGTTTATCGCGACCGTGACAAGTTGACCAAGGACGTTGGCGGCAAGGCGGGGACGTCCCAGTTTGCGGACTCGGTGATCGAGGCGATGGGGTCGAAAGCGAATGGCGGGGCGAGCGCCGCAATCGGGAAGGGCACGAGTTCTCGTGCCGATTAACTGCCGGAGCTACGTATCTGTAGACCGAAGGGCGAAAAGCAAACCTCAGCGGCTCGAAGCCGCCCGCAGTCTCGGCTAATTCGGCACGAATGGAACTCGTGCCCTTCCCGGTGGTAACTGCGCAAGCGAAACTCTTCGGGAGAAAATAAGAATGTGCTTAAAGCCCAGGAGTCCTAACAGAATCACGACTCATGTGTCTTTGCTCTGTTAAAATGGCGCGTTCTGAGGAGGGTGCTTGCACTCCGGGTCTACGCCGTTCAATCGCAGCTTTCATCGGTTCGCGGTATTTACAGCATGCGCCACTTTTGTGCTGATCATCGCGGGCGCGCTGGTCACCAGTAATGACGCCGGGCTGTCGGTGCCAGATTGGCCGACATCGTATGGCCACGTGTTCCGGTTGCCGCCGTGGATTGGCGGCATTCGTTACGAGCACAGCCATCGCGTGATCGCCGGCGTTACCATTCTTCTGACGTGTGGCATCGCGTTCTGGACATTGGTTGCCGAGCGCCGCCGGTGGATGAAGGCGCTGGCCTTCGGGGCGCTGGGCACGATCATCGCTCAGGCAGTTCTGGGCGGAATGACGGTCCGACATTTTCTTCCTCCCGCGGTTTCGACGGCGCACGCAGCGGTGGCACAGACCTTCTTCTGCATCGCGATTGCGATTGCGGTGTTCACGGAGCGTCGCTGGGTGGAGGAAGCTCCTCAGCCGGTTTCTGACGACGGGCATCCGACTTTGCTGACGCTAAGCGTGCTGTCCATTCTCATTCTTTATGTCCAGTTAATTCTGGGGGCGATGTTCCGGCATCATGGGATGCCATGGTGGCCGCATGTCTTGAATGCGTTCTTAGTGGCCTTGCTGCTCACCTGGACCGGAGTGCGTGCGATTCTGCAATTTCCTCGGATTGAAGCCATTCGCCGGCCTGCGGTATTGCTGCTGTTTCTTTTGGTGATTCAGCTCTGCCTGGGATTCGCGGCGTTTCTCACGCGAGTGGTCTGGGGACCGGATGCGCCGCAGCCGGAGCTTTCCATGGTACTGGCAACTGTGGCCCATGTGGCGACGGGGGCGCTGTTGCTAGCGACGACGGCGGTGCTGGCGCTGCAAGTGTGGTGGCATGTGCCCGCGGCGCAGAAAGCGGGAGTGCCGGAAGCAAGAGCGCTGACCGCATAGCATTGAAATCCGCTGGGTAGTAACATTGTTTGTGCCTGCTCCGGAGTTTGTTCGATGAAAACTGAGCAACCTCATCCCGGCATAACCATGCACCAGATAAAGGTTGGGGGTGGGTTCATGGGACTGGTTTTCACGATCGGAAGTGCGGCCATCTTTTTAATCGCCATCCCCGCTCTCTGGCTACCGGTGCTCGGCTCTCTCGTTTTTGGCATTGCATTTGCTTTGGTTCTTCGTCGAATCCATCACTGATGTTCATCGCTTCCCTGTCGTAAAATAGATCTTTGACCCCAGACATGTCTGCCTTCGCCGTGGTTAGTGACGCCCCCCGAGAGGAATCTGCCAATTCTTCGGTCATTGCCGTGCGCGACGTGGTGCACAGCTATGATGGCCGAAGTGCGCTGAATGGGGTCTCGTTTGATGTCCGGCCGGCGGAATTGTTTGGGCTGCTGGGCCCGAACGGCAGCGGCAAAACTACCCTGTTTCGAATCCTTTCTACGTTGATGGTTCCAGTGGATGGGCGCGCGTTCATCCTAGGGCATGACGCGGCAAAAGATCCCAGCCAGTTGCGACGCGAAATCGGGGTCGTCTTCCAGGCGCAGAGCATCGATCTGAAGCTGACCGCGGCTGAAAACTTGTGGCACCAGGGACATCTCTACGGCCTGTACGGAGCGGCATTGCGCGGAAGGGTGAAACAAATTCTCGGGAGAGTTGGGCTTTCGGATCGCGCCAAAGACAGGGCTGAAACATTTTCTGGCGGAATGCAGCGGCGGCTGGAGTTGGCAAAGGGACTGCTGCATGGCCCGCGCGTTCTGCTGCTGGATGAGCCGACGACGGGACTTGATCCGGGCGCGCGGCGCGATCTGTGGCAGTACCTGCAGATTCTCCGCGACGAAGAAAATGTCACGGTGCTGGTGACGACTCATCTCATGGAAGAAGCTGAACGCTGCGATCGGCTGGCGATTCTGAATGAAGGCAAACTGGTTGCGCTGGGTACCCCTGCGGAATTGAAACACGAAATTGGCGGGGACGTGCTTGTCCTGGAAGCGAATGATGCCGGATTGCTGGGGAGCAAAATTCGCGAGCGTTTTGGGATTGAGGTCCAAGTGGTAGACGGGCAGGTGCGGATAGAGCGGCGCAACGGGCATCGCTTTGTGACCGATCTGGTGGAGGGATTCCCCGGAGAGATCAACGGGGTTTCAATTGCCAAGCCGAGTCTCGAGGATGTATTCATCCGGCGGACGGGGCACCGCTTCTGGAACGAGCGGGATCAGATCAATCAGCACGGAGACACGGAGACCCGACGAAAATCTACGAAGGGTATCAAATGAGTTCCGTTGCCGCACCAAGCCCCGCACTTCCCGCCGTCGCCGTCACCACGGACGAACTACTTCTTCCTGCGTTCACTCTGTGGTGGCGCGAAGTAGTTCGGTTTTATCGGCAGCGGGCGCGGGTGGTCGGAGTGATTGCGTCGCCGATGCTGTTCTGGCTGGTGATCGGCTCGGGATTTGGGAGTTCGTTTCGTTCAGGCGGGTCGGGCGGTCAGCGCTATCTCGACTATTTTTATCCTGGCGCGCTGATCATGATCGTGCTGTTCACTTCGATCTTCACCATGATGTCGGTGATTGAAGACCGGAAAGAAGGGTTCCTTCTCTCGGTGCTGGTTGCGCCAGTTTCGCGCTCGGCGATTGTTTTGGGAAAAGTGATGGGCGGGACAACCCTCGCCACCATCCAGGGATTAATTTTCCTGGTATTTGCGCCGCTGATTGGAGTTCACATCGGACTCGGCAGCTTTCTATTGGTGGCTCTGACGGTTTTTCTGGTCTCGTTTGCACTGACTGCGCTAGGATTCGTGATCGCGTGGCCCATGGACTCAAACCAGGCTTTTCATGCCATTATCAATTTGTTTCTGATTCCAATGTGGCTGCTTTCGGGGGCGCTGTTTCCGCTTTCCGGCGCTTCCGGCTGGTTGCGCGTGGTAATGGAGATTAATCCTCTGACTTACGGAGTTCAGGCGTTGCGCGATCTTTTGTATCCAGCCCGCCAGGGAGAGTTTTCGCTGGCGGCCTCCATGGCGACGCTGGTTTTGTTTGCCCTTTTCATGTTTGGACTCGCCTTTCTGATGGTGAATCGGCGCACCACTAAGCCCGCCGCATGACACAAGTCCCGGCACAATACGCGATCTACCCGGTGATCAATGCCAGCCTCAACGGCACCAGCGCAGTGCTGTTGGTAACCGCGCATCGGCAAATCAAGCTGGGACGAATGGCCGCGCATCGCGCTCTCATGCTGACCGCGGTGTGCACCTCTTCCCTGTTCCTCGCCTCTTACCTTTATTACCACTGGCATGTGGGGTCGGTACACTTTCAGGGGCAGGGATGGTGGCGGCCGGTGTACTTCAGCATCCTGATTTCGCATACCCTTCTGGCAGTGACGATCGTACCGTTGGTCATCATCACACTGAGCCGCGCGCTGCGGGAACGCTTTGATCGGCACCGCGCCATTGCCCGCTGGACCTATCCGCTATGGCTGTATGTGTCGGTGACGGGCGTGGTTGTTTACTTCATGCTGTATCACTTGTTTGCAGCTTAGGATTTCCTCCCTTCCGGCCAACCTTCCTGTTAACCATTCCGGGTCCTGGCGCGTTATACGAATGCAGGGCTTCGCGGCTGCGCGGATGGCCCCTGCGAAGGAGCAAAAGATGAACGAAGACATTGTTATCGTGCCAGTTATTTTTGGGGCTTTCAGTTTCATGTTCTGGACCATATTCAGTACCATCCGCCGCTTCAAGATT
>WNGK01002383.1_pt1 | contig 20377 bp, 21 predicted proteins | sample 5400601 | NCBI WGS metagenome assembly WNGK01 (sample SAMN13153376, study PRJNA577476) | soil metagenome | isolation source: 60 cm soil or saprolite under Garry oak tree replicate 1 | place: USA:California | collected 2016-06-15
GATTCTCTTTGCCGTCGCTCCACCAGCTCATGCCGCGCACGGGCTGCGTGCCCTCAATGCCGGAGTCGAACTTCCACTTCAGCTTGCCGGTGGCCGCATCGAGCGCGACGACCTTCTGCGTCGGCGTATAGGCATAGAGCGTGCCGCTCACGATGAGCGGGTTAGCCTGAATGCTGCCCTTCTCTCCGGTGTCGAATGTCCACGCGACCGCGAGCTCGTGCACATTCGCTCGGTTAATCTGCGTGAGCTTCGAATAGTGATCGCCGTCGCGCCCGCCGTTGTACGCGGACCAGTCCACGTTCTGCGCTAAGCAGCAAAGATTAAGACTCCCGGCGATGGAGAGGATGATCGAGAATCGAAACAAGACTCGGAGCATAGAAGCCGCGGCACCTGGATGAAAGGAACTCAGCGATTCTTACACGCGGACGCCTTGATGGTGAAACGCGCACGGCCGGCACCAGGGGATGGCTGGGCTTGTGGCCTCCGCAAAGTACTATTACACTTACCAGTAGGAGTATTACCATGCAGATTACAAGCAAGGGCCAAGTGACCATTCCGCAGGATGTCCGAAACCGGCTGGGCCTGCTGCCACACACGGAGGTGGAATTTGAAGTGGCCGGCGACCACGCCCGCATTCGTAAGGCAAAGGGCACTGCAGGATCCGGCGCCAGGGGACGCCGCGCCGTCAGCGCACTTCGCGGGACCGCCGATGCTCGTATGACGACCGATGAAATCATGGCGCTGACCCGCGACGAGGGAGTCACAAGCAGGAAAAGAAAATGAAGCAGGCGCTTCCGAATCTGGCCAGTCGCCTCAGCAAGTGCCATGGCGTCCTGGTGGACAGCAACGTGTTATTGGATGTTGCTACGGACGACGCCAGGTGGAGCGACTGGTCGGCACGGGCAATTGCCGAATGTGCCGATCAATGCACGCTCATTATCAACCCCATTATTTATGCGGAAGTGTCCGTGGGTTTCGCCAGCATCGAGGCATTGAATGCTGCCCTGCCTACCGCATCGTACGCGAGGGAGCCTCTACCTTGGGAAGCAGGGTTCCTGGCCGGAAAGTGTTTCCTGAGCTATCGCAAGCGGGGCGGACTACGAAATACGCCCTTGCCCGATTTCTACATCGGCGCGCATGCCGCAACTGAAACATTGGCCCTGCTCACCCGCGATGTCGCGCGATACCGAACTTACTTCCCAAGACTCGAGATCCTCGGGCCAACTTAGGGGTTTGTGACGGATTTCGCAGCTAACTCCGCTCCGCCAGAAACCTCTCCATGAACTTCGTATCGAACTCACCGCGGCGAAATCCCTCATCGGCGAAGATCGCCTGGTGCAGCGGGATCGACGTCTCGATTCCCTGCACGATGAACTGGCTCAGCGCTCGCTCCATCTTCGCAATCGCTTCGGCCCGTGTGGCTCCGTGCACAATCAGCTTCGCAATCAGCGAGTCATAGTACGGCGGCACCACGCCCTCGTCATACTGCGCTGTATCCACTCGCACGCCGTTGCCGCCCGGCACATTGAACGCCGTGATCTTGCCTGCGCTGGGCGTGAACTTCACCGGGTTCTCCGCGTTGATGCGGCACTCGATGGAATGCCCGCGCATCTCCAACTTCGCCGGCAGGATATTGCTCAGCTTCTCGCCGCTCGCAATCAGCAGCTGCGCCTTGACAAGATCAATGCCTGTGATGAACTCCGTTACCGGGTGCTCCACCTGAATGCGCGTGTTCATCTCGATGAAGTAGAGCTGCCCATCCTCATCCATCAGGAACTCGACCGTGCCCGCGTTCTGATAGCCAATCTCGGTCAGGCATCGCCGCAGCGTCTTGTCGATCTCATCGCGCATCTTCGGCGTGACCTTGAGACTGGGCGCCTCTTCAATCAGCTTCTGATGCCGCCGTTGAATGGAGCACTCGCGCTCAAACAGCGTCATCACATTGCCGTGCTCATCGGCAAGCACCTGGAACTCGATGTGCCGCGGTCGCTCGATGAACTTCTCCATGTAGAGATCGCCGTTGCCGAATGCGTTTGCCGCTTCGGTCGAGGCCGCGTGGTAAAGGTTAGGCAACTCTTCCGCAGTACGCACAATGCGCATGCCGCGCCCGCCGCCGCCGGCCTTCGCCTTCAGGATCACGGGGAAGCCCACCTTCTTCGCCCAGAGCTGCGCCTCTTCTTCATTCGCGAGCACGCCATCGGACCCGGGGAGGATCGGCACCTTCGCCTTCTTCATGGCCTGGCGCGCCTTCTCCTTCTCGCCCATCAGCCGCGTCACCTCGGGCGGCGGCCCAATGAACTTGATGTTCGACGCGCGGCAAACTTCCGCGAAGTTTGCGTTCTCGCTCAGCAGTCCATAGCCCGGATGAATCGCATCCACATCCGCGATCTCCGCGGCGGAAATAACGGCCGGTACGTGAAGATAACTATCCGACGGCCGCGGCGGCCCGATGCAGATAGCCTCATCGGCAAAGCGCACATGTAGCGAGTTGCGGTCCGCCTCGCTGTACACCGCAACCGTGCGGATTCCCATTTCCTTGCACGCGTTGATCACGCGCAGCGCAATTTCGCCGCGATTGGCAACCAATACCTTACGAAACATTCGTATCCTTTAAGAACACCTGGCGGAGCTTGCGAAGTTAGCGGAGTTAGAACCTCCAGCGCAAGTTGGTGCAGGGGTTAGCGTGAGCCGCGGCAGGTGCGGAGCGATTTCAGTTGCCAATTCCTTTGCCCCCCGAAGGTGTCCGGCTAACTCCGCTACTCACGCTAACTCCGCTACTTACGACGTCCTCACTGAAAACAGAGGCTGGCCGAATTCGACCGGCTGGCCATTTGATACCATGCATTTGACGATCTCACCCGATGCATCGGATTCGATTTCGTTCATCAGCTTCATGGCCTCGATGATGCAAACCACCTGGCCCTTCTCCACGTGGTCGCCCGGGGCGACAAATTGCGCGGCACCCGGCGATGGCGATCCATAGTAGGTGCCGACAATGGGCGACTTGACCAGGTGCAGCCCGGCATCGGGATCGACAACCGGAGCGGCCGGTTCCGGCATAGCTGAAGGCACAGGTGCTGCCATCATCGGCGCCGGCGTAGCAGCCGCCTGCAAAACATGCGTCATCGCCGCCATGGGCGCGACGGGAGAAGCCGGCTGACTGAACTTCAGTCGGATCTTCAGATCGCCGCGGTCCAGATCGAATTCCGCGACTTCCTGCTCCTTCAAGAATTCGATCAGCTGCTTCAGATCCTGCATATCCTGATTTTTCATTCGTTCCTTTAGACTTCCCACTTCATTGGTGAGAGGTAATCTTCGCGTCATAACTCAATCAGGGCTTTGGGCGCGGGCGTCAGCACCTGCCCTCCATTCAGTGTCACTGCCACCATATCTTCAATGCGTATCCCGAACTCACCCGCCAGGTAAACACCCGGCTCGATTGTCAGTACCATCCCCGACTGCAGGCGTGTGGTCTGACCCGCTCCCAGCCGAGGCGCTTCATGAATCTCCAATCCCACGCCGTGCCCGGTTGAGTGCGTAAAGGCCTCGGCCAGTCCCGCCTCGCGCAACACCGAGCGGGCTGCCTCGTCCACGTCCCCACACGATACCCCGGCGCTCACCGCCGCAACCGCGGCCTCCTGCGCCTCCAGCACCGCTTGATAGGCACCGCGCTCCTTCGGCTTCGGCGTGCCAAAGTAAACGGTACGCGTCATATCCGAGCAGTAACCATCGTGGATTATACCGAAGTCGAGCGTCAGCAACCCCCGTCGCGGCAGCCGTGCAGTAGTCGCCCGGCCATGTGGAAGCGCCGATCGCGGACCCGATGCCACGATGGTGTCGAACGACATGCCCTCGGCCCCCAGCAGCCGCGCCTGGTGCTCCAGTTCCGCAGCCACTTCAATCTCCATCAGCCCCGGCCGCAACAAGCCCAGCATGTGTTCGAAGAGCCGGCAGCCCATCAGCGCCGCTTCAGCCATGATGCGTAGTTCGTCCTCGTCCTTCACCAGCCGCAGCGTTTCCACGAGAGGCGCGGGAATCGGCGTCAGGAAGCTGCGCCGCATGCGCGCCGGCAGAGCCTCTTTCAATCGCGAAAGCTCCGCCACGGTGGTCCATGCCGGATCGAACCCGGCGAACTCCGCGCCCGGCTGCGCTGCCAGCCACTGCACTGCAGAAACGGCCGGGCCGCGCGCCACAATCTCCACCTGCGCGGCTTTGACCTCTTCGGCAGCCTGCGCCGTGTAGCGGCCGTCGGTAAACAGCCGAGCACTGCGCCGCGTCACCGCCAGCGCGGCACTCGATCCTGTGAACCCGCACAGGTAGCGAAGGTCGGGAAGGTGCGTTACCAGGAGCCCCGAAAGTCCCGCGCGCGTCAACTTGCGGCGCACTGCGCCCATGCGTCGAAGATGTTCCACCGCTCAGTTTTATCACGCGAGCCCAGGGAGACACGCCCTCCTGGCCAGCCGCAACAGCCGGTCCAGGGTCATCCCCGGATGGCGATTCAACCCAATGTCTTCCAGTGTCTGCGGCCTTTTTAGCTGCTTTGGTGCACGTTGCCAATAAATGTTTGCAACTCCGGATGAAGAATTTCCGCAGATGCATGTTCGCCGCCCGCAATTGTTGTGGTCTGATAGAGGAAACACCCGTACGATGGGCAATATACTGAGATCTAAGAGACGCCTTTCCCCTGCCGCCGCGATTCACGAGCCGTCTACCAGGTCGCGTGAGCGTAGCCATTATTCTGTGAATTCGCTTCGGCGCGAAATAGACATACGCTCCGCTCGGGAGAACCAATTTGCAACCTGAGTCATCGGTTCGGAAAGTTTTGATTTACCGCCTCGGCAGTCTGGGCGATACCGTGATTGCGTTGCCCTGCTTTCATCGCATTGCAAGCGCCTTCCCCAACGCCGAACGCATGTTGCTCTCCAATTTCCCCGTGCATGTGAAGGCTCCGGCATCGGCGGCGGTGCTGGATGGTTCCGGGCTGGTGCACGGCTACATGCGCTACACCGTGGGCACGCGGAACCTCGGCGAACTTCTTCGGCTCATGTGGAAGATCCGTCGCTTCCGTCCCGATCTACTGGTCTACGTCATGCCGTTGCGCGGCCAAAAGGCCCTGAAGCGTGACGCCTTGTTCTTTCGTATTTGCGGGATTCCCCGCATCGTCGGCATTCCCGAAGGAGACACGGCGCAAAACAGGTATGATGCGGAAACCGGCATGTGGGAACGCGAGGCCTCGAGGTTACTTCGTTGTATTCAGCCGCTTGGCGACAACGATGTTTCCGACCTGCGCAACTGGGATTTGCTGTTAACGGACGCAGAGACCAACAAGGCGGACAGGCTGCTGGCCTCGCTCGGAAATCGTCCAATCATTGCTTGCGGACCAGGTACGAAGATGCAGTCAAAGGATTGGGGACCGGAGAAGTGGCGGGAGCTGCTCGAGCGGCTCAGGGCAGAGTTTCCGCACCACGCCCTGGTATTGATTGGAGCCGATGAAGACAAATCCGTCAGTGAGTATGCCTCGTCCGGCTGGAAGGGACCCAAGGTCAATCTTTGTGGTGAGCTCACGCCACGAGAGTCCGCTGCCGTGATCCGGCACGCGAAATTGTTTTTAGGTCCGGACAGCGGCCCGATGCACCTGGCCGCCGCCTACGATGTTCCATGCGCCGTTCCCTTCGCCTCTCTTGACCGGCGGGGACGCTGGTTCCCAATCGGAGAAGGCCACCAGCCCATCTACCACGATGTCCCGTGTTCCAACTGCAGGCTCCAGGTCTGCGTCGAGCAGCAAAAGCAATGCATCAATTCCATAACAGTCGACGAGATGTTCCAGGCTGCGCTGCGTGCGATCGGTCGAAAGGAGAACGCAAATGAAAGGCGAACTGCTGCTCAGGCCGGAGACTAAGATCATGCCACTCGAGCAGCTTCAACAACGCGTAAACGAATGGCGAGCCGATGGCCTCAGCGTGGTATTCACCAACGGCTGCTTCGACCTGCTCCATATCGGCCACGTCACATTGCTTGACGACGCGAGACGCGAAGGCGGGCGGCTCATTGTCGGGATCAACAGCGATGCATCCGTGAGCCGCCTCAAGGGACCATCGCGACCCATCGTTCCAGAGCATGCCCGGGCACGCGTGCTGGCCGCACTTGCAGCGGTCGATGCCGTCGTGGTCTTCGACGAGCCGACGCCTCTCGAGCTGATGATTGCTCTGCGTCCTGACGTGATTGTGAAGGGCGGCGATTATGTCGCTGATGAAATAATTGGCGCGCGCGAAGTGCACTCCTGGGGCGGTCGGGTCAAGATCGTGCCCTTTGTCCAGGGATTCAGCACAACGCAGATCATCGCTCGCGCCGCGCTTCCGGAGCGAAGCTGACGGCGATGCACAAAGATGGCAAAGGCTCCGGATTGATAATCCGGAGCCTTTGTAGTTTGAGAACACATTTCGTTCCGGTGGCGTGGTTCTTGGAGAGAGCGTCGCACGATCAGGCACCAACTACCCAGTACTCCTATTCTTGCTGCCCATTCCTACGCTCTTCAAAGAACGCCTCGATGCGAGTGCAATCGGCGTCATAAAATACCGATCTGTCGTCGATTACGAAATCGTATCGCGGCTTTCCCATCCACAACTCGTGATAGCGCACGCCCCAGCCAGAGAGTTGGCGCTCGGTAAACTCCCGCCCGATGCGCTCCACTTCCTCGCGATCTCCCTTTGTCCTGCCCATGAAGCGACTCGTGTGCAGAACAATCCGATCCCCCCGGTCATAGAGCCGGTTGAGCAGGTCGATCATCTCCTGGTTGGGTTGAGCGTCTGAGTATTGCTGTGCCACTTGATCGCACAGCACGCCATCGATATCGAAACAAATCTTCATTACGACATCCAGCCCGCGAAGTCCTTCAGGAATCCCTGCACCGACTTATCGGTTGCCGGGTGGGCCGCCATCCCCTCGACGATCTTGGCGCCCGCGGTCACGATGTGTCCGCCTGCAAGATGAGCTTCCAGGATGTCGCTCTGCATGCGAATGCTGCCCACGATGATCTCCGCGTTGTGCCCAGCCTGATCGAAGATCTGCCGCGTATTTTCGATCACCCGCACCGGATCTCCGCCAATGTCCTTTAGCCGGCAATGGAAGATAGACACGTAGCTCGCCCCGCTCGATGCGGCAAGCACGCATTGCTCCTCGGTGAAGATGCATGTGCAGTTCACCTTGATTCCCTGCTTGGCCAGCGCGTAGATCACCTTAAGTTCGTCCCAGCCGATGGGCACCTTGATGTTCAGGTTGGGGTACGCGACCTCCTGAATGAATTCCTTCGCCTGGGCGATCATCTCGTCCGGCTTGGTCGCGAAGACCTCCACGCTGAGGGGCAGCCCGCGCCCATCTGCCTCGATAAGCTTCACGATCTTCTTGATGTGGCCGAGGAAATTCGATTTGGGTTCTTTGGCAAGCAAAGAAGGGTTAGTGGTGATGCCGGAGATGTGGCCGCGCGCCAGTGCGTTTTCCACGTCCTGAAGATTGGCCGAGTCGAGAAAGATTTTCACGCAGGTTGCTCCTGTTTTTCGGTGCTCGTTGGTTGAGAATCAATGTCAATGTGACGGTAGGTTTGGCCGTCTTCTACCAGGTAGGAATCTGAATCCGAGTCACGCGTCGAAACCTCGATGATGACCGTGTCTTCAAGTCCGATACGGAGGTGCATCACGCCGGGACGCACATCATAGCTCTCGCCGGGCGTCATCACGATGCTTCGGTTCTCGGCTCGTCCAATGCGGAGGCCAACCTTCACCTTGCCGGAATGGATGTAATAGGTCTCATATTTCTCTACGTGGTATTCCAGGCTGCCCTGGCCGCCCTTTTGCACGAAGATTCGCTTGGCCGCAATATCGTCGTCGCTCACGATTGACTCGATCCGGCCCCAGTATTTCTCGCGCACATCTGCCGTAGGCTGGCCCACGTGCGGAAGCACCTTCTGGTTGAGAGCGTACAGTGCCGCGGCCGCAGCTTCTGGCGGTTCCGCATAGATCTCTTCCAGGGGATCGCCGGCGCGGGGTCCAAACAGATAGATCACTGCGCCCTGCGCGCTGGCAAATCCATGCACTAAAAACTTCGGCAGCGCCAGCACTTCCCCGGCACTCACTGTCCCGGCATGCTCTCTGCCTGCGTTATCCAGGGTGCGCACCACCATCTCACCGGTCTCTACAAATGCCTGATACCGGCTGGGGAAAAAGTGAAGTTGCTGCGCGCCCCCCGTAACAATCTCCATGCGGTACATTGCATACTGCGGCATCTCGGTGAGTGATGTGATGCTGCCCCAGTGCTTGTGGTGCGGCATCGGCCGATTTGTCTGTCTCACCTGGTCGATCGTCAACCCGTAGGCCATTTCAGTGCTCCTTCACAGACTTTAGCAAGTCGTCTTTTTTTGGCGGGATGGTTCCATGGATCTGTACCGAGAGACCCGCCCAGGCATTCGCTAGTTTCAGTGCGCTTTCCGGATTGCCGGTACCGGCCAGGCAGAATGCGGACAGAAACGCGTCGCCCGCTCCGGTGGTGTCCGCCACTGTGACTTGATTTGCCGGCATCAGCGTCACCTTGGGACCATCCTGAAACATCGCCCCATCTGATCCAAGCTTCACCACAATTTGATCCGTGTCCAGTTCGCAATTCAGAACGGCAAACGCTTTGGCATCCGTCCCCGGACTGAACGCAGGATCGATGCATCGCGCTTCTTTCAGATTCAGGCAGATCACGCAACCGCCGCGGTAGAGCGTGTGGTTGCTCGCGGTCTGCGATACCTGCGAATCTACATAGACCGGCTTGCCTGCCGCGCGCAGCCGCGGCAATAACTCTGCCACCAGCGCCGGCGAAAGCAATCCGTGGCGATAATCGGAGATCACCACTACATCGGTTTCCGGCAACGCATTTTCCACCTGCACTAATACTTGTCGAGCGATCTGTTCTGAAATGGCCTTGTCGTCTCGCTGGTCAAGTTGAAACAACTTATATCCATCCACCCAAAAGCGATGCTTCACGGTGGTGGGACGTCCCGCGTCGGCAACTGCCAGCATCTTCAGCTTCGGCGCCGCAAAATCCCGCACGTGCGTTGCATCTTCATCTGCGCCCACGAGCGTCACAAATTTTACTGCCGCTCCTAACTCCAGCAGATTTCTGCAAACCAGGGCGGCGCCACCGAGCGAGTACTTCACTTCCTTCTTCCTCGCCACAATCGTCGGAGTCTCAGCGGATAGGCCCATAGCCGAACCATAAGTGTAGACGTCCAGGATGGTATCTCCCAGCAGCAGCACTCGGACGGCGCCAAACCCTTCCACAACTTCCTGCAATGCTCTCAAATTTGCATACCTCTACCCTGGGGGTTTCAAAGCCTTCGCAGGCCTCTATCCGTTGCAGGGTTGTGTCTCTTGTTTCGCCGACAAAATGCGACTGGACGTTTATGCTGAAAGCAGGGACGATTCTCCGTCCTTGATCTTTTTAATGATCGTAGAGGACGAGTAGCCCTTGATGATTGGAAAGATCTTTACATCCACATCTTCTGGAATCTCGTCCTGTTCGCGTACTTGCTCGGCAAGCCATTCACCGCCCTTTACCACGATGGCGGGACGCAGTAGCGAAATAAGCGAGGTCGGTTTGAGTTCGTCGAAAACCACGACTTCATCCACGAAGCGCAGGGCCTGCAGCACCGCCTTACGGTTCTCCTGCGAATTCACCGGACGCCCTTCACCCTTGAGTGCGCGCACCGAAGCATCGGAGTTGATGCCCACAACTAGGCGATCGCCGAGGTTGCGCGACCACTTCAACAGATCAAGATGTCCCTGATGAAGAATGTCGAAAATGCCATTGGCAAACACCACCTTGCCCCGCGGATCGGGCGCAATGCGCTCCACCCGCCGCACGTGCCTGTACTCGCCAAATTTCTCCGTGAGCCACTTATGGCTGATCTCGATGTTCTCGTCGTCCGTGCGAATCCACGCCCCAAGGCAAAGTACATTCGCGTCGTTGTGTTCACGGCATTTGCCGGCGCTCTCGTAGTTGTGCACCACGGCTGCGCGCACCTTAGGAAACTTGTTGGCAGCGATGCTCATGCCGATGCCTGTGCCGCACATCAGGATGCCGCGGTCGCAATCCCCATTCTGAACCAGCGTTCCGACCAGCTGCGCAAAGTCGATGTAGTCGACTGAGGTTCCCGACGCAAACGGCCCCAGATCGAGACAGCGATACCCAGCTTCCACAAGAGAGGTCTTGATCTTTGATTTCAGATCGACGCCGTTATGGTCAGACGCGAGGCAAACTATGATGTCGCTCATGAAACTCCTAATTTGAGTAATAGGGTGAGTTGCCTTCAACAGATCAAATCAGAACTGGGCGAGACGAAGGAGAAGTCAATGCAGTAGGGCTCCCATAAATTTTAGCGTCCGGTTCAATGGGCCGATTTTGACTATAGCGTACCACAACCGCCTCTAATTTTTTGGCTCCGCTGTGATGTTCTTCAATCTGATTCTCGCCCCGCAGTTGTCCGCCTAAACACGCCCTCACAAAGGCGGACAAATATGACCGCAGGAATCTCTTCGATTTAAGACTCGTGCAATTTCGGCAGACGGGTTTCAGTGAAGATTATTGGCGGCTCGAGTCATGCGTTCGCGCTTTCATGTCTGTCTTGAAATATTGCAGGCTCATTCGCAACCCGGTCTCCAGGTCGATCTTTGGAACCCATCCAAATAACCGTTCTGCCTTTGAAATGTCCGGCTTTCGCTGCAACGGGTCATCTTGAGGTAACGGCTTGAACACAACTTTGCTCGCTGACCCGGTCACGCGAAGAACCGCCTCCGCGCATTCAAGGATGGTCCACTCTGAAGGGTTTCCAATGTTGACAGGTAAATGCTCATCCGTACGCGACAGACCGATAATTCCTTCGATTTCGTCGGACACATAGCAGAAGCTGCGCGTCTGGCTGCCATCTCCGTACACCGTGAGATCTTCACCGCGGAGCGCCTGCGTAACGAAGTTCGAGATTACACGGCCATCATTTTCATGCAGTCTCGGACCGTAAGTATTAAAGATTCTCACTATGTGGGTGTCGACTCGTTGGTACCGATGGTAGGCCATCACCAGAGACTCAGAGAAGCGCTTGGCTTCGTCATACACCGAGCGAGGCCCGACTGGATTCACGTTCCCCCAATAGTCTTCCCTTTGAGGATGGACTGCGGGATCACCGTAGCACTCTGATGTCGAAGCCTGAAGGAATTTCGCGCCGTATTTCTTCGCGATTTCCAGCATCTGGCAAGTGCCAACCGAGCCCACCATCAACGTTTCGATTCCCAACTTCAGGTAGCCGGGCGGGCTCGCTGGAGAGGCAAAGTTGAAGACATAGTCGACTTTGCCGGGATCGAATGGCAAACAGATGTCATGTTCGATCAACTCGAATTCCGATTCGGAGGCAAGGTGTTCAATGTTGGCCATTGAACCTGTGCAGAGATTATCGACGCCAACAACTGAGTGCCCTTCAACGAGGAATGAATCAGCTAGATGAGATCCGAGGAATCCAGCAGCACCGCTGATGAGAACACGCATTGGAAGACTTTCCTCTTGTCTTGAGAGGTTTAGGATATCCACTTTCGCCAGGCGAACCGAGCAATTTAGATTCGATTGGCGGGCCTGTGAAACGTGTCACAAGCGACTCCGAGATCGTGAGCGGCGCGCTGCTAATCAGAAGAGAGAAGAGCCGTGGTTCCCAGCCCGGATCGCGTGCCACTCAGTGTCGACGGAGCCAGCACATCCAGCCAGAATTTAGTGTAAGCCCGAACGGCCACCCTGGTGTCCGTCTGAGGCGGAAGCATGCCGGTGATTAACCGCGAGATCTCAGGATGCATCATGACTGTAATGGCGAGTGCCGATGTGATCATTTGCGGATCAAGTTCCCGAATTCGACCTGCTTCGATGTTCTTCGTCAAGTAAGAATGGAAAACGGTGAAAATCGGCGAAAGATGCTGATGACAGATCGCCTGGGCCTTCGCGCGATGCTCGATCAGCCCTACCGCGATCAAGCACAGGGTCTGTGGACGGAAGGTTACCGTGTCTAAAAGCAGAGCGAGAATCTGCGGGAGCACGACTTCGGGATCATCGCCGCGGCTCATGCCTTCCAGCAGTTCCTTGCGTATCCTGAATCCGCTTAGATTCGCAACGAGGGCTGACCAAAAGATGTCTTCCTTGTGCTCGAAGTGGCGGAAGAGCGTATTCTCGCTGATCTCGGCGAGACGCGCGATCTCGCGGGTACTTGTCCCATGATAACCGTGGCGGGCGAAGAGTTGTGTGGCCGCTTCGATCACCTTGTTGTTGCAATCCGAAGGTTTTTGCACTAACACCATTACACACTCACAGACAGGGAATATTCAGAGCCTCTATGAAACGGATGAAGCCAGGCAGATCAATTTTGTTGGGTTTTTGAAGATGTTGAGATGAATTTACTACAGGCGCAATCGCTGAACCTGGTCTCGGATAGTCAAGTTGGGACAACGTAGATAGTTGATTACGCGCAGAGCGGCTCCAACTCTTGAGCGCCCAGTTCGACCGCGGCGTGTAGATTGATCAACCCTAGAGAAATGACGAATCGCGAGCTATTGTTCTTACGCACAAGAACTCCCTCGAGTCCCCTCATGACGCCGCTCCGCACACGAACCTTCTCACCCACCACCAGTTCGCGGTATGGTTCCGTTCTTGAACGACAGAGATCCGAACGCAGGAACTCGATTTCGCAATCCGGGAGGGGAGTCGGCTCCCGACTGCTCCCAACAATGCGGAGAACGCCAGGGGACCCTAGAACCTTGCCGCGCTCAGATGGGGAGATGCGCGCGAAAACATAGGTCGGGAACAACGGCAGAATGACCTTCACACGTTGGCGATTCTTCCAGGTTCGAATCTCTTCGTAGGTGGGGAGAAAATGCTCGACCTCACGCAGGTGTAAGTGCCTGGCAACTGATTTTTCGTTCTGAGGAACTGTAAAAACAGCGTACCAGTTCCTGGATCCAGAATCATTCTTTGGAAATTGTCTATCTTGCTTGAATCCAATTTGCATAAAGGAAGTCCTCGTTTCACCCTGGCGAAAGTGATTTCGTTCAGACGAGAGCGCTTCAGTACAAATCGCGCAAGGCTTCGCCATGCTGACTTCGCTTGCTGGGGAGAAATGTGGGCAGCGTGCAACAACAGTCAGGTGAGATTGCCTCGAGAGCGTGCGACCTTCCCGGCACGATCCAAGTTCCATCCCTGCAGCTCTAATAGATGTCCTAAGCATAACACACGTGGGAGTGAGTCACTGCTCCTTGATGTTACTGATTCCCTTATTGTGAGACCAAAAAGGTAATGGAACTTCGCCATATATTCGGCTATTTTCGGAACTTAATCAGACTTTAATCATGTTATGTAAGTAGGTGCTTACATCCAAGGAGAAACTGGCGACTCGTTTCCCAAAGTGAGCGCTTGATAACACCGAACACAAAAAATGTGACTGTCGGCCATTCCCTTCGAATTCCCTCACCTCATCGCTCATCGTTCGGGCCGCTGAACAAACCGCATCAGCCCTTGTGGATTCAGATCGGGAACGAGAATGCTTCGCCGCTCGCCGGCATTGCGGCAGACGGCCTCGGCAGCGAGATGCCCCGCCCGCGCGGCGCTCTCCATCGTGGAGGGCCATCCGGTTGCAATCCAGTCCCCGGCCAGAAACAGATTCGGCCAAGGTGACCCCGCGCCCGGACGCGCGCAATCGATCCCAGGCGGCACTCCAAATGTGGCGCGCATTTCCTTGATGAATGCCGCTTTCAACAACTTCGCAGCTTTCACTTCTGGGAAGAACTCACCAAGCTCTCTCGTCGATTGCGCAATAGCCTCTTCACGCGAGAGTGCGGCGAACTCCTGCGATGCGCTCACCACGAGTTCCACGTAGCTGCCATTCAATTTGCGCCATGGCTGCAACTTGCCCTTGTTATAAAGCCAATGGATCTCGCGATCGAGCAATACCGCATGATCAAGTTCTGTAATCTCGCGATCAAACCAGAGATGCACACTGCAGATGGGCCAGTGCTCGTGCTTCGCAATCTGCTTCGCCAGCGGCTCTGTGCCATCAACAGGAGGCATGTTCGGCAGCAACTTGCCCAATCCTTCGAATGGCAGAGCAATCACAACATAGTCAGACGCAAACGTTCCGGACCGCGTGGTGACCGTCCATTCACGCGCCGCGTCATCCCACGTGAGCGCCTCCACATTGGCGTTGAAGAGAACGCTCGATCTGCGCTGCTCAAGAAACTGCTGGGCGCCGCCATAGAGTTCGCTGAGCGGCACGGAACTCATGCCCATGCTTCCGGCTTCGGCTGAATTCATGAACAGCTCGCGAATCACCTTCGCCGCGTAATGCACCGCAATGTTGTCAATGTCGGCGTTCAGGGCGCTGGCAATCACAAGCCGCCAGAATCTGTTCATCACTCCCGCTGTTTGCTTGTGGCGCCGCAGCCAATCGCCGAGCGACTCGCTCGATTCATTCAACGCACCGGGCTTCATCATGGCGCGAAATGCACGCCCCAGCGCCAGCTTGTCCGCAAAATTGAACGCCCTCGCGCTAAGCAAGCTCGGGGCCCCGTGCAGTGGAGCCGGCAACTCGATCGGCCCTAGCTTGAACGGCCCCAGGCGCGAGCGTCGTCCGCCTGGCTCGATCATCGTCATGTCGCTGGTCCAGTGAATCTTGTCCGCGACGCCGATACGACGGTAGAAACCGACCACGTTCGTGCAGCAGCCGAACAGCACGTGCTGGCAATTATCAATGACTTCGTTGACGCCCGGATGCAGGTACGACGAGGCTCGTCCGCCGAGATATCCACGGCGCTCGACAAGTTGCACACGGAAGCCGGCCTCGGCCAGCGCACAGGCCGCACTCATACCGGCCACGCCGCCGCCGATTACCGCTACGGACTTTCCCTTCTCTTGGCGTTCATTCATTCTTCGCATCAGCCAGTCTTTACTGGCGCCATGCGGGCCCAGCCCATGCGCACCAGTCCCACAGCCAGAATCTCCAGCTTCTGAAAAGTCGGGACGCTGATCCGACGCGAGAATACGTCGAAGTCGGCGCGACGGATGCGCCGCAACAATCCGCGATAAATGCGGACCAGCACCCACAGCGCCGGCCTGCTCTCGGGATCGATCAGGGGCAGCAGGGCGGCGGCCGACCTATAGTAATGTTCTGCGCGATGCGCAATCTCTGCCAGCAGCGCGCGTTCATTCGCAGTGGGAGGCGTTCCCCGCTTGCGGTGTAGAAGCTCGTTCACCGTAACATGGTGCGCGGCAAGATCCTCAAGCGGCAGGTACACACGATTGCGCTCCGCGTCCTCGGCCACATCGCGAAGAATGTTTGTCAGTTGGAACGCGATCCCTGTCTCCTCCGCGAGTTTCTCCGCCCGAGGATCGGTGTAGCCGAAGATGCGGATGCAGACCAGACCCACGACCGATGCGACGAAATAGCAATATCGATAGAGATCGTCAAATGTTTCATACGTATGTGGCTCGCCGGCTGAATTTTCTAGATCCATCGTAGTCCCGGAAACCAGTTCATCCAGAAGCCTTGCAGGAATGGCGAACCGCTGCACAGCATCACGCACCGCAATGAACACCGGATCGCTCGTGTCGATTCCAGACGAAGCTGCGTGCCACTGTGCGAGCCAGGCATCCAGATCCAGGCGGCGCTGCTCGCGAGACCGCGATTCGTCGTCCGCCAGATCGTCAGCCTTGCGCATAAAAGCATAGATCGCGCAAATCGCATTGCGACGCGGCTCTGGCAGCGCTACAAACGCGTAGTAGAAGTTCTTGGCCTCGCGTTTTGCAATGGCGCGGCACGTTGCATACGCGCGCTCGATAACCAGCCCATCGGATTGCACGGCAGTGGTCAAGCAGCCTTCCCCGCTGACGGCTGCCCAAGGCGCAGGAACGGCAGAAGCTTGCCGGTCAGCGCGCGCAATGCGAGTTGGAGCTTGGTGCTCTTGCTGATGGCCGGCCTCGCGCTCAACACATCATAATTTTGCCGCTCGATCGCGCGCAAAATCTCAAGTCCACCCCGGCTGAAGAGATCGAGATCGAGCGCCAGTTCGCGGTTGACCATGCCGATGAGCGGCAGCCCCAGCTCGAAGAGGCCACGCGCAAAATCGACCTCGTAGCGCAGCAGATCGCGAAACTCCTTTGTGGACGCGCCCGCCGCGATGCTCGCCTCGCTCACGCCGAAGCGCTGCATATCTTCCCGGGGCAGGTACACGCGTCCCTTCGCATAGTCCACCCGCACATCCTGCCAAAAATTGGCAAGTTGCAGCGCGGTACACGTTGCGTCTGACAGGCGAAACTTCTCCTCGCTCACCTCACCGCACGCATACAGAACAAGCCGGCCAACGGGATTTGCCGAGTAGCGACAATACGCGAAAACATCTTGCATGGTCGGGAATCGTGTGATGGTCTGGTCCTGGCGGAAGGCAATCAGCAGATCAGCGAACGGCTCTTTCGGAATCGAGCAAGCCCGGATCGTTTCGTGCAGCGCAACAAAAACCGGATGCCGCGCACGTCCTTCGTAGCAAGCATCCAGCTCATGTCCCCACAGATCGAGCAGCGCCAGCGCGGCTGCGGTGTCGCCCACCTCATCGCCCAGATCATCGGAGATGCGGCAATACGCGTAGATGGAATGGAAATGGGGCCGCAGCGCCTTGGGAAGAAACCACGAAGCAACATGGAAGTTTTCGTAATGCGACTCGGCGAGCTGTTTGCAGTATGCGCGGGCTTCGTCGAGTGTGGGCGCCACCTCGGGAATACGATATGCCGGCGGCAATGCGGCCCAACCCCGCTCGATTAACTCGTCGGGAGAAAGAGTCTCGCTTTTGCTCTGCTGCATAGCCGTTGTCATGAATCCCCTAGGGCACGATCGCGGTTTTGATCTCGCTGCTGCGGTTCATCAGCTTCTCAAAGACGCGGTTCAATTCGTAGAGATGCGCGTGTCCGGTGATGAAAGCGCTCGCCTGGAAGCGCCCCCCAGCGATCAGATCAAGCGCTTTGCGGCAGATGGCCGGCGTGTGATGAAACGTGGCGCGCAACGTGATGTCGCTATAGTGAATGCGATTTGTGTCGAGTGTCACGTGGGTGCCAACGGCACATCCGCCGAAGAAGTTGACCGTTCCGCCCTTGCGCACCAGTTCAACCGCCTCCTGCCAGGCCTCGGGCACGCCCACGGCTTCGATCGCGATATCCACGCCGCGACCCTTGGGCGTAAGCGCGCGCGTCTGCTGAATGGCTTTGCGAACGTTTGTGGTCTGCACAACGTGCGTGGCCCCGAGTTGCTGTGCAGCCTCCACCTGTCCGTCATGCTTTACGATCGCGATCACTTCGCAACCAGCCAGCGCTGCCACATGCAGCATCATCAGGCCCAAAGGGCCACCGCCGATGATGGCCACCGTGTCGCCGGGATGCGGTCGCGAGTCTTCAAAACCATGTACCGCGCATGCCAGTGGCTCCGTCAACGCCGCATGTTCCAGAGGAACGTGATCGGGAATGAGCAGCGTGTTTTTTGCGACGATACGGGAGGGGATGCGAATGAACTCGGCGTAAGCCCCATTGTTGAAGAGCAGGTCGTCGCAGAGGTTCTCCTGGTTGCGAAGGCAGAAGTAGCATTGGCCACAGGGTGCTGAATTGAGCGCCACCACGCGATCGCCGGGCGCAAAGTCTGTAACGCCCTCGCCGGCTTCGACGACCGTGCCCGCTAGTTCATGGCCGAAGAGCGCGGGAGGCACGATCATCCGTGCGTGATATCCGCGGCGAAACACCTTCAGGTCGGTGCCGCAGGTCAGCGCTGCGCCAACACGCACAATGAGTTCCCCGGGTGCAGCCTCCGGAACCGGCACGCGCTCTATGCGAACATCCTCGCGTCCATGGAGGATCGCCGCTTTCATGGTTGTCGCCATCGGATCCCCCTCCTAGTCCCCGCCCCTGCCTGAAACAGGCTCAATCGTAATCTTCATGGAGTCCGCCTTGGGGTGCGAAGCAATTTCGATGGCCGCCACCGCCTGTTCAAGCGGGAAACGGTGCGAAATCAGCTGAGTCAGATCAAATCCGTTGCGGTAGCCGCCGAAAACAAGATCGGTGACTTCGTTTAGGATGCCGAAAGACGACGAATAGGAACCAAGAAGCGTCTTTTCATCCATGCAAACTGCGCCCGGGTCGAAGGTCGCGTCCCCGTGCTGGGTCTGGGCAAAGAGCATGACCTTGCCGCCAGGACGGCAAGTGTCCATGGCCGTCTTGATGAGGCCGTTGCCGCCGACAGCAAGGATCACCGCATCGGCCCCGCGGCCATCAGTCTCCGCAAACACCCGCTCCACCACGTTTTCAGTTCCTGCGCGGATCGGGTTCTTCAAACCAAACTTCGCTGCGATGGCGTGGCGCTCCGGATAGAGATCGGACGTGAGAACACGAGCGCCGGTCCGGCTGGCAAGCACTGCGTGCATCAAGCCGATAGGCCCCTGACCAATCACGAGCACCGTATCGTCGGAGGCGAGATTGAGCATCTTCACGCCTTTGAGCACCGTGTTGACCGGCTCAACGAAGGCGGCCTGCTCGAATGGGACGCCATCAGGAATGCGCACCACTCCGCCATTGCTGACCACAAAGCTCATTACGCGGATGTATTCTGCAAATCCGCCGCCGGAGGGCTCGAATCCTGCTGTAACGCCGGTCTTCTTGTAGAGCGGGCACTGCGCGGGGGTGCCTTTACGGCAGTAGTAGCACTCGTTGCAAGGCACGTGGTGAAACGCCATCACCCGCTCGCCGACCTTGTAGGATGTGACTCCCTCACCCACAGCGACAATCGTTCCGGCCATCTCGTGACCGAAGATCCGTGGCGCGGAGTGCGAGCCAAAATGGATCTTCTTCAAGTCGGTACCGCAGACGCCGCAGGTGGCGATGCGCACCAGCAGTTCACCAGGTCCGATGGTGGGCACGGGAACGGTTTCGACGCGCATGTCGTTGATGCCGTGATACACCACGGCTCGCATGGTCGCCGGGAGGGTGCCCGCCGCCTTCGATTCAGGGCTTGAGATTTGGGTAGCCATTCCGCTTCCTGATGTGACCTCGTTCATCGAGAAAATCGAACAGGGACTGAGCAATGCTTTGGGCAGCCTTTCTACTATTTTCGCCCATTCGGACGAGTGCAGGCCAGTACCAAGGTCTCATAGCGGCAAAAAGAATGAAGGCGCCGAGCCTAAATCGCCCATCCGGCCCTAGAAACCGGTTGAAATCGGGCATGCGCGCCCCGAGACTGTCGCTGACGCCCTTGATGCAGTAGAACGGAATTTCGCGCATGGCAGCGAGCCGGGCCACGGCCGCGGCCTCCATGTCGACCAGCGCTGCGTTATAAGTGCCGGCGAGGCGCCGCTTCTCCGATTCATCGGCAACCCTGGGGCTGGTGACAAGCCAAAGATCCCCGGCACCCGCATCACACAGGAAGCGCTCGCCAGTGCGTGCGTCGATCACGCCGGCAAGGTTGTGCGCGCTTCCAGGCGCAACGTCAGCGCGGAGGGCTCCGGCCCAACCGAGAGAGAGGACCAGGTCGATTGGCCCGCCTTCCTCAAGTGCGGCAAAGGCTCGCGTAGCAGCATCCTGACCGGCACCGGCGCATGCCGCAATCCACTCCTCTTCAGGATTGCGCTGGGCCCAGAATTCCACGCCATTCCGCTTGCTGTGCGGCCATTTGCCCACCAGCGGCTTCAGTTCGCCGGACATCGCGGCGATCAGCGCGACGCGTGTCATGGCTGCCCCGGCGCGCTCGCTGGAGTCGCGAATCCATTTGCATAAAACCACTCGATGGCGGCGCGCATGGCCGGATAGACGGGCAGGATACGAAAGCCCAGTTCCTGTTGCGCGCGCGCGGACGAGGCAAACATCTTCTTGCGGCCCATGCGCACCTCTTCCAGCGTGGCGCGCGGTTCCCTGCCCCGGATGCGCCCCGTAATCATCTCCTCGAAGAACGCATAGGTCGCCGCAACTGCGAACGGAATCTTCACCGTGGGCGACGGAATGCCAGTGATCGCCGACATCTTGTCGAGAATCTGCTTCAGGGTCAGGTTTTCACCGCCCAGGATGTAACGCCGCCCCGGTTTGCCTTTGGTCAGCGCCAGCACATGCGTCCGCGCCACCTCACTTACGTCGACAAGGTTCAGGCCCGTGTCCATATACGCGGGAAATTTGCGATTGAGAAAGTCCACGAAGATGCGGCCCGTGGGCGTGGGCTTGGCGTCGTTAGGGCCGATGGGCGTGGTCGGATTGAGAATCATCACCTGCTGCCCATCCTGCGCGGCGGCAATCGCCTGCT
>WNGK01004827.1_pt1 | contig 20374 bp, 11 predicted proteins | sample 5400601 | NCBI WGS metagenome assembly WNGK01 (sample SAMN13153376, study PRJNA577476) | soil metagenome | isolation source: 60 cm soil or saprolite under Garry oak tree replicate 1 | place: USA:California | collected 2016-06-15
CCTCCGGCACGTCGCCCAGGTCGAGGAGGGCCATGGCCGTCCCCCCCGCGGAGAGGAACTCCAGCGAACGGTCTCCCAACGTCTTCGCCGCCCAGTAGGCCTCCTGTCCCCGGGAGACCGCCAGGTCCGGGATGACCTTGGCCCGGGCGAACACGTGGACGCCGTACGCCATCTGGGCATCGGCGGCGACCCGTTCGCTCTCCTTGGTCAGCGAGCGCATCCGGATGGACAGGCGACGGATCTCCTCGATCCGCTGGGCGGGGTTGGCCCCCATGTGGATGTCGGGCGCGAAGTCCAGGTAGGCCATGGCGATGATCGAGGACATCACGCCCCGGCGGTCGCCGAGCTTCTCGAAGAGGTCGAGGGCCCGCCGGAAGTGCTCCCCGGCGGCGCGGGCGTTCGGGGCCACCGGCAGCGTCGGCAGGATCTGCTCGAGCGGTTCCCCTCCGGCCGCCCTGGCCATGATCGGCACGTGCTCGCCGGCCTTGACCCGTTCGACGAACCACCCCCGGACCCGCCCGACCTGGATGCACCCGAGTTCCCGGCTGGCCGCCGCCAGGGCGGCCTCGTCCCCCAGCCCCTCGGCCAGCGCCGCGGCCCGTTCGAACGCCTCCTCGGCCGCGTCGAAGTCGACCTCGGCTGCGGAGGCCACGAACCCCTCGCCCAGCTCGGATCCAACCAGCGTCTGCCCCAGCTCCAGCCAGGCCGCCAGCTCGGCCCTGGTGTCCCCGCGGTCGCCGGCCAGCGCGGCCACCCGGCGGGCCAGCTCCGCGGCCCGGTCCTCCTCCCCGGCCAGCCGGAACGCCGCGGCCCGGCGCAGCATGACCTCGAGCTCCAGGTGCGGGTCGCCCAGGGCGTCGGCCAGGGCGCCCAGCTCGGCCAGGCCCTCCAGACGGTCCAGGGGGCGGCGCAGCAGGTCCATGGCGTCGTCGCGCAGCGACAGCAGCGTGACCCGGTCCTGGGGGCCGGAGGCGAGCGGCAGGGCCACCTCCACCGCGCGAAGGACCTCCTCGGGGGCGTGGGAGGCCAGGGCCGCCCGGGCCGCGTCGATGGAGAACCGGGCGCACCGTTCGGTGTCCCCGGCGGCCGCCGCGTGGTGGGCCAGCAGGGGCAGGCTCTCCACCGACGGCGCCCCGCCCTCCGTGAGCATCTGGACGATGGCGGCATGGATGGCCCGCCGGCGGGTGGGGCTCAGCGCCGCTAGGGCGAACTGCCTGACCTGCTCGTGGGTGAAGCTGTAGTCGGCCGGCGCTCCCGCCTGGTGCCGGTTCAGCAGGCCCGCCGCCACGGCCGGGGCCACCGCCCCGGCCAGCTCGTCCCCGTCCGCGACGGGATCGCCGAGCTGCCCCTTCACGGCCTGGAGGTCCTTCAGGCTGAAGCTCCGCCCCAGCACGGCGGCCTCGGACAGGACGGTCTTGGTCGCTTCCGGCAGCCGGCCCGAACGCCGCTGGATGAGGGTCTGCACGGCCGAGGGGGCCAGCCGGTCGGCGTTCTTCGCCAGCGTCCACGTGCCGTCGATCTGCTGGACCATCCCGGCGTCCCGGTAGGCGTGGGCCAGCTCCTCGAGGATGAACGGGACCCCTTCGGATTGGGCGTGCATCGTGGCGGCGCCGGCCACGTCGACCTTGCCGCCGAGGTGCTGGCGAAGGAAGGCCGCGGTGTCCATCTGGGTGAACCGTCCCAGCTTCAACCGGCGGATCAGGCCCATCCGCTCCATGTCGGCGATGAGCGTCACCGCCTCGGTCACCAGGGCCGTCTCCTCCGGACGCAGGGCCAGGAAGAGGAAGATCGGGCTGGCCGCGTCCGTGCGGACCACGTAGCGGAGCGCCCGGAGGCTGTCCTCGTCGGCCCACTGGATGTCGTCGGCGAACAGGGCCAGCGGCTTCACCCCGGCCAGCGCCCGCAGGGCCAGGGCGGACAGATCGAACTGCCGGAGGAGCTTCTGGTCGGCGGGCAGGGTCTCCAGGCTCGGGTCGGACCGCCCGGAGAGGCCCTGCAGGGCCCGCCCCAGGATGTCCTCCGCCGGGGTCCCGGCGGCCGCGTCGGTGGCCGCCATCGAGGACAGGATCGAACGCATCAGCAGGAACGGTCCGCGGAGCTCCTCGTCCGCGGCCACGGGTACCGGCGTGAACCCCCGTTCCGTGGCGAGCTGGATCGCCGCCAGGAGCAGGCGGGTCTTCCCGATCCCAGGTTCGCCCTCCAGCGTCACCGCCGACAGCCCCTGTCGCGCGGTCTCCAGCTCCGACCCGATCGCGGAGAGCTCCGCGGTTCGCCCGACCAAGGAGCCGACGCTCCGGCGCATCTGGAAGGCCAGTGGGCACAGGGCCTGCAGGACGGGGTTCGATGCCAGGACCGGGGCGTCGCTCATCGAGGATCCGTGCCGGGACCGGGCCGATTCACCCGCAGAGTATCCCAGCATCTCGGGCCTGGCCCACCGTCCGCGGGGAGGCGCGGAGAGCCCGACAGGGGCCTATCCCACGCTCATCCGGGCCGTGTACAGGTCGAACTGGTGCAGCGTCCCGTCGGGGTTGTCGCCGGTGCTGTTCGAGTTGTCCGCCCATACCGGGAAGAGCACCTTCCCGAAGAACGCCAGGCCCTCGTAGTCGCCGTAGTCCACGCCCGAGGCCGCGTCGGCGGCGTTGGACGCGCCGCCTCCGATGCGCACGTTCGGCAGGAACCTCGTCCCCCCGCTCCCGCTCACCGTGCCGGAGACGACCGCGTCGTCGTTCGGCAGGCCATCGGTGTCCCCGGGGCCCCCGGTCCCCGGGTCGCCCCGGCAGTCGTACCAGGTGATGGCCAGGTCCCCCGAGGCCTCGTCCAGGGCCATCTTCGGCAGGAACTGGCTGTTCGTCCCACGGTCCCGGTTGACCCGGTGGGGCGGGCTCCACGTCCGGCCGCCGTCGTCGGAGAGCTCCAGTTGGACGTCCAGGTCGTCGCTCTCCTGCGGCTCCTCGGAGGTGTACATGAGGTAGAGCCGCCCCCGGTGCGGACCGCCCGAGCGGTCCCACGCCAGCCCGGGCTCCGCGTCCACGGATCGGCCGCTCTGGGCGGGGATGTAGTCGAACCCCCCGACGTTCGTCGTGGCCACCTGGTTCGAGGCCTGGAAGCCCTGCGAGCCCAGGCCGTCCGGGTCGAGGTCCGTGTAGATGCCCGTCGGGCCCTCGCCGTCGGTGGGGTCCTGGTAGACGATCATGACCTGCCCGCGTGGCCCGACGGCGATGTCGCCGTAGTCGCCGGTTCGATGTCCCTGGGCGAACTGCGGGATCCCGAACCGGCCGACCTGGCCCAGCCCGATGACCGAGGCGCCCGAGGCCTCGACGTCGTTGGTGCCGAAGTCCGTCCAGCAGACCCACACGCTGCCCTCCCCCGCGGTGACAGTCGGCTGGTCGCCGGGAGGCAGCGGCTGCCCCGGACGGAACCCCGGAGGGAGCTTGCCGCCGGAGGCGCCGGGAGGGGCGGGACCGGCCTTCCCGACCGAGGCCACCGGGGCGAAGGTCGCGCCTCCGTCGGTGGAGATGGCCACCTTGACCTCCAGGGCCACGTCGTCGATGTAGGCCAGGAAGACGTTGCCGTACTCGTCGGAGGCGAGGCTCCCGTCACAGCAGGCGAACCCCAGGAGGTCGCCGTCGGCGATCACGTCGGCCTGCCAGGTTCGGCCTCCGTCGACGGTCCAGGCATGGGCCAGGCCGTAGCTCGAACCCTCGGTGTTCGAGACGGCCACGATGTGATCGGGAGCGGCCTCGTCGATGGCCACGGCGCTCTCGGACTGATTGCCGGCCATGCGGGTGATGTTCACGTCGTGGAACGGGGCGATCGGTGCTCCCTCGGCGGGGGCAGCACCGGCGAGCCCGGTCCGGCCGGGCACCGAAAGGCCCAGGACCAGGAAGGCGGTGGCGATCCGGGACGGGTCCATCTCGTCGCTTCTCCTTCCCAGGCCGCCGCGGGATCTCGGGCCGCTGGCCTGTTGATTCGAACCGGTTGAGGGTAGCCTCCGCCCGGGTCGAAGGAAAACCGGATCGTGCCAAGCTTCCGCGACGGCGACGGCGCCCGGGACGACGGAAAGGATGGCCGTGGACGAATGGGGCGGGGCGGCGGGCAAGCGGGTCCTGATCACGGGGGCCACCAACGGCATCGGCCTGGCCGCGGCCGAGGCGCTGGGTCGGCGAGGCGCTCGCCTCGCCCTGGTCGCCAGGAGCGGATCGCGCGCCCGGGACGCGGTGGCTCGCATCGAGGCCGCCGGCGGTGCCGCCCCCGACATCCTGTCGGCCGATCTCGCCTCGCAGGATTCGGTGCGGCGGCTGGCCGGCGAGGTGCTGGAGCGCTATCCCCGGCTGGACGTCCTGGTGAACAACGCCGGCGCGGTCAACTCGTCGCGGCAGGTCACCGAGGACGGTCTCGAGCTGACGTGGGCGGTCAACCACCTGGCGCCGTTCCTGCTGACCACCCTGCTGCTGAACCGCCTGAAGGAGAGCGCCCCGGCCCGCGTCGTCACGACGTCCTCGGACGCCCACGCGCCCGCGCACATCCCCTTCGACGACCTGGAGGCCGAACGCTCCTACCGCGCCTTCCGCCGCTACGGCGAGACGAAGCTGGCCAACATCCTGTTCACCGTTGAGCTGGCCCGCCGCCTGGAGGGCTCGGGGGTCACCGCCAACTGCTTCCACCCGGGGTTCGTGGCCACGGGCTTCAACAGGAACAACGGCTTGCTGATGAGCCTGGGCATGACGCTGGTCCGGCCGTTCGCCCGGAGCCCCCAGAAGGGCGCCGACACGCTGGTGTGGCTGGTGGATTCCCCGGACGTGTCGAACGAGACGGGCGGCTACTTCGTGGACCGGCGGCGGGCCGCCCCGAGCTCCGCGGCGCGGGACACCGATGCGGCCCGCCGGCTGTGGGCACGCAGCGAGGAGCAGACCCGCCCAAGCCATTGAGGCCGCGCCAAAGGACCCCTCCGTGGCGGCCCCGCTCCCCACCATCGCGGGAGGCGGACCGGCGTGCTCAGGTTGGCGCGCTTGCGCGTTCCGCGCGGTCTGTTTACCGTTCGAGTTCGCTCTCGATCGAAAGGAGATCGCCATGCGGCGTGCGCTTGCCGTCGGCCTGGTCGCTGTCCTCGTGCCCGCCTGGTTCGCCGGCTCCGCCGCCGGCGCCGCCCGCTCCCGCTCCAAGCCCGCCCCGGTCCCGCCCAACGTCGACATCAGCCAGCGCCACCTCAACGAGTCCGAGGAGGCCATCGCGGTCAACCCGACCAACCCCCAGAACATCGTGGAGTACTCCAACGTCGACCTGCCGCTGGTCGGGCTGTGGCTCGGGGTGAGCTTCGACGGGGGCCAGACCTGGGCCACCAGCCTGATCGCCGACGACGACAACCTGGGTGACGGCTGCTGCGACCCGACCCTGTCCTTCGACGGGTACGGCAACCTCTGGATGAGCTACCTCTACAACGTCGAGAACGAGGTCCCGGTGGCGCTGAGCACCGACGGCGGCCTCACCTTCGACCTGGTGGCGAACATCTCCAACCCCGGGAGATCCGCCGACGCGGGGCGGCGGCCCCAGGGCGAGCGGGGGCTGTACCGTTTCGTCGACCAGCCCACGATCATCTCGGGCGAGAACCAGGTGTGGGTGGTGTTCAACGCCGGTGGGCCACTGGTGGCGGCGGGCGCCCCGGTCACCGGCCTGGGGCAGTTCGGCGAGTTCCAGCAGGAGGTCGTGCACGGCACGAACAACTGCACCTACGGAGACATCGCCATCGGCCCGGCCGGCCAGGTCATGCAGGTGTGCACCCTCACCGAGTCCGGCCAGGGAGGGGGCAAGATCTTCGAGAGCGTCGACCCCGACGGCCTCGGCCCCGCCGGCTTCGGCAAGCGGGTGTTCGTCGCGGCGACCCACGTGGGCGGGTTCGACTTCATCCCGCCGCAGCCGGATCGGTCGGTGGACGCCGAGCCCGGCCTGGCCTGGGACCGCACGGGCGGCCCCCACGACGGGCGGGCGTACGTCGTGTACACGAAGGAGCAGAAGAACGAGAAGGGCGACACCGACATCTACGTCCGCCACTCCGACGACGACGGCCGAAGATCTCCCTCGACCCGACCACGGGCGACCTCGCCGTGGCCTGGTACGACTCGCGCAACGACCTGGGGCAGGGCGGCTCGGGCGACACCGACGGGGTGCCCGACACGGACGCCCAGTTCTGGGGCGCGTTCAGCACCGACGGGGGTTCGAGCTTCGGTTCGAACCTCCAGATCAGCGAGGGCACGTCGAACTCGCCGGACGCCCACAACGGGATCGACTACGGCGACTACAGCGGGCTGTCGTTCTTCGGCGGGGTGGCCCATCCGGCGTGGGCGGACAACTCGAACAGCACGGGGACGAACCCCGACGGGGCCCTGAACCAGCTCGACGTCTACACGGCGGCGGCGCCGGTGGCGGGCTGACCACGTCCCCGGGCGGCCCGGGGATGATGGGTCCAGCGGAGGGACCGCCGGTGCACCCGGCGCCGCCGGCGGTGCTCGGGGTGGCGAGCGGCCTCCCCCGGCGGCGTGCCCCACCGATGGCCGAAGAACACGCTCTTCACCACCTCGGCCAGCACGAGGTAGGCCGCCACCATCAGGACCAGCGCCAGGAAGAAGGGCCCGGGCGGCCTTCGGAATCCCAGCACGTGGGCGAACGGCGACATCGGGAGCAGAACGGCCACCGTGACGCACCCCGCCGTGGTCACGGCCAGCGGCAGGCTCGGCCGGCTCCGGAAGAACGGCACCCGGCGGGTCCGGATCACGAACACGATCAGGGTCTGGGTAGCCAGGCTCTCCACGAACCAGCCAGACCGGAACAGGGCCGGCCCGGCCCGGAACACCCCGATCAGCAGGCCGAACGTCAGGAAGTCGAACAGCGAGCTCACCGGCCCGAACGCCATCATGAACCGTTCGATGAGCCGGAGGTCCCAGTGCGAGGGGCGCTCCAAGAGCTCCTCGTCGACGTGGTCCGTGGGGATGGCCAACTGGCTCACGTCGTAGAGCAGGTTGTTCAGCAGGATCTGGAACGGCAGCATCGGCAGGAACCTCAGGAAGGCCGAGGCGCCCGCCGCGCTGAACATGTTGCCGAAGTTCGACGACGTTCCCATCAGCACGTACTTGATGGTGTTGGAGAAGATGCGCCGGCCCTCCACCACCCCCTCGGCCAGCACGTCCAGGTCCTTCTCCAGCAGCACGATGTCGGCGGCGTCCTTGGCCACGTCGACGGCGGAGTCGACCGAGATACCGACGTCGGCGTCGTGCAGGGCCACGGCGTCGTTCACCCCGTCGCCGAGGAAGGCCACGTCCTCCCCGGTGGCCCGCTGAAGCCTGATCAGGCGGGCCTTGTCCCCCGGGGTGACCCGGGCGAACACGGTCGTGGTGGCCAGGGCCTTCCCCAGCTCGGCGTCGTCCATGGCGGCGATCTGGGGGCCGGTGAGGGTCTCGGCGGCGCCCAGGCCGAGATCGGTGCAGACCTTGAGGGCCACCACCGCGTTGTCGCCGGTGACGACCTTCACCGTGATGCCGAGCCGGGCCAGCCGTGCCAGCGCGGCGGCCGCGCTGGCCTTCGGGGGGTCCAGGAAGACCAACGCGCCCTCCAGGCGGAGGCCCTTTTCGTCTTGCGCCCCGATGACCCGGAGGTCCCCGGCGGGGCGCGAGGCCACCGCGACCACCCGCGAGCCCGAGGCGAACTCCCGGTCGATGGCCTTCCCCGCGGAGTCCGGCACGTCGGCGCACCGCTCCAGCACCGCCTCGGGCGCGCCCTTCGTCACCAGGAGCCGGCCGGCCCCGTCCGGGTCCTCGACCAGGACCGAGGTCATCCGGCGTTCGTGGTCGAACGGCAGGGTGGCCAGCACCCGCGGCAGGGGCGGGGTGGACTCGCTGGCGGCCTCCCACAGGGCCGCGTCGAGGGGGTTCCCACCGGCCCCGCCGACGTTCTCGGTGGCAAGCAGGCCCAGTTCGAACACCCGCTTCGATCCGGCTCCGGTCGTGTCGAAGGCGCGTTCGAACGTGATCCTGCCCTCGGTCAGGGTGCCCGTCTTGTCGGTGAACAGGACCTCGATGTTGCCGAGGTCCTCGATCCCCACCATCCGCTTCACCAGGACGCGCTTGCGGGCGAGGCGCCGTGCTCCCGTGGCCAGGCTGGTGGTCACCACCGCCGGCAGGAGCTGCGGCGTGATCCCCACCGCGATGGCCAGCGAGAACAGGAGCGCGTCGATGAGGGGCCGTCGCAGCAGGAGGTTCACGGCGAAGATCGAACCGGCCAGCACCGCGGCCACCTTGGCCAGGAGACCGGAGAACCTGCGGAGCCCGATCTCGAACGCCGTGTCGGGCTGGCGCTGGGCCAGGCCGATGGCGATGCGGCCGAAGGCCGTGCGGGGGCCGGTGGCCACGACGACGCCGGTGCCGGCGCCGTGGGTCACCACCGTCCCCATGAGCGCGACCGAGGACAGCTCGGCCAGGGGAGCATCGGGCGTCACCGGCTCCGGCGATTTCGGCGCGGGGAGGGATTCGCCCGTCAGGACGGATTCGTCGCACTCGAGGTTCGTCCCTTCGAGCAGTCTGAGGTCCGCCGGGACGAGGCAGCCCAGGACGAGCCGAACCACGTCCCCCGGGGCGAGCCGGATGACGTCGCAGTCCTGCCACCGACCATCCCGGAGAACGGGCACGACGTGGCGGATCTCCGAGTGGAGGGCCTCCGCGGCGCGTTCGGCCCGGTACTCGTTGGCGAACCCCAGGCCGACCGACAGCGCCAGGATCGCCCCGATGATGAGCGCGTCGGCCCGTTCGCCCAGGAAGAAGCTGGCCACGGCGGTGACCGCCAGCAGGAGCATGAGGGCGCTCCGGAACTGCCGGGCCAGCACCGTCCAGGCGGTGGACTCCCGGGTGTGGACGGCGTTCGGCCCGAAGCGTCGGAGGCGCTCCTCGACCTCGTGGTCGGTGAGGCCGTCGGCCCTCGCCCCGAGCCTGCGGAGGACCTGCTCGGCAGGCAGCGAGGCCGCCTCGGGCACCCCGAGGTCAGGGGCGGTCGGGCGCGTGGTGGGGCCCACCGTCTGCGGCATCCCACCGAACCCTAGAGCGGACGCGCCGGAAGCGCGAGATCCCGAACGGACCGTTGGGGCATCGGTCCACACGGCCTGGACGGCACGCTTGAACGTGCCGCTATGGGGACGAGGACCTCACCGGCCTGCGAGGACGGTCCGCACGTCGTGGGCGATCTGGAGGTCCTCGCGGGCCTCGACCAGGAATGCCCTGACCCGCGCCCGCGGCGAGCCGATCTCGGCGTCGGGCTCGGCCGTGTCGTTCGCCTCCGGGTCGACGGCGACGCCGAGGAAGCTCAGCCCGCCGCAGGCCCTCGAGCGGATGGAGGGCGAACGCTCCCCCACCCCCCCGGTGAAGACCACCGCGTCGAGGCCGTCCATGGCCGCGGCCATCGACGCGATCCCCCCGCGAAGGCGATGGAGGTAGACCTCGACCGCCAGCGCTGCGGCCGCGTCGCCGGCGCGTTCGGCCTCCAGGATCGCCCTCATGTCGGCGGTGCCGGTCAGCCCGAACAAGCCCGAACGGTGCTCCAGCGTCGAGGCCAGCTCCGAGGGCGGCATGCCGACGTGCTCCTCGAGCCACAGAACCAGGCCGGGGTCGACCGAGCCCGACCGGGTGGCCATGACCAGACCCTCCAGCGGGGTGAATCCCATGGTGGTGTCGACGGACACGCCGTTCCTCACGGCGGCCAGGGAGGCACCTGCCCCGAGGTGGCAGGTGACGATCCGAACCGACTCGACCGGCCGCCCCAGCAGGTCGGCCGCACGCCGCGACGCGTACGCGTGCGACAGCCCGTGGAAGCCGAACCTCCGGAGGTCCCACCGCTTCCTCCATTCGGGCGGCAGCGCGTAGGTGGAGGCAGCCGGCGGCATCCGCGCGTGAAAGGCGGTGTCGAACGAGGCGACGGCAGGAACACCCGGCAGCGCCCGGCCCACGACCTCAACCCCCCGGAGCGCCTTCGGCTGATGAAGGGGGGCGAGGTCGGTCAGGGCGTGGAGCCGCCGGAGGACGGACTGGTCGATCAGGACCGGTTCGACGAACTCGGTCCCTCCGTGGACGATGCGGTGTCCAACGGCCTGGACGGGGCCGTTGGTGGAAACCGCCTCCCGGAGGGCATCCTCGTCCACCCGCCCTTGCGGCGCCGGCAGGTTCCCCGAGGCGACGAGCCGGTCCCCGTCGTCCAGCACGGACAGCTTCAGTGAGCTCGAACCCGCGTTGACCACCAGGATCCTCATGGCGTCAGTGGTTCGTGCCCGGCGACGGCTGTCGAGATCCGGATCCGGCGGCCTCGGCCATCACCACTCGGTCGTGAGGGGATGACGCCATCGGAGCCCCGGGAATCGGGAGAAGTCACGATCGGTGGTGATCCACTCGCTGCCCGATTCGATCGCCAGCGCGGCGAGGTAGGCGTCGGCAACGAGATTCCCCTTCGCCGAGGCCGAGAGACAGAGGCCGGCGAAGATGTCCCAGTGGCGGCGCCCGGGGGCCACCGAGACGCAATTCGGCTGTTCCCGGAGCCGCGCCGCGGCACCGATGGCCGCGGGGGTGGGGGTCGGAATGCGGAAGACACGAGGATTCGTCACCACGCGAACGAAGGAGCTGAGGACGAGGTCGGAGAGCCCGAACGCCGAGTCCGACCCGACGGTCTCCTCGAGCCATCGCCGAAACTCGCGATGCCTGTCCGCGTCCTGCCGATGGGCGTAGACGAGCACGTTGACGTCGAGGAGGATCAGCGGGTCGACTCCATGAGATCGAGCAGGCCGGCGCTGTCGTCGAGGTCGACGCCGGGCATCACGCCGTCCCCCTGGAAGGTGATCATCCTGAAGCGCCGACTTCGAGGGGTCGGCTCCCTCGCGGCGAGCGCTCGGCGAAGGGCGTCCTCGATGATGGCCGTCAGCGTGCTGCCGGTGCGCGCCGCGAGCTGCTTCGCCTCGGCGAGAAGGTCATCGTCCAGTCGAACCGTCGTCCGCACGCATCAGAGTGTTCCAGGAAGGCATCAGTATGTCAATGAGAGAAGGGGGGCGGGCCACCTCACTACGGCCAGGTCCAATCGCGGACCTCCGGGGGGTCCTCGCCTTCGAGGCGCGTGTGGGCACGGCATCTCACCCGTTCGTCCTCCATGTGCTGGCGCAGAGCGGCTGCGTGCGAGCCCAGGCCGGGCACGCGATCGATCACGTCCATCACCAGGTGGAAACGGTCGAGGTCGTTCAGCATGACCATGTCGAACGGAGTGGTGGTGGTCCCCTCCTCCTTGTACCCGCGGACGTGCAGGTTGGCGTGGTTGCGGCGCCTGTAGGTCAGCCGGTGGATCAGCCACGGGTAGCCGTGGTGGGCGAACACGATCGGCCGGTCGGTCGTGAAGATCGTGTCGAACTCCCGGTCCGCCAGGCCGTGGGGGTGTTCGGTGTCGGGCTCCAGGCGCATCAGGTCGACCACGTTGACCACCCGCACCTTCAGCGACGGCACCTCGCGCCGGAGGATGTCCACCGCGGCCAGCGTCTCCAGCGTCGGGATGTCGCCGCAGCACGCCATCACCACGTCCGGGTCGCCCTGGTCGTTCGAGGCCCACTCCCAGATGCCCAGGCCGCGGGTGCAGTGCAGGATCGCGTCGTCCATCGACAGATAGTTCAGCGAGGGCTGCTTCCCCGCCACGATCACGTTCACGTAATGGCGGCTCCGCAGGCAGTGGTCGGCCACCGACAGCAGGCAGTTCGTGTCCGGCGGCAGGTACACCCGGATGATCTGGGCCTTCTTGTTCACCACATGGTCGATGAACCCCGGGTCCTGATGCGAGAACCCGTTGTGGTCCTGTCGCCACACGTGCGAGGACAGCAGGTAGTTCAGCGACGCCACCGGCCGCCGCCACGGGATGTCCCGGGTGGTCTTCAGCCACTTGGCGTGCTGGTTGAACATCGAATCGACGATGTGGATGAACGCCTCGTAGCAGTTGAACAGGCCGTGCCGGCCGGTCAGCAGGTACCCCTCGAGCCACCCCTGGCACTGGTGCTCCGAGAGCACCTCCATCACCCGCCCGTCCGGCGACAGGTGGTCGTCGGTGGGCAACGTGGCGGCTTCCCAGGTTCGATCCGTGGCCTCGAACACCGATTGCAACCGGTTCGATGCCGTCTCGTCCGGACCGAACAGGCGGAACCGCGACGGATTGCGGGCGATCACGTCCCGCAGGAACGCGCCCAGCACCCGGGTGGCCTCGCTGAACGTGGTGCCGGGCTTCGACCCGTCGACGGCGTAGTCGCGGAAATCGGGGAGGACCAGGTCCTGCAGCAGGAGGCCGCCGTTGGCGTGGGGGTTCGCGCTCATCCGGCGGTGCTGCTTCGGCGGCAGGCCCGCCAGCTCGGACACCAGCGCGCCGTCCTCGTCGAACAGCTCCTCCGGCCGGTAGCTCCGGAGCCAGGACTCCAGCAACGCCAGGTGCTCGGGGTTCGCTCGGACCTCGGCCATGGGGACCTGATGGGATCGCCAGGTGCCCTCGGTGGGCAGGCCGTCCACGGCCTTCGGCCCGGTCCAGCCCTTGGGGGTCCGAAGGACGATCATCGGCCAGCGCGGGCGGGCAGCCTCGCCGGCCACTCGCGCGGCCCGCTGGATCGACGTGATCTCCTCCACGCACCGGTCCAGCGTGAACGCCATCAGGCCGTGCATCTCCGCAGGGTCGTCGCCGGAGACCCAGTGCACGGTGTGGCCGTAGCCCTCCAGGAGCGAGGTCAGCTCCTCGTCGCCGATCCGGGCCAGTACGGTGGGGTTGGCGATCTTGTACCCGTTCAGGTGCAGGATCGGGAGGACCGCGCCGTCACGAGCCGGGTTGAGGAACTTGTTCGAATGCCACCCCGTGGCCAGGGGGCCGGTCTCGGCCTCCCCGTCGCCCACGATGCAACACACCAGGAGGTCGGGGTTGTCGAACGCGGCGCCGTAGGCGTGCGACAGCGCGTAGCCCAGCTCACCGCCCTCGTGGATCGAGCCCGGCGTCTCCGGCGCCACGTGCGACGGGATGCCACCGGGGAAGGAGAACTGCCGGAACAGTTGCCTGAGCCCTGAGGCGTCCCGGGTGATGTGCGGATAGACCTCGGTGTAGGTGCCCTCGAGGTACGCGTTCGCCACGGCTGCCGGACCGCCCTGTCCCGGACCCATCACGTAGATCGCGTCCAGGTCCCAGTTCCGGATGACCCGGTTCATGTGGACGTACACGAAGTTCAGCCCGGGGGTGGTGCCCCAATGTCCAAGGAGTCGGGGCTTCACGTCGGCCGGCTTGAGAGGGCGGCGGAGCAGCGGGTTGTCCAGCAGGTAGATCTGCCCCACCGAGACGTAGTTCGCCGCCCGCCAGTACGCGTCGATCAGCCCGAGCTCGGATCCCGAAAGCGGGTTCGACCCCCGCCCTTGCCCAGCCGTTCGCGCGCTCACCCGGACAGCGTACCCACGGCCTCGGGCGGAATGCAGGCGAGGGTCCCTGCGGAGGCGGGCCGTTCGGCTGGTCCCGCCACGCCGTCAGGTCCTGCGGGCGGCCAGTGGCCGGGGCCGCTCCGCCGCCTCCACCCGGACCCTGGCGTCCACGATGACCGCCCCCTCCGGCAGCACCATGACCGGATTGCAGTCCATCTCGGCGATCTCGGGATGGCCGTCCACCATCGCGCTGACCCGCAGCAGCAGCTCCTCCAGCGCCGCCACGTCGCCCTTCTGCCCGCCCCGGTATCCCTCCAGCAACGGGAAGGTTCGAAGCGACCGAACCATCTCCGCGGCGTCGAGATCGGTCAACGGCGTGATCCGCACGGCCACGTCCTTCAGCACCTCCGAGGTGACCCCGCCCGCGCCGCACGCCACCACCGGGCCAAACTGCGGGTCGTGGACCATCCCCACGAGCATCTCCACCCCCGCCGGCACCATCCGCTGGACCAGGAACCGTTCGACCCGCTGACCCCGGGCGGCCGCCTCCGTGGCCATCTCCTCGGCCGCTCTCCCCACCTCCTGGGGGCCAGCCAGCCCGAGGCGCACCGCCCCCGCCTCAGTCTTGTGAACGATGGCCCCACCGACCGCCTTCAGGGCGACCCTCCCCCCCAGCTCCGCGGCGGACTCGCCCGCCCCGGCCGGGGTCTCCGCCAGGCGCCACTCGGCCAGGGGCAGCCCGTAGCAGTCGAACAGCCGGGCCACCTCGTCCGGTCCCAGCCATCGCGGCCCTCCGGCCAGCGCGCCGGCGATGAGCCCAGCGGCCTCGTCCTTTCGAAGTCCCTCGAACGACGGCTCGTGCCCGTCGGGACGGAGCCGCCATGTCCCGTACTGAACCGCCCTGGCCAGGGCCCGGGCGGCATCTTCCGGGAACCGGTACGAGGGGATCCGAACGCCCTCGCCCCGTAGCTCCTCGGGCACGCCGTGGGCCGACATGAACACGCTGAGCAGCGGCATCGCCGGCGGCAGCTCGGCCGCGGCTTGCCGGATGGCCGCGGCCACGTCTTCGGGCCTGGTCACCAGCGGGGGCACGAACAGCACCACGATGGCGTCGACATCGCCGTCGGCCCCGAGCAGCTGGAGGACCCGGCGGTAGTCCCCGGGCGAGGCCGAGGCGATCATGTCGACGGGGTTGCCCAGAGCGGCTTCGGCCGGGAGGAACTCGGCCAGCCTCCGCCGGAGAGCCTCGCCCAGCGGCGGCACCTCCAGGCCGTAGCCCTCACAGGCGTCGGCGCACAGGATGCCCAGGCCGCCGGCGTTCGTCACGATTCCCACCCGGGAGCCGGCCGGCGGGGGCTGGTTGGCCAGCAGCGAGGCCACGTCGAACAGCTCGGCCAGGGTGTCGGTTCGGATCACCCCCGCCTGGCGAAACAGCGCGTCCACCGTGACGTCGGAGGCCGCGATGAGGGCCCCGGTGTGGGAGGACGTGGCCCGGGCCCCAGCCGAGGACCGCCCGCTCTTCACCGCCACGATCGGCTTGGTCCTGCCCACCCGGCGGGTGATCCGGGCGAACTTCCGGGGGTTCCCGAAGGATTCGAGGTACAGCAGGATGACGTCGGTGGCCGGGTCGCTCTCCCAGTAGTGGATGAGGTCGTTCCCCGAGATATCGGCCTTGTTGCCCACGGAGACGAACGACGACAGGCCCAGCCCCAGGGCGCTGGCGTAGTCGATCACGGCCAGGCCCAGAGCCCCGCTCTGGGAGGAGAAGGCCACCCGTCCGTGCGGGGGGAAGGAGGGGGCGAACGTCGCGTTCAGTCCGACCTCGGGATCGGTGTTCGTGATCCCCATGCAGTTCGGCCCGATCAGCCGCATGCCGAACCGCCGGCAGGTCTCGACCAACTCGTGCTGGAGGGCCCGGCCCTCCTCGCCCACCTCGGCGAACCCGGAGGAGATCACCACCAGCGCCCGTACGCCCTTGCGGCCGCAGGCCTCTGCCACCTCCAGGACCCCGGCGGCCGGGACCACGATCACCGCCAGGTCGACCTCCCCGGGAACGTCCAGCACCGTCCGGTACGACGGGACGGACTGCACCACCTCCGCGTTCGGGTTGACGGGGAACACCGGGCCGTTGAACCCGGTGGCCAGCAGGTTGTGGAACACCTCGCCGCCGATGGTGCCGCGGGCCCGGGAGGCCCCCACCACCGCCACCGAGCGGGGCTCGAGGAACGCCGTGATCGCCGCGACGGCGGCGGCCTGCTCGCGGCGTTCGAACCGCTCCAGGGCCTCGGGCGAGAGCTCCGTGGGGAACTCCACGGCGATCTCGCCGGGTTCGGCCCGCATCCTCACCGGGAAGCCGCTCTCGCGGAAGACCTCGACCATGCGGTGGTTCTCCGCCAGGACCCGCGCCTCGAACACCCGGATGCCGTTCTCGGTGGCGGCCTCGGCCAGGTGGGCCAGCAGGATCGTGCCAAGGCCGTGCCCCTGGAACGAGTCGGCCACGGCGAACGCCACTTCGGCCCGGCCGTCGCCGGTCCGGAAGTAGATGGCGTGCCCGACCACGGGCGCCTCCGGCCCGGCCGTCGCCAGCAGGGAGAAGCGGTGGTGGTGGTCGATGTCGACCGCGGACAGGGCCAGGCGTTCGACCTCCTTCACCGGGGCGAAGAACCGGAAGTACCGCGACTGCGGAGACAGCTCCCGGAGGAAGGCGGTGACCGCCTCGAGGTCGCCGGGCCGGGCGGGCCGGACGTGGACCGTGGAGCCGTCCCGAAGGACCACGTCGGCCTCGCGGTGGCTCGGATAGGGAGCCCGCTGCTCCTGCTCGCTCACTGAGACCGCATCCTATAGTCGCCGAATGGCCCAGCCGGCAATCGTGGGCTCGACGCCCGGGCGCGACCCGGCGGCCGAAGGGACGGCCCCGGCGAGCGGAAGCCGAACGAACGCGGCGCGACTGACCGCATCGCGCTCGGCTGTGCCAAGCTGTTCGGGTGGCCATCTACCGCCTCCACACCGAGCAAGCCCTCGCCGCGCCGGCCCTGATCGCGGCGCTCGACGGGTGGGTGGACGCGGGCGCGGCCGGAACCACGGCGGCCTCGTTCATCGCCGAGGACGGCGACCTCGTGGCGACGTTCGACTCCGACGCCCTGATCGACTACCGGGCCCGCCGGCCCACCCTGGACATCCACGACGGCGTCCTCACGGGGATGGACTGGCCCGAGCTCACCGTCCGGCGGCGCCGAACCGACCGCCGCGACCTCCTGGTGCTGACCGGGCCCGAGCCCGACTTCCGGTGGGGTGAGTTCCGGGCCGCCCTCGTCGAGCTGGCCCTCCGGCTGGGGGTGGTGCAGAGCGTGTGCCTGGGGGCCATCCCGGCGATGACACCCCACACCCGGCCCACGCCCATCCTGGTGACGGGCCGGGACCGCCGCCCCGTGGACGGCGACGCCCCCCTGCCCGCCGCGTTCATGCGGGTGCCCGCGTCGGGGGTGAACCTGGTGGAGGTGGACCTCGCCGAGCACAGCATCCCCAGCTCCGGGATCTGGGCGCAGGTGCCCCACTACGTGGCCGGGATCTATCACGCGGGCGCCCTGGCATTGGTCGAACGAGCGGCCCGGCACCTCGGCGTCCACATCCCGGTCGATGCGCTGGTGGAACAGGCCAAGGACGAGCGGGTTCGCCTGGACGCCGTGGTGGCCGAGCGGCCCGAGGCCCAGGCCTACCTTCGCCAGCTCGAGGCGGCGGGCCCCGTCCCCATGGTCCCGCCCGGCGAGGACATCGCCGCCGAGGTCGAACGGTTCCTCCGAGAGACCACAGGCGAGAGTCGCAATCCGTTCGAGGGCCCGCCCGCCGAGGAGTAGGCGGCCGGAGTCTGATGGCCCGGCGGGTGCTGATCCGCGGCGGGACGCTCGTCGATACGGCCGGCGTACGCCGGGGCGATGTCCTGATCGAGGACGAACACATCGCGGCTGTTGGGGCCCTGCCATCGGAGGACGTGGCCGGAGCAGAAGTGCTGGACGCGGGGGGCTGCTACGTGATCCCCGGCGGGATCGACGTGCACACGCACTTCGACCTGTCCGTGGGCGCCGTTCGTTCGGCGGACGACTTCGAAAGCGGGACGATCGCCGCTGCGTGCGGCGGGACCACGTGCGTCCTGGACTTCGCCGGGGCGGGCCGTGAACCGCCGGAGGAAGCGCTCCGGACGTGGCACGCCAAGGCCTCGGGGCGGGCCGCGGTCGACTATGGGTTCCACCTGACGGTGACGTCGGTGCCGTTCGATCCGGACGAGGCGCGCAGGTTCTTCACGTGGATGGTCTCGGAGGGCGTGACCAGCGTGAAGCTGTACATGGCGTACCCGGAGCGCCTGATGGTCGACGACGACACGCTGTCGCGGGCGTTCGCCGCGGGTGCCGCAGCGGGCGTGCGTGTGTGCGTCCACGCCGAGGACGGCGCGGAGGTCGAACGCCTCATCGCGGAGGCCATGGCAAGAGGCGAGCGCGGACCCGCGGTGATCCCGGAAGTTCGGCCCCCACGGGTGGAGGCCGAAGCCATCCGAAAGGCGTCGTCGCTGGCACAGCGGGCCGGCGGGGCCGTCTACGCGGTCCATCTCTCCAGCGCCGCGGGCCTGGAGGCGGTCCGAGAGGCGCGGGCCCGCGGCGCGGTCGTCCTCGCGGAGACCTGTCCGCAATACCTCTTCCTCACGGCCGACCGGCTGGAGGGGGCCAACGAAGAGGAGGCCGCGCGGTTCGTGTGCGCGCCGCCGCTCCGGGGCGACGCCGACCGCGAGGCGCTGTGGCAAGGCCTGACCGACGGGACGATCCAAGTCGCCGCCACCGACCACTGCCCGTTCACCAACGCCGACCGGGCCCGCGGCACCGTCGAGGGGCAGGACCACTGGAGGAGCTTCCGCGAGATCCCCGGCGGCCTCCCCGGCGTGGAAACCCGGGTCTCGCTCATCTATCAGGGAGTGCGGGAAGGACGGCTGTCGCTCGAACGCTGGGTCGACGCGGTGGCCGGCGCCCCGGCGAGGCTGTTCGGCCTGGACCACGCCAAGGGATCCCTGGCGCCCGGCCTCGACGCCGACGTGGTCGTGTTCGACCCGGAGACGCACCGAAGGTTGGACGCGGCGGCGCTCCACGTGCGAACCGACCACAGCCCCTACGAAGGCATGGAGGTCACCGGCTGGCCCGCCGCCGTCCTCTCCCGCGGAAGGCTCGTGTCGAAGGACGGCGAACCGTTCGAGGCCGAACCCGGCTGGGGCCGGTTCGTCCGCAGGCGGCCGATCAGCCCTTCATCGGGATCTGCTGGTTCGTCTCCTCGCCCTTGATGTTCAGGGCGCTCTGGCCGAGGGCCATGCCCGCGTACTTCGGGATCGGCTCGTTGCCGGGGACGTCGGGGACGGGAGGCCACCCCTGCGTCGCGGCCGGCGCGCGCAGACCCACCAGGTCGTCGGGCCTCACCGGCACCCGGTTCAGCTCCAGGCCGGTGGCGTCCCGCAGCGCCGCCACTACCGCGGCCGTCGACACGATGGCGCCGTGCTCCCCCACTCCCTTCACCCCCAGGGGCACGTCCGGGTCGGGGTCCTCCACGATCTCCGAGATGACGGGCGGCATGTCGAGGAACGTGGGCAGCAGGTAATCGGTGAACGAAGGGTTCCGGATCACGCCCTCCTCGACCTGCAGTTCCTCCAGGATGGCCAGCCCGATCCCCTGGGCCGTGCCGCCCTCGATCTGCCCCTGCACCCCCTGAGGGTTGATGGCCCTGCCCACCTCCGCCGCGGCGGCGATCTGCACCACCCGGACCAGCCCCAGCTCCTCGTCCACCTCCACCACGGCCCGCTCCGCGGCGAAGGCGAACTGGGTGTGGGGGTCGCCCTGGCCGTTCTCGTCCAGAGGGGTGGTTGGCCGGTGGTGGTGGGTGACGCGTTCGATGATCGGGCTGTCGAGGAACTCGGCCACGTCACCGATGGGGGTGCCGCCGGCCAGGACCCTTCCGGCCTCGAGGGACAGCTCGCCGTCCGCCGCACCGCTGTGGAGCACCCGTTCGAACAGCACCCTGCGGACCGCGTCGCACGCCATCTTGACCGCCCCGCCGGTCATGAGCGTCTGCCGCGAGGCCGAGGTCGACCCCGACGAGCCGATGCCGACGGTGTCGGGCTGGCGCACGATCACGTGGCCGATGGCGAGCTCGCTCTGGGCGATCTGGGCGATCACCGTGTGCAGACCCTGGCCGTAGTCCACGCCCGCGGTGTGGATCTCCGCCACCGGCCCGTCGGGACCGATCGACAGCGTCACCTCGGCCTCCGAGGCGTCGTCGAACCCCTCGCTGTAGGCGATGTTCTTGTAGCCCACGGCGAACCCCACCCCTCGCCTGAGGCCCTCGCCGTGGGTCACGTTCCCCGCTCCGCCCGGAAGCGTGAGCGGATCCCGCGGGCTCGAATCCCCGGGCCGGGGGATGGCCGCGCAGCGAGCGATCACCTCTCGCACCGGCGCCGTCCCATGGACCACCTGCCCCGTGGGCAGGATCGAACCCGGCCCCAGCGCGTTCCGCAGCCGGATCTCCACGGGGGTGAGCCCGACGGCCCGCGCCAGCCTGTCCATCTGGGCCTCGTGGGCGAACGCCACCTGGGGCGCGCCGAACCCCCGCATGGCCCCGCACGGCGGGTTGTTCGTGTACACGCAGGTCCCCTCGATGTGGGCGTTCGGCACCTCGTAGGGCCCGGCGGCGAACGTCGTGGCGTTGCCGATCACCGCGGGCGACGACGACGCGTAGGCCCCCCCGTCGCACAGCAGGCGGGTCCGCACGCTCACCAGACGCCCATCGCGGGTGGTGCCGGTTCGAACCCAGATCCGGAAGGGGTGCCGGTGGACGTGCCCCACGAACGACTCCTCGCGGCCGTAGGTCATCTTCACCGGGCGGCCCGTTCGAAGCGCCAGCATGCA